>Ga0194124_10006511_pt1 | contig 10365 bp, 9 predicted proteins | sample TA2KigCas0mmetaG_FD_148605 | JGI IMG/M metagenome (GOLD analysis project Ga0194124, IMG submission 148605) | Freshwater microbial communities from Lake Tanganyika, Tanzania - TA2015031 Kigoma Deep Cast 0m | ecosystem: Environmental > Aquatic > Freshwater > Lake | place: Tanzania: Lake Tanganyika...
TTATTGCGGTTCGCGCGGTCACCGGTAGTCCATTGGTTAAACATAGACTCGGTGAAATACCGGGCCTTGTCCCATCTTGTGAGTTTCGTGTCGTTGCAATTTTCCGTAACGAGAAAGCATTGTCAACACTTGATGGCAACACCACGATCGAGCATGGTGATGAAGTGTTCGTCCTCGCTGCTGCCAAAGACATCCACGAAGTGCTCATCGCGATGCACAATCCCTCCGACCCGGTGCGTAAGCTCGTCATTGCGGGCGGGGGCAATGTCGGGCTTAGGCTAGCTCGCTCCATTGCTTTGGACCACCGCCTCAAGATCATTGAGCCAAGAAAATCACGTTGCGACTATTTGGCATCACAACTCCCCACGCGTGCATTGATATTGCATGGCGACGCAAGTGATGCCCGGTTGCTCGAAGAAGAGCGGATCGGGGAAACCGATATGTTTTTAGCCTTAACCAACGATGACGAGACCAACATCATGTCCGCCTTGTTGGCAAAGCAAATGGGGCCGCAAAGGTTTTAGCGATTGTTAACCGCAAAGCCTATGCTGACTTGGTTCAGGGCACGCAAATTGACGTTGCGCTTTCGCCAGCGCATGCGGCGATTGGATCTTTTCTCACTTACATTCGGCGCGGAAACGTGGTTGCTGTTCATAGCCTTCGCCGTGGCACTGCCGAAGCGCTCGAGGGAATTATCTTAGGAGATCGAAAAAGCAGTCCGATGGCGCATCGAAGGGTCGACCAAATCAAGCTACCTCGCGGCGCATCGATCGGCGCGATTGTCCGCGAGCCGAAGCTACAAGCAGCTGATGACCAAGCAGGCGCGCGCAATCAAATCTTGATGGCACATCACGACACAGTGATTGAGCCTGGCGACCATGTTGTTATTTTTGTATCGAACAAGAAAGATATTCATTTGGTTGAAAAGCTGTTTCAGGTTGAAGCGGGCTATCTATGAAACAGATGCGATTAAAAGTCCTGCCGCGGTCAGCCTTGCTAACGGTATTGGGCGGCGTACTCGTACTATTTTCTTTATCACTATCGATTCCCCTTATTTTTGCCCTAATTTTTGACGAGGCCACGAGCAGCACTTTCCTGCAAAGCATGCTTGTTTGCGCGCTTGTCGGTTTTGTTCTTATTGGCATTTTTCGAGGCAGCCAACGCGAAATGCTACCTCGCGATGGTTTTATGCTGGTTGTCTTGGTGTGGAGCGTATTACCTGCCTTTGGCGGCCTACCTTTGATGCTGCATATCGAGGGGCTTAGTTTTACAGACGCGTATTTTGAATCAATCTCGGCGCTAACCACGACGGGTTCGACCGTGCTCGAAGGACTCGATCGACTGCCTATATCAATCAATGTCTGGCGCCACTTCATGGTGTTACTTGGAGGCATGGGCATCTTGGTTCTTACGGTTGCGATTCTCCCTATTCTTGGCGTTGGTGGCAGCCAAATCTATAAGGCAGAGACGCCTGGGCCCATGAAGGAGGATAAGTTAACGCCCCGAATCTCAGAGACCGCTCGCGGGCTCTGGCTAGTCTATTTCATGATCTCGCTTGCATGCTGGTTAGCGTACTTTCTTGCTGGAATGACTTGGTGGGACGCGTTTATGCATATGTGTTCCACCATGGGTCTTGGCGGATTTAGTGCTTACGATGACAGCTTTGCACACTTCGATTCGCCGGCAATCGAACTTGTCGCCATATGTTTCATGACGCTAGCAGGTGTCAATTTTGGGCTGTACTTTCTTGCGTGGCGAAGCCGAAGGGCCCTACTTTGTTCTCATGCTGTGTTCGGTCATTGGAGTCAGTGTCTTTTTATACAGTCAGTCGGTCTATGAGGACCCACTAACCGCGCTGCGTTTCGCAGCCTTTAATGTCGTCTCGATTGCGACAACCACCGGCTTTGCATCGACCGACTACGCGCAATGGCCCTTGTTCGCACCCGTGTTCATGCTTTCGCTGTGTGGTATCGCAACCTGTGCTGGCAGCACGGGAGGTGGTATCAAGATGGTTCGTTTGATCCTGATACTAAAACAATCGAGAAATGAGCTCATTCGTATTGTCCATCCCCGCGCCGTGGTCCCGGTCAAGCTAGGCCGATCGGTGATCGAACCAGCAATTTTGCAATCGATCCTTGGTTTTCTTGTTGTTTACTTATTGGCGATTTGCTTGGGAACCTTGATGCTTTTGTTCACAGGCCTCGACGCCGTGAGTTCGTTTACTGCAGTCATTGCATCGATAAACAATACGGGACCAGGGCTCGGCGAGGTGGGTCCAGCAGCTAACTACAAAGGCTTAAGCGATCTCCAAACATGGGTTTGCATCATACTCATGCTCTTAGGACGACTTGAACTGATGTCAGTCCTCGTGCTGTTTGTACCTCACTTTTGGCGCCACTAAGTCTGACGCCAGATTTTCTTCTCAAGTGCGCTTGAGCGTTGTGATGATTCGATCAGCTTATCCATTTCGTCTGTCTTGATCATTAAGGCGATTTGCCTCACCTGCCCCGCAAGTTCTCTAAAACGTTCGAGAGCAAGTTGTGGATCGTTAACCAAACGCTGAATCGGTATACCCTGTTGATCTTCGAGCAATGCTTTTTGTTGATTAACCTTCTCAATCAACCGATTAACTTCTTCTTGGCTTAAGTGCAGGCGCTTTGCCTCACGATCAAGAACGTCTTGCTCCTCAGCGCTCAAGTGGCCATCGGATAACATCACAAAAAGTTCGTTCATGAGGGTTTCCCGCTCGATACGGAGTTGGTCGCTGAATGCCGATGACAAAATGGCTGCAGGAATCGCAAAAATGCCGATACCGAGCAAAGCCAAGATAATGGTCATAAAGCGGCCTGCTGGCGTCACAGGTGATATGTCGCCATAGCCAACCGATGCTAATGTAATCACAGCCCAGTAAATGGAAGCGGGTATGTTTTCGAACTTGTCTGGCTGGGCCTCGTGTTCAAACAAATAGCCAAGGCTTGCAGTGAGCACAACCAAGAGCATCATGATAAATGCTGATGCACTCATCACTGGCCACTCTCGCCTGATCACTGTCAGCAGGGTCTGAGTGCTACCGGTATATTTGGTGAGCTTGAGAAGACGAAGCAGACGAAAAACCCGCAAAAAGCGCAAATCGAAGAGGTGATGCAGAAATGCCTCCAAAAAGAAGGGCAAAACTGCCAATAAATCAATCACCGCATTATTCGTTCTTGCATACCTCAGTCGCCCAAACAATCCATGCCGGTGGTTTGGTGATTCCACCACCGTGTACATCCGCAACAAATACTCAAGTGTAAATATGGCAACTGCTATCGTATCCAGAATGATGAATTCTAGATTCAAGATATAGTTTATAGCTGCAACAGACTCCAGAACCACCGCAACCACCGACACCACCACCCAAACCATGATGAAGGTGTCAAAGTAATCATGCAGACGCCCCCCAAATTCCCCAGGCCATACCAGTGCGTGGAGCTTTTGTCTGAAAGTACGACCCGCATTGAGCTGCTGAAACTCACGATAGGCGGGAATCAACACCCGGAACAGTTTAAAAATTCGAAGTAAACGCAGCGCCCTCAGCATGCGTAAATCGAGTTGTATGAACGAGGCAAGATAAAAAGGCAGAATCGCTATCAGGTCAATGACCGCAAAAGGGCTGCGTGCGTAGGCGAATCGAGGCAGGCTTGAACCCTTGAACTCCTGATCCTCGGGCGCTAAATAAAGCCGCATCACATACTCGAGTGTGAAAATGCCCACGGACACAAGATCGAATATATGGAACCACTCGGCGTAGGGCTGGTAAACCGCAGGCACATGTTCAAAAACCAGCGCAAAAAGATTGGCGATGATCAGTAGAGCAATCCAGCGTTCGATGAACTGGTAATAATTGCCTTCGATCTCACTATTGAAGAGCCAGTTAAAAGCCCAACGCCTTAGGCTTCCGGCCTCAGCAAGCCTTAATTGTGGATCGATGGCAACATCGTCATCAAACTCATGGGGGTTTGGGCTCAAGGTGCTTGCTCCAAAAAGCGACTGCCGACGCTGCCCTAAGGCAAGGGCCGATTTTTCCGCGCTGGCTTACTCGGTTAAATGCGTACGTTTATTTACGTATTTCTTATAAACCGAATGCGACTAACTTGGCAAGCACCCTTTGGTCAACGCGACTCGGCTGAATGCTCTTCTAAACCAGATTTGGCGGACTTTGCGGCAATCGCTTCGGCCTCACGTTGAGCTTTTAACAAGGCCTTATCCCGTTTGAGCGACAGATACTGCCAAAGAAGAAAGCACAAAAAAAGAAGGAAAAATAAAAGCTCTGCGAAGAAAAAGTAGGGCCATTCCATAGCAAACGAGTTTACTTCAACTGGCTAAGCTAGGCTACTCACTAAGATGATGACAATCGCTAAGCAAGCGGTTAGTCTCAACGCTCGAACGTTAACAACCCAGGGGAGTCGATGATGGCAAAGTATATGGTTCTAGGAAACTATAACGCTCAAGGGGCGGCAGGCGTGATTGCGCAAGGCGGTACGGCACGCGTTAACGCCATTAAGGCGCTCTGTAAGCAAATCGGTGGAAAGCTTGAAAGTTGCTACTTTTCATTTGGTGAATACGATATCGTCGCAGTAATTGAAGCGCCCGACAATGTAGCAATGACTGCGGCCTCATTAGCGGTCGGGGCAAGCGGACTGGTATCGATGAAAACCGTTGTGTTGCTCAGTCCAAAGGAAATGGACGACGCAGCTGCGAAAGTACCAGGATATAAAGCGCCCGGCGCCTGATCCCTTTGCGCTACACGCCTTTGCAAGACCCGTCGGCCCTGCAAAGGCCTAACCACGGTGCTTATAAAGTTTTCCCATCAGGCCCTTCGGGCTTTGTGGAAAACTCGAGAATACGTTGTGCGAACTGACGCAGCACTCGATAATCACCCGACATCAGCGAGTCGTATGCCTGATCGCTCAGGCTTGTCAGCAAACCACTTTGTTTAGCAAGTGCCAATAGTTCCTCATCGCTCATCCATTGCTCCTGCTTCAGGGACAAGCCCCAGAAAGCTCGGAGTCTGCGCCATATCTCGGGGCACTTAGCTAGAAACCTGACTAGATCAATAAGTAGCCCGATACTTGCGCCAATCAGTGGTGTGAAAAATAAGCCAATCAGCGGCAAAAAGCTGTGAGTACAAGGCTTAAAGGCATCAATAGGTCTCCAGATGCAGGCGCCCTTCCCTTTTCATCGTCGCACCCAGACTGTCCCAATCCATGCCGGCCTGAACAGCCACATCGCGCAAAGTCATCAACACACCCTCTTCCATCGCCTTTAGCCCGCAGACAAAGAAGAAGGCATTAGGTTCACGGAGCAATAAGGCAAGATCAGCAGATCGATCACGCATTGCATCTTGAACATAGCGTTTTGCTTGACCTGGTGTGCGACTGAAAGCCAATTCAATATCAATGAAGTCCTTTGGCAAACTTTGCAGCGGGCCAAAATAAGGCAGCTCTTGCTGGGTTCTTGCTCCAAAAAATAGCATCAGCTTGCCACCTTCAAACTTGCCCGATTGGCGCATCCGCCGACGCCACTCAGTCATCGCACGCATGGGCGCACTGCCTGTCCCCGTGCAAATCATCACAATGCTGCTGCGTGGGTGATTTGGCATCAAAAAGCTCGACCCAAAAGGCCCGGTGACCTGCACCTTATCGCCAATCTTGAGATCGCACATAAAGTTACTGGCCACACCACGCACGGGCTGGCCCTGGTGATTCTCCAGTACGCGCTTGATTGTCAGTGAGAGATTGTTATAGCCAGGGCGCTCGCCGTTGCGGGGCGAAGCGACCGAGTACTGACGCGGGTGATGCGCCCTACCGTGCTGGTCGCAGCCCGGCGGAATGATGCCGATGCTTTGACCTTCAAGCACTGGAAACGGCATAGATCCAAAATCGAGAACAATATGATGGGTATCGTAATCTTTGCCGACCTCGGTCACCCGCGCGTTGCCTGTAACCGTTGCAATAACAAAGGCTTGCTCAGCCTTGGGGCCGTAAAGATTCGTGAAGGGGTGTGCTGCCGACCATGGCGGCAGGACGGACCCGTACTTGGCGCTTTGAAAGCCAACTAGCTGCGCCGGGTCAACACTCGTCGCTTGGGGGCTGAGCGCAGCTTGCTCAACGATCGCCGAAGGGCTGACACCCGCTGCCTCAAGGGCTGCAGTCGAAAGCTCTTCGGGTAATTCGTCCCAGCCGAGTTGTTCGGTCAGGCTGTAGGCCTTAACCCGCGGCATATTACGCCAATTATCGATCGAACCCGTGGGACAGGGAGGCACACAAGCCATGCAGTGATTACACTTTTCAGCATCCACGACATAGTTTCGATCGTCGTGCGTGATGGCACCCACGGGGCAGGTTGCCTCGCAGGTATTACAGCGAATGCAAATGACCGGGTCGATCAAATGCTGCTTAAAAAGGCTAATTTCTGCCATTTCCATGGTGAGTCATCGCTTCATGCAAAGATTGTTCTATGGCTCGATAAACCTGATCTTGCCCTATGTCAACGGCAAAGGACTTGATCAGTTAAAGCGAACATAGTCGAAGTTGACTGGCTGGCGGTTAATGCCCATGACTGGTGGTGCAATCCAGTTGGCGAATTTACCAGGCTCTACACAACGACCCATTAAGCTCGCAACAAAGGCTCGGTCCGATGCCGAAGGCAACCAGTGATCAACATGCGCGGCCCACTCAGCAGCACTGATGACTTTGCCATCAGGCGAAACCTTAACGCCCGCCAATGCACCGATGTTGCGGTGAAATGCCTTGTGCGGTGCCTTTAGCTGAAAGGGAATGCCCGCCTTCTCGATGATCTTGTTCCAGCGACCAACCCCGGCAATCGAGTCCTTGATATAGTCATCGCGCAGTACCTCATTAAGCGCATTAAGCATGGGGACTTCTTTTTCAACAAGCTGCCCATTTCTAACTTCGAGAACCTTATAACTATCGCTCTTCAAGCGATGATCATCAGTGCGCTTGCCTTCCTCGTAGCGACCTTTTAGGCCGGTACTGTAAAAGGTCGCAGCGTTTGAGGACTCATCAGCACCAAACAAGTCGATCGTGACTGAGAAATGGAAATTTAAATAACGCTGTAGCGTTGGGAGATCGATCACACCTGCGGCGCGAATTTTCGCAACATCGTCGGTCTTCAACTCGTTCATGACCTGGCAGGTACGGCTAATCACACGGCCAACACCTGACTCGCCCACAAACATGTGATGGGCTTCTTCAGTCAACATGAATTTCGTTGTACGCGCCAAAGGATCAAAAGCGCTTTCTGCCAATGCACACAACTGAAACTTACCGTCCCGATCGGTAAAGTAGGTAAACATGAAAAATGATAACCAATCAGGCGTTTGCTCATTGAATGCCTGAAGGATCCGGGGGTTGTCGGTCTGCCCCGAACGACGCTCAAGCAGCGCTTCGCCCTCTTCGCGACCATCACGCCCAAAGTACTTATGGAGTAAGTACACCATGGCCCACAAATGACGCCCTTCTTCGACATTCACTTGAAAAAGATTGCGCAAATCATATTGGCTTGGTGCGGTAAGCCCTAGGTGACGCTGCTGCTCGACCGACGCTGGCTCGGTATCGCCCTGGGTTACGATGATCCTGCGCAAGTTTGCGCGATATTCTCCGGGGACCTCCTGCCAGGCATCATCGCCGAGGTGATCGCCAAAATGAATCTTGCGGTCCTGCTCAGCCGGGTTGAGGAAAATGCCCCAACGATAATCAGGCATTTTGACATGACCAAACTGTGCCCAACCCTGCGGATCAACGCTCACTGCGGTGCGAAGATACACATCAAAGTTTTGCGATCCATCAGGACCCATATCGTTCCACCAATTGAGATAATTGGGTTGCCATTGCTCAAGGGCACGTTGCAAGGTACGGTCCTCGCTCAGATTCACGTTGTTGGGAATCTTTTCGCTATAGTTAATGCTCATCATAAGGCTCCACAAAGTATATAAATGTGATCAAACTCGATGCCAGTCAAAGGCCGCTTTATCGCCTTTGCCATAAACTTTTAATGCGCCCTTTTCACCAACTGCATTGGGTCGCTGAAAGATCCAGTTTTGCCAGGCTGTCAGGCGTCCGAATACCCGGGTTACCATATTCTCTTTGCCGTTAAAGCGCAGGTTCGCCTCCATGCCAGTGAGGGCATCGGGGCTCATTGCAACCCGCTCTTCGATGGCAATTCTTACCTCATCCTGCCAATCGATATCGTCGGGATTGCTGGTGTTAAGCCCGAGTTCATGGGCCTCATCGGCATCGAGCGCTTGACCGATCACTGCACGCAGCGCATCGAGCGGGCCTTTCTCGTGATAAAAGCGACGCTCAAGGCGCGTTTCCTCGGTTGCCATCGGGTAGCAGCCAAAGTTGAGCTTGCCAAGCGTGATGGTGGGCGCGGTTTTCGGCGAATCAGGCAGCGCCAGATGATAGATGCGGTCACAAGCTAAGGCTAGCTCGAGGAAGCTTCCAGCGAAGCAGCTCCCTTCATCGACCAGGGCAAAAAGGCTGCGCGACGACACATCAAGCCTGCTAAAGGTACGGCGCAATAAACCCAGTGTTTCGCGTACAAACCAGTGATGTTGATGCGTGTGCATGAGTTCATCATTGGCGAGCACGGCTGCGGCATCTCCGCGGGTTTTGATAAGCCACATACCGATATCGAGCTCATTGGTGCGCATATGCAAGATGGCATCTTCAAGTTCACGTGCAAGTACAAGCGGATACCACTGTTCTCCGGCGGCTTCTATCGATGCGATATCGCTGGGCAACGTTTCTTTGGGCGCGTGCACCGTCAATGTTGCAAGCCGCTTCGATCGGTCAATGTCAACATGGACATGGCTGTAGCGCAACTGATCAGCATCAATGCTGCGCATTAAGGGGTTGAGCTTGACGCCCTTGGCACCGGCTGGGCGATCACTTGTGCTTGCGAGTTCAAGGGCTCGTTCTCGAATCCGAGCCGAAAACTGAGCGGGCTTGACAATCTCGTCGACCAAACGCCAGTCCTTAGCCTTTTGACCTCGAACCCCTTCGTTGGTGGTACAAAAAATATCGGCAAGGTCATGACGTACTTTTCGCTTGTCGGTCACGCGAGTCAGCCCACCTGTGCCAGGCAACACGCCAAGCAATGGTACCTCGGGCAAACTGACCGAGCTGCTGCGATCATCGATCAAGACGATCTCATCGCAAGCAAGCGCCAACTCATAGCCACCACCCGCGCATGCGCCATTCACTGCAGCCAAAAACTTTAGACCGCTGTATTTTGAAGAATCTTCAAGTCCGTTGCGTGTTTCGTTGGTGAATTTGCAAAAATTCACTTTCCACGCGTGACTCGACACGCCCAGCATGAAGATGTTGGCACCCGAACAAAAGACTTTGTCTTTTAGCGAAGTCACTACCACGGTGCGTACTTCGGGGTGCTCGAAACGGATGCGATTAATTGCATCGTTGAGTTCGATATCAACACCAAGGTCGTAACTATTGAGCTTTAGTTTATAACCTGGCCGCAATCCGGCGTTCTCATCAAAGTCGGCGGCGAGCGTAGCGACTGATCCATCGAAAGATAGCTTCCAGTGGCGGTAGGCCGAGGGTTCGGTTTGGTATTCAACACGGGGCGAATCACTCATTGCTTGTCTCCTGCTTGCTGTTGAGGCGGTTCTTGAAAGACTTCCGGCAAACGAGTGCTACTACTTCTGTCATCCGTTTGCTTCGACGATGAATAATAATGCCTAATTCGTTTTCATGCCAAGCATTATTTTGCTTGTTTTAATCACCGACCTCAAAGCTTGAGTTGCAGCCCCTCCCGAATCGTCTGCCGCAAACCATGAAAAGTCTCTGCAAGCGCCTGCGCACTGGTATTGATTTGATAATCCGCCTTCGAGTAAAAGGCAGCGCGCCCTGCGAGAATGCCGCGCAAATCGTCCATGGCCTCTTTACTCGCTGCAACGGGACGCAGATCCCCCTGAGCAAGAACGCGCTTCATGTGATCCTCCGGATCAGCTTGCAACCAAACGGTTGTGCAGTGCGAAAGCAACAGTGAAAAGGTTGCGGGCTCAGAGACGAGACCTCCTGGGGTTTCAATCACGGCTTCGGTATATATTTGGATTGTTTCCTCGAGCGCTCTCCGCTCGTAGCGTCGATAGGCATTGACGCCGTACAAGCCCTGTATTTCCGCAATGCTGCAGCCCGCAAACTTTTCGATTTCCCGACTCAACTCAACAAAGGGAAAATCTAAATCCTCAGCAAGCATTCGCCCAAGTGTTGACTTGCCCGCGCCCCTCAAGCCGATCAGCGCAATGCACGATGGCTTTGCGCTGGCAGGCTGCCCGGC
>Ga0194124_10006512_pt1 | contig 10363 bp, 20 predicted proteins | sample TA2KigCas0mmetaG_FD_148605 | JGI IMG/M metagenome (GOLD analysis project Ga0194124, IMG submission 148605) | Freshwater microbial communities from Lake Tanganyika, Tanzania - TA2015031 Kigoma Deep Cast 0m | ecosystem: Environmental > Aquatic > Freshwater > Lake | place: Tanzania: Lake...
TTACCACCACTAAAATTAAATACGTTCATTTTTTATTTTTTTTAGGTATGCTAAAAGTTTCCTGTTCTATGTACGGTACTTGCTGCCACTGTCCGTTATAGTTCATTATAGCAATAGGATCAAAGTCGCTACTACTGCGCAAAAATTTAGGCTTAAACACAAATTGCTGGTTTTCTTTGTTGCGTTCTACTATTAAGGTACTCTGCGCCCAGCGATCTGTGTTGCTACCTAAATGCCCTAAGGTTTCCCCTTGTCCTTTGCCTAGGTGCAGCACGCCAATCATCAGTACATTATGTATTTTTGTAATACGCTTAAACCAGTTTGTCAGTAGCCTTGTTTCCCTCTCATCATTGTAGTTTAAGCATAGGTCAAGGAGTCCGTCAATGATTAGCACGCTGCAATCTGTATTAGCTTGCAAATAGGCCTCTATTAGCTTACGTATGCGATTGGGCATATCCTCACGCGTGTTGTACGCGTCAAAATTAGCAGGTAGGTTGCTAACTCCTGCAAAGCCTCTTATTTTATCCATTTGTCTGTAAAAGTCAAAAGCGCTATGCTCTGTATCAAAATAGGCAAGCCGCTGCCTGTCATCAGGCAAAGTAATTTTAAGACCGAAAACAGCTTGATATTTTGGTAGTAGTGCGCTTGCAGCAATAGCGCCCAAGTATGTACTTTTGCCGCTTTTAGGTATGCCGCCAATGACAATATAACTACTGGCGCAGCCTATTATTTTAGCGTTACAGGTAAAAATAACCTGTTCCTGCCCTGGGCGGCGCATAGGATCGTAGCGCCTGGCTTTTAGCAGGTCGTAAATTTCCTGATCGTTTGTCAAACTTTTACTTATTCCTTATCCTCAATCTCTATATTGTCAAGGTCTGTATTTATTCTCTGTACTAACATTATGGCAGCTTCATCAGCTTCACGTACAGCAGCCGTATGGTCAATAGGGTGTGACTTCAAAAAATGAGTATACACAGAAGCAGCGACAATAGCATACTGTAAACGCAGTACAGTATCCATACTTAATTTGATTTTTTCCATATTTTTAATTTTTAATAGTTCCAATAACTAGCCAGCCATAGCATAAAAAGTAAAATAACTAACAGCCAAAATTTAGGGTTGTTTAATGTCGTGTGTGGTGCTGCTTTCATTGTCGTTCGTATTAAGTTTTAAAATTAGTTCTTTTGCTGTCTTAATTGCAGCGTCTAACGCTGTAATCGGCTCGCCTTTATCGGCTAACTTTTTAGTAGTTGCAAGCTGCAAATAAAAAGGTAGCAACTGCGCTGTAAAATACTCTAGTTTGCTCATTCCAGGTATAGGGGCAATAATACGCCCTAGTGGATCCTGCGCTACTTGCGGCGGAAAGGCAGGCGCGTTAAAATGTACGTTTTGCATAGGTTACAAAATTTAATTGTGTTATAGATAAAAAATACTAATTCTACTACTATTAACAGTGATAGCATAAGGGGAAAACAAAAAAGCCAGGTGTATGACCAAGACAAAGCGCGATCAAAGCTGCTCATAATTGCCGCTATTGATATTAACAATTTGTCGTTGGTAGTAATCTATTGAGTCATCAATTAGTGTGCGCAGTTCCATTTCTAGGTTAAAAGGGATAATGCGCTGCTCAATGTTTACGCGGCTGCCACAATCAAAAGTAACGTCAATCGTTATGCGCTTGCACTTTGATAGTTGCGATCCAATAAATTGTAAGGCTTGTGTTTTTTCTAGCAGCATTTTTTTGTATGCTGCTAAATCGTGTTTAGATGTCATAGGTTAGTTTTAAGTAAGGTAAATCGTTTGTCAATACGAATTTATACTAACTTTTTGCATACAACCAAAAAAAATAAAGCAAAAAAAAGCCGCTGTGAGTAAGCGACCTTGATAAAACCAATAAAATCAATAGTTTATGATAAAAACAGCGCTTGTTCAGTAGCGCGCCGGTTTTGTAAACCTTTTACTACCTTACCACCTGCATATACCCAGCGCATAAACTCTTTTGCTACCTCTGCGCGTGGCGCATTAGCATTTAGCTTGCGAAGTAGCGTACTAGATTTAAACCTTGTAGTGCCTATATTATACACAAATGATAAAAGCGCGGTGCGTTCATTGTCATTAATAGGTACTTTTACTAGCGTGTCAATATCTTTTGCAAATGCCGCTGTCTGTATTTTTAGCCAATTTAGCGCCTTTGCCCTAGTAATTGTATCGCCTTTTTTTACCTTTTCGCCAGTAATAGGATTGCGCGTGCTACCGTAGCCAATAGTATACACATTTGCACTATCTAGGTAGGCTTTATCCCTAAAACCTTCAAATTTTTGTATTAACGCTGCTGCACTCACTTTCGTTCCTGTTAGTATTAGCGCAAGGACAGCTAACGCCACTATGTACGTCCTTACGCCTTTCATTAGATTCCTGTTTTGTCAAAATCTTTAGCGGCGGTAAGTCCTAGTCCAGCGCCAATAGTTGTAATTCCTGTTACCAAGTCGCCTTTTAGTATAGCTGCCACGCCGCCAACAATAGTAGCAAAGCCAAAAAATGTTGTTTTCCAGTTTTTAATTAGCTTTTTCATATTTTAAATAATTTATTCCGTTATAAATAATTGTTGCAATTCCCAAGCCCAGCATAATAGTTCTATCCTGCCCCTTTAATTTACCACTTGCGTAGATCATAAAGGGGCCAATAAATATAACGTCTGCTATGCGTACAGCCTGGCTTTTCATTAATCTTTTATTAAATGCTCAAGTAATATATCCAACTTAGTTTCTAGCCTGGTAAGACGCTCTGCGTGATCATCCTGCTTGCTGATTTTGTCCTCTAACGCTTTTACGCGCTGGTTTAACGCAGCGTAGGACGCTACAAAGCCGCAAAGGCTGCTAATTGCTATCGTTACTATTTGTAGATCCACTGTCTTGCTGTTTTTTTGTTTCGTCAGCTATTTGCTGATTAGTTTCTCGCAGCTTCGCTTGCAGCCACTCTATATTTGCCAAAATATCGTAAGCCGCCGCTTTTAGTTGTTGTAGTTTGTCCATTTTTTAAGGTATTAGTGTTAAGTTTAGTTGCGTGCAAATATACTCATAAGCAGCCTTATTGATATCGCCACTTGCGCCCCACGCTGTATAGTCAGCACCGCTAATTGACGTATTGCCTTGCGTCAGGCTTTGTTTAGTTTGATCTTCGCCGCTACCTGTTACGCTACTGATTTGCCAGTAAAACTGCGCGTAGTCGCTTAAATTGTCGTTTACAATACTAGCGTCAATATAGTTGCCGCTGCTTGCTGTTCCGTTAGTCCATATTTGGACTGGTTGAATTGAATATCCCATTTTTTATTTTTTATGCTGTTATCAATGCTTGAAAACGTACTGTATATGTATTTGCAGCCATTGCTAATTTTAAGTTTCCACTACCATCAACGGTATATGTTCTTCCGTCTGGGCCACCGCTTACGTCTTGACTTGCTAACACTACAACCGTACCTAATGAATAAAAGATTAAATTAGTCCATATATTACCTATGTAATCACCCCACACAATAGCTAGTCCACCATAGGTATTTGGACTTGTACTAATAGTTGTTGCTGTTGTGCCTACTGTAGTAGTTGTACTAGCTGCTAAATTTATAGTATCTTTAAAAGAACCCTTTCCATTGACTTGCAGCTTTTGTCCCCCGTCTGTCGTTGTGCCGATAGCCAAATTACCTGTACTAAATAAGCTCATAGCTTGTGTAAAGGAGATGGCATTACCTGCTGTGCCTGAAGGGGCGATATTCCAAATATGAGCACCACCCGTTTGTATATACGCACTTGCTGCACCATTTGCAGTATATGTATTACCCAAGGCGGCAGTTATGTGCATATTTTGTCCAACCCACACACTGCTCGCGTCATACACCAAGAATGAACCTCCGTTCATTTGTATGGCTCTAACATTGTTTCCGGTTGTCCACGCACTCGGCGTTACCCCTAATCCAAGATTTCCGCTAGCATTAAGCGTCATAGCTTGTGTAAAGGAGATGGCATTACCTGCTGTGCCACTTGCTGCTGTAAACCAATTATGCTGCCCTGTTTGTTGTCTGTAAGCAGTTGCAAAACCTGTATTTGTATAAATATAAGTACCTGAAGTATTTTCGTAAAAGTTTAAACCTAACCAAAGGTCTGACCCACTTTCATCATATAAAGATGAATTATTAATTTGTAAAACTTTATCTGTACTTCTCCACGCAGAAGGACTTACCCCCAATCCAAGATTACCAGAGGCATCTAAACGCATACGCTCTGTTGAGTTTGTAGCAAAGCCTAATGTATTTGCTGCGGGTAGATATAGCCCGTTTGTAGGTATTGTGCTTAGGCTTGGGATAAAACTGGCAGCCGTTAATGAACTGCTTACAATAGCTGTGCCAGTTACCTGTAATTTTTCGCCGCTATTAGTCGTACTGCCTAGCAGCAAATTTGCCGCCATATAGTTTAAATCGCTGCTACCTTCTTGGTATATGCCGAAACGGTTAGTATAGGTAACCGTACCTGTATTTGCTGTTTGATCGTTTAATAGTAGCGCGTAGTTATTAGTTATCGTTACTGCGCTGCCTGTATTGTCAGGAAAAAGAACGTGCAGTCCTGCAAGGTGTGTGATTGTTCCTGTTGCGCTGCCTGCAAACGTCCACCCTGTTGTTAGGTTAGAATAAGCGCGTATCTGACCACCTTGGTTGTGTGTAAGCGTGCCTGTGCCTGTAAAGCTAACAGAGTTGTAGGCGTCTAGTCCACTTCTAGCGCCGCTAGGTATTGTGGCACTACCTTGTAAAGTAAGGTCTAGCGTTGCCCCTAATGCTGTAATTGCGTTAGGACTAGAAAAGCTACCCCCTGCCGCTACTGTTATATTAGCGTCAAAAGTGTTTGTGCGCACTACCCCTGTGCTGTACGTTTCTGTTTGTGTAAATAGGCTTTTGCCAACCACGTCAAGCGCTACTGTCGGCGTAGCTGTGTTTACGCCTATTGATCCGTTAAATATACCGCCATAACTTGTGCTGCCTGTATAGCCTTTCGTTCCTATACCGCTTACAAATGTTGCTGTTAAATCTGAGCCAAAAGTAGCTGCGTTAGCGCCTGCATCAGTTTCAATGCGTACTATGCCGCCACTATTATAGTTTGCTACTGTAACGCGGTCGCTAGTCCAGTATAAAGCACCGTTTCCTGCTGTTGCACCGTCTAAGTATATTGCTTCTGCAAGTATATCGCCATTTGCTTCTATTGTGTGTGTCGGTGCTGCTGTACCAACGCCCAGCCTGTTATTAGTATTGTCAAAAAATAGGTTAGCACTGCTTGTTAGTGCTGACGCACTACTAAAAAATGCCACCTGTGTCGCTGTTCCGCTACCTGTTATAGTGCTTGATCCTGGGCCGCCAATAAGGTCGTAAGTAGTTCCGTTATCTCTATACAGCTCAAAAGTATCTGTACTGACAAACAAGCGCCCTGTCTGCCCTGCCGCTGGTCTGTTAGCAAAAGTATTGCTATTGATAGCAGGACTGCCTAGCTGGTTTAATATGTTAAAATTAACAAACACTAAATATATCTTTTTAAGACAATAGTAAGCTGATTTGTACCTGATCCGCTAAAATTAAACGTGTAAATTTTCACATTTATCTCATCTTGGTTTCCTGTAATGTTTAGCGACTGATTTGGTGTTAGCAAAAAGCCGTCTACTGTTACGTTAGTAGTACCCTGGTTTACAAATATTACGCTATTAGCATTAGTATCTGTTTGGCTGCTAGCGTAAAAAATTTTTGTTTCAGTAATGTATTCGCGGCATTTCATCTGCATTGTCTTTTGTCTTTTGTATATTCATCTGCAAAAGTAGTTTCATCAGGCAAAAAAGTCGTTTGATCTACTGCCTCGGCTACTAATTTTTTTGCTTGGTTAGCGGCGCTGCTGCTGTTTATGTTACCTATTTTTTTGCGTGAAAACAAAAATAATAAGTATGCTGCTAGTCCTATGTAGATTAAATTTTTATTCATTGTTATTGTATTAGCAAAGTACGTCAATATCGTCAAAACCTCTAAACCTGGGCAAGCCTTCTGTTGCAAGTTTTTTTGTTACTGCTTTTACTGCTTTTACGCTTTGCCCCTTTTGCTTGGCTACTTGTACTGCACGCCGTTGCGCCTCTGCTGCTGCCTTACGCTGCGGCGGCTTGGTAAATACGTTTTTAATTACGTCTGTTGCCTTATCTAAAAAGCTAGGCGCTTGATCTTCAAAAAATTGCTCGCGTGTCTGTATTTCAGGACTTTCTGCTGTTACTGTTACGCGTGGGCGCCTGCGAAACGCAAATAACGCTACTGCTGCCCCTGCTAGTAATAATATAGGTAATAATTTTTTGTTCATTTGTTAGGTAGTTTATTTGTCAGCGCTAAAACTTTTTGCAGTTGTGCGTCAGATAGTCCGTCCCAGGGTAATATGCCGCCGCCATTCGTTAAAAATGTTAATAAGTCCTGTTTGTATGTTTGCTGAAATACATCAGCTAAAAATGATACAGCAGCTTTGCTAGGCATTTTGCTAAATACTGCCATAACAGCGTTAAAGTCATCTTGAAAAATACCAAAAGCGTTATGAATCTGCTTTGCAGCTATGCCGGCTGTTAATCTAGTAATAAGCCTGCCGCCTGTTTTTTTGTAATATAGTGGCTTCCAATAACTAAAAGGATCTGTTAATTCACTGCTAACTGCCTTTGTACCTGGCCCTGCTGCTAAGCCGCCAGCTATTAGTAAGCGTTTTATTGCTGTAAAAGCAAGCAGACCGCCACCTATTAGTAAAACGTCTGTCGTAGATATTTTAATACCTTTTGCCATTACTTACGCAGCATTTGCAGTAAAAATGATATTTGTTTTTGATCCATAGCAGCCAGCTTGCCAAGGTCATCTGGCGTTACCCCTTTTGCATATAGCGTTTGTAATATCTGCGCTATATCTGCCTCAGTGTGCGTGCCGCTGACCGCTTGCACTGTTGGGCGGCTGAAATTTCTTGCAAAGCCGCCAACTACATCTATTAGCATTTGCTGAACGTTAGGCTGTTTTAGCATACCTACTAAAATACTGCTAGGCGTTTCTTCTTCTTCATCTTCTTCCGCCTGCTTATCTTCTAGCCTTTCAGCGCGTAGTGCGCGTAACTCCGACAAGATCTCATTTTCATATCCCCTTGCACCAATGTTATAGCCAGCCATTACGCCATAAGGCTGCTCGTTTATTACAAATACTTTATTTAGCGCTGGTGTCGTTTTGTCTTTGTCTTTATCTTCAAATAACCCTAACACATAATTGTTATAGTCATCATTTGCAATAAGCGCTAGTTCGCTTTGCAGCTTTTCTGCGCCTTCTTCCTTGCTTTTGCCACTATAAGCACCTGTAATGTTTTTAGACATTACAGAAAAACGGTATAGCTTAAAAGCAGCTTGCGGCTGATCATTATACCAATTTAGTACAGCGCTTGCGCTGCGTAGTTGTGCATTTGCAGGCATAGCATTTTAGTTGTAATAAACGCCAAAAATATAACTGATATTCGTTGTGTTTGCTGGTGCGCTTGCAAGCTGAATAAAACACTTATCCCAGGTTACCTGCGTGCCAGGTGCAAACTCATACAAAGCGCGTACAAAAGGCGCTGACGCGTTATTTGTTGCTTGTGTACGGATCATACTAACAAGCGGCACTCTGTAAATGTCTTGCCTTTCGTTAGCATATAGCACTAGATAACTTTTTTGGATAATAGCAGCACTTGGCAGCGCTATATTATTAGGGGAAACAGTTACGGTATCTACTGCAAAGGTTTCCATCGCCTGCAAATTTGTGTAGCGTAGTTTTGGCAGATCAGGGAAGCTAAACTGCGTGCCAGTGTTTCCAGTGGACGCCACCCCTGCGACAGTCAATTCAACTAACTCGTATTTGCTCGTCTTAAAAGCCATTGTTTTTTATTTTACATTTTTTTTAAAAAGGGCAGCGGCACTAGGCCGCCGCCCAATGAAAAGGAACAGGAAAAAATTAACGCACCGGAGTTACGTTTTGCGCCAAATGACCTCTCATGATTATAACCGCCCTGCTATTACTTTCTACTGCTGCCATAGCTGTTGCAAGCTGCACTTGTAAGGTGTTTTGCTTAGAACCTACCATAACCCAGCCTGGTTCAATAGGGTAAAAACCACTATCAGCACCACTTTGCTGGTCTTTGTAGGATATAGCACTTGAAGAATAGTCAGCGTTTGCAGTTGTCTGCTGTTGTGGTACGCTGTAATGTCTGTAAACATCATACGCAGGCACTATCTCGCGACCATTAACAGTTAAAGATAGTGTACTGTTGTACCAGTTAAACAAGCTAGACGCTGTGTTAGCACTGGAAAAAATACTAGCGTTAGGGTAAGTTACTAACTGAAAGTTACTAGCTGTTGAACTACTTGGAAACGCGAAGCCTATGAAAAGGCTGCTGCAAACAAAGGCGTCCTGGAGTTGCAAGCGCTTTTCTGTGTTTGTCGCGCTTGTAGAACTTGCACTTGTTCCATTTACTAATACTGGGAATTCGTAGTTAGTTATGCTAGTAGATAGCGAAACTTCCAAACGAAGATACGATTGCGATAAAACTGCTTGATTAAGTGAATAACCAGCGCGGTTTACCGCTTCTTTTGCCTTTTCAAAGGCTAGGCGTGTGCCTACTGTACTTGCCATTTTTTTTGTTGCCCTGTTCGTTCGCCCAGGGCTGGGCTTTTAATTTTTAAAAATGAAGGTGAACACAGGTGAGTGCATTAGCAGTCGTCGTCGTCCATACCAGCTAACACACTTAGATCGTCACCAGCCATAACATCATCATCACCAGCGATCACACTAATTGTGTCAGGCACTTCGCCCACTGTTACTGGGAAGGTCATAGTATCGTCCATTTGCCCCAGTTGTGGAACTAGCTGACCGATCAACCCTGCGCCGCCTGCTGCGATCATACCATTGCCAACTGCTTTGCCTAGATCGCCTTTTAGCAACATAGGAAACGCTAATCCAATACCTAATACAGCCGCATTTTTAATTCTTGCGTCCTGAATAGGGATAAACTGCGCTACCTTTTTGCCAATTACTGCACCAGCAATAATTCCTGCTGCTGCTGCAAAACCAGCCTTGCCAATTGCACCCATACGCTTCCTGCGTCCTGGGGTGCGTCTTTTTCTTCTTCTTGCCATTTTGTTTTTTATATTAATTAAATACTACATTCTGCTACCAAAGCAACTGATCTGCAAAATACCCTGGCGATCCCTTTACTTTTCTGTCTGCCTGGTGTCTTTGCTTATACAGTCGCCTGCGCTTGTCGGCTATTTTTTTGCCAAATAATCGTTTTAAATTGGCATAATCTAAATAACCCCTAGCGCCTACACTTGTCAAATAATTTCCTTTTCTGTCATATACATCTATTTTTTTACCCTGTCGCGTGCTTGGCTTTACAGTTACATTTAGCCGCCTTGCCTGTGCATACGTGTAAGGCAAAATTTTATACATTATCTTTTTTTAACTTGCTTATTGTTTTTTACTGATTTTATGGGAAATAAAGGATTTGTACCATCAAATTGACGTCTATACAAAAACAAATTTCCGCCTACTGATCTAACGTAATCTTTAGGCAACTTATCAAAATATTCAATTCTTTTTATTCCATTTTCTTTATATGATATATAGTATTTTGCTTTATGTGGTATGCCAGTAATTTTTGATAAACCACTTACCACGCGAATATTTACGTTATGGCTTTTAGTATCTTTGTGCATATCGCTAGTAGGCTTGCTTTTCTTCGCTTTTACTTTTGTCGGTTTGCTTTTTTTTGCTGCCCCTACTTTTGCGCGCTTTTTTCCATAGCTTATGGCAAACGCTTGCCGTAAGGCTTGCGTATTTGTCAGCTTAGGGTTTTTCTTTCGCAGCTTTTTTGCCTCTGCAACTGCCGCCTTAAACCTTGCGCGTGCTGCGCGTTGTTTTGCACTCATTTATTTTCTATTTACAAAATACAGGACAGCAGCGCCGCCAAGTATTAGGGGTAAAAAATTAGGTTTGCTAGTTGCCGCCGCTTTTGTAAAAGCTGGTGTACTTGTTACGTCCATTGTCGGCGCACCTTTAAAAACTTCTTCGGCTGTGTCAATATACTCTGCTTGCGTGGCAGCCTTAGGTTCTAGCACTTGTTTTGCTAATTGTTGTGCTTTTGCATTTACAGCGTCTTTACCTATTTGCACCAGGTCTTGTGGATCTATACCTATTTTTGTTAGCACGTTAGCCACCTTTACAAGTAGTGGCGCTGCTGTTGCTGCCGCTGCTGCTGGCGCTGCTGGCGCAACACCTATTGCCCCAAATATTCTCTTTTTT
>Ga0194124_10006513_pt1 | contig 10358 bp, 5 predicted proteins | sample TA2KigCas0mmetaG_FD_148605 | JGI IMG/M metagenome (GOLD analysis project Ga0194124, IMG submission 148605) | Freshwater microbial communities from Lake Tanganyika, Tanzania - TA2015031 Kigoma Deep Cast 0m | ecosystem: Environmental > Aquatic > Freshwater > Lake | place: Tanzania: Lake Tanganyika...
CACCACCTCCACCTCCACCTCTTCCACCTCTTCCACCTCCTCCACCACCTCCACCACCTCCACCTCCCACGCGCCCACGCCGAGGGCGCCCGCGCCCTCCCCCTCCGCCGCGCCGGCGGCGCGCCGGCCCGTCGCCCCGTCGACCAACAGGGCGCTCAGGAGACGCTCATCGTCCACCTCCTCGCTCGGCGGCAGCTCCTGCGCCGCCGGGGCGACGCGGAAGAGGCGGGGCAGGAGGAGGGAGGGGTCGCGCGGCGCCCAGTCCACCGCCGCGGCGAGGGCGCGGCGCGCGGTGGGGGCCTCCTCCGACGCCTCCGCGAGCACCGACCAGCTCCACGCCTGCGTCCCCACCGCGATCAGGAGCAGGGCGAGGAGCGTGAGCGTGGCCTTGGGCTGCGGGCGAGGCCCCTCGCGCGCCGCGTCAGGTGCCATCTCCGGCGCGCTCTCCGGCGCGCTCTTCGGCGCGCTCTCCGGCGCGCTCTCCGGCGCCCTCTTTGGCGTCCTCTCTGGCGTCATCTCTCGCGTCCTCTCTCGCGTCCTCTCGCGTCCGCGCTGCGCCCACCGAGCGTCTAGAACTGGAAATAAATAAACGGCACCACCTCAGACACCGCCAAGCGCTTGAGGAGCAGCGCGAACGCGAACAGCGCCGCCGCCTGCGCCACGGAGGGGAGGCGCGTGAAGAGGGCGAGGGCGCGGTCAAACCACGCGCGGCGACAGAAGTGGAGGGCGAACCCGGCGAGCAGCGTCCACGCCACGCTCGCGTGCAGGTTGAGGAGGCTGAGCCCCCCCCCGGCGATCTGCCCCAAGATGCGCGTCGCCTCGTCGAGCGTGGGCGCGCGGAAGAACACCCAGGCGAAACACACATAGTGGAACGTGGCGAGCGCGCCGAGGGCGCGCCAGGCGGGGTGCTGGCGCAGGCGCTGGTAGGCGGCGTGGCCCGCGCCCCGCTCCTGCCCAAAGCGCAGCGCCGCCAGCGCCCCGCCGTGGAGCGCGCCCCAGATGAGGAAGTTCCACCCCGCCCCGTGCCACAGCCCCCCTAGCAGCATGGTGAGCATCAGATTCACGTACGTGCGCGCCGCGCCGCGTCGGTTGCCTCCGAGGGCGATATACAGATAGTCGCGCAGCCACGAGGAGAGCGAGATGTGCCACCGCCGCCAGAACTCCTGCAGGTCGCTCGACTGGTAGGGCGTGCGGAAGTTGTCGGGGAACGAGAACCCGAGCAGCAGCGCTGAGCCGATCGCCACGTCGCTGTAGCCGCTAAAATCACAGTAAATCTGCAGCGCGTACCCATAGACGCCGAGGAGCGCCTCGAGTCCGCTGTAGCCGTCGGGCGTGGCGAACACCCGATCCACGAGGTTGATGGCGAGGGGGTCGGCGATCGCCACCTTCTTAAAGAGTCCGAGGGCGATGAGGTAGAGCCCGCGCCCGCTCATCTCGGCGGTCACGCGCGGGCGAGCGAGGAGCTGGTCGAGGAGGTCCTTGGCGCGGACGATGGGCCCCGCCACGAGCTGCGGGAAGAAGCTGACGAACAGGAGGTAGTGCGAAAAGCTACGCGCCGGCGTGAGCTCGCGGCGGTAGATGTCGATGGTGTAGCTCATCGACTGGAAGGTGAAGAACGAGATGCCCACCGGCAGGAGCGCCGTGAGGCGCCCGCCGGGCAGGTACAGCCCGTTGACGATCAAGGCGTCGATGAGGTCGAGGCGCGTCACGAGATCGTCGAAGCTCTCCATAAAGAAGTTGAGGTACTTAAAGACCCCGAGCACCCCGAGGTTGTACACCACCGACGTCAGCAGGTAGCGCCGCCGCCGCGCGGGGTCCTCGGTGGCGCCGATGCGCCCGCCGGCCCAAAAATCGAGCAGCGAGGAGCCCACGATCAAGAGCAGGTAGTAGGGGTTCCAGCACCCGTAGAACAGGAGGCTGGCGGCGAGGAGGAGCCGCAGGGCGAGGCGCGCGTAGTGGGCCACGGCCCAGTAGAGGGCATAGACGACGAGAAAGAAAGTGATGTACTCAAACGAGTTGAAGAGCAAGCCGCTAGCTCCTTGGGGCGCGCGCCCAGCACGGGCGAGCGCTACGCGCTCGCGATCGCGCCGCGCTCACGCGCCGCGTCCCCCCCTCGCCTTAAACCTGTTGGGGCGCTCTTGTCAACTGTTGGCAGCGGGGCGCGAGCCTCAGCGCCCGCCGTGCACGCCTCAGCGCCCGCTGTCCACGCGGCGGCTGAAGCGCTGCGCGAAACGGTCGAGCTGGAGCAGGTCCCCCGCCCCGCCCTCCCCCACGAGGTCATCGAGGGTGACGCCCGGCTCGAGGTCGAGGGCGTCAAAGCGCACATCGAGGCCCACCGTCAGGTCGGGGGTGTCGTCGTCCCTGGGGAAGGGGAGGCGGGCGGGGTCGAGGGCCTCAGCCCCAAAGTACACCACCCAGCGCCCCGCGCCGCCCCGGAACGACACGCGCAGCAGGTCCGCCCCCTCCGGCAGCGCCGGCGTCACACGGCGGTAGGCGGGCTCCCACGCGGCGACCTCGGGCAGGTCCATAAAGTCACCGGCGAGGCGCACGTCCTCGGGGAGCTGCCCGAAGCGACTCACGAGCCCCGAGAGGTCGCGGGGGATGCGGTTGTTGAAGCGGGCGCTCAGGGCGAGCACGAGGTACTCCCCCACCTGCAGCCCCGCGTAGGGCGGCGCCATGCGCATGGGCGTGAGCCCCCCCGCCTGAGACGTGGAGAGCCCGAGCGGCACAAAGCCCACATCCACCACGTCCACCCCGCTGAGGATGAGCGACACGGGGTCCCCCTCGCCCTCCACGGGCGGCGGCATGTCCACCGCCAGGCGCAGGGACTGCGGCTGCGCGGGGGCGAGGTCCACGCGCGGGAAGGCGTCGTAGTCGGGCACGAGCTCACGGCGGTCGCCGTCGGCGTCGTCGTCCGCCGCGTCCGCCACCAGCGGCACCCCCGCCAGCTCCGGAATCACCTGCACGCCGTGGCTGAACTGGTCAAAGAAGGGGAGGAGCGTGGAGAGCACGCGCCCCACGCTCAGGCGCTGCCCCTCGAGCAGCGTGAGGAGCGTCGTGAGGCCGATGCGCCCCCCAAAAGACCAACCGAGCTGGAAGCCGGGCTGCGCCACCACGCGATAGCGGTCCTTGACGCTAAAGTCACCCAAGAAGGGCACGCTCGCCGAGAGCACGAGCCCGCCCGGGAGCGGCAGCGTGGCGTTGATGGGCCCGGCGTTGACCTCCGTGAAGAAGAGCTGCCCGATGAGGTCGAGGAGCGAGATGCTCGACACCCCATCGGCGAACGAGGCGCCCGCGAGGCCGAGGGAGACCTGCCCCTGCGGCACCCGCGAGAAGTCCAGCTCCCCCGTGAAGCCCGCCACCACGCTGTCGTCGCTGAGGGGCGAGAGGGGCAGGTAGAGGGCGCGGGGGCTCACGCCCACCACGGTGGTGGTGTCAAAGCCCGGCGCCATCACCGTGAGCGAGAGGCGCGCCGCGCCGGGCACGTCAAAGGTCGCCACCCCCGCCGCGTCCGTCACATAGACCGCCCCGCCCGCGTAGACCTGCGCGCCGGCGAGGGGCAGCCCCGTGGCGCCGTCGGCCACGCGGACGCGCCAGCCCTCCTCCACGGGTGGCGGCGGCGCGAGGACGGGCAAGAGGAGGGGCGCGCTCACCACCGCCTCGCCCCCGCCCCCCGGGCGCCACGCCGCGCGCACCGCCGCCTCCCCCGCCGCGGGCCCCGCCGTGAAGAGGCCCTCCTGCGTCACCGCGCCCACGCCCTCCGGCGCGCTCGACCACTCAAAGCCCTGCGTGGCGATGATCTGCCCCGCCTCGTCGAGCCCCACGGCGCGCAGCGAGAGGCGCTGCCCCACCACGAGGGCGCGCGGGGCGGTGAGAATCAACACGCGCGCCACGCCCTCATCCGGCGGCGTCACGCACGCGCCCGCCTCGCACACCTCCCCGGGCGCGCAGTCGAGGGCGCCGCGACAGAGGCCCGGCACGCAGCGCCCCGCCACGCAGTCCTCGCCCTCGGGGCAGCCAAAGGAGTCCGCGCACGCCGCGCGCGCCTCGCAGCGCCCGTTGGCGCAGATCTCCCCGGGCGCGCAGTTGGCGTCCCCGCCGCACACGGGGATCAGCTCACAGTTCCCCGCCACGCACCGCTCCCCCACCCCGCACGCCTCGTCCCCAGCGCAGGGCTCAGGCAGGACGCAGATCTGTCGGCGGCAGAGGCGCCCGTCGGGGCAATCGGCGTCCTCCTCGCACTCCTCCGGCACGCAGGCGCCGTTGACGCACACGCCGCCGTTAAAGCACGTCCCGGGCCCAAAGCAGCGGTTGAGGCAGCGGCCGCGCTGGCAGAGCTCAAAGCGCCCGCAGTCGCTCGCGGCGGCGCACTCCGCCGCGCACACCCCCTCCTCACAGCGCCCCTCCGCGCAGTCGTCGTCCCCCTCACACGAGAGGGACTCCACCTCCGCGTCGACGAGCGCGTCGAGGGGGGCGGGCGGCGCCATATCCACGGGCGCCGCGTCCGGCGCGGGCGCCGCGTCCGGCGCGGGCGCCGCGTCTGGCTCCCCGCGCGCCTCCGCCTCGAGGCGCGGCTTAGGCGCGTCGTCGATACAGGCGCTCAGCGCCGAGAGCGCCAAGAGCGCCGAGAGCGCCGAGAGCGCCGAGCCCAGACGAGCGCGCAGGCGCCCCCCGGGGCGCAGGGGGGGGAGGGGCGACGGCAACGGCGACGGCGACGAGGACAACATCAGGCGGTCCCTTTCGAGGAGGTGGGCGAGGAGAGGAGGGGCGAGGCGGGCGCGCGAGCGGGGACACGGGCGCGCGGGCGCTCAGGCGCGCGTCTTTAAGGGAGCTGCGCGGGCGCCGGCGCCGGCGCCGCCGGCGCGAGGCCCGAGAAGCCCCGCGCCACCGTCGACAGGAGCTCAAGAGGGACGCTCAGCGCCACGCGCGCGTCGCGCCCCTCCACGCTCGCCGCCAGCGACACGCCCTCCGGGGCGCGCAGCCCCTGCGCGAGCATCTGAAGCGGGAGCGCCACAGACCCGCCGCGCCCCGGCTTGAGGTGCGCGAGGAGCGAGAGCGGCTCTAGATAGACGAGCAAGAACGGCGGCGCGCCCACCGCGGCGAGGGCGCGCGAGAGGCCGTCCGGGACCGCGCCCGCCGAGGAGGGGGCGCGGAGGGGCGCGAGGGACTCGCGCCAAGAGGGCCCGAAGCCCACGCCCACGAGCGCGGGGCCCACCCCCACGTGCGCGTCATAGAGCTCCTTGAGCTGAGGGCGGAGGGGGGCGAGGAGGGGCGGGGTGCGCGGCATGCGCGCCTCGAGGCGCACCGAGGGCGGCAGGCCCTCCGTCGCGGGGTCTGCGGTCACCTTGGCGAACAGGCCGAGGCGCTTGATCACCTTGGCGAGGGCGGGGTCCGCGTAGAGCGCCCAGAGCGCCTGGAGCGCCGCGGAGGTCTCAGGCTCCCCCTGGTGCCCGAGGAGGAGCCCCCAGCTCAAGGCGTCCCGCGACAGAGGCGCCGCCAGCGCCGCCTCCACGTGCGCGTCGGCGGCGGGCGCGGCGGGCGCGGCGGGCGCGGCGGGCGCGGCGGGCGCGGCGGGCGCGGCGGGCGCGGCGGGCGCGGGCCTCACGCCCGCGAACCACACCGCCGCCCCCGAGAGCCGCGCCGCCGCCGCCTGCGCCGCCGCCGCGTAGCGCGCGAGCGCCTCCGGCGCCTCCCCGAGCAGCGCCGCCCCCGCCTCCGCGTTCAGCGCCGCCGAGGCGGCGCGCAGGTGCTCTGGGCGGAGGTGGAGGGCGACGGCGAACGGGGTCTGCGCGGGGAGCGACGAGAGGAGCGGGTGCGCCTCCACCCTCAGAGACCTCAGCGCCCCCTCGAGGGCCGAGTCCGCCCGCGGACTCCACGAGGCCCGGAGCGCGAGGCGGTCCGGCTCAACGGCGAGCGAGACCGTCACGCGGTCGGAGTCGTCCGCGAGCGCCTGGAGCCAGCGCGCCCCCCCCGCCACCAGCGCCCGCTGGCGCGCCTGAGAGCGCTCCGACCCCTCTAGCGGCGCCGCGTCGAGCTCCGCGCGCGCCCGCTGCGCGAGGTCCCCCCCCCAGCCCACCGCGAGGCGCCGAGGGAAGAAGCGCGCCCCGCCGAGCCCCTCGAGGCGCGTGACGGCGAGCTGCTCATAGAGGGGGCGGAACGACGGCGCGAGGAGCTCCCGGCGCCGCGTGGACGCGAACATGTCCTGAGGCAGCGCGCAGAGGTAGAGCGGGTCGGGGTCCTGCTTATAGCGGCGGAGAATCAAGATCGGCGCGCCGCCCTCCTGCGCCTCCTCAAGGAACTCCCCGAGGGACGCCTTGAGCCCCGCGAGGTCACGCACGCCGATGAGGCGCACGTCATGGAGCGCGCCGTCGCGAGCGAGCTGCACAAAGCGAAAGGGCCTGCCCGTGTGGACGTGGGCGGGCGGCAGGAGCAGCTCCGTCTGCGCGAACTGGTTGAGCCACAGCCCCTGCAGGTCTATAGGCGTGGCGAGCAGGCGCGCCGAGGCGGCGCGGACCTCCTCAAAGACCTCGCTGAGGACGTTCATGCCGCCCACCGCCGCCACGTCCTCGCTCACGCGCAGCTCCTCAAGGGCGCGCGAGAGCCTAAAGGGCGGCGGCGGCGGGGCGGGGGGCGCGGCCTCCTGAGGGCGCGGCGCCTCCTCCCCGCAGCCGAGCAGGGCGCCCGCCCCGAGCCCCGCCATCGACAGCGACGCCATCGACAGCGACGCCAGCGCCGCGCCCTGGGCGCCCCTCATCCATCTCCCCACGCGCATCTCTCTTCTCATCGGACCACCTTTCGTCCAAAAGCCACAATAAAGAGCCCCCACAGCAGGGTCCCCAAGAGCGCCTCGAGCATCAGCGGCACGTTCATCCAGTCCATCGCGGCGCCCCGGAGGTCCCCGAAGCCGGAGGTGAACGCCGCCACGCTCAAGAAGAGACTCACGCCGAACTGGTTGAGCAGCGCGTCTTTGGGCAGCGCCGAGAAGGGCAGGTTGTCGACCGGGTGCAGCTTGTGGTGCCCGAGGGTGTAGACCACCGCAAAAAAGAACACCATCACCACCGCGGCGCGGACCGCCTTGAGCGGGTCGGTCCCGTAGCCGCAGCCCCAGTCGAGGAGAATCCAGTCAAAGAGCTCCACGAGCTTCGTCCACGGGCGCGACCACGCCGCGCCGCGCGCGCGGCGCTCGTTGACCTTAAAGCGGTAGAAGGCCCAGTCGTCGTAGGTGTAGAGGTGCTCGTGCTCATAGGAGCGCTTGAGGACGCCGTACTCGCGCATGGCCTTGGCGTAGTCGCCCTGCTCCTCGCTGAGGAGGCGCCCCTCCACTTGCTCCGGGCGCACGAGGATGCGCTCCGAGACGGTGTTCCAGAACGCCCAGCGCTGCGCGGGGCCCTGCTCGATGCTGTCGAGGTACACGAAGTCGTGGAGCTTGGCCTTGGAGAGGTCGAGCAGGTCCTCAAAGCGCGAATCGTTGAGCTCGAGCTTGAGCGCCACGTGGGCGCCGCGGAAGAGGGCGGGGCCGGCGAAGCGCGAGCGGTGGGCGGAGAGGCCGGCGGCGCACTCCGCGCTGCGGAAATCAAAGCGCTCCTCAAAGATGCAGTCCTCAAACTGCACCCAGTCGTCAAAGAGCGCCTCCCAGAAGCGCAGGCGGCCCTTGACGACGCACTTGGACATCAGGAACTTGGAGCGGACCTTGAGCGACTCGCAGTTAAAGCCCTTGTGCAGCACGCAGTCGCGCAGGTAGGAGAGGGTGAGCTCGGTGCGCTTAAAGACGAGGCTGCCCTGCACCTCGCACCCCTCGCCGAAGAGGCGGTGGACGTGGCAGGCCTGCAGGGTGAGGTTCTGGAAACGGGCGCCCACGAGGGAGAGGCTGCGGATGTAGACGTCGCGCAGGAGGACGCCCTTGGGGAGCTCCTCGCTGATGTTGAGGCGGTCGATGTAGGCGTGCTCCACGGGGCGCCCGGCGCGCAGGCGCTCGAGCGTCTCCTCTTCGCTGAGGGTGGGGTAGCCGCTGGGCACCTCGTCGTGGAAGCGCCCCTTGACGGCGCCGAGGAGGCGGTCGAGCTCGCGGACGTGGCTCACCGCCGTCTGCGCGTCGCCGCGCTCGCCCGCCTGGCGCTCCGGACTCAGAGGGCGCGCGGCGTCGGGGGCGCGCTCGGGGGCGCGCTCGGGGGCGCTTTCGGGGGCGCGCTCGGGGGGGGTCTCGCGCTCGTGCTCGCTCATCGGTGCTCCCTCGCCCGCTCGGCGTCCGTCGGCGGGCGCGGGCGCGGGCGGAGGGAGAGTGACACGCGGGCGGCGCGGGGGCAAGCGCTCAGCGCGAAAAAGCAGAGAGCCCCGCGGGGGGGCTCTCTGCGTCTCTCTGCGTCTCTCTGCGTGGCGCGCCTGTCTGCGTCGCGCTCTCGACCGCTAAGCGGGATACGGGATTCGAACCCGCGACATTCAGCTTGGGAAGCTGACACTCTACCGACTGAGTTAATCCCGCGCACCGGTCTTGAGATGTGTGTACACGAGTTTGACCGCGGTGTCAAATCTATTTATGCAAGAGGCGCCCTCAGCGCGCCGCGCCCCTCGCCGCGCCCCTCGCCGCGCCCCTCGCCCAAGGACCCGCCATGACGCCGCAGCTCTTCAGCCCCGCCCTCACCCCCCTCCACCCGCCCGCGGAGGTGGGCGCGCTCGCGAGGCTGAGCGCCCCCCCCGCGCTGCTGCCGCTCTACGCGCGCGCCCTGCTGGCGCGCCCCGCGGGCCTCAGGCGGGGCGAGCGCGTGCCGGCGGTGGGGCTCGAGGCGCCGCTCCGCCTCACGCGCGGCTGGCTCGATCGCTACCTCGCGCTGTGCGGCTGGGCGGCGGGGGGGGCGGCGCCGCTCACGGCGGGGCCGGTGGCGGCGGCGCCAGCGCAGAGCGCGCTGCTGATGGGGGGGCGCTGCCCCGCGCCCGCCCTGGGGCTGGTGCACGCGAGCAACGAGGTGTGGGCGCGCGCGCCGCTGCCCGTGGACGCGCCGCTGGTGGCGCGGGTGTGGTTCGGGGAGACGCGCTGGCGCGCCCGCGGCGTTGAGTTCGACCTCCACACGGCGATTTTCGCCGCGGGGGGCGCCGGGGCGGTGGGCGAGGCGCTCTGGGCGGGCCGCACCACGATCTTTCGGAGCGTGCCGCGCGCGGAGCAGCTGCAGGAGGAGCGCGCGCCGCGCGCGCCCGAGGCGCCGCGCGCGGAGGAGGGGGGCGCCCGCCTCGCCCTCGACCTGCCAGCGGACCTCGGGCGCCGCTATGGGGCGGTGGCGGGGGACCGCAACCCCATTCACCTCTATCGTTGGAGCGCGCGCCTGTTTGGGTTCGAGCGGCCGATCATGCACGGCATGTGGACGCTGGCGCGCGCGGTGCGCGCCTCAGGGGGGGAGGCGCCGCCGGCGACGGGGGAGCTGCGCGTGCAGTTCCGTCGCCCGGTCCCGCTGCCGAGCGCGGTGGAGGTGCGCTGGGCGCCGCTCGCCTTGGCGTGGGGGGAGGGGGTGGGCTTTGAGGTGCGGGGGGGGGAGGGGCGGGTGGCGATTGAGGGGGAGTGGGTGAGAGGCTAAAAGGCTATAGGGCGCGCGCACATAATACGAGCCTGGCACCTATTTAGGGCACCTATTTAGAGCGCCCCAAGCACACCACTCAGCACCCCCGCCGCCTCCTCCACATGCGCCCCCCCCACGATCAACGGCGGACACAAGCGCAGCGCGTCATCCCCCGCGCTCGTCAACAAGAGCCCCCGCTCCCGCGCCGCGCTCACCACCGCCGCGCGGTCCACATGAGGAGCGGTCACCAGCCCGCGCAGCAGCCCGCGCCCGCGGTGCCCCACCACCTGCGCCGGGTGCGCCGCCACAAGCGCCGCGAGGGCGTCGCCGAGCTGCGCCCCCACGCGCTCCACGTGCGCCAGATAGCCCTCACGCTCAATCACCTCCAGCACCGCCAGGGCGGCGCGGCAGGCGAGGGGGTTACCGCCGAAGGTCGTGGCGTGCGCCCCTGGGGCGAACCCCTGAGCCGCCTCATCCGTACAGAGCGTCGCCCCGATGGGCACCCCGCCCGCCAGGCCCTTAGCGAGACTCATGATATCGGGGGTGACCCCCGCCCACTCATGCGCGAACCAGCGCCCCGTCCGCCCCACCCCCGTCCGCGCCCCCTCAAAGATCAGCAACACGCCCTGCGCATCACAGAGCGCCCGCAGCCCCGCCAGGTAGCCGGGCGCCGCGTCCACCACCCCGCCCTCCCCCTGAAGGGGCTCCACGAGAATCGCGCAGGTGCGAGGCGAGACCGCCGCCTCCATCGCCGCGAGGTCATTATACGGCACATGCACAAAGCCCGGGACGAGGGGCGCGAAGCCCTCGTGG
>Ga0194124_10006516_pt1 | contig 10353 bp, 9 predicted proteins | sample TA2KigCas0mmetaG_FD_148605 | JGI IMG/M metagenome (GOLD analysis project Ga0194124, IMG submission 148605) | Freshwater microbial communities from Lake Tanganyika, Tanzania - TA2015031 Kigoma Deep Cast 0m | ecosystem: Environmental > Aquatic > Freshwater > Lake | place: Tanzania: Lake Tanganyika...
GGGGTTCAAGGACAAATCTCAATCGGTACTGCTGAACGCGAGAGAACACTGACCGTTCGTGTCACCATTGAACAGGAAAGTGAAGAGGGCGCTGGCGTGATCGTCACACTTGATGACATCACCGATCTTGTTACCGCTCAACGTACATCAGCTTGGGCAGATGTCGCTCGTCGTATCGCTCATGAAATCAAGAATCCGTTGACACCCATTCAGCTATCGGCAGAACGTATAAGACGTAAATATGGCAAAGTCATTCAAGATGATCGGGAAGTATTCGACCAATGCACGGATACGATCATCCGTCAGGTCGATGACATAAAGCGCATGGTCGATGAGTTTTCATCTTTTGCGCGTATGCCAAAACCGCTACTTGATCGTGATGATGTTGTTACGGTTATACGTCAAGTCTTATTCTTGATGCGTGTCGGTCATCCCGAAATAGAATTTTCGGAGCATATTCCGCAAGCGAAAGTGGTTACCGATTTTGATCGACGTCTGATCGCACAAGCACTCACGAACATCGTAAAAAATGCGACCGAGGCAATTGCGGCCGTTCCTACAGAAGAACGTGGTAAAGCCAAGATTGATGTCGCTTTGACATTCGAAAAACCCGGCATGGTCGCGATTGATATCATGGACAATGGTAAAGGTTTTCCTGCCGAAGCGCGTCAGCGATTACTAGAACCCTATATGACAACGCGCGCGGGCGGTACCGGTCTGGGCTTAGCGATTGTTGGAAAGATTCTTGAAGAACATGGCGGGGGCGTCGAATTACTTAATCGTCCCGACGGTCAAAGAGGAGCTTGCGTGCGTTTATTCTTCCCCCTTGATCAAATGCAAACGGGACCGCGTGCCGCATGAGCGCTGACATTCTGATTGTTGATGACGAAGCTGATATTTGCAATCTTGTTGCAGGTATCCTCGAAGATGAAGGTTTTGAGTGTCGGACCGCCGCCGATGCGGATTCCGCACTTGCAGAAATTTCCGCGCGACGTCCCAATTTGATCTTCCTTGATATTTGGATTCAGGGGTCTCGCCTGGACGGATTGCAATTGCTTGATCTCGTGAAAGAACAAAATCCTGATCTGCCGATTGTTATGATCTCGGGTCACGGAAATATCGAAACTGCCGTTGCTGCGATTAAACGCGGCGCATATGACTTTATTGAGAAGCCCTTCAAATCAGACCGACTCTTACTCGTCGCAGAGCGAGCGCTTGAAACGTTCAAACTCAAACGCGAAGTGCGCGAATTACGCATCCGCGCGCCAAAAACAGCGTCACTAATCGGTCATTCTCAACATGCAAGCCAATTGCGCAGCGCTATTTATAAGGTGGCAGCAACTAATTCGCGTGTGTTGATCACAGGTCCATCGGGTTCGGGCAAGGAACTCGCTGCTCGCATGATCCATGCGTCTTCCAATCGCGCCAGCGGCCCTTTTGTTGTGTTGAATGCAGCAACGATCACGCCTAACTCCATGGAGACGGAGCTTTTCGGGATTGAAAATGTTGGGACCGTGCCGCAGCGTATCGGGGCTCTCGAAGAAGCGCATGGCGGGACACTTCTTCTCGATGAAATTGCCGATATGCCCAAAGAGACCCAAGGCAAATTCTTGCGTGTCCTCGTGGATCAATCATTCCAACGTGTAAATGGCTCGATCAAAGTCGAGGTCGATGTGAGGATTGTTTCTTCGACCGCGCGTGTTCTGGATGCAGAGGTGCGAACAGGTCGCTTCCGTGAAGATCTACTCCATCGGCTTGCCGTTGTTCCGCTTCGCGTTCCCGCGCTTGCTGAACGCCGCGAAGACATCCCTGAACTTGTGGCACATTTTATTGACGAGATTTGCAGCTCGACGGGGCAGGTGCCACGCGCGATTGCCGATGATGCCATAGTCGTTCTGCAAGCCCATGATTGGCCGGGCAATATCCGTCAACTGCGCAACAGTGTCGAACGGATGCTCATCCTTGCCGGTGGTGATCCTGAGACGCCGATCACTGCCGAACTGCTGCCCTCAGATGTCGGAGCATCGGCCCCGTCCATGGCCGGCGGGCAGGGTGGTGAAAAGCTTCTGGCGCTCCCTTTGAGAGAGGCGCGCGAGCTTTTTGAGCGGGATTATCTCGTCGCCCAAATTGCGCGCTTCGGGCACAATATTTCGCGCACCGCAGAGTTTGTCGGAATGGAACGCTCCGCACTTCACCGGAAACTCAGATCGCTCGGGATCGATTGAATCTTGAGCCTTGCGCGACTATCTGTTTTCATATGTGTGGTGGAAGTGGCTTTTACGAAGTGGGTCGGGTCGTTTCTACTTAAAAATCCGGATAAAAAATCAATAATAAGAGACTGAAATAAAATGGTAAATGACCGGGTACAAAATCTCCAAGATACGTTTCTCAACCATGTGCGGAAGGCAAAAATTCCGCTAACGATCTTCCTCGTGAATGGCGTGAAACTCCAAGGCGTCGTCACCTGGTTTGATAATTTCTGCCTTCTTCTGCGCCGGGATGGCCAATCCCAACTGGTTTACAAGCACGCCATCTCGACGATTATGCCGGGCTCACCTGTAACTTTGTTTGACCCCACCGACGAAACCGGCGCGGTCATAAAAGAGTGATCAAGACGCGCGAGAGATCATCCTTTGGCGTCTAAGCCCTATGAATTTGGCAATCGGCCCGTTTCAGGGTCCGACATCGAGCACGATGTTGCCAAAGACACGCGTACGCTCGTCGTGGGACCCTATCTAACGCGACGCCGGCCGAACACGCCCGGTACGAATTTGCGGCCAGCACAAGCACGGCTTGAAGAAGCCACAGGGCTAGCGGCTGCGATTGATCTTGATGTCGTTGAGAGCCGTCTCGTTCCACTTTCCGAATTGAAGCCTGCGACCTATATCGGCACCGGCAAGATCGAAGAACTCGCGGCGCTCATTGAGGAGCGTGAGATCCGGCTGGTGATTGCCGATTGCGCTTTATCGCCCGTTCAACAACGCAATTTAGAAACAGCGCTCAAAGTCAAAGTGATCGATCGGACGGGCCTTATTCTTGAAATCTTCGGTCGTCGCGCACGAACGAAAGAGGGCACTCTGCAAGTCGAGTTAGCGCATCTCAATTATCAGAAGAGCCGACTGGTCCGTTCGTGGACCCACCTTGAACGTCAGCGCGGGGGTTTCGGCTTTTTGGGTGGACCGGGTGAAACGCAGATCGAAGCGGACCGGCGCCTCATTCAAGAGCGCATGACGCGCATTGAACGCGATCTCGAAGCCGTGAAACGCACCCGTGGCCTCCATCGCAAAAGCCGAGAGAAAGTGCCTTATCCGGTCGTCGCTCTTGTCGGTTATACGAATGCAGGAAAATCGACTTTGTTCAACCGCATCACGGAAGCTGATGTTTTGGCTGAAAACATGCTTTTCGCGACTTTAGATCCCACCGCACGGATCTCAAAATTGCCGCATGGCGCGCCGATTATTTTATCTGACACGGTCGGCTTCATTTCCGATTTGCCGACTATGCTTGTGGCTGCATTTCGAGCGACGCTTGAAGATGTGATTGCGGCAGACGTGATCCTTCATGTGCGCGACGTTTCGCATGGCGATACCGAAGCCCAAGCTGCCGACGTTACATCAATCCTCAAAGATCTCGGCATCGATCCCGATGATCAAAGCCGGATCATCGAAGTATGGAATAAAGCTGATTTGTTAGATGAGGCGGACCGCGCGCGACTGTTTCAAATAACGCAGCAAAGGCGAAAAGAAATACGTCCCGTCCTCGTTTCTGCGCTGACAGGTGAGGGCCTTGCAGTCCTTCTGAATGAGATCGAAGCGCGGCTGGCGCAAGACACCAAAACTTATCGCATCCTCATTCCATCCGATGATGGTGCGCTTCTTCACTGGCTTTACGAGAATGCCGAAATTCTCGAAAGACAGGATGGTGATGACGGGATCATTGAGACGGCTATTCGCATCCCACCAGAGCGTGAAACGCGGTTACTTTTAAAATGTCCGAAAGCGGAACGAGTGGAAATCTAACCGCTCAAAATGCCGGATTTATACCCTCGTCTTCGCCTCGTGCCATAGCGCTTCCATTTCATCGAGCGTGGCGTTTTTTATGGGCTTATTTTTAACATCAAGTTCAGCTTCTATATAATTAAAGCGCTTTGTGAATTTACTGTTTGCTAATCGCAAAGCCTGTTCCGGATCAACTTTTAGATGGCGTGCAAGATTAACGACTGCAAAAAGCAGATCTCCGACCTCTTCAGTAATCTCAGCTTTCGATCCTGACGCCATCGCGTCTTTGATTTCGGCTGTTTCTTCCTCGATCTTGTCGAGCACCAAGAGCGGATCATTCCAGTCAAAGCCGACTTTTGACGCTTTCGACTGGATCTTTTCGGCACGGGTAAGTGCGGGTAGGGCTTCCGGAACGCCCGCAAGGACAGACTTAGAGGCCTCGCTATCAACATAACCTGCCGCTTTTCGCGCAGTTCGACGCTCGGCTTTCTCCTGAGCTTTGATGTCATCCCAAAGCATTTTGACCTGATGAGGGGAATGAGCGTTCAGATCGCCGAAGACATGAGGATGGCGGCGGATTAATTTCTTGGTGATCGCCTCGACAACGTCAGGGAAGGCAAAGAGCTGAGCTTCTTCGGCGATGCGAGCGTAAAAAACCACCTGCAATAAAAGATCGCCCAATTCGTCCTTTAGATCGACCATATCGCCGCGCTCGATGGCGTCGATAACCTCATAGGCTTCCTCAATAGTGTATGGCGCAATTGTCTCAAAGCTTTGTTCAAGATCCCATGGGCAACCGGTTTGAGGTGTGCGTAGCGCGGCCATAATGGCAATCAGATTTTGAATGTCTTTTCCGGCTTTGGGGGATGACATGAAACATATTTCCCAGTTGCTTTGGATCTATCTTTAATTCGCATAATAAACATTATGGAACTAATTTAATATGCACTTATATTCAATATGTTGTACTAAAAATTACCACATACTAATTAAGCAAATTAGACTCCCTCGAGGACAAGTTTCATTCCATCGAAAGCGGGCTCAATATGATCAGGCAAAGTGGCTTTTAGCGTTTCATAATCGAGATCAAAATGAAGATTGGTCAGGATCGCCCGTTTGGGTTTCATGCGATCAATCCACTCTAAGGCCTCCGCAACCGTAAGATGCGATGGATGTGGCCTGTGGCGTAAAGCATCGATAATCCAGACATCGAGACCTCGTAAGACCTCGAGACTTTCCCCGGGTATTGCATGGAGATCGGGCGTATAGGCAACCTTTCCAAAGCGAAAGCCGAGCGCATCGATATCCCCATGATGGACTTCAAAAGGCATGGCCTTGATCACTCCCCCTGGGCCCTCAACGACAATTTCATGCCCCTTTGTGATCCGCATTGCGTGTGTAATTGGCGGATAGTCACTGCCGATTGGCGTCTCGAAACAATAGCCGAAGCGCTCTCTAACGACTGTCGATGTTCGCGTGTCCATATAGACGGGCATCAAGCGTCGCATATGCATTACGGCGGGTCGAACATCATCGATACCATGCAAATGGTCTGCGTGCTCATGTGTGAGAAGCACGGCGTCCAGACGCTCTACGCCAGCGGATAGAACTTGCTCGCGATGGTCTGGAGGTGTATCAATAATGACAACCGTTTGACCGTTAGGCCCCATTTTCTCAAGCAGGATCGAACAGCGGCGTCGGCGGTTTTTTGGATTATGTGGGTCACACGCACCCCAGCCCGCTACCGGTCGCGGCACGCCACCGGAGGAGCCACAACCAAGAATGGTCAGCGTTAATGTCATGCCGCTTGAGGCTCCTCAATTGGTCGCCGTGCCTTGGAGAAAAGACGGAAGAAATTATCAGTCGTTACGCGCGCAAGTTCGGCAACCGATACGCGCTTAACCTCAGCCAATATGGCATGAGTCTCTGTCACATAAGCAGGCTCGTTGCGTTTGCCCCGATGAGATTGCGGGGCGACATAAGGTGCATCTGTTTCAACCAAGAGATGATCAAGCGGTATAGATGAAGCGATGACACGAAGTTCGTCTGATTTTTTATAAGTGAGAATGCCAGAGAATGACACAGCTAGACCCAAGGCGACACCAACTTCAGCCAAGCGCCGGCCCGACGAGAAGCAATGAAGTACGGCTTTGAACGAACCCTTCCCCATTTCCTCTTGAAGCGTTGCGATCATCGCATCATCGGCACTACGCGAATGAATGACCAAAGGGAGTTGCGTGACGCGGGCTGCGCTGATTTGCTTGCGAAAGACTTGATCTGCGCGATCAGGGGCAACGCGATCATAAAAGAAATCAAGTCCCGCTTCGCCAATTGCTATGCATTTTGGATGTTGCGAAAGTTCAATATAGCGATCAAGCGGTACATCCGGTTCTTCATTGGCATGGAGCGGATGTGTGCCCACCGAGCACCAGATATCAGGATCACTCTCCGCAATTGCTTTTATGCGATCAAAATGTTTAACCTCTGTAGAGACAGTCAACATCGATTTCACACCTGCATTTTTTGCACGCACAATGATGGCTTCACGCTCACCTTCGAAGGGCGGAAAATCGAGATGACAATGGCTATCTACAATCATGATCTTTGATATTCAATTCGACAAATCGCCTTCACTTTCCACATAGCGTGGAAAGATCGCTTGTGGCGCTGGCAATGCGACCCCTGCCCCAATTTGAGCTTTTGCATTTACGAAACTAAAGTCACGATTGGCTTGATCAACCCCTAAGAGGTCCAAAAGTTTTGACGAAGAGTGAGGCATAAAGGGTTGGGTCATCAAACCAACTATCCGCAAGATTTCAAGCGTTACAGCAAGAATCGTTTCGAAACGAGCAAGATCTGTCTTTCTCTTCGCCCAAGGCTCCTCTCCTGCAAAATAACGATTAGCATCCGCAACGACACGCCAGATATCTGCAAGGATATGATGAAGGGCAAATTCGTCAATTGATTTGCGTGCCTTTTCAATAAGCGCATAGGCTTCATCCAAGATCACGCGATCTTGATCTAAAAGTTCGCAAAGCTTCGGCATCTTTCCATCAAGATTCTTTGCAATCATTGACAATGAACGCTGGGTCAAATTTCCAAGGTCATTGGCAAGATCCGCATTGATACGATTAACGATCGATTCATGCGAATAGTTACCATCTTGTCCAAAAGGTACTTCACGCAAGAAAAAATATCTTAATTGATCAACGCCGTAATGTTCAGCCAAAGAGAATGGATCAATGACATTTCCAACTGACTTCGACATTTTTTCGCCACGATAAAACAGAAAGCCGTGACCAAATATACGTCGTGGGACTTGCAAACCCGCCGACATCAAGAATGCAGGCCAGTAAACCGCGTGAAAACGAATAATATCTTTACCGATGATGTGAACATTGGCTGGCCAAAAAGCTGCTCGACTCGACGTCTGATCTGGCCATCCTGTTGCGGTAACGTAATTGGTAAGCGCATCGACCCACACATACATCACATGTTTTGGATCGCCGGGAACCGGTATCCCCCAGTCAAAAGTCGTACGGCTCACGGATAGATCGCGCAAACCCGATTTTACAAAACTAATGATTTCATTTTTGCGTTCGACAGGGCCGATAAAATTTGGAACAGAATTATAGAGCGCTAACAATCGATCTTGATAGGCAGAGAGCCGGAAGAAATAGCTCTCTTCTTCTACCCATTCGACGGGCGTGCCTGTTGGGCCGCAACGGATGCCATCCCCTCCAAGCGTTATTTCATCTTCAGCGAAATAGGCTTCATCGCGCACCGAATACCAGCCGGCATAAGAATCTTTATAAATATCGCCGGCATCAACCATTCTTTGCCAAATTTCTTGACACGCTTTTTTATGACGCTCTTCGGTCGTACGGATAAAATCATCATTCGATGCATTAAGCGCCTTGGTCATCTCGCGAAACACTGCTGCATTACGATCTGCCAAGGCTTGCGCCGACATCCCTTCTTTGACAGCGGTTTGAAGCATTTTCTGACCATGCTCATCTGTGCCGGTCAGAAAGAAAACCTCTTTTCCATCAAGCCGCATGAAACGCGTAATCGCATCAGATGCGACCAACTCATAAGCATGGCCAATATGTGGCCGCCCATTTGGATATGAAATTGCTGTTGTAAGAAAAAAGCGCTCTTTATTGTTCATTATACATTATCCTATGCGGTCTATTAACCTTTTTATTCATCATAAAGCGCGCGCGACTTTCATAGCATCGGCAAGATCATTCATCATGGTGATAAAAAAAGGTCTGCGGTCGAGATTATAAATATCGGTCATTCTTGAATTGATCGTGAATTTTTCCCAAAGATCAGCCAAAGCACTTAAGTGGTGATGTCCTTGCTCAGCATCTTTGGAGCAAGTCGAAGCCATCCATTCGTCAACCGTTTCGAGAAAGAGTGCAAAACTTTCGGCACCATCTTTCTTGGTGAAATGATCAGCCATTATGAGAAGATGTTTACGGTCAAGCTCCGGTAGACTTTCGAGCGTGCTTTCAATATCATGGATCATCGCCATGCGTTCGGCATCAAGATAGGTCAAGGCACGTTTTATAGAACCAGCACCACGACGCGCGGCTTCACGCAAAAGCTTCTGATCATCAGCCTCAGAAACAAGCATGAGTGCTTTCATCATATCGGCATCCGACAAAGGCTTGAAACGCACCATATGGCAACGCGAACGAATGGTCGGCAAAAGACGACCCGGATTATGTGAAATCATCAAAAAAAGCGAACGAGGAGGCGGCTCCTCGAGCATTTTGAGCAACGCATTCGCAGCGCTTGATTTCAAATCATCAAGTGGGTCGATGATCGCAATTTTCCATCCACCCTCGCCTGCGGTTGACCCGAAAAATCCAAGCATTTTGCGGACATCTTCTACCGGTATCGAGCCTGATTTGGTTTTCTTCTCGCCATCGATTTCAGATTCGAGAAAAAATAAATCCGTATGCGCGCGCGCATTAACGCGTCGTGCTGACGGTTCATTAGCAGAAACATCAAGAGACTGCGCCGCGTTTGTACGCTCAACTCGATGATCGGGATTACAAAGCAAAAAACGCGCAGCTCTTAGTGCAAATCCCGCTTTGCCGATTCCTTCGGGGCCGGCAAGAATCCAAGCATGCGGCAAGCGTCCAGATCGATAGGCTTCAAGGAAACTGCTCTCGATCTGTTCTTGCCCAATCAATGCATGATCATGTGTGTCTTGAGACGATAACACATCTGTTGAAATTGAAGTTTTACTAGCTTTTTTGCTCATGTGTGTCGCCTCTCAAACAAAGAAAAGCGCTCCGAGAGCTTTTTCAAGATTTCAATTTCGATTTGTTCTTCATCACCTAATGCAGGAACAACAACGATACGATCAGGATCGCGTTCTGCGAGATCCAGAAAGCCCTGGCGCAATTTTTTATGAAATTCCAGCGATTCAGATTCAAAACGATCAGCTTGATGAGACCCTCGCCGTTGAGATGCACGAGCCAATCCCGTCTCCGGCGGTATATCGAGAATGATCGTTAAATCCGGTTTTGTTTCAGCAACAACAAGCGCTTCGAGCTGTTCTACAACCGCACTTGGCACAGCGCCTAAAACGCCTTGATAGACGCGTGTTGAATCCGAGAAGCGATCACATATAACAACGTCACCGCGCGCCAGAGCTGGCCTGATGAATTCAGCTAAATGATTAGCACGCGCAGCATAGAATAAGAGCGTCTCGGTTAACGCATCAAGCGCAGGCTCTGTCCCGTCAAGAATTAGAGCGCGAATAAGTTCAGCGCCCGGTGTGCCCCCGGGCTCACGCGTTACATGTGTCTTGATCGAGCGTGCTTGGAGACGCGCGTGAAGGCGTCGGATCTGGGTGGATTTTCCCGCCCCCTCTCCGCCTTCAAAAGTGATGAAAAGCCCTTGGCTTAACCGCGCCTTCATGACCATGTCCGAAAATCGAAAAAGATCCTGCCGCCTGTCGGTAAGATCGAGTCGATCCGGTTGTTCTTCGCCGACGATGCGACGAAGCGCAATAGCTTAACGCAGCTGGAAGGTGTTTTGCGCTTTTAAGCCATCAATGGCTGGGCTGGCGGCCGAGAACGCCTCGGTGGGTAGATAGAACATGCCTGGACGCGGAACAGGCATAGGCGGGATACTGGCTGTTTGAACCGTATCTTCCGCCGTAGCAGAGGGTACAGCCAAGAGTGGCTTTGGTGAGATCAGGCTGACAGTGCGCACAAGCCGCGGACGTGGAACCGGAAATGGCACATCACCGTCGATAAAGCTTTCGGCGTCATTCTGCGCGACGAGTTGCGGCAATACCGGTTCGGTAGCAGCCACTTCGGTAGCAATTGCA
>Ga0194124_10006520_pt1 | contig 10349 bp, 9 predicted proteins | sample TA2KigCas0mmetaG_FD_148605 | JGI IMG/M metagenome (GOLD analysis project Ga0194124, IMG submission 148605) | Freshwater microbial communities from Lake Tanganyika, Tanzania - TA2015031 Kigoma Deep Cast 0m | ecosystem: Environmental > Aquatic > Freshwater > Lake | place: Tanzania: Lake Tanganyika...
TTTTAAAAATCGTTCTATTGAGAGTCGCTTAGGCGCTATTGAGCTGAAAGTACCTCAAGTCCGCAATAGCGATATTCCATTTTATCCCAATGCTCTTGAGCGCGGTCAACGTTCTGAAAAAGCTCTTTCCATTGCTATTGCTGAAATGTATTTGCAAGGCGTCTCTACTCGTCGTGTGACTACTGTTCTTGAGGCCCTCTGTGGACTGGAAGTGACATCCACTCAGGTTAGCCGTGCTACTGCTGAACTTGATCCCATGCTCGAAGCCTGGCGATCTCGTCCCATTCCTCCTATTGCCCATCTGATCTTAGATGCCCGTTACGAAAAAATACGCGTTGCCGGCATCGTTAGATCCTGTGCCGTTTTCACAGCCATTGGCATTCGATCGCATGATGGAAAAAGGACAATTCTTGGAACTTCTATTTCTCTCTCCGAGGCTGAAGTCCACTGGCGCGATTTTCTTTCCAATCTCAAGTCCCGTGGTCTCTTTCCTACAGGCTCTATCACAAGCGATGCTCATGAAGGCCTCAAAGCGGCCTTGGCATCAGTCTTCCCGGCAATACCTTGGAATCGATGCCAATTTCATCTTCAACAAAATGCTCAGGCTTATGTTCCAAAACAGGAAATGAAAACTTCTGTTGCTGCTGATATCCGTTCTATTTTTAATGCTGAATCTCTTGCCGTCGCTACCCAAAAACTCGCGGCTGCCGTTGAAAAATATTCTACCATCGCTCCAAAGCTTGCTACTTGGATGGAAGGCAACTTGCCCGATGGATTTACGGCATTCTCTTTTCCAGAGCCCATCCGACAGCGTCTTCGAACTTCCAATCTTTGTGAAATGATCAATAAACAGATCCGTAGAAGAACTCGTGTCGCTTCCATCTTTCCAAACGAGGCATCTTGTCTCCGTCTCGTTTCTGCCATCCTCATGGAATTATCCGATGACTGGGAAACTTCCAATGCTTACCTCAACCCTCAATACCTCCGCTAAAAACTAATCCTTCACCACTAACTTTTTCATTCCGCTCTTTTCAATTTTACAGAAAAATTGTTGCTTAACCAAAAAATTTCTTCCGAGAATCGAGATTGATGACAAAGGCGTTGTTCATTATTGTTCAAGGATGCGCATTCAAAGTTTTATTCCTCTTAGCATCCGTCGTTGCCTCGGTAATTCTTTGCATTCATTAGCTGCTCACAAAAAAAAGAAAAAACTTTTGAAAAAATTACAAGGCTCTGCTGTTGAATGCAACATCTGTCATTGGCAAGGTTCACGTTTTACTGACGATCCTTGGCATGCTGGCACCGTTTGTCCTAACTGCGGCAGTCAAGTCAGGCATCGGATGCTCGTTGCTCTCCTTGATGGAAAAAGCATGCTCCCTCATTTCGATGAAGAACATTTATTGTGTGGAAAAAAAATTCTTCACTTTGCTCCAGAGCGACAATTGCGCGATCGCATTCAAAAAGCTGCTGAAATCTATGTCTCTACCGACTACGACCGCGGTGATGTCGATCTCAAACTGGATATGAGCGAGATGCCTTCTGTGCTTGATGAGGACTTTGACGTCGTCATCGCGTGTGACGTTTTAGAACACGTCCCCGACGATCGAGCGGCCATGCGAGAACTCCATCGCATTTTAAAATCTAAAGGCCTTGCCATCATCACAGCTCCTCAAAAAGATTCTCCCTCACAAACTGACGAAGATCCCAGCATCACCTCTCCCGAAGAACGCACTAAGCACTTCGGACAAAAAGATCACTTGCGAATTTTTGGAGATGATTTGAAAGCTCGATTAGAAGAGGCTAGATTTTCGGTGAGCGTGATCGATGCTTCTGCTTTTTCTCAAAATGCTATTGAGCGTTTTGTATTGATGCCGCCGACTATTTCATCGCATCCGTTAGCAACAAACCATCGGCGTTTTTATTTTGCGAAGAAATAAATTCCTTATTGAATCTCTCGTAGCCAGCGTCCAAACAGCCGATATTTTAAACAGCGCCTTAAAGATTGAGCAAAGTGAGATAGTTTATTTTCAGCATGCTGCAGCGGTGTTGTAAAATCATTACCAGTCCGTGGTTTTTGCCACGCAAGCATCGGCGAAGCGGCCCAGGTTCTCAATTGAAACTTGTCATACAAATTGTCAATGTTAGGTCTTTTTGCAAGAGGGGCCGGAAGCTCATACCATTGCAGCAATCGATCATAAGAAGTCTGATTGTAGATAATAAAATGAGCTGCTACGGCATGCTGGCATTCTATGATTTCTATTTTTATCGGACCTTCTTTTTTAAAATCAAGTTGTAGTTTTTTAGGATGCACGTACATCGCCCCTCCAAGAAAAATATCCCATCTCTTTTTTTCTTTGAGCAAATATTGAAAAACAGTAGGCCATGCTTTCATGGCTTTTCTGGTCATGCAGTCGTCTTCGAGCACAATTAAATAAGGCCACCCTTCCTTTTTTGCTCGAGCAATTAATTCGAGGTGACTCATTGTGCATCCTATTTGTTTATGCTCGTCTGGTGTTACAACAAAACGCTCGCACTCTAATCCATAAGCAAGCATCTCTTGTTGTAGTGCCGTGAAGAGTGGTTCTTGAGAATCAAGATTAATAACAAAAGCTCTATTCATCGCTTTACTTGAATTTTTCATAAATTGCTAAAGTTTTTTGCATTGTTTTTTCCCAAGAAAATTGACTCGCCTGGTGAACTGCTTTTTCCGAGAGCGCACTGCGTTCTTGCTCAGAATCAAGTAAACAAGCCACTGCCTCTGCAATTTTCTCAGGAAATGCTTGTGAGGGATCAATAAGAACTCCTCCTGATCCGACAACTTCTGGAAGACTACTTATTTTGAGCGCAATAACAGGCGCTCCTATTTTCATAGCTTCTAAGGGAGGCAGTCCGAACCCTTCATACTCCGATAAATAAAAAAGAGCCTCGCAATATTTATAGAGCACTGCCAACAAAGCATCCTGAGGATGTGTTACAAGCTCAACAGCATTTTCAATACCGAGAGAATGAAGTTGCTGTTTCTCTTCCTCATTCCACGGAGCTCCTACAACAACCAGTCGAAGGTCGTGATATTTTTTTTTCAAAATCGAAAAAGTTTGAAGTGTGAGATAAAAATTTTTGTAAAAATTTCGATGCCCGACATAAAGAAAATAGCGTTGTTGATAGAGCCGCTTAGCATCAAGGGCTGGCAACGAGAGCGAGGAGGCTAACGGAATCACACTGCTTCGCGAAGCGCATTGAGGAAATCGCTCCAAAAGGTCCGCGTGCGTTGATTGAGAGACGCAAATGATGTGATCTGCTCGCTCGATGGCCATCGCTTGATCGTGAATAACTTTCTGGCTCCGCGTATAACGATTCGAAAAACGAGCCATGATAAAATCGTGGACGGTGATCACGACATGACCAGAAATATTTTTCCACGATAGTGGTGCTGAAAGATGATAGTAAGAAGGATGAATCAGATCCATCGATTGTAGTCTCTTTCTCAACAAACAAGGACTCTTACTAAGAATTTTTGGCAACCAAAAAAATTGGAAATTTTTATTTTTTGGAACCAGAGCTTCATTTTTTATTTTTTTAAAAAAATAGGGATGAAATGTTTCCGGCAGGCGAGAAATAATTTCACTCGTGTAACGATTAATACCGCCGGTTTGTTGCAACTCATAAATGTAAGTATCGTATAAAATTTTCACATTCTTAAGAACTTAGTAACTTCGTTGCGAATTCGTAATAATTTTTTTGAAAACAATCACGCGTATGAAATTTTCTGACATGCTCGTAGGAAGCCCTTGCACGCTCTTCGATTTCTTGATCAGGCAGAGCAGCAAATGCTCTAGCTGTTTCTATGACAGCTTCAACAGTTCCATTTTTTATTAACATTCCAAAATCATTTAAGTCGACAGAGGCTTCGTAAGTGCAGAGCGGCACCATTCCTGCATGCATGCAATGAATCACACTTCCTCCACCACCCTCGGAACATGATGGATAGATGGTCGCAGCATGGCTCTTCGCTATCTCCGCGAATTCTGGAGAAGCCATATCAACCCATCCTCGCGAGTGAATATTGGGAGTGTGCCTTAATTCTTTTTCATAAAGTCGAAAAAAATCTGGTTCTTTTTCGGGACGAGCACAAATGGTAAGTGCTAATTCAGGCATTTGAGCAAAAGCTTCCAACACAAGATCGAGACCTTTGTGAACCATGCCGTAACTTGCGACCCATAAAAAATTTTTCTTTGCTTTCGAAAAATCACGCTCTTGAGGCCACGGAAATTCATAGGCTGATGAGAGAGGGACTCGTGTGATTGGTTTCTTTGCAAAGGCAAAACTTTTCGCCGTATATTCATTTCCCAAAATAACAATGTGATCCTCTCCTCCATTATCAGCAGGATGCGTGTGCCGTCGCGATACTAGCACCGTATTTTTACGATCACGAATTGCAGCCAGACGTGCCAGCTCTGCTTGATTCGCCACAATCCAATGAGCTCCTGTTGCATGAAGCACGCGCTTACATCCTTGAGGCAAGTAAGGATTCCATCGCTCAAATTGCCCTAAAATATCAACAACAAGAGAACAATCGGTCGGAGGAATATAAGTTTGATTATGGTATTCCACCACTTCAACAGCATAGCCAAGTTTTCGATATGTTTCTGCGATTGTCACAACTTCAAAAGCATTTGTATGCCCACGTGCTTTTGGCGAATCCCATCCTTCTTTAAAAGGCCAAAAAATATAACTCAAAACAACAGTTCCTCGAGAAGGCCCTTCTGGCAACAAACGAACTTCAGGCAATCGTTTTTCACGATCAAAAAATTTTTTAATTTTAAAAAACATAAATTAGAATCTCCGTTTTATCATGCCCCATCCATAGAGAAAAGATTCACTCAGCCATTCCTTCCAAGTTAATTTGTCTTTTCCTCGTAAATTCGCTTTTGCATCCTTGATTTTTTCTCTCCAAAAATCCATCTGTATCATTACTTGATTTTTCTTTTTTTCTTCGAGCTGGTCTAAATTTTTTTTCAAAAAATCTAAAGTGACTTCATTATAATCGTCAACAAACAAAACAGGCAACTTCTCAAAAGGCTCTAAAACAGAGGATCTCAGGGCAATCGGATAAGCACCTAAAGCAAGTGATTCCCAAAGTCGATGTGTGTCTATTCCATTTCCAGGAGGAGCCAGGACAAAACGATGCCTCCTGAGTTGAGTTAAAAATTTCTCATTGTTGCCATGATTTTTTGGAGGTTCAAACGTTATCCAATGTTCTTGCTCAGCGCGATTTTTGAAAGCGTCATAAATTTTTTGGCGAATTGCAGAATTCGTTTCAGGACGGAAATTGATATAGAGCCATTGATCTCTCGACAAATTTTCATTTTGGAGTCCCTCCATTTCTTTGAGATGTAATGTTACTGCATCTTTTATCCCACCCAATCCCAACGGCAAAGCCGTCACCCTCGGATGCGGATGCGTTACATTGACAGCAAACCATCTGATAACATGAGGCGGCAAAAACTGTTGCCTCAGAGCATCGCAGGGATAATCACTCTCTCCTGTCACTAACACAACGCGCTTTCGCGTTAAGCGCAGTCGTTCAAAAAATCGTAAGATTTCATCCGTTTTACAAAAAATAATATCCCCCGCCTTGAAGTCAGTATTAGCGTAAGGATGCGCATTACTCCAATAAGTATGATCGCAAATTTTTTCAAAAAGATCGCATCGGACTAGTGTATGTGAAAAATTTATTTTCACCAATATCCTCCTCCCTCGATTTCTTGCCAGCCAACGGGCCGCTCTTCCTCTAACGGAGCGGCCCAGGAGTCGTTCATCAATTTTTGAAATTTTGGATTTCCTCGCCAACGCCCACCACTCACACCAAAAAGCAATTGAGTCGCTCCTCCTAAATGAAGTGCAATTTTCCCCATTTTTTTGACAGCTGCTCCAAGAGGCAATCCATAAGCCCCGCAGCCTAAAATAGCGACATCAAAATTTTCCTGCTGAACTTTTTTTTCTAATGCAGCGAGAGTTTCAAACCATGATGAATATTCCATCTTGCTACTGGGGACTGTTTGCGGCGCTTTGATTAGCTTAAGGGTGAACGGAGGAAGCATTTTGGAATTACCAAAAATTTTTTCTCGCGCTGTTGAATATTGTTTTTCAATCGATGCAGTAAAAGGATGTACCACAAGAACCGTTTTTCCCTGAAGCTGCCATGACCATGGATCTTTGAAAAAATAAGGCTCCAGCGCTGGAAGCTCTGCTAACTGAACTCGTTTAGCATACGACTTAATCAACCACCCATGAAAAAAGGCATCGATGAGCCCCAAGAGATCAGCACAAGAAATAGCATTCACATAAGCAGTGGCGAATTTTTGAAGATGATCAGGCGTTGTTGGAAACACTCCTGCTGGTGATTGTAAAATTTTTTGTTCTTTTTCTGAAAGTTTTCCCTCTAGTAAAAATTTTCCAGTGCAATATCCTTCCCCCCATCCGATGCGCCCAATCAAAGCGGGAGCTTGCTTTTTAAGAATAGTTGCTATGAAGCGGTTGCATTCTTCCGAAGAAAGCGTCGGAACAGCCTGCAGTGCGGCTTTGCGGTTAACAAAAAATTGGCGCACTCTTTGAATCACAGTGTTTATTAAACTGAAAACAGTTATTATTAAACTTTGATTTTTTCCTCAACATTAAGTTCCATTCTTGGACCTCCACTATGAGTCCGCCGATCGAGCGTCCCATCAGGCATTACAATCCAAGCCTCTCGAGCTCCCGATTTGAGTAAAAAATGATTGTCAATTTCAGCCTCTTGCAACGCTCGTTTGTGTGAAACAATGGCAACTGAAATATCGGGAGCAGCACTCCATGTTGGCTCAGTCCTCATGGTCTTCATCCGGCTTTTGGAAATCCAACCAACATCAATAGTCCGAATGCCATCAGGTGTTTCAATCGCAGCATTCAACACCAAGTGCCCCTCGGGAAGCTGCTCCGCAAGAAGCTGCGCGATCTGTCCAGCTTGCACTCCAACACGGCTCTCTGTAACACCAGGCAGTGCGTCTTCAGGATGCGATAAATGAAGCGACTCTAAATATTTTTCGGTCACTTCTCGCGCCGTTCCATGAGCAACTAATCGTCCCTCTTGCAAAAGAATGCCGTGCGTACAAAGCTCAAGGACACTTTGTGCTGAGTGACTCACAAAAAGAACCGTCGTTCCGGAACCGCGAATCTCACTGATACGGTTGAGGCATTTTTCTTGGAATTTCGCATCCCCTACCGCCAAAACTTCATCAAGAATCAAAATTTCCGGCTCCAAGTGCGCTGCTACGGCAAAAGCCAGTCTCACACGCATTCCACTAGAATAGCGCTTCACAGGGGTATCCATAAAATCAGCAATCTCAGCAAATGCGACAATGCGCTCATAGCGCTCATCAATTTCTTTTTGTTTTAATCCAAGAATACTTCCATTGAGATAAACATTTTCTTTTCCCGTCAGTTCATAATTAAAGCCGGTACCGACTTCAAGAAGACTGGCGATGCGTCCGCGGATCGAAATTTTCCCTTCGGTCGGAGCGGTGATGCGCGAAAGCAACTTGAGTAACGTTGATTTTCCAGAACCATTCCGCCCCATAATGCCAACAACATCTCCTTTTTTAATTTCCAAATTAATATTGTGAAGCGCCCAAAAATCATGTGGCGTCGGCATCCGATCAGTCTGCTGTTCAAAAACAGAAGCATGCGGATCAGGGCGTCCTAATTTACGAGCCACCCAACTCTCAATTTGATCGACAAGCATCTTTCGACTAATCACACCGAGTCGGTATTTTTTTGAAAGATTCTCTATTTTGATGACAACGTCATTCATACTTATTAGCCGTTACTCGTTAGTTTAAAGAATATCTACACACCAGCGTTCCGTTTTATTAAACCAGATCACACCTACAAAAACCGTAAAGATGCTGATTACAAAACTAACCATCACTTCAAACAAAGTCACGGTTCCCTGCCCTAGAAACGCAAAACGAAAACCTTCAATCACAAAAACCATCGGATTAAGGGTGTAGAGCGTGTGGATCCATCCAGGTGGGACAATACTGAGAGGGTAGACAACACAGCTTCCAAACATCCAGAGCTGTATAAAAAAACCAAGCAACAATTGGAGATCGCGGAAGCGTGTTGTGATTGCGGAAATAATACACCCAACACCGAGACTCAGGGCTCCCATTTGCAACAACAAAACAGGAAGAACAATAATACGCCAGCCCATCTCAATGTGGGCTCCGTGCCACGCATACCAAGCATAAAAGCCTAAAAACAAGGCCAACTGCATGACAAATCCAATAAGATTGACAATCAGTTGAGAGAGAGGAACGACTAAGCGCGGAAAATATACTTTATCAAAAAGATTGGCATTCGTAATAAAAGTTGTTGCAGTCCCTGTCACACAGGATGAGAAATACCCCCAGCAAACATTTCCAGCCATATAGAAAAGCATCGGCGGCGTTCCTGAAGTAGAAATTTTTGCGATGTTCGAAAAAACCAACGTGTTTTTCAAACTCGTAAAGAGCGGCTGCAACACATGCCAAAGAGAACCTAATAATGTTTGTTTGTATCGTGAGATATAGTCACGATGAACCATGCGCATGATCAACTCGCGATATTCCCAAATTTCTTTCCAAGGAACATGGAAGAGGCTGACATGAGGTTCAATGACAGTTGTCCAGGACTTCCCCTCTGTTTGATGAATATTCATTGTTAAAGGAAAGATCCTAACATGACATTGACCTCATTGAAAATGGTAAATCACTCTGCTAGCTTAGAAAGTTATGTCATTGAACCTTAGAAAAAATATTGCTTATTGCATCAGAAAATTTTTAACAAAAGTTCTGACACCCTTGACTGGTTTTATTCAGCGGAAAAATTTGAGCGGCGATGAACTCCTATCTCGATGTGAAAGAATCAAACATCATATCGTCTACTGGATCAGCTCGCGTTGTGGCGGCATGATCACCTTTGCTTATCCTGAAATACCTTATCATCCTATTCAAACCCGCCGCCAAGAACACCAGCGGGAATGGGCCTCGACACTGTTGAACATTTCTTCCCATCAACTCAAACAAATTTCAACAGAGTTTTTAATTAAAGAACAACGCTCTCCAATATCAAAAATTCTGACATTCCCTGCTGTCCCCACTTTCACTATCCTCATCTGCTTTCACCGTCATCTTGAATATTTCAAAGACTGCTTAAACTCGATTCAAGCAGCCATTCGTTGCTCCCCCTCGAGTCAAATTGAAATTTTACTCATCCATGATGATCCTTCCGTCGACTTATCACCACTTCTTTCAGAATTAGAAGATTCTTTTCGTCAAAAAATCATTCTCTACACTCATTCTGAAAATCGGGGTATTTGTAACAGCCTTAATGAAGGAATCACTTATGCTCGAGGAGAGTGGCTCATTCACCTTGATTGCGATGATCTTTTGGAACGAACAGTTTTTACAGTTTTAGAAAAAACTATTTGTGAACACCCCAACATTCGCTTCATCAGTTCACGCGCCGCTGATATCGATATTGATAATGACATTTTATTTTGGCGCTTGCGCTCGGAACATCCCTATGAGCTGATTAAAAATAATTTTGCTGGCCATCTTAAAGTTGTTAAAAAAGAACTCTATCTTGAACTTGGGTTATTCAAACAGACATTTGAAGGATGCCAAGATTACGAATTTGCTCTGCGAACCGCTATCAATGAGCCTCTCCTTTTTATTCCAAATTATCTTTATCGCTATCGCTGGCATCATGACACTCAAACTGTCACTCAAAACGAGCGCCAAAATTTGACAGCAATGCGCATTCGTCAATCTTACATCCTTGCCATCTACTGGCTCACTCATGGAACTGAAACATTGAAGTGGAACATCACAGGCCCCGCCGCAGCCTCATGGAAAGATCATCTCAAGGCCATTGCAACCTCAACAATAATTGCAACCAAGCAACAAAATCGTTATAAAATTAATTTGGAAGCAACAACTCCCTACAACGAACGACGCTGGAAACTACTTCTAGTGGAGATCGCAACGGTTGTTATCGATCGGTATCGGGAGAAGGAAAAAAATATTTCCTTCTTTTTGAAAGCTTGAGCATCTTGTCAAACTAGAGCGTGTTCAAAACTCGCTGATGCGGATGAAATACAAGGAGCCTCGGAGCGCGAGAAGGGACTGCATCGACGAGCGTCTATCTATAGTGTATTAAATTGAAAAGGGCATGTTAGAAGCGCTGAAATTTTTTCTTAGAACAAGGCCGAAGATCGAAGCGCTATCCGAAGATAACGTGAGATCTGAGAACGCAGTTCTAAGGAAAAAGAG
>Ga0194124_10006528_pt1 | contig 10340 bp, 10 predicted proteins | sample TA2KigCas0mmetaG_FD_148605 | JGI IMG/M metagenome (GOLD analysis project Ga0194124, IMG submission 148605) | Freshwater microbial communities from Lake Tanganyika, Tanzania - TA2015031 Kigoma Deep Cast 0m | ecosystem: Environmental > Aquatic > Freshwater > Lake | place: Tanzania: Lake...
TTTTATGGCCAGCGCACTCATGCTGCAACTCCTTGCTCGCCCTGGCGTTGGCCTTGGGCATCAAACCACATCGAACGAGGCACACGCGGCACGGGGCGCAGCACCTGAGCTTGGCCCGGCCGTACATCAGACAGGCTGTAAACGTAGGCAATGACCTGGGCCACCGCGAAGTAAAGCTCTTCGGGTACCGGGTGTTCCACTTCGGTGGTGAAGTACAGGGCACGCGCAAGGGGCGCCGCTTCAAACACCACCACACCGTGTTGGGCCCCTTCTTCGCGGATGCGCTGGGCCAGATGATCAATTCCCTTGGCAACCAGCATCGGTGGCGCATCGACAGTAGGGTCATAAGACAAGGCCACCGCAAAGTGTTCGGGATTGGTGATGATGACATCTGCATCTTTAACCCGGCGCATCATCTTGGCCATCGCAATCTCACGTTGGCGAGCCTTGATCCTGCCGCGCACTTCGGGAGAGACCTCGGCCTCCTTCATTTCATCCCGGATCTCCTGCTTGGTCATGCGCATGCTGCGCGTGAACTGGTAGCGCTGCAGCGGGACATCAATAGCGGCTATCAGCAAGAGTGCGAGGGTTAGCCAAAGGGCAGCATCTATCAGCAGTTTGCCCGTTGCGGCCAAAGCCGGCTCTAGTCCCATGCGACCTAACATGGCCAACTCTTCTTTATGCGACAGCAGTACCGAGACCAGCACACCGCCAACCAAGGTGAACTTCAGCATCGCCTTTCCCAACTCAATCAGGGCGCGAGAACCAAACATACGCTTGAGTCCTGCAACCGGATTGAGCTTATCGAAGTGCGGCATCGCTGCCCGTGCGGAGAATAGGAAGCCACCCGTCACAGTCGACGAGACAAAGGCGACCACCAAGGTGACGAGCATGACGGGCATGGCATAGCCCAGCCCAGCCAATAACTGCGCTGCACTTTCAAAGAGCATTGCCTCTGGCGTCGTCAACGCCTTGCGGTCCACTGATAACGCGCCCTTGAACAAGGCCGTGATCCCGCTGACGAACCAAGCCCCTGACAGGCCGAGCATGATCACCGAGACTATCGTCACAGCCGCAGCTGGAAGGTCGGCCGAACGGGCCACGCGACCTTCATCACGCGCCTTCTGCAGACGTCGCGCGGTGGGTTCTTCACTGCGTTGAGCTGCGGACTCGGCCATTACTGAACTCCCAGGAGGTTATCCAAGACCCCGAAAGCCCGCACCCACATCCACTGCAGGCGCAATCCGATGCTTTCCATGGTGAGGACACAGGCCAGGATGCCCGCGATCATCATGGCTGGAAAACCCACCGCAAAGACATTCAAACTCGGCGCCGCACGGGTAACCACGCCCAATCCGGTATTGATCAACAGCAGCACCGCCATGACCGGCAGCGACACCAAGAGTGCGCCGGTAAAAATCATGCTGCTCCAGGCGATCAGCTTGCCCCAGGTTTCCTGATTCAACAGAGATTGACCAATTGGAACAGCTGAAAAGCTTTTGAGCAGCAAACTCAGCAGCAGCAAATGTCCACCGGTCCCTACGAAAATCAATAACGCCATGATCAACAAAAACTGCGACAAGATCGGCACATTTCCCAAAGTGGGATCGATCAGTGTGGCCATGGACAGGCCGATGGCGTTGGACAGTGCCTGCCCCGCTGTCACAACGGCAGCTACCACCACCTGGAGGGTCAAGCCCATCAGGCAGCCGATAAAAATCTGGTTCACGATCTCCACCAGTCCGGGCGCCGACATGGGGTCAATCACCGGCCACTCGACCAAGGGGTAAATAAACCAGGTGAGGGCCAGGGCTGCCAACACGCGTATGCGCCGCGGCACGGATGCAATGGAAAACAAAGGTGCGGTCAGCAACAGGGCCGAGATGCGCAGCATCGGCCACATGAAGGTGTAGAACCGGTCAACAATGTCTGCCGCCAGAAGGTCCATATCACGATGTACCGCTTGTCAGACGCGTGCTTGGCCTCATTGGAAGAGGCCGGGGATGCGCGCAAAGATGTTACGGAAATAGTCCACCAGGGTGGCTATCTGCCAGGATCCCACCACCGCTAGGGAAGCAGCCATTGCCACCACCTTTGGAATGAAGCTCAAGGTCATTTCATTAATGGAGGTGGCTGCCTGAAAAATACCGACCGTCACACCCACCACCAACGCCACGACCAGTAGCGGCGCAGAAACCAGCACCGTGATCCACAGCGCGTAGCGGGCCAGTTCAATGACGGTGATAGTGTCCACGAGCGAAGTCCACGTATTTCGCGGTTGGCAACAATGTCAAGACATTACAAAGCTGGCGGCCAAGGAGCCCATGATCAATCCCCACCCGTCCACCAGAACAAACAACATCAGCTTGAAAGGCATTGAAATCATCATGGGCGAAAGCATCATCATGCCCATGGACATGAGTACGCTGGAAACGATCAGATCGATCACCACAAAGGGGATATAAATCAAAAAGCCGATGGTGAAAGCGCTCTTGAGCTCCGAGATGATGAAGGCTGGCACCAAACTGGTGAACGGCACTTCGGACGGGGACGCAACCTCTCGTTTACGGGAGATTTCCATGAACGCAGCCAGGTCGTCTTCGCGGGTCTGCGCCAGCATGAAGGCACGGATGGGTTTTTCAGCAGCAGACAAGGCTTGCTGAGCACTGACCTTGTTATCCATATAGGGTACGGCGGCGTCTCGGTACACCGAGGTCAGCACCGGCGACATGATGAACAGCGACAGGAACAGGGCCAGACCGACCAAAACCGTATTAGGCGGTGTTTGACCCGTACCAAGGGCTTGGCGCAGCAGCGACAGCACCACGATGATGCGCACAAAAGAGGTCATCATCAGCAACAAAGACGGCAACAACGTCAGGGCCGTCATCAAGGCTAAGAGCTGCAGCGTCAGGCTGTACTGGGTTCCCCCAGTGGTGGCCTTCACATTGACCATGGGGATGCCTTGTTGGGCTACAGCCATCAAAGGGACGATACACACCAAGGCGGTGAGGACGCGTGGCAGCCAACGCAGGAGTCGATCAGCCAGCGTCACAGCAGGTGCTCCCGCGTGCCAGTTGCAGTCACCCCGCTGCCAAGGGTCGAACCCGCTGAGGCCGATGCGGCGCCCGTGCCCGGGGTAAGCCGGTCAAACAAGGTAAAGCCATCGGGGGCGATACCGACCAAGATCTCCCGGTCATCCAGGCGTAACAGGGCCAACTTCTGGCGCGACCCCACCGTCAGTACCTCGACCACACTCAAGCGCCGGGCCACAGGGCGAAGGCCTTGCAAACCCTTGATACCCTGCATGCGGCGTAGCAGCCAAAGCAACGCCACCAGCAGCACGATCACCAGCACAAAGTTGCCCGCAAGGGCCACCCAATCCAGTGATGCAACGGTCGGCGCGGCGTTCATGGTCTTCAGAGCCCCTTCATGCGTTCAGCCGCCGGTGCCACGCGGGTCAGGCGCACGCCGTAGCGCTCACCCACCAAGACAATTTCACCCTGCGCAATGACGGTCTCGTTGATCAACAAATCTAGTGGCTCACCGGCCAAGCGGTCGAGTTCGACCACGCTGCCTTGGGTCAGGCGCAGCAAGTCCTTGATCTTGATCTGTGCGCGCCCCACTTCAATGGCCACCGTAACCGCTACGTTTTGGATCATTTCGCGGTTGATTTGGCGCAGTTCCTCGGGGCTTTGTTCAGCCGCCGCGTCGATATCAGTGGTACTCATTGCAGCTCCTGTCGGTAAGAAAGGTGTGGGCGCTGGCGACGATCAGATCTGACCGGGCCTGAGTGCGCGGCGTATCTGCACCGCGGTTTGGGTACCCAAAGCACCCACGGTGGCGTGGTAGGCAGGTACCTTGTTGACCGTCACGGTGGCCATATCGGGTTTTCGGAAGAAGAAGGTTTCCCCAGGGGTCAGGCTTTCAAGCTGCTGCAGGCTGAATTCAAGCTTGCCCATCGTGGCGCGAATCTCCACTTTCGAATCTCCCAGGGCATCCTTGAGCTCTTCGCGCCAACTCTTGTCTGACTCTTCATTACCGTCACCGCTCTGTACCCGGCTGCGCAAGAGTTCGCGCACGGGCTTCAGGGACGCATACGGGTAGACCACATCAATGAAGCTCTTGTGTTCGCTGCCTTCGGCCTCAAAACGGTTGAGTACCACCAGATCTGATTCATCGGCGATTTGTGCGAACTGCGGGTTGATTTCCGAGCTGACCACCTCAAATTCCATGGGCATCAGCGGCGACCACGCTTCACGCAGCGAGCGGAAGAGGATGTCCAGGATCAGCCTGATGATTCGGCTTTCAGTGGGGGTGAACAGGCGTCCAGGGGGTAACTGCACCACCGTTTTACCGAATCCGCCGAAGAAGCTGTCGAGCGAAGAGAAAATCATGCCCGGCTCAATCACCACAGTGGAATAGCCCCGCAGAGCTTTGACCCGGACCACGTTAACCGACAGCGGTGGCACGAGGTCTTGCAGATAGGTTCCGAACTTCAGAATGCGCGCGTGCGTAGGGTTTATCCGCGGACTGGTGCGCAGCACCTCGAGCATGCCCAGGCGAAATAGCCGGATGAACCGCTCGTTGATCATGTCGATCGACGCGAGGTTCACCCCGAGGCTGCTGTCCTCGCTGGCCAGGTCATGCTTGCGCACCCGAGCGCTGGTGTTGAAACCGGTGTCAACCGCAACCGAGCCGTCGGCCACGCCTTCAGCCAGCGCCTCAAGCTCAGCTTCGCTTAACAAATTACCGCTGGGAGCGCTCATGCTCGCCCTCACTGCACGATGAAGCTCGTAAAGTGGACGGCGTCAATGCCGCCAAAGTCCTCGTACTGCGTCAACACGCGGTTGGCTTCATCCTTGAGCTTCTCAGCCAGCTCCTTGCGGAACTCGGGCCGGTTGACATCAGCTTCGGTGTATTGGCGCATCACATCCAGCAGCGCGCCGCGAACTGCGAACTCGTGCTTCTCGACGTTTTGGAAGACCCGCTCGTCGTAGCTGGTCATGAAAGCAATCTGGATCTGCATGACCTTTCGGGTTCCCGTCAGATTGCTCAGCAGTTCCTTTTCCATCTGCTTGTAGGTGTACTCGAAGCGAACCAGTTCAGGCGTGTTTTTCTTCACACGATCTGGCTTGGCGGCCTTGGCATCCTGGGCGGCTTTGCCGTCTTTGCCGGCCGCTGCATCACCTTCTTTGGCGGCGGCTTCAGCGCCTTCGAGTTCTTGCTCGGCCGAAGCCACGGCCTTCTTGCTGAAAAAGCCACTGAAGAACAGTGTGGCACCCACGGTGCCGCCGATCAGCAGCAGCACTACCAGCACCAGCAGCAAAATCTTGAGGATCGGTTTCTTGGGCTTCTCTTCGACTTCAGTCTCTTCGGCGGTGGCCATGTGGGGACCTCATCAGGTGGACTAGATCAGGATATCCACCGCTCCCGGTCGAGCGCTCCGCCCCGTTCGATCTGACTCGACCTGGGTCGTCGCACCGACCGTTTGCTCGTCACCGACCTCTTCGTTCAAGGCCAATGCCGTTGGATTATCCGGCTGCCCAGGTGTCGGATTTCCGCGATCGCGGCCGCTCCAACCCCCAGACACCCAGACAGAAGCAAGGTCCATGCCTGAAGCACCGACAGCCTCTCGAAGCCTCGGTAAGCTGTCCTGTATCAAAGCCTGTGTGGCGCCATGGGCCACCTGGAATTGGGCCTCCAGGCGTTGTCCGCGCATCTGCAGATCGATGTCAATCGGCCCCAGGTGCTGTGGCGCGACAGTTAGACGAATCTTCCACTCACCTTTGTCAATCTGGGCCAACAGGCGCGTGGCCAAGGCTTCGCCCAGGCGCTTGCTCAAGGCTTCATGGCCCTGCTCCAGGTGCTCGCGCAGGTCCAAGGGCTGCGCGTCCACCTGCCTAAGGACGGGGTCTGACTTCTGAGTCGGCGTTGACGAGTCCACCAAGGGCAAGGCGCCGGGCGGCAAAGCCCCAGAGAGATCCTGTGCTGGGCCCGGTAACCCGTCACGCGCGGGGACCGCAGCGGTGCTCAGCGCCGCCGCAGCCCCCAGCGTGCGAGGGTCTCGGGGGCCGACCAGGGAAGCCGAGGCCAGCTGCGCCTGCAGGGCCCACCACGCTGCAGCCACCGTGGGCGCTCCAGCGGTTGCCGCACTGCCAACAGACGCCGCACGAACGGCGTTGGCTGTAGAGCCCGCAGCACCCATGGCGCTGCGGATAGCCTCAACCCGCCCCCCATCTTCGCTGAAGGCTTGAAGCGCTTCGGCCGAGGGTGAGGCTGTTTTTGCAGCAGCAGATTGCACATGCTGTGCGATCGGCTTACCGCTTGGGCTGTATTGAGCATCGCCACCAACCCTCAGCACACGGGCTGAAAGGCCTTCAGTTCCTTGCGCCTGGGCAGAGCCTTCAACCACGACCGCACCCGCCAACGGTGACGAAGGCAGCGAAAGGCCAGAAACGGGCGCACCCTTCACGCCGCTACCCTGGATCGGTGCACCCGATACCGCGGGCTTTACGCCCGCAGGGTTCATGCTGTAGGCAAACCGTCCTGGTAACCCAGGCATCCGGGCATCAGACGCCAGCGCCGTTGTCATGGACTCCGGCACCATCTCTGCGCCTTGGCTGCCGTGTGTAATGGCCGGCTCAGCGGGGTCGGCGCCGAACATCCGGCGCAGGGCATGGGCATCAAATCCTTGCGCGGCAGCAAAGGCGCGCAAACTCTCGTCGCTGGCCGCTGGTTGGCCCGCCGTGATCACAGCCAGTTGTGGGCTAAGCTGCCAAGCCACCAGGGCTGGCACGGCCAGCAGCGCGGCCTCCGCGTAGGCGGGCTGTTCTTGAGTCCGGCCGCCAGGGGCTGATGTCACGTCTACAGGGCGGGAGGCCTGGCGGCCCCCAATCTCCCGTGCTGCCAAGGCCTGCACAGCCGACCGGTTCTCCAATTCAGAAGCTGTCCGTCCAGCACTTATCAGACCCTCATGACGGGCTGCAGCGCGCTGCTCGGCACCTTCTGCAACCGGTAGATCATGATCCGGTATTCGCACCGCAGCTGCAGTGCGCTGCTCGGCACCTTCTGTAACCGATAGATCATGATCCGGTATTCGCACCTGCCCCGGCGCTACGTCAGCCCCAGGGGACTCCGCCAGGGGCATCGAATGGGTGGGGATTCCTTCCGCGCCGGCATCACTCAGCCCATCCCGCAGCAAGGCGGCCCACTGGAGGGACAGCCCAGCGGCAATTTCTTGCCGCTCGACCAGGCCCTGTGCAGCCAAGGCCGCGGGGGGTTCTATCGCTTCGGGCGAACCAAGTGTCCTGGTGGCCACGGATGCGACACCCGCCTTCTGCACCTGTCCCAACACCGCCGCGAACCCCCCCGAGGGTGAGGCTGGCTGTTCACCGGTTCGCATGGCTGACTCAGCCCCTTCAACAGCTGAAACCGCCGCAACCAAGCCGCCTGCGGGCATGGCACCGGATAGAGGGGTCAACGCGGTGTCAGGAACAGGGTTCATGGGGCAATAGACCTTGCAGGTGAATCAAAACCCACCACTCGAGCACTGGCCCGGCGGCAGACCCCCGATGTTTAGCAAGATTCGTGACCGGACAAGCTTTGCCGATCACGCCAACGAGCAGGTGGCCGGCGGCGCCAGCCTGCCGCCTATGGCACGCCGCTTGCTTGACACGGGTATGTCCACCCTCACCCTGTCGTCCCTCCGACAGTCTCTGAGCCGTTTTGATACCTCGGGGCTGGGGATCCCCTTGCTGGTGTTCGTCATCATGGCGATGCTGGTGCTGCCCCTGCCCGCTTGGTTGCTGGATGTGTTGTTCACCTTCAACATCATCAGCTCCTTGGCGATCATTCTCATTGCCATCAGCACCCGCAAGCCACTCGAGTTTTCGGTCTTTCCCTCGCTGCTGCTCTTGGCCACCATGTTGCGCCTGGCGCTAAACGTAGCCTCGACCCGGGTGATCCTGGTCAGTGGCCATGAAGGACAGGAGGCTGCCGGAAAGGTGATCGCGGCATTCGGCGAGTTCGTCATCGCTGGAAACTACGTGGTGGGCTTCATCGTCTTCATCATCCTAATGATCATCAACTTTGTGGTGATCACCAAGGGTGCCGGCCGCGTCTCCGAGGTCAATGCACGCTTTACCTTGGACGCCATGCCTGGTAAACAGATGGCCATTGATGCCGACCTGAATGCCGGCATCATCGACAAGACAACCGCCAACAAGCGGCGCGAGGAACTTGGACAAGAGGCCGACTTTTTCGGTTCGATGGACGGTGCATCCAAGTTCGTCAGCGGAGACGCGATCGCCGGCCTGTTGATCCTGCTGATCAACATCGTCGGCGGCCTAGCCATCGGTATCGTGCAGCACAACCTGTCACCGGCTGATGCAGGCCGCATCTACACCCTATTGACGATCGGCGATGGTCTGGCCGCCCAGATCCCCGCTCTCTTCCTGTCCCTGGCTACTGCCATCATCGTCACCCGCGTGACCACCAGCGAAACGATGACCGAGCAAGCCGTCAACCAGCTTAACAACCCCTATGCCTTGTTTGTGTCAGCTGCAATTGTGTTCATGTTGGGCTTGGTGCCCGGCATGCCCCATCTGGTCTTCTTTGTGCTGGCAGCCGGCACGGCCGGGGTGGCGTGGCTGGCCCTGCGGGGTCGAGCGCAAGATGAAGCCAGCGCAGCTGAGGCTGCCAAACCCGTCGTTGACGGCCCCAAGGAATTGGACTGGAACGACCTGGACCAGGTGGACCTCATCGGCCTGGAGATCGGCTATGGCCTGCTGCCGCTGGTGAACGCCGAAACCGGTGGTCAACTGATGCAGCGGGTCAAGGGCGTGCGCAAGAAACTGTCGGCCGAGCTTGGCTTCTTGGTGCAACCGGTGCGCATCCGTGATGCCTTGAGCCTGGAACCCGACAGCTATCAGATCGTTCTCAACGGTGTGGTCCGCGGCCGCGCCGAGGTCAAGATGGGCAAGGAGTTGGCGATCAACCCCGGCCGCATCTACGGACAAGTCGACGGCGAAGCCACCAAAGAGCCTGCATTCGGTTTGGATGCCGTGTGGATCGACCCTGCGCAGCGCGAATACGCGCGCTCCATGGGCTACACCGTGGTCGATCCGGCAACCGCTATCGCTACCCACCTGAACAAGGTGCTGCGCGAAAACGCTGCTGATCTGCTGAGCCACGACGAGGTCCAGCAACTGCTGGATAAGCTTGCCGCGCGTGCGCCCAAACTGGTTGAAGACCTCACCCCCGCCAAACTTTCGCTGGGCATCATCACCCGCACCTTGCAACAGTTGTTGAGTGAATCGGTATCGATCCGCGACATGCGCAGCATTGCTGAAGCGCTAACCGAGGCCAGCGGTCGCACCCAGGAACCCGAACAGCTGGCCGCGCAGGTACGGCCCAAAATCGGCCGCATGATCATGCAGACCCTGATCGACCCTCAAGACACGCTGTCGGCGATGACCTTGGACCCTGCACTCGAACAGATGCTGCACAACGTGTCGCAGCACAGCCAGCCCGGTCAAGGCCTCATGCTCGAACCCGGCTTGGCCGACCGCCTGTTCCGTGCCTTACGCGACGGCGCACAATCGGTCGAAGAACAAGGACACCCCGCCGTGCTGGTGGTTTCACCCGGCGTGCGCCCCTGGCTGGCCCGCATGGTGCGTCACCGCATCAACGACCTCACCGTGCTGTCTTACAGCGAAATACCGGAAGACCAAGCCGTCAAGGTGATCTACACCGTGACCGCGGACGTCTCCGCTTGAACCGATCTCACCGCCTGGACAGGAGAAGCCCACCATGAAACTCCAACGCATTCTGGCCAAGGACTCCCGCAGCGCCAATGAACAGGCCATCGCCAAATATGGCCGTGACGTGCTGGTGGTCTCCAACAACCGTGTCAACGGCATGACCGAGCTGATCGTGGCAGTGGATGTTGAACCCGAAAAAATGCCCCCGCCGGTGATGCCCCACGGCGGCGGCGAACCCTTTGAGTCTGCCCTGCGCCAGCAGCTGCAGTCGCCCAACGCCGACGGGGAACCGCGGGGCACCGAGCCTGAAGCCGGCCAAGCCCTCGCCGGATTGCAAGCGTTCGTACCAGCCCAGATGGCCCTAATGCAGGCGGCCCAACGGGCTGCGGCCCAATCCCTGGGACAAACCGAACCCCTGCGGCCCGCTTCCATGTCTATGAAGGCCGCCGCCCCCACCGCAAAGGGCCCGCACCCGGTTCTGCAGCAAAGCATGCGCTACGGGCACCGTTTCAGCCTCAGCAGCCAAGCAGGGATGCCGCCAGCCGCTATGCCCTTGGCCCATCTCACGGCGTGCAA
>Ga0194124_10006536_pt1 | contig 10328 bp, 11 predicted proteins | sample TA2KigCas0mmetaG_FD_148605 | JGI IMG/M metagenome (GOLD analysis project Ga0194124, IMG submission 148605) | Freshwater microbial communities from Lake Tanganyika, Tanzania - TA2015031 Kigoma Deep Cast 0m | ecosystem: Environmental > Aquatic > Freshwater > Lake | place: Tanzania: Lake...
CGGGGTCAGCGACATGGACCGTGCCGTCGCCTTTTATACCCAGGTCCTGGGGGTCAGGGAGATTGTGTACGATCGCAGCGGGGTCTTTGCGGATTTGCCCGAGGCGACCGAAGTCCGTCGCGTGCTCCTACGCAAAGTGGGTGAAAATTTCGGTGCCTTCTCGAGGCTCCTGGGCAATACCCGCATCGAATTGATTCAACGCCTGGATGGACAAGGTGTCAAAATCTTCGAAGGGCGGTGTTGGGGTGACCGAGGCTTTATCCACCTCTGCTTCGACTCCATCAATCTGGAGGGCCTCAAGAACCGAGCCGAATCCATGGGCCATACTTTCACGGTGGACAGCGATCAAACCTTCCGCATGGGCAAAGCCGGAGGTCGCTTCGCTTACCTGGAGGATCCCGACGGCACCCTCATTGAACTGGTCGAAACGCACAAGGTCCCTTTGTTCAAACCCCTCGGCCTTTACCTGGACTTGCAGCGAAGAGGCATGTACAAAGTCCTGCCCGATTGGATGTTACAAATCATGGGTTGGTCCAAACGCAACGACTAAGCCTTAGGCTCCACGACTTGCAAGCCAAGCGGTTAGCGGCCAAAGGATCAAGACCGGCAGCGACCAAGCGCCCATCAAATTCCATAAGACTACCCCAACCAGAATCAAATACAAGGGGTAGGTCAACATCATCACCGCAAAAAGCACCGCATCAAAGTGTACGGTGTCGCGACAAGCCTTTTGGCAAAAATGCTTGACGGGGTAATAGTATGGGGCGTGGAGTAATCGAGTCAAGGTCAAAAAAAACCACCGATGGCGAGTGGGTACCAAAGGAGCAGCAGCGGTTTCGGTACCTCCTTCCAAACCGGTCGCTATCGCTTGATTTGGCGCATGCACCACCAGGTTCCGGAGTTCTTCTTCTAACCATCGGTTGAACCGTAACAAAAAAACGGTTTCTCTTATAGGGCCCTCTTCCCCTTTAGATTCCTCCTGAAATTTTTGGATAAGGTCACTGGCCATGACCGGTATCCCAAAACGGATATCGGCCGATTTACCCGGCCCATGAAAGTGCTCGTAGTTGATGCCCACCGGAATAATTTCCAAATCCAAGCCCTCATGAAAAGCAGACCACACCATGCGTGCACTTCCTTTAGGGAGGGGCCGGAGTTTCCACTCCTGAACACAAAGGCCTTCCGAAAAAATGATAAAAGCTCCGCCCTTAGCCCAATAGCGATTGGCCTCGGCAAAGGTTTCGTAATTGCGATGCACGTTGAGGTATCCCTCGCGATGCCTCCAAACCGGCATCATGTGCAAATGTTGTCGAAGAAATTGACCAAAGCGTGGTGTAAAGGCGTCTCCCCTACCCAAAAAACCCAAAGGAAAAGGCAAATAACCTGCCACCAAGACCGCATCCAAGAAGGACGAAGGGTGATTAGCGCAAAGCATCCGTGGTCGTGATGCCCCCGAGTCGTTTGTCCAAGCCGCGGGCCAACGATGCAGATCAATCCGACTAAAGTAGAAGGTTCTGCACCATCCGACCAAGGTGTACAAAAACCGGTAAACCATAACTGCCTACATGGAGGCCACCGAACGGAACAAGCGCTTCCAACGCACTTTGGACAAGAAAGACTCCTGATAGTCCAAACTGAGCCATACCATCACGGCTTTGCCGACCACATGGTCCTCCGGCACGAATCCCCAATACCGTGAATCCAACGAATTGTGCCGATTATCCCCCATCATCCAATAATAATTCATACGAAAGGTGTACGAATTCGATTCCTTCCCATTGATCCAAATCTGCCCGGCACGCACGTCCACCTTGTTGCCCTCGTAAACCTCGATGGCTCTGCGGTATATCGTCAAATTATGAGTATCCAAAGGCATGCGCATCCCCGCAGCGGGAATCACCACGGGACCGTATTGATCAATGTTCCATGGATAATGCGAATGATGAGGAAAGACTTCCTCGGTGAACATTTGGGCGGGAGCAGTATAAGGTTCAATGAGCCTAACATTCGCAAAGCTTTTCATCTTGGCGGCATTCTCCTTGGTCAAGCCAAAAATGAAATCTCCCTGCGCTGTCACTTGCCCCCCTTCGCTCACATCCATCTTGCGCAGTACCAACGGATTGAAACCGTTCCCGTCGGTTTGCAGGTGGTAACGATGCTGACTGTTCTTGGGCTCATCCACCAAGCGGCTGTTGATGTACAAGGCGCGGTCCACCAGGCGCAAAGTATCCCCGGGAATGCCGACGCAACGTTTGATATAATTATCGCGCTTGTCCACCGGGCGGGTTTCGTCCATCGGGTAATTGAAAACAACCACATCGTTGTTACGGATCTTGCTCCAACCCCATAGCCGGTGATAGCCCAGGGAAGGCTTTTCGAAATAAGAAGGCCCACCCAAAAGCGGCATGGTGTTATGGGCCAAAGGGAAAGCCAACAAGGTCATCGGTAAGCGCGGACCGTAACTCAATTTACTCACAAAGAGAAAATCCCCGACCATCAGGCTTTTCTCCATAGAGGGCGTGGGGATCGTATAGGCCTCCACCACAAAGGTTCGAATCAGCGTAGCAACCACCACGGCAAAGACAATGGCTTCCAGCCACTCTCTGGTTTTGGACTTCGTCCGGACGTTGATAGCCTGGTTGGATTCAGAAGTGCTTGTGTCACCTTTTGGTCGAAATGGATTCCAATTCATGGGATAAAATTATCGATTAAAATTTACGGGGATTGTTTGACGCCGATACCGAATTCATAAACCAGATACCCACCCATCCAGGACCCCGCAACGAGCAAGATCATGACAACCGTGAAAGCGCCCCAGAAGATGCGGTGCTCTTGCAGGTTCATAGCTTGGGCCCGCAGAGTTCGCCACGTGGCCAGCAGGGTCGCCAAGGCACCGTTGAGGTAACCCATCAACTCATGCCTTTCCAGCCAATCATGGGCGGCCTGCGCCATAGGCTTGCCAGTAACCTGCTCCAAAGCATCCTCTCCCAGGCTGCCGCTGATCATCGCCAAGGCCAAGGCCGGGATGGCTGCAACGAGCAAGATGCGAGACAAGAATTCCCAACCTTCGGATTGCAAACCAACGCGGGGATGCATGCGGGCGGTTTCGGCCATCCATGCCCCTGCCAGGAAGGCAATGGGGAAATGTACCAAGGCGGGATGCCAAATCATTCGATCGAGATTCAATGAAAGAATCAATGAAAGAACCAAAGTATAAACCTCATGGTCAGGACTGGAGGATTATGAAAGGAATTTGGACAAATCCAAACCGGGAATATTGGGAATCAAACCCTCGGTGGATTTCTTGAAAAGCTCTTTGTGCGTTCGGTGGGCTTCCCGCAGGGCTGCATCCACCGTGGCAGCCAACAACGTATCCAAGGCACTGGCATTGGATGGATTCAAATATTCAGGCAGGGTCTTGATAGAAACGATTTTCTTGTTGGCCGTGCAGACCACTTCTACCTCACCGTTTTCGGAGCGCTGGGTCACGTGAATACGGTCGCATTGGTTGCGGACATCCTCAACAGCCTCTTTGAGTTTGCCAATCTTGTCCATCATTCCGAACAAATCAAACATAATGCATTAGGTTAAGTCTGCAAATTACGTCCTAGTTAACGGAGAATTGACTTTTCTATTGTCATGGGGCTTGGAGATCCAAAGAGGTTCCCAAATCGATAAGAGCCCTGCGCCCATCGGCCGTGTAGGGTATCCCTGCCTGAAGGCGGATGCGACGCTGCTCCCATTCGGGCATGCCGTGCAGCACAAGTCCGGCCTCGGCGAAGGCCTGGGTCCAACGATCCAACCGTTGCTGGTACTCTGGCAATTCCATCAAGGCCTCGATGGCCAAGGCCCCGAAGGCATGCCCAAGACCAGGTCCAGGGCCGTCCTTGACAGGCTCCAAGAAGTCCACAAATGGAGGAACCCAAGGGCCGAAGGAAGCCCCGCTCAACAAGCCTGACCACAAATCCACCAAAGCGCCAAGGCCATACCCCTTGTGCACGCCGCCCTCCGCTGTCGAACCCAAGGGCAGCAAGGCACCCCCTTCTTGGAGAACCTTGGGGTTGGTGGTCCCTTGACCACGGTGATCCGATGCCCAACCTTGGGGAATTGCTTGTCCTGCGGCTGCGGCCAATTCCAATTTGCCGTTGGCTGCGGCCGAGGTGGCCATGTCCAAGACCCAAGGAAGGCCGTTGCTTGCAGGGGGGAAGGCATAACACAAGGGATTAGTGCCCAAGAGGCGCTTGCTCGATCCCAAGGGAGCCACCAGAGGGGAGGCATTGGTCATGGCCCAGCCCACCATACCCCGCGCAGCGGCCACCAAGGCATGTTCAGCCGCTATTCCAAAATGATTAGAATTGCGGACCAGGACCTGGGCCGTACCGTACTGAGCCGCCATGGAAACGGCCTTCTCCATGGCCACTTGCCCCGCCACCAAGCCCAACGCTCCGTCAGCATCCAAAACCGCCACCGCAGGCATTCTTTGGATCCACCGCCATTGAGGATCCGTATTGATCCGCCCTTTGCGCCACAAGCGCACATAGCCGGGCAAGCGGGCAACGCCATGAGAATCAATGCCTTTGAGGTCTGCTGCCAGCAGGACGGCCGCCGCCATCGCGGCATGTCCCTTGCTGCAACCGATGCGAAGAAAAACTTCCTTGACCCAAGCTTCCAAGCCCTCTGCAGACCAATGTCCGACAATATCACGAAGAGGCGTGTTCAAATTCGAAGTTGAGCCCATGGTGTATGCCTCGAGGTCCTACGCTTGCAATCCCTGAGCTAGAATCTGCGCGAGATGCAGACTCCGAACCCCCAACCCTTGGCGATCCGCATAGGCCTGCAAATGCATTAGGCAAGACAAGTCCGCGCTGATCAAATAATCCGCCTCGGTTGTGGCATAATGTTGCAACTTCTGATCAGCCATCGCGGTAGATATTCCCTCAAACTTGACCGCAAAAGTGCCTCCAAATCCGCAACAGGTCTCCCCGTCCGGGAGTTCAATCAATTCAAGTCCTTGGACCTGATTCAAAATATCCCTGACCTGGGATTGTATTCCGCATTCCCTTAAGGCCGAACAAGCATCATGGTAAGAAACCTTGTGGGGAAACCGAAAATTTAAGTCCTTGAAACGAGGATGTGTATGCACAAATTCCACCCATTCATAAACCCTGGGCCGAATGGCTTGCCAATCCGAAACGCTGATGCCCTCTGCCGATAACAAATCTCCGTACGCATTGCGAATCATCCCCGTGCAGGAACTAGAAAGCACCACCACAGGCCTAGGCTCCCCGTGCTTGGCCGGGGCAAAGTCACGCAACCACTTGCAAGCCACAGGCTTGGCCTCCTCCCAAAATCCGGCATTGTAGGCCGGCTGCCCGCAACAGGTTTGGCCGGAGGGGCAATGCACACTGCAACCCAAGGCTTCCAAAACCTTCACCGCCGCGAAGGCTGCATCCGGATAGAATTGATCCACAAAACAAGGCACAAAAAAATCCACCTCAACGCCAAAGTCCTTATCGTCCATCCCGTTCATAAAATCAACATTTCATTAGCGATAAACACCGCGTTTACGGTTAATACCCAAAAAGTAAATTCCAATAATAAAATACAAGGCCAAGAAGAGGGCAGAATTTCGCATAGATCCCGTCCACTCGTTGATGAAACCGAAGCTGAAGGTCCCGAAGACAATTGCTAACTTCTCGGTCAAATCGTAAAACGAAAAAAACGAGGCATTGTTACGCGTATTGGAAGGAATCATTTTGGCATAGGTGCTTCGTAACAAAGTCTGAGAACCGCCCATAATCACCCCCACTACCGCGGCCATGATATAAAACTGGTATTCTTCGGTGACTTGGGCCGCCGCAACACAGACCCCAATCCAAACCAAGGAAGTCAGCATCAGCAAACGTATATTCCCGTAGCGAGCCGCCCCACGAGCAAAGCCAAATGAACCCGCGACGGCGATCAACTGTATCATCAAAATGACACCGATGAGGCGGTCAGAGGGCAAGCGCAGCACCTCCGCCCCAAAGAGGGAGGCCACCAACATGATGGTCTGCAAGCCTGCGCAGGTAAAGAAATATGCACACAGAAAGGTCTTGAGATCAGGCATTTGTCGCATACGCTCGATAACAGAACGCAGTTCGCCCACACCAATTCGCAGCCATCCCCCCAAGCCTTGAACGGCAAGCCCAGGCCCACTGGGCTTTTCGGCAGGAAGACCCCGCAGGGTAATTCGTGAAAAACCCCACCACCACAGGCCAACACTCACAAACGAAAGCCTCGTAACCCCCGCGGTATCCATATTCAACCAACCCGGGTTGAGAATGAACAGCAAGTTGATGACCAAGAGCAGCACAGAACCCACATAGCCGTAGGCAAAACCCTTGGCGCTGACCTTGTCCATTTGATCCTCGGTGGCAATGACCGGGAGAAAGGCGTTGTAAAACAATGCCGAACCGGCCCACGAAAAAGCCGCGATCACAAAGCAAGCCATACCCCACATTAAGGTGGCCCCGGTCATGAAATACAAACCGATGCAAGCCAGACAACCCAAGGTGATGAATATGTTCATCATGCTTTTGCGTCTGGCCCCGTAATCCGCCATACCCGACAGCAAAGGCGAAACGAAAGCCACGGACAAATAGGCTAAGGCCAAGGCATAGGAATAAAGACTCCCTGCAGGCACTTCCCAAGAACCCCATTTCACAAAAGAAACCAATTCCGAACCTTCACCCAATTGGTTATCGACTTGGCGCGACCATCCGCGCTCCTTGGAAAGGGCATCGGTCACCCCGCTGTAATAAATGGGAAAGATGGCTGTCGTGATGCAGAGGTTGTACACCGAATTGGCCCAATCGTAAAAGCACCATGCTCGTATGACCTTGGACTGGTTCTTGAGCTCGTCTCCTGCTGGCGGTATCGTATTCATCTCGTCGAAGAGGCCATGGACAAAGCTAACCTGCACAGGGCCTGCAGCCAAGACCCCCCCTGCCGAATCCGCAGGGTTTCAAACAAAACTCCCCCCTTGATGTTATTCACACTTAGTATGAAAATCACCGTGGGCCGGGTAGCCCATTTCAACGCTGCCCATCGATTGTACCGACCTGACTGGGACGAGGCCCGAAACCGCGAAGTTTTTGGGAAATGCTCCTTGACCAATTACCATGGGCATAATTACGAAATGAAAATCGAGGTAACCGGTTCGGTGGATCCCGAAACAGGTTATGTCATCGACCTCAAGGTCCTTTCGGACCTGATTGAGCAGAAGGTGACCGACCGCTTGGATCATCGCAACCTCAACCTGGATGTTCCCGAATTTGCCAACCTCAACCCTACCGCAGAGCATATATCCGCCTTGATTTGGAATATCCTCCGCGGTGAATTGCCTAACCATTTGGATTTAAAAGTAATTTTGTATGAAACACCCCGAAATTATGCTGTCTGCACGGGACCTTGAGCTCCTCGATGCCTTCGAAAGAGGCGATCACCATCAACCCGGTTCAGCGGATACCCCGTTGAGGGAAGATGCATTTGCGATGGATGATGATCTCAAAATGGAGTTAATCTCCAAACATTTTCGTGAAATTATGCACATCCTAGGCTTGGACCTTACCGATGACAGCCTGCGTGGAACCCCGGATCGGGTGGCCAAAATGTATGTCCAAGAAATTTTTAGCGGCCTCAATCCTGCCAACAAACCCAAGGTTGCCCTTTTTGATAACAAGTACGATTACAACCAAATGTTGGTGGAGAAAGACATCGTGGTCCATTCCAATTGCGAACATCATTTTGTGCCCATTGTAGGGAAAGTTCATGTGGCTTATTTCTCCTCTGGTAAAGTCATTGGTTTATCCAAGATCAACCGCTTAGTTCATTATTATGCCCGCAGGCCCCAGGTCCAAGAGCGGTTGACCAAACAAATTGCAGAAGGCCTTCAAGAAGCCTTGCAAACCAAAGATGTCGCGGTTATCGTGGATGCAGCCCACCTTTGCGTTTCGATGCGTGGGGTCCAAGACCATGGCGGCACCACCATTACCGCTTCGTATTCCGGGGTTTTCGAACAAGATAACGTTCGCAGTGAATTCCTGAAGTACCTCGAAATCGGCAAGAATTCCTGATGGAGGCTTCCCTGGTTGGGCGCAGCTACCTCGTTGTAGGAGCTACGTCCGGGATTGGCGCAGCACTTGTCCGTCAACTTCACGAACGCGGCGCCAAGGTTTATGCCTGGGGCAGGCAACCTGTTGAAGGGCTTGCTGGCTCGTGGACCTGTTGGGATGTGTTATCGGGAGAGCCCGCACCCGTGGCTTCTTTACCGGAAGTTCTTCATGGAATGGCCTACATGCCGGGGAATATTCCCTTGAAGCCGTTCCACCGAACCTCCTTGGACGATTTCCGACAGACTCTGGAGCTCAATTTGTTGGGCGCTATCCAAAGCATCCAATCGGTTCTCCCTGCGCTCAAAAATGCGGGGGGATCTTCGGTGGTCTTGATGAGCACGGTCGCGGCCCGCGTCGGTATGCCCTTTCACAGCTCCATCGCCGCCGCCAAGGCTGCCTTGGAAGGCCTTACCTTAAGTTTGGCCTCCGAATACGCCGCTCAACAAATTCGTTTCAATGCGGTGGCCCCCTCCTTGACGAGAACGCCCCTTGCAGGTTCGCTGCTCTCCACCCCCGAGAAGGTGGAAGCCTCCGGCAAAAGGCATCCCTTAGGTCGGGTAGGCGAGGCGTCTGAACCCGCCTCCGCCATCAGATTCCTTCTGGACCCTGAGTCCTCTTGGGTTACCGGACAAATCTGGGGCGTTGACGGTGGAATGGCCAACCTCAAAGGTCTCTGATGCCCTCCAATCCCGTTCACCTGCATTGGTTTCGCCGAGACCTGCGTTTGGACGATAATCGGGCCTTGAAATTGGCCCTGAACAGCGGAGCCAAAGTGCAAGGGATTTTCATCTTTGACCGCAACATCCTCGATAAGCTGGATAATAAACAGGATGCCAGGGTCATGTTCATTCACCGCACCCTGCAAGCAATGCATCGCGAGTTGCAAGCTTACGGTAGTGGTTTGAAAGTCTATTACGGGCAACCGGACCAGGTATGGCCCCAAATCTTGGAGGAAATCTCGGTGGGTCATGTGTTCTGGAACAGGGATTACGAACCCTATGCCCGGCAAAGAGACCAGGCCGTCACCGCATTGTTGCATCAAAGAGGCATCGCGGTAACCACCGCCTCGGACCATTGCCTAATGGAGCCAGGCAGGGTCTTGAAAGGCGATGGAACACCCTACACCGTCTTTACCCCCTATGCCAGGCGGTGGCGGGAATTGATTACAAGTAAGGATGTTCAACCGGTTTCCATCCACGAGGAGGAACATCGTCAATGGGCAAGCCAATCCCAAACGGCGCTGTCGATTACCTTGGAGGATATGGGATTCCAGGAGTCTGGCATTCCTTGGCCGGAATTGCAAATCAACATCCCTGTATTACAACAATATGCTCAAAAGCGGGATATCCCCTCCGTGGAAGGAACCAGTCGCCTGGGCTTGCACCTTCGCTTCGGAACCCTCTCGGTTCGAAAGCTTGCGTCCAAGGCAATTACCCTGAGTGATACCTTCATGAACGAATTGATTTGGCGGGATTTCTACCAAAGCATTTTGTGGCATTACCCCCATACGGTGGATCGCGCATTCAAGCCGGCCTACGATCATATTTCTTGGCGGAACAATCCGGAAGAATTCGAGCGTTGGTGCCAAGGGAATACCGGTTACCCCATCGTGGATGCCGGAATGAGGCAACTCCAACAAAGCGGGTGGATGCATAACAGGGTGCGCATGATTGTCGCCAGTTTCCTGACCAAGCATTTGCTGATCGATTGGCGTTGGGGCGAAGCTTGGTTTGCGGCACACCTTTTGGATTACGATTTGGCGAGCAACGTAGGAGGATGGCAATGGGCCGCCGGCTGCGGCAACGATGCGGCCCCGTACTTCCGGGTCTTTAACCCGTACGAGCAGACCCGCAAATTCGATCCTCAAGGCCATTATATCCGGCGTTGGGTACCCGAAGTGGATGAACTGAAGTACCCTGCGCCCATTGTGGACCATGCCCAAGCCCGGCTTCGGGCCTTGGCGACTTACAAGGCTGGGCTTGCCTCGGTGGCTTCCTCCAAGTAAGCACAACCCGGGATTTGGGTAATCAATTTGGAGCCAAAGGCTTGGGCAGGGGTAAGAAATCCGCTCAGCCCCCCTAGTGGAAGTTCATGGATTTGCTGCACCACATAAACGGCGCTAAGGGACGTTAAACGATAGCTTTCAGGCAATTGCAGCCTTGCTTCCACCAT
>Ga0194124_10006538_pt1 | contig 10321 bp, 14 predicted proteins | sample TA2KigCas0mmetaG_FD_148605 | JGI IMG/M metagenome (GOLD analysis project Ga0194124, IMG submission 148605) | Freshwater microbial communities from Lake Tanganyika, Tanzania - TA2015031 Kigoma Deep Cast 0m | ecosystem: Environmental > Aquatic > Freshwater > Lake | place: Tanzania: Lake...
CCTTTGTCTTTGATATCAAAAACTGCCAGTCCAAACTTACAGCCCTAGGAAAAAGCACTACGCCATGACCCAGATGTTGTGCTTCAACGTCATTGTTAATCATTTTTTATTTTTTCCTTCATAACTTCCTGTGTAGTATCATTGCTTGTCTGCTGTCTTCTTGCGGCTTTTAGTAGTAAATCTTTTTTTTCATAATTGTCTTTATATTTATTTTCAATAAAATCTATATAATCATTAAATAGCTCTGGCATCCAGACTTGACCGGAATCTGATTGTCCAGTGTCATCTTTTATGTTAATTCCCTTTTCTGGGTCAGAAGATCCTTGAGCAAAATATCCTACGTAAGCATACCTTTCTCCAAAAGATACATTCAATACTTCATGGGTTCCTAAATAATTAGAGGGAAACATTATCATATCTCCACTTTTTGGAGTATATTTTACATCTGCGTAAGGAAAATATATTTCTCCTCCTGTATAGGAATATGGGCTATTTTCCATGCTATCATTAAAATATATTAGGCAGCCGACAACATTCCTTATCGCCAGTTGTTGATCAGGTATTGCGCCTGGTTGATAATTTATATCATTATCACAATGCAGTCCGAAATTGCTGCCCGGTCCGTATGCTACAACGTGACCCTTTGTTCTCCACCATAGACATGGTAGAATCATTGGAAATATTTCTATATATCTTAAAAGATTATCGTACATTGCATCTTCACATTTTGTAAAAAAATCTTTATACACTTTTTCTGAACTTGAAAAATCCATAATATGATTACAAGCAGAATTTATATCATCCAAAGAATACCTGTGACCAGACCTATTTATGGCATGGGTGGCTAATCCGTTTTGGTCATGTATTATTGTAAAATCTTTTTTTAAAGCGTCTTTTCTTAAATTTGATAAAAAGGGTACTATTAGTTCTTGATCAATTTTTATAGCCGCAGGGAAATGTATTATCCCCATTCCAAGATTTCTTATATCTGTCATATTATTATTATACTAGAAATCTTAAGATTGTCCCATGACTACATTAGAAAGTAGCTCTTTTATATGTTCATCAATGATGGTTCTATTTTCTAGGTATGTATTTTTTTTAATGATGTCAGTAATACTGTTGTTTTTTTCTTTATAATTTGAATCTTGTCCATAAGCGTAAGAAAGAATATCTAAAGCGGTTGTTTCTGTTGGATTTATTTTATTTTGAATACAAAAACTATATATTTCAGTTTCAAAAAACTGTTTTTCTTTTTCAATCATAGAAATAGGTATATTTAAGTTCTCTGGATAATTAGACAATAAAGATCCTAAAGTTCTATATCTTATTTTGGACATAAACCACTTTTTGAACTTTTCTGGAACGTCTGCTGGTTCTTTTATTGATCTACGTGGATCGTCTTTTTGCGTGAAATAAAGTTCAATTGAAGTTTCTGGTTGAGATAATGACAACTCCTCTAAAGCATCGTGTGGTATCTGCCATTCGTCAAAGGCGTTGCTACATGTTATTGCAAGTGAGTCTTGGCAGTTCCATGGGTCTTTGCCTAAGATGCTCCACTGATATGCCAACTTCATTGCGTGAGGAAGCGTTTCTGCTACATACACTCTACATGGCCAATCTTTATACGCTCTATCATTCATTTCTTTTGCGTAAGAAACTTTTACAATATATATATTTGACATTGAAGAAAGAAATACTGTCCAACCTAATATATTGGCATCAGAAAAGTATTCCCTGTCTCCAATATCTATTGCGTTTTCTTTGTTTGTATCAAAGAACTCAACCGCTGCATAGTCTTCAAGGTCGCATCTTCTGTTTTTATCCACTATGTCTGAGTGCCCTTCATTTGACTCCTCATAACTAGCCGCTGAACGAAGTATGGCAAATGTGTATTTGTTTTTTTCGTAATCATTTTCTAAAACGTCAGATATGAACTCATAGTTTTCACAGAATATTTCTTCTGTTTTATTTTCAGAAATTGCTCTATATACAAATTCTGTTTTATAAAAATTAATCTTTTTAAAAGCTATTAATGATTTAGTTCCAATGTCATATACGTCATAGTCTACATACTGTTTTAAACCAGCTGGATGGACAGTATGTAATTGAAAGTCATCCTTATTATCTACAACTGCGTAGCATGCGTAGTTTTTGGGATCGTACAAATCATTATCAATCGTCGTCATTTTCTATCTCTTCTATTTTTTGTGTCATTTCTTGCATTTTTTCTAAAATGCTTTTTATGTCTAATTGTGCGGTGCTTAAAGGATTGGGCGTAAATGCTGCTTCGTCAAAAGTTTCGGGATCAATGTTAATTGCTATAAGTCTAAGAATTAGATTTTTTTCTAATTCATTTCTTACATTTTCGTATGCTTGTTTTTTTTGGTCTTTTGGAAGATTAAACTTCATCATCATCCTCTGTTGATTGAAGTTCCCTCATAATTAGTTTTAGCGCGTTTACGGCCTTAGTTAAATCTTGTAATAAATTTATTCTTGTCATATCATCTTCTTTAACTTCAAAAGAATTTTCATCATAAGTATCAAGATTAATAGACTCAGGATCAATTGCTAGTTTTATTAATAGTTCGTATAAATCTTTTTCATACTGCAATAAATTATCTTCAATAATTTGTTTTTTTGTGTTTTTATCTAAGCTACTGAAATTCATAGTATTCCTTTTCTACGATTGATTATAATAGTAAAACTACAGAGTTGGTTCCTGTAGTTTAATCAAACCCATATTTTTAGGGCCAATATGATTTCCATCAGCGTCTAACCCCGTCTTAATTCCTTGCGTCCATGTCCAGGGATTCTCTGTATTGTTCTTCATTTTTTTGTCGCCATATTTTTGGCGTGACTCCATTAATTCTTTTTTGTCCCATAAATTCTCTACTACAAATTCACATTTTTGTAGCATTGTATTATCAAAAATATTAAAAAACATAAATGGTTGTCCAGCCTTAAATGTTACTGGCTCTTTTGTTTTTGTAATTTTCCAATTCATGTTAAATTCATCTGGCCACCAAGCACTAGGTATAGTAGCGCTCAACGGAACTGCTCCTTCTACAAAATAGTTTGGAGAACCACTAATCCAAGTGTCGTAGTCCTCTTCTGTGTTAATAGCCCAACCTGTAGTAAATGATATTATACCTACAATAGATGGAACCACTAAAGGTCTTCCTTTGTAGATCTCTCCTTCAAGAACTTTTGGAGGTTCATTTAATCCACTCCATTCAACTACAACATCTTGAGGAAGAATAAGCTCCCAACCATTAACGTTAGCAGACGTAAGAGGAAGACATTGGTAGGCATGGTTCTTATACGTATTGTCCATCCAATCTCTTCTTACTCGAGACTGTTTTATTTCTGGTGAATTTTGATGAGTTTTAGTTAGTGTTATTTTGGTCATCTTCTTTTAAGAAATCTTCTATAGCTTTTTTAATGTTATTAAGAGCTTGTTCTGAATTTATAACCCTATCTCCAGCGTTAAAACCTAGGTCTAAAAGATCTGAATTGCAAAATCTCTTCATCTTAGTTCCGTCCTTTGAAATGATCAGTTTTTCAAAGTTTCCCTGAATAGGGTCAGTGCCGTCTTGAATTTTCTTATAGAGTTCGTGCGCTTGACTTTCTCCGTCTAATTTTATATAGACCAACTCGGAAAACGGCAGATCTGTACCGTAAAATTTCTTCATATGATCTCTCATATTAAATGGCGAAGCGTTGGAGTCAGCAAACTCTCCGTATGCGTCTTGGCAAAAATCGGTACTTGGAAGCGCTATTACCTCAAAGCCATCATCTTTGTATTCATCATATAAGTCTTGAATTATATTATATTGAGCAGAATTGGCACATTCCCCAGTAACATTAACCAACATTGTTACTTTACCTTTGTTTTCTTTTAGGATTTCTTTGTCACCATCTAAAGATTTTAGATCAAGATCATATACATTAAATTTTAAATGTTCAACTGTCGATTCTTGTGAGGGATGTTGATCCATCTGTATCTCCTATCTTTTTTGGCATGTTTGTAGAAGTGTCTAAGTTATGGGTTCTATCATTATAGTCAAACATAGTAACTGCTGAATACTTTATACCTTCATTAACTGGGAGCGATGCGTGAGCAAATATGTAAGTTGATGGGAAGAACAGTATGTCACCCTTTACTGGTTTGAACTTAAGATTCATATAAGGAAACCAAAGTTCCCCACCGTCATAATCATCGTTAAACCAACCAACAGAAGACAAGGTGCACGAATATGAAAATCCATCATCAGTGTGGACAGAAAAATGTTGACCTTTGCCATATCTTACGAAATTAATTGCCTCCATGTATTCCATTTTAAAGTTAAATCTTTTTTCATAATCTTTCAGGCAAGTTTGTAATACAGAGTCGTATTCTTCGTAGCAGTTTTTTATCTCTACAAAATTATCATCAATATACTGCCAATGATCTTTGCTTATTTTAAGATCTACACAGTCTCTATAATCCGTTTTCTCTTCATTATAGCCAACAACAGCTTTTTTCCACTTAAAAAAATCATGATCACTACCCTGCAATGTTGTTTCTAGTCTTGAAGGAATATTCAAGTCTTCTATGCCAGTTTGTCTATATAAAATAATTCCAAGTTTTGGCTCTTCTACATTATAGATTTGCATAGTTTTTCCTTACAGTCTTGATATACTATATCATACAAATAATTTATTTGGATGGTATAGATGAATGAAAATTCCTTAGTTAAGCCTGGTCATTTTGGTTCAAGCCCAGATGCCATTCTACAGGTTGAAAACTTAATAGACAAAGACGATTTAAAAGTAATTCAAAAATTTTTACCGACCATTACAGAGTGGATGGATTCAGGTAAAAATAAATATGATGAGAGTGGTACCTGTATATACGATGCAGCATATTGGGCCGATAGGCAGTGTAGTTCGGAAATACTTGAACGCATAGCTCCTAATATTCATCATTTAGTAAGTAAATATATTAATAAATTAAAATTAATTATGGAAGATTTTTATAAAGTAAAATTATATGAAAGACCGCCAGTAATCATAAAATGGAAACCTGGAACAGAGCAGCAACCTCATGCTGATAAGCAGTTGAATGATGGTAGTCCCAACCCTTTTCCTACTTATGATCTTAATTCTTTATTTTATTATAATGATGACTTTGAAGGTGGAGAATTATTCTATCCAGAATTTGATTTAACGATTAAACCAGAACCAGGACTAGCTGTTGCTCACCCTGGTGATATTTACTATCTACATGGAGTTAAAAAAGTTATATCTGGATATAGATATACCACACCCTCATTTTATACAATAAAGAGTTTTAAATAAGGTGTTAAGCTTGCAAGTCACCTACTGCAACCCAAGAATTTGCTGCTCTTTTTATTAGGGTAACAGAAGACCATTGTGCTCTTAGTTTTAATCCAGGAGTTGCGTTTACCGTCACTCCTGACCCCGCAACAATTGTTGTTTGTCCAGCTCCAGCTCGTAATACACTTATTTGAGACCCAACAGGAAAATCAACAGATGAGTCCGGCGGTACTGTTAAGTTGTTCGCAGAACCTACATTCATTTCTACTAACTTATCTTTATCAGATAATACTAATGTGTAGCTAGAGTTTTGAGAGTTAGTAACTATAGTGCTAGATACAAAGTCTTTTGATACTGTACCATCTCCTATACTAAGCTTGTTATCACCAATAACCCAAACAATAGTTCCTGCAGATGTTGGAGGGGATGTTACGGATGTAAGAGTTAACGTTGGGCTAGTTATAGTTTTATTTGTTAAGGTTTGAGTGCCAGTTAGAGTAACTACAGTTGAATCTATTGCTATAGTCCCTGAACCAGTAATTGTTCCGTCCAGATAATCCAGTTCCAGCTGTAATAGAAGTTACGGTACCACCCGATGCTGAACCAGTAAACTCCACTATATTATTAGAACTATTTTTATAGTATAGTTTTCCGTCAGCGTAATTAATAGCTAATTCACCATAAGCTAAAGATGTTGGTATTTGACTTGTAGTTCCACTTCTTTTTATCTGTATAGTATTTGCCATAATATTCTACTTAAAAGATGGAGGGAAGTACGGAGGAAAGTACGGAGGGAAGTAAGGAGGGAAGTAAGGAGGGAAGTAAGGAGGGAAGTACGGAGGAAAGTAAGGAGGGAAATACGGAGGAAAGTAAGGAGGGAAATACGGAGAATATTTTGTATATGCTACATCTTCTTTTCTTGGATAAACAGTGCTTGCTGCTGGGCTTTGAGAAGTCACATCATCAAGAAGAGAAAGATTTCCTCCGCTAGGATCATTTAAAGGTGTGGTACTTACCGTTCCGAACGTCAAATCCTGCGTTTGTTATTTTTGGTTCTGCAACAGTTGCATCATCACCAACGATGTTTGGTACATCATTTTTTCTTGGACCTGAAGTATTTCCACTATTGATAGCCATAGTTATGCCTGCAAATCTCCGATGAGAACCCATAAATTTGTGTCAAGTTTAATTAGTGTAGCAGATGACCATTGAGCTCGCAACAGCAATCCGGGTGTTGCATTAACAGTAACACCTGCTGCTCCCTGAACTGTCAATGATCCCGAGCCTTTTCTTAAAATATCAATTTTATCACCAACAGTAAAAGCTTGACTTGCATTTGTTGGTACCGTAAGTGTCATTGATGCTGCGTTATCCATAATAATTAATTTAGCTAAATCTGATAATACTAAAGAATAAGTTGTTCCTGTTTGAGCATTTATAGTAGATCGAAAGCCAGCTCTTGCGGGTCCTGCAGCAAGAATAGATTCGTCAACAGAGTTTTCCGATAAGGTTACTGAAGCAGTGCTATTTACCCAGTCTGATCCATCATACATTAAAAATTCGCCTGCAGTTTCACCGGCAATTGCGACATCTGATAGTTCATCCAAAGATTGGCTTATACCTATTCCGCTAACAGCGGCATAAACTGCAACTCTTACAGAATTATTTGATGGAGGATTATCAAAATAAATTGTTATATTGTTTAAATTAGTTGCCTCCCAAGAAGTAATTATTAAACCATATGGAGACGATGCTTCGGTAATTGATACAACGACGTCTCTCGTTCCTAAATTGTGATTTATAACAAAAGTAAAATCTGTTGAATTTCCTACAGTTGCAAAATGAGTAGTTCCCTCTACAGAAGATGGACTGTAAGAATTTATCCAGTTTTCTCCATCATATTTAAGTACCTGATTCGGCGTTGCCGATGTTATAACTACGTCAGTTAAATCATCCAAAGAAGCAACAGTAGAAGCTACGCCTGGCACATATTTATTTAATCCAGCATCGTATTTTAATACGTTAGTGTCAGAGGGGTTTGCTGCATCTATTTCTATTCCATCAAGAATTAATGAAGAAGTTGTTATTTCGGCAAAAGTAACGCTAGAGCCAGTACCTACTGCTTGACCAATTGAAATAGTTGCGCTAGAGCCCTCACCTGGTGTGTGTGTTACTGTGACGCCAGTGCCTGCGATTACGTCGTTGACATAATTTCCCGTTGTGTCAGTGCCCAGAGTAACCGAGTTTGGCTGAATTGTTGCTGTAATTGATGCGTTTTCTGAGCCATTAAATGAAGCAGAACCGGTAACATCGCCAGTCAACGAAATCGTTCTTGAGGTAGCAAGAGCGGTTGAGGTGTCGGCGTTGCCCGTAACGTTGCCAGTCACGTTGCCAGTCACGTTGCCAGTCACGTTGCCAGTGAGTGGTGCAGTTACGCCAGCAAAAGTGACACTGGAGCTGGTGTCGACTGCTTGGCCAATTGCGATTGTTGGGCTAGAACCTTCACCTGGAGTGTGTGTGATGGTGACGCCAGTGCCTGCGGTTACATCAGAGACGTAGTTGCCAGTTGTATCAGTTCCCAACGCAACCGAGTTTGGCTCAATCGTTGCCGAGATTGCGACATTTGCTGAGCCATCAAACGAGGCTGAACCTGTCACATCTCCAGTCAATGAAATAGTTCGCGAAGTAGCAAGAGTTGTGGCGGTATCTGCGTTACCGGTTATATTTCCGACTACATTACCGGTTACATTTCCGGTTACATTTCCGGTTAGTGGTGCATTGACCTGCGCAAAGGTAACAGAAGAGGTTGTTAGTACATCCTGACCAACGGCGATATTTTGATAGGTGATTCCATCTTCAGTAATCTGCCATGAATCAGTTGTCTCATTCCAGCGAATTTGAACATTATTTAAAGCTCCTCTTTCTACTTCAATTCCAGCAGTTGAAGAAGTAGCCTGTCCATCAGTTGCATTGACAAGAATAAAATTATCTTTTAAAACAACCGTTTCGGCATCGACGGTTACTGTAGATCCTTCAACGATTAAGTTTCCAGCAATGGTTACATTATCGTCTGTTTCAATTTCAGATAAATCTTTTTTAAGCCAAGACCATGAAGTTTTAACTATGTTATCATTGTTATCAACATAATAGACAACACCATTAGTTGCATCTAATGCCAGCTGACCTTTGCTAATATTTGGGGGTTGAGGCAGTGGCATACTAAGTCCTTTAACTAAAGTTAATTTAAGTTTTAATTAAAAGGTACCGCCGTCAACAGTGATGCCATCTATTGACCCACCAGTTATGCTGACATTATTTGCATTTTGTGTGGATATTGTACCTAAACCAAGCGTTGTTCTTGAGGCAGATGCGTCTGCGTCATCAATAAGCGTTCTTCCAAAAGAGCTTAAATCAGTTAAAGCTGCAGTTCCGCTACCAGTAAAATACGCAAGTTTGTTTGCCGCTGATGTTAGGCCAGCAAGTGCGGCGAGTTCTGCATCATACGCCTGAACATCAGTGCCAATTACAAGGCCAAGGTTGCTTCTTGCATCTGCGGCACTGGTGGCGCCCGTTCCACCATATGCCAAGCCCACTGCTGTACCCTGCCAAGCACCAGATGAAATTGTTCCAACAGATGTCAAGCTAGATGCGGTGACCCCAGAACCAAGTGTAGTCGCACTTAGAACAGATGTTCCATTAATCTTAAATTCTTTACCTGTCAATAAATTAAGATGCTCTGAAGAAGTCCATGAGTCTGTTGCATCAACCCAGTTAAATGTTTTGTCAGTATTTCCCTTGAGAGTAATACCGCCACCGTCAGCACTTGCATCAGTTGGAGACTCTGTAGAACCGAGCTCCAAGTTTTTATCATCAATTGTGACTGTTGTTGAGTTGACGGTTGTTGTAGTTCCATTTACCGTTAGATTTCCAGTAATTGTTACGTTTCCGCCTGCAGATACGTCATTAAACTGAACATTGCTATTTGTTGCCACTGCCTGACCTATAGCAATAGTTTTAGTTGCTCCTTCTCCTGAGTTATTACTGAGTGTTACTCCAGTTCCAGCAACTAGTGAAGATACATAATCACCAGTCGTATCTGCTCCAAGGGCAACTGAGTTTGCAGCTATTGTTGCTGTTAATGTTGCGTTGCCGAGGTTTGTAACAGTAGCACTACCGCTAAGGTCTCCGTCTAATGTTATCGTAAAGTCGGCGACATCAAAATCTAATGTATTGTCAGTATCGTCGTAGCTTACGCTAATTCCAGATTCTGTGTTTGAAGACACCATTGCTCCAACAACATCTGCTACAGCTTCATCAAAGTCTGTAATTGCTGTAGATGTTATTGCAATATTTGTTGTTGCGGCAGCTGTTAAACGACCTTGTGCATCGACAGTAAATGTTGCTACTGCTGTAGCTGAACCGTAAGCTGCAGCAGTAACAGCAGTATTGTCAAGATTAATTGTGACAGTGTCTGATGTTGTAGCAGACGATAATCCAGTGCCACCAGAAACAGTCAATGTATCACCAAGAGTAATGGTTTGATTTGAGCCAGAATCTCCTGCCAAAGTAAATGACCCAGATACAGCAGAAACTGCAGTGTCAACATATGCTTTTGTTGCAGCGTGTGTGTTAGAAGATGGAGTTGGGACTATTACCGTTCCTGTAAATGTTTTATTTCCAGAAATTGTCTGAGCACCAGTGAGTGTGGCAAATGCTCCAGGTCCAGCTATCGCCAATACTGAAGTTGCGTCACCGCTAGCATCACCTTTTCCGTAATATAGTGTTTCATCTACCTCATTAAAAGCTAGTTCTGCATTTTTTAAGCTGGACGGTGCACCAGATGCTCCACTAGTTCTTCTTTTAATTCTAAGTGTATTGGCCATTTTAGAAATTTCCTCCGTCTGTTATTTCTTTTTCTGCTGTATTAACCCAATTGTTTCCGTCATACTGCAAGACATCTCCAAGTGCAACAGACGTAATAGTAACATCATTTAATCCA
>Ga0194124_10006540_pt1 | contig 10318 bp, 10 predicted proteins | sample TA2KigCas0mmetaG_FD_148605 | JGI IMG/M metagenome (GOLD analysis project Ga0194124, IMG submission 148605) | Freshwater microbial communities from Lake Tanganyika, Tanzania - TA2015031 Kigoma Deep Cast 0m | ecosystem: Environmental > Aquatic > Freshwater > Lake | place: Tanzania: Lake...
ACCTCGGCTTGCTGTTTGTGTTCACGATCGGCGTGTTGTTTACCAGCTACTTTTTCAACTGATCGGGAGTCTCTGCGATGAGCAGCAAGAAACGCGAATTACCTGACGGCCGGATCCCTGATCGTCTCCCTGACGGCCGCCCCGCTGTTGCGTGGCGCTCCCGCTGGACTGAAGGCGTGTTGCCCCTCTGGCTGGTGGCGACCGCCGGCGGTATGGCCGTGATTTTTGTGGTGGGCCTCTTCTTCTATGGCTCTTATGTAGGCGTAGGCTCTGCCTAATTCAGTAGTTGAACCACATAGCACATCCCGCGGTAGCAAATAACAAACTATCCATTAAAATTGCTCCAAAACAATCAAGCAAGTTTGGATGGGTTCGAAAATCGGTCGACGTCATCCGTGGAAACTGAGAATTATGCTACATAAATATTAACACCAGTTCCAGCTCCATTTTTTCTGCCAATAGCATTCCCCAATCGTTTGTTTGTGATTCAATTTTAGTGTGATTTAATTTAGGCAATTAACCTTAGGGAATCTCTGGGCAACGCTGATTTTAGCAGCGTGGCGCCCCAAAATCGGTGAATTGTGGCCTCGTGTTGCTTTGAGGGCCCCCATCAGCCCCTGGATTGCTATTCGGGGCTTTTGTATATCTTTTGGCCTCCCGCTAATGCCTATCAGGCACACCAATTCTGTTCACGCCGTAGCCAGTAGAAGTAGATGGCCACGCGCGAGATACAGATTGGTCAGTGCGGCCATCACATTGATCTTGCAGTGGTTCTTTGCCAAGCCACGCAGCCTGGTCTTCTGAAAGCCGAGCTGCTGCTTGATCACCCGGAATGGGCACTCAACCTTTGAGCGGATGTGGGCCTTGGCGGTCTCGATCAGATCTTGCAGCTTTCCCTCTGGTGTATCTGGCAGTAAGCGGCGCTTCCCGGGTCGCATCGCCACCCTGAAATCCGCTGCACTAACTGCCATCTCCGGTCTTTTAGCGATCCCCTGGTAACCAGCGTCGCCGTACACCACCTCCTAATCGCCGTGCAACAGCTCGCCGGCCTGGGTGAGGTCATTCACGTTGGCGGCTGTGGTCACAACCGAGTGGATCAGACCGGATTTCTTGTCGACGCCGATATGGATCTTCATCCCGAAATACTACTGGTTGCCCTTCTTGATTTGGTGCATCTCTGGATCGCGCTTCTCCTCTTTGTTTTTGGTGGAGCTGGGGGCGGCGATCAAGGTGGCATCGACGATCGTGCCCTGCCGCATCGTCATTCCCCGTGCGCTGAGGCGGGCTTTGACGATCTCAAAGATCTGCTCGCCCAGATGGTGCTTCTCAAGCAGGTGGCGGAAGGTCAGGATCGTGGTCTCATCCGGGATCCGGTCACTGATCAGATCGATGCCGGCAAACCGGCGCATGGTGAGCACCTCGATCAGGTCCTCTTCCATGGCCGGGTCGCTGAGCGAATACCACTGCTGCAACAGCTGGATCTGCAGCATGGTGGCCAACGGATAGGGAGGCCTACCGCCTTTCTTGCTGGTCTTGGGGTAGTAAGATTCGATCAAATCGATCAGGGCATTCCACGGCACCACCACCTCCATCTCAGTGAGAAGCTTCTCCCGTTTGGTCTGCTTCTTGGCCGTCGTGAGCTCATAATGAGAAGCCGAGCTATTTACCGCCCATCAACCCAGTACTGGCCAGTGATTACAAGGCCATTGTCCCGCGGATGGCCTGGGTTTTCCAGGGCCTCCTTAGGCGTAAGAATAGAATTCCCACCGACAGCATAAATACAATTGACATCATGCCGACTGCATTTTAATGTATGATACTTAAACGAATAGCAAACATCAACTTTTTCAACAGCCCCTTCAGCTAATTAAAAAATTCAAGATCATGAAAGCGGTAATTCTTGCCGGAGGTCTCGGCACCCGTATTAGCGAAGAAACGCATCTCAAACCGAAGCCAATGGTGGAAATTGGTGGACTGCCGATTCTTTGGCACATCCTCAAGATTTTCAGCGCTCACGGTATCAATGAGTTTGTGATCTGCTGCGGATATAAGGGATATGTGATCAAGGAGTATTTCGCCAATTACTTCCTTCACATGAGCGATGTGACCTTTCATATGCGTACCAACTCTATGGAGGTGCATCGTAAGAAGGCGGAGCCCTGGGAGATCACTCTGGTGGATACCGGCGAGACTACGATGACCGGGGGTCGCCTCAGGCGGGTGCGCAACTACGTGGCCGATGAACCCTTCTGTTTCACCTACGGCGATGGTGTGGCGAATGTTGATATCACGGCTTTGCTAGCCCATCACCAGCAGCATGGCCGCTTGGCCACGGTGACGGCTGTTCAGCCCCCCGGACGATTTGGGGTCCTGGAGTTTGGCGAGAACTCTGCAGTTAGTGGCTTCCAGGAGAAACCTCAGGGAGATGGCGGTTGGATCAATGGAGGCTTCTTTGTGCTCGAGCCGGAGGTGATTGATAGGATCGAGGGCGATGCCACGACCTGGGAGCAAGAGCCGCTGCGCAGCCTGGCGGCTGATGGCCAACTCACCGCTTACCACCACACTGGGTTCTGGCAGCCGATGGATACGCTGCGCGATCGCGTGCACCTGGAGGAGCTCTGGGCGAAGGCCAAGGCTCCCTGGAAGGTGTGGTGATGATTGATCTCTCCTTTTGGTGTGGACGCCGGGTGCTTCTCACTGGCCACACCGGCTTCAAGGGCAGTTGGCTACTGCTCTGGTTACAGGAGCTCGGTGCCCAGGTGTGGACCTTCGCTCTAGAGCCGGAACCTGCACCAAACCTGTTCCGTGAGCTTGCCCACGCGCGCCCGCCCGGGGAGGCCTGGCATCATCAAATCGGAGATCTGGCTGATCTTGATGTCCTGAAGGCTCTGGTGCAACTGGCCCATCCCGAGGTGGTGCTGCACCTAGCGGCCCAGCCCCTAGTACGCCGCAGTTATCAAGATCCACTCGGCACCTGGGCCACCAACGTGATGGGCAGCCTGCATCTCCTAGAGGCCCTGCGGCCCATGAAGCACGATTGCGCCGTGGTGATGATCACCACCGATAAGGTGTATGAAAACCGAGAGTGGCCTTATGGCTACCGTGAACCCGATCGCCTCGGCGGCCACGACCCCTACAGCGCCAGCAAGGCTGGTGCTGAGATCGCCATCGGCAGCTGGCGCGCCAGCTTCTGCGGCGCGGCGGCCCACCAAACGCCCCATCTGCGCATCGCCACGGCCCGGGCGGGCAACGTGATCGGCGGGGGCGACTGGGCCGCCGATCGGATCGTGCCTGATGCCATGCGGTCCCTAGCCCGAGGTGAAGCCATCCCGGTGCGCAATCCCGGCGCCACGCGGCCCTGGCAGCACGTGATCGAGCCTTTGGGCGGGTATCTGCGGCTGGCGGAAGCCCTTGCCTCGGATCCCACTCCCCCCTGCGAAGCCTTCAACTTCGGCCCGAGCCTGGCCAGCAACCGCCCTGTGGGTGAGCTTGTGGCCACTATCCTGGAACATTGGCCCGGAGCGTGGCTGGATCAGAGTGATCCCACCGCACCCCACGAGGCCAATCTGCTGCACCTACAGATCGATAAGGCCCATCACCGCCTGGGCTGGCAACCCCGCTGGGACTACGCCACCACCCTGCAGCGCACCGTGGGCTGGTACCGCGCCGTGCATGAGGGGGCCAGCCCCCTGGAGTGCTGCCTGGCGGATCTGAACGCTTACTCCCATACCTCACCCTGACAACTGCACCATGAGTGATCCCCACGCCCTTAAGCAGGAGATACTGAGCCTCACCCGCGAGTATTCCCGCCAAGTGCACGGAGCCTTTCGCCCGGCCTCGGATCCGGAACGCAAGCCCTGGCAGGCGGGAACGACGATCCCTTACGCCGGCAGGGTGTTTGCGGAAGACGAGGTGGAGGCTGCCGTGAGCAGCACTCTCGATTTCTGGCTCACCCTGGGCTCAGAAGGCGCTGCCATGGAGAAGGAACTGGCCGCTTTTCTTGGTGTGCGCCACTCCCTGCTGGTGAACTCAGGCTCCAGCGCCAATCTGGTGGCAATCTCGGCGCTCACCTCCGCCAAGTTGCCGGAAGCCCGCCGGATCAAGCCCGGCGATGAAGTGATCACGGTGGCGGCGGGCTTCCCCACAACGGTGGCCCCGATCGTGCAGGTTGGGGCGGTGCCGGTGTTCATCGATGCCGAACCTATCACCGGAAACGCCCGCTGCGACCAGCTGGAGGCGGCCTACAGCGCGGGTAAAACCAAGGCCGTGATGATGGCCCACGCCCTGGGCAACCCCTTCGATCTGGCCGCCACTCTGGCCTTCTGCCGCAAGTACGACCTGTGGTTGGTGGAGGACAACTGCGACGCTCTGGGCTGCAGTTACTCGATGCCCCGGGAGCTGGCCGAGAGTCTTGGTTTTACGGAGAATAGCCCCGGCCTCGATGAAGGCCCTGATCGGGTGATTCGCTGGACTGGCACTTGGGGCGACATCAGCACCCAGAGCTTCTATCCGCCCCATCACCTCACCATGGGCGAGGGTGGTGCGGTGAACATCGTGCGCGATCAGAAGCTCAAGGTGGTAGCCGAGAGCTTTCGCGACTGGGGCCGCGACTGCTGGTGCCCAAGCGGCGTAGACAACACCTGCAACAAGCGCTTCGGCTGGCAGCTCGGTGAACTGCCGGAGGGCTACGACCATAAGTACAGCTACAGCCACCTCGGCTACAACCTCAAGCCGTTGGATCCCCAGGCGGCCATCGGCCGAGTGCAGCTGCGGCGCCTGCCAGAGTTCATCGAAGCCCGCAAGCAGAACTGGGAGACGTTGCGCCGGGGCCTGGCGCCTCATGAGGACGTTTTGGAGTTCGCCCTGCCCACTCATGCCACCGCCTGGGATCCCCAGCAGGGCTTCTGCTGGGATACCAGTGGTTGCCGCACCGACTGCTCCTGGTTCGGCTTCAAGATTGCGGTGAAGCCGGGAGCAGCCTTTAGACGCACAGAGCTAGCGCAGGAGCTGGACCGCAACTTGATCGGCAATCGCATGCTTTTCGGCGGCAACCTGCTGCGACAGCCTGCCTTTGTACAGCTGCGCCAGGACTACCCGGAGGCGCTGCGGGTGGTGGGTGAGATGGCTGGGTCGGATGAGATCATGAACAGCACGCTGTTTTTGGGGACGTATCCGGGTTTGACGGAGGCGATGTTGAATCGCGAGATTAGCGTGATCAACCGTTATGCATATTCCGCAAAAGCGGTGAGATGATTTAGTTAATCCCTCAACCCTAAAACAAAGACATGAGAGTCGCGGACTTCATCGCTGAACGACTAAAGATCCTGGGCTGCAGAGATGTCTACATGGTCACCGGGGGCGCTGCTATGCATCTTAACGATGCGTTTGCAAAAGCCTTTGGGAGCCATGTACATTGTTTGCATCATGAGCAGAGTTGCGCAATCGCCGCTGAGAGCTTTGCTCGAATCACCGGCCACCCCTGTGTTGTTAATGTGACAGCAGGGCCAGGTGCGATCAATGCTATTAACGGAGTGTTTGGCGCATTTGTGGATTCGATTCCAATGATTGTGGTTTCGGGCCAAGCGAAGCGAGAAACACTGCTTGCGAATGCTGATACAAAAGGGCTGCGTCAGCTGGGCGATCAGGAGGTTGACATTATTCGCATGGTCTCGGGGATTTGCAAGACGGGCGTGCTGATCCAAACCCCTGACATGATTGATATAATTATTGATGAGGCTTTCCGGCAGGCGATGAGTGGCCGACCCGGGCCCGTATGGCTGGACGTGCCGATCGATGTGCAAGCGACCCCGTTGCCTGCAGACCTTGAATCGAAACTGCATAAGCCGCTGAACCTTGATCAGTATCTCAGTTGCAGTGATCCGCAGGTTACGGATCAAGAGATGCTGGAATTAGCCACCCATCTTCTAAGTGACCAGCGGCCAGTTCTTTATGTTGGCAGCGGTATTCGCCAAGGAGGTGCTTATCAGGAATTTCTAGAGTTTCTTGAGAGCTGGCCATTAGCAACCGTCACGGGTTGGAACAACAATGACCTGCTATGGGATGAGCATCCTTGCTATGTCGGTCGACCTGGCAGTGTCGGCAACCGTGCCGGAAACTTTGCGGTTCAGTATGCGGGAGCTGTGCTCACCGTTGGTTGCCGACTCAATATCCGCCAAGTGAGCTTCAATTGGAAATCCTTTGCCAAAAATGCCTGGACCTGTCATCTCGATATTGATCGCGCCGAATTGGATAAGCCCACCCTGGCTACCGATCTTAAGATTCAGGCGACCTGCAAAGGATTCTTTCCAAGGCTTGCTCAGATTTTGGCCCAGCTGGCCGAAAGCCGGGCCATCGATCTTGATCGGAGGAAATCCCATTGGAAAGCCTGGCGAGATTGGCTGAGGCTCCAGCTGCAGACCTATACAGCAACCAGCCATGCCCTCCCAAGCCAAAAGGGCTTTGTCAATCCCTATCGGCTTATCGATCGCCTCACCCACCATCTGCCTGCAGGATCCACCACTGTTTGCGCTGATGGAACCGCGTGTGTTGTAGGTTTCCAGGCCGCTGTATTCAAACCTGGTCAACGGATGTTTCACAACTCCGGCTGTGCCTCGATGGGCTATGACTTGCCGGCAGCGATCGGGGCTTACCACGCAAGACAAACTCCTGTCACCTGTCTGGCAGGAGATGGCTCAATCATGATGAACCTTCAGGAGCTCGCTTTCATTGGTGGCAAACAGTTGCCGATTAAGATTGTGTTGCTTAATAATTTAGGCTATCACTCGATTCGCCAAACACAGAAAAACTTCTTTCCCGACAATCCTGTAGGTTGTGGGGCCGAATCGGGCTTACCCTTCCCCAAATTCTCAAATCTTTGTCAAGGGTTTGATCTTGACTACATCCTGCTCAACGATGAAGCAGATCTTGATTGCTCTATTAAAGCCCTCTACTCCACTAATGGTCCTACTGTGCTGGAGGTGATTCTGGATCTTCACCAGGAGTTTGCTCCGAAGTTAGCTAGTAAAAAACTCCCCGATGGCTCGATGGTCACGGCAGAACTTGAAGACATGAGTCCATCGCTCGGCGATGAGACCATGGCGGCGATTGAAGCTGCAGCAAAGGGGATTAACTGATGCAGCTATTTTTTGATTTCGACGGCACCTTGGCTGATTCATCTCCAGGCATTTACGCCTCTTTTAAGCATGCTTGCACTAGCCAGGATCTGATCGCTCCTGACTACTTTGCATTCTGCGCCGCCATCGGGCCTCCGGTTCAAGTGCTGGCGAGCTCTTTCTTTCCACAGCTCGGTGCATCAGAGTTGGAGAAATTCCGAAAGTCTTTTCGACAAGATTACGACCATGAACGTTTTCGCCTTTGTCAATGGTTTGACGGAGTTGAGAAAACGCTGTTGGCCTTGTCTGAAATCCAAGGCGCCCGCATGGCGATAATCACAAACAAGCCCACCACGCCCACGGTTGAACTTTTGAAGGTAGCTGGGTTTTCTCGTTACTTTGAACTTGTTGTCGGTATCGACTATCTGCTGATCCAGAAAACTGGGCCCTTATTCACTAAGAAGGCTGAGGCGATACATCTGGCTAAGAGTTGCTTGCCAAGCGGTGGCTCCACAGGTTTTTACATTGGTGATACACCATCCGATCAAAGCGCCAGTTTAGCTTGCGGTCTTGAGTTCATTGCTGCCACCTATGGTTTTCATCGCTGGCAGAAAGCTGAACTCGAGGGAATAAACCACGTGTCCAGAATCAAGGAACTAATCCCATTGTTTAAGTCGTCTGCTCCGAAGAGCATAACTCGGATCAGCGATTCGGGTGGCATGGAGTCAAACCCGCTGCATTTGATGACACCGGATTTACCAGCGGAGACAGCCGCATTGGCCATGCGTTACTTGCCTGAACCCGCTTCTTGAAGCTCTGCTAATCTGATCCAACCATTTACGTACTGACCCTCACAATCAATGAATACCTATGAAAAGCAAATGCTGGAGATTCTCCGGCAAGGTAAGGAGGAATTTGGTGTTCTGGGCACCAAGGCTGAATTTGAGGCAGAAGGCACTCGTACCGATGAGCTGCTTCGCTTGCTTGATATCGCCAACAAAGCCGATGTCGGCCTGGCACTGAAGGTGGGCGGCTGCGAGGCGATTCGCGATATGTTGGAAGCCAAACAGTTTGGCGTCCGCTATATCATTGCCCCAATGGTCGAAACTCCCTATGCATTGTCTAAATTCATAGCAGCCAAGGATAAGGTCTATTCTGCGGAAGAGCAGGAGGACGTCTCTTTTTTGTTTAATTTAGAGACAATCACTACGTTCAACAACCTGGCTCCGATGCTTGAGCTGGCAGCGGCCAAGCCTGGTTGCGATGGAGTGGTATTTGGCCGGGTTGATTTCAGTGGTTCGATCGGCGCTGGCCGTAATGGCATTGAGTCTGAAGACGTCACCAATGCTGTGGAATGTGCAGCCAAGGCCTGCGCCGAGGCTGGCCTCGACTTTGTGGTTGGTGGCGCTGTATCGATTGATGCGTTTGCTAATCTTCAGCGCTTCAAGGCCATCCATCTTGATCGCTTCGAGACCCGGAAGGTTGTCTTCAGTGGTTCTGCATTAGAATCTCCAAATCTCCCGACGGCATTGCGACAAGCAGTTCATTTCGAGCTACTTTGGCTTCTCAATAAGCGCGAGTACTATGGCTTAATGCACCGAGAAGATCAAACGCGAATCGAGATGCTTGAAAGCCGTTGGAGAGTGCTTGAGGATTCCTGATTCCCACTCACTGACGCACATGCAAGGAAGACTACTGTTGACAGGGGGAACAGGATTTTTCGGCCGGGCCCTGCTACGGCACTATCTTGGTTGCAAGGAAAAGGATAAGATTGCAATTACGGTCCTAAGTCGAGATCCTGAAAAATTCCAAGCAGAGTACCCTGATCTAACTAATTGTCAAGGCATTACCTTTCACCAAGGGGATATCCAGGACCGAACCGCCTTACCCTGGGGGGTGTCATTCACTCATGTGATGCATGCTGCTACTGATTCCACAATGGGGCCAAGTCTCATCCCATTAAAGCGGTTTCAACAGATCTTGGATGGCACTACAAACATCCTTGATCTTGCGGTTGCAACCGGAGCCAAACGCTTCCTGCTCACTAGTTCCGGCGGTATCTACGGCCCCCAGCCGCCGGATCTCGATGCGATCCCGGAAGATTGGCTTGGTAGCCCAACCATTCATGAACCAGGCACGGCTTATAGCCAAGCGAAGCGTGCCGCTGAGCACTTGTGCGCTCTCTATCGTGAAACTCATGGGCTTCAAACGGTAATCGCGCGGTGTTTTGCATTTGTGGGTCCTGACCTTCCCCTCGACGCACACTTCGCTATCGGCAACTTTATTCGTGATGCCCTTAGCGCTGAACAGATCACGGTCGCGGGTGATGGTACTCCCCTGCGTACGTATCTCGATCAATCCGACTTGGCCCACTGGCTTTGGACCTTGATGCTCGAAGGGGTAGATGGAGAAACCTATAATGTTGGTTCTGACAGGGTCGTCAGTATTGCCGAGCTGGCTTCAATCGTAAGGGATTTGATTGCACCGGATAAGCCGGTATCTATTCTCGGAGTCCCCGATTCATCTCTTTCTCGCAATCGCTACGTCCCCAGTATTCGCAAGATTCATGCGCTACACGCCCTTCGCCCTCGGGTGACTCTTGAGCGAGCCATTTTGGGGGCAGCGCAGGCAAGTCTGTGAAGTTTGTATATTGCTTGTTGGTAAAGTTCTATCTCTAATTGGGGCCTCTTGAATAAGGCTAGACCAGTTACGCCGAAATGGATCTGGTCAATTTCTGGCGATAAAATGTACTCAAAAGGGGCCATTAGCGCCCAACAGCCTCCCAGAGTTTTCCGCATGTATCGGCGTTAGCATCGTGATCAGCTATCGTTCAAGGATTTCTTGCTGCCATTTGGTGGACAACTCTTAGTTGACAATCGCTGGATCAAGTTAGCTGTTCTATCTCAGCAAGTTGTTCAGCTGACAAGGGGGTGTGAGGCCGCTACGGGTTGAGGTGTGAGGTGGACTGGTTTATCTGGACAGGCCCCATCGTTAACCTCTGAGGCGGGGTACCGCCCCTGAAAGGGGCTCCCACCAATGAGCAAGCGCCGCACCCACAGCCCGGAGTTCAAGGCCAGGGTCGCCATGGAGGCGATCAGTGGCCGCAAGACGATCCAAGAGATCGCCGCTGACCACGCCATCCACCCGATCCAGGTGAGCCAGTGGAAGCGGCAGCTCCTGGATGGCGCCAGTGAGCTGTTCACCCG
>Ga0194124_10006551_pt1 | contig 10309 bp, 20 predicted proteins | sample TA2KigCas0mmetaG_FD_148605 | JGI IMG/M metagenome (GOLD analysis project Ga0194124, IMG submission 148605) | Freshwater microbial communities from Lake Tanganyika, Tanzania - TA2015031 Kigoma Deep Cast 0m | ecosystem: Environmental > Aquatic > Freshwater > Lake | place: Tanzania: Lake...
TTTTTGTTGACGCTAAAACCAACACCAGTATTTGAAACAATGCTCCCATCAAACGTCAGCGCACTCCCACTCGTCGCCACCTTGCTGCCGTTCAGGAACAACACGCCGTTGGCGGTGCCGCCGTTGAGCGTCAGGTTCCCGCCCATCGTAAGCGCACCAACACCGGCCACATCACCCGTGGAGTCAGCGATCGTCACGACGCTGTTCTGCACTACCTTGCCTGTCGTGCCGTCAAACCTGATAACTGCGTTGTCTGTGGCACTTGCTGGTCCTACGACATTACCCCCCACAAGAACATAATCGCCCGCCGCCGAATCGTAAGATACGGTAGCAGACTGGCCTGCGGCTAAAGTCACTCCTGAGTTTGCCCCTGCGCGAATCTGAACCGTGTATGTTGCGTTGCGGTTCATTACGTGGTATGTACGATTTGAAGACGGAGCCGTTATGACAATATTTGCAGATGGGCCTGAAGCAGGGATAATCAACGTTCTGTATTGTGCCGTTGTGGATGCAAGGTTTGTTGCCGAAGCATCTCCTTGTGTGTTGGCTAACGTTACCGTACTCGTGATTGATAACGCGCCCGCTACTGACGTATCGATGTATTGCGATAGCCCATTGTTGGTCACATCCCCCCAAGCGCCAGACTCCGTGCCTGTAACCGGGAGAGGGAGCGCTAAAAGGGTTGTACGATTTATCGTCATGTTTTACTCCGTTTCTACAAGATTCCACTGCGCGTTCTGATCATTATTAAACCCAGCCCACTGAGCATCTTGATTGTTGTTTAGCCCCGCCCACTGGGCGTCTTGATTGTTGTTAAACAAGCTCCAGTAAAAAACACCAAATGAACCTACTTGCCCTGTGGCTTGTACTCCGACAAGTTGTGGTGCGACTTGTGGGCTTACGATTCCTGCGGATCCAGTGGCGGCCACGCCCGTCAGGGCTGGACCATGTGCTATTGGAAGCGTTCCTACTGCACCAACCCCACCAACGCCTAGTAGACCAACAGTAACCGTAACCCCAACTGAACCAACCTGACCTTGAGATGCAACCCCGTCTTCAGTCAGATTATTCGTTGCGGCAACATCACCGGCTGCACCCGTAGCAAATACACTTGTGACACCAACGGTAAGCGAAACATCAACCGTACCTACAGCACCAGAAGCCCCTATGCCTGACAGTGCTTGGCTGTATCCAACATCACCAACCGCGCCAGAAGCACCAATGCCCGTTAGGGCATAATCTTGATCCGTCCCACCCCAGGTATTACTACCCCAGGTGCCATCACCCCATGTACCATTTGCCACGGGGAACCCTTAACTTTAGGTCGTTGACAAACGAAGCAAAGCATTCGTCGTGTTGTTGGTAGGCATCGTCAGTGTAAAAGTCCCCGCTGTGATCGTCTGAGAACCAAAGGTGTGAACACTGACTGCTGGCCGATTGCCCGAACTACCTTGTGAATTGTTAAAAATCAATACCGCATCAAACGCCGTTGTAAGCGTTACAGTAGTATAAGTAAATGAAGCTGTTGGTGTCGTAAACGCCACCCCCGCTGTCGTAGATGAATTTGTCGCTGTCGGAGCGTTCCAACTAGTAATGGCTACCCCTCCAGCGGTATACCCAGTGCCTGAGACCTCTCCGCTCATGGCGACAGAACCCACCGTTCCTGTATACGCTGTGGTGCTTGCATTAATTGTTGCAGAAGCTAAAAACAACGCCGCTTGAAATGAATCCGCAGCAGTAGAACCTCGTGTTACACCAGTGCCAAAATTATGCGTGCCCGTCAAAAGCTGGCCCATAAACGAAGTGCACATTGCTTGGGTATTTGCCATAATAAGCCCTTAAAATGATGCGGCTTCGCCGCCAATAAAACTAGGCATTTTTTTCAGCCTTACATGCGCAGACCGATGCACAAGCTGCCCTTCGTGCCAATACTCTACCCATGTCGTATGCTCATTGTCATTATCAATAACACCCTCTCGTTTTTCCAAAAGGGCCTCATCCATCAGTCCTTTGGTTGTAGTAATCATATGATCCTTAACACCGATGAAGTTTCCCCTGCTGCGGGAAAAGTAATGACAAGATTTTGTGCAGTCTTAACAATTGTACCGCCAAAGTTCAAAACACAAACCGCACGGTTCTGATTTGTAGAATTGTAAATTAGTGCCCCTGCGCAAGATAGAGTCACGTTAGTGAACGTTGCGTTTTGGAATGACCAGTATCCTGTCGTCCCTGACGTTGTTGGTGTAATATTTGTGAGAATAATCCCGCCAGCGGTGTAATTGGTTCCACTGGCTTCACCCGTCGCTGTGTAAACAGTCGTATCTGCACCGAGATCGGCAGTTGCGACGTAGAGAGCGAGTTTAAAAACATTCCCTGTTCCAGTTGTAAAATTGTGTAAAGCCTGAGCAACTTCCGCTTTAAAGCTTGTGCACATCGTTTGATAAATAGCCATCAGCGCACCGGATACCTGACTTGAACATCTCGGTAAGTATCTGTGCGGTTTTTACCATCCGCCAGTTGTTTAAGAAGCGCTACAGCTTCTTTGTATTGAGCATCAATTCTTCCCAGCATATCGGATTCAGCTTTGATAAACGTATAGGCTTCTTGTAAAGAACCATAGAGAAGCACTGAATCAAAGTTTGTACCAAGCCAAGATGTACCCGCAGTTACGATGGATTCTGGATAGTAGAAGTAATGAATCTCTGCTTGGTAATTCAGATCCGGTGTTGGTCCCACAAGAAAAGACTGATCTGTTGAAATCACTCCACCAGAAACTGTGGGCCCAAACATTGCGTAGTAACGAGGACGGTTTGTCGCTGTGGGGATAGGGTACGCCTCACGGATAAATTCCACATCCTTGTTCAAAAGCATATGCCTACGCCCTGTTGCAGGGACAATCAACGTAAGGCTAAAAGGAGCAAGAAAATCAGAAGGGGCCGAAAGATACGAGTTCCCGCTGGAGAACACTCCAGTCATGTTCTTGCGAAAGATCGGCAACTGAAGCGCGTTGAAGATGCGTTGTTCAGCTTGCTTGACAAACACTGCAAGCTGCTCATCCGACGTAAACGTCGTTGCTGAATCCGTGAAAGTAATCGTCGGGAAGTCGTTCTCGACGTACCCTCGAATCGCCTTCTTCAACTCCGTATAGTTCACGCCATCGGACCCCTAGCCATTGTGCCTTTTGTCGCACATCCGACTCCGCGAATCTTGATTCCCGTTGTCTTAACATCCGTTTGAGGGTACCCCACGTTTTTAAGACTAACCCCCGCTTGCCCCTTCATAGTATGCGGCTCAGCATAGACAGGAGCCTGCCCAACTTCTTTGCCCATCACTTTATGACTGAACTTACCCATCATGCTCTCCCAAATTGATTTTTGACCTTTGCCAGATTCCGACCCATCTTGAGCATGTCCGCGTTAGTCTTGCCACCTTTGGCAAATTTTGTCTTAGGTTTTCCGGGGTGCATACGCGCCTCGTGCTTGTGCACAGCCCCTGCGACCATTTTTTTGTCCTGCTTGGCGTCTTTCATGATTACTCCTATGTTGCAGTCACACTGTTAACAAGTCCTTGCGCTACCAAATCGTTTGGAGTTAACGCAGCATCAAAGTCTCTTGACCCGCCCACTGGGTTGAACCCCCACTGGATGATGCGGCTTCCAAGAGTAATTGTACCAAGTTCGTTAAGACTGGAATCATTGTTTACAGGCTCAATTCGCGTTCCGTTAAGACCTGCCTGTTGGTATGAATTGGAATCCACCCTTGGATTGCGTATTGCTTGTGGGTCATATACCGGATACATCCCAAGCTGAAGTTGCGGCTGATCTTTCTCCCAGCATTCCGGGCAGACAAGAATGTTTACATTCTTAGTTTTAATGACAAGAGATTTAAGCTGCTTCAGCTTGTACCGGAAGTTGCATCTATCGCACTGCGCGATAGCATATTTGCCCGATGCAAACTGATTAGGCATCAGAAGCTCCCGGTGTTACCCAGATACATCCTGCGCGGCACAAACCGCACTGCTGCTTTTTCACGATCTTCACCTGCCGCAAGGTTCCACTGTTCCTCGTAGGCTGCTTTTAGCATGTCAAGTCTTGGCAACCCTTCGGGAAGCTTCATTGCAATGTAGTACGCCAATCCTGCGGTAATACAGGGAAGAAAACGAAACGGCATATCAGGGGTTTCAAGCCCTTCGCCAGCATTCTGAACCCTACGCAAACGCCAGTAAATTACTTGATAGTACGGTGAAGCTAGCGTACCTTGATCCGGCACGGGCCAAACTGTGAACTGTGGGAAAGCTGTTGCGCTGGGGGAGTAGCCACTTGTTGCTGGGTAGGTTGCCCCAGAGTTCCTACTAATAAAGATCTGAATTGGCCTTGCCTGAGAAAGTTTGTTTGGGATGGTAGCGTAGGTGGAAACACTGATCCGGGTAAGTGTAAGGTCGGCTTGCGTTGAAGCATTCCCCGCACCCGTCCTTATAACGTGTTCAAGTAAGTCAATCGTATCGTTAGGCAGATCGTACGTAGCGGTGCCCTGTTCAAGGTCTTTTGTGCCTTGTTCAATCGTCCACATGTTGATGCCACGATTAGCCCACTCAATCGTCAACAAGTTCATAGACCTGCGGGCCGTGCGCAAATCGTAGCCCGAGCGCATTTCCCGACCAGCCCGCTCAAAAGCCTCTTCTGCTATGTCGGTGAACTCAAGATTAAAATCAGTTGCGCCGCTGGTAGTCATCTAAATCTCGCGGTTTTTGCGGCAACGCCTTTTGGCTGTTTGACGAATTGCTTTCCCGAGCGTTTTCCAGCGCGTTTAGCTCTTGTTGTCGCAGCGTACTCATTAGGTGTAAGAGCATTAATTGCCGCCTCTGGGAGATACCGCTCGCCAGTTGCTTTTGAACCCTGTGTGCTAGGTTTGCCACTCTTGGTTCTCCATTTCTGGTCGGTCCAATTCTTCAGGCTTTGCTGCGGGGCTTTCAATCTCTATAACCTCCGCCCTTTTGCTTGTACTTCATAGCAAGCATCTGAGCTTTACGAGCGGACCACTGCCCTGGTGCACCCCCCTTACCACCAGCTTTGATGCTGTTGAAAAGCGCCTTCCGCATCCCCGGCTTGGTGTAATTGCCAGCTTCGTTGACACGGGACTCACCGCCTTCAGCAAAAGATGCCGTCTTTGCAGCAGCGGCAAAATCGCTTGTTTTAGGGGCGCCTTTGTCTCCCGCACTACGCATCTTCTCGCCAGAGCCCGAAGCTATCCGTTTCCGTTTTGCTGCAATATTAGCGTACAAACCGCCGCCAGCAAACTCTTGAACATTTTGGGGGCTATCTTTCCGCTTAACGGTCTTGGCTTTTGGCATCTTAGAGGGCGAGATCGCCCCCATACCTCTTGACGCTAACATGCTTTACCACCGTAGGCCATCTTCTTGACCTTGCCGCCTTTAGCCATCTTTCCCTTACCATCCGCAGCAAAAGCTGGAACCATTTTATCACCTTGCTTGACCATAGGCATACCACCATCAGCCATCTTGACCATCGTACCCTTGGTCTTGCCCTTGGTCGCAACACCATCTTTGCTGGGGGCTGCGGTCTTGACTGCACCCATCATGCCGCCGCCTGCCATCATTTTCTTCTTCATGGCAACGCCGCCGCTTTTCATCATTTTCGACATCATTTTTACTGCTCCTTATACAAGTTGTTGAAGGTTACTTCCGAATCCATGTAAGAGTCGTCTTGCTCTGCACAATGAATCCATTGGCTCGGTCGAAAATCTGGTGCCCCTTCACCCGTCACCCAATAGGCGGGACTCGTAACACGCACACGGTTGTTCGGTAATGCAACCATGTTACCAGTCCATTTTCCCGCGTCCGTCAACATCAATACATGGCTTTGTTTGTGTTGTGAAGGGTCTTCCGATACTTCACTTTCCGCATAATCTACTGTAAATAAATATCTTCCCGTATAAAACTCATTGTTTATTTTGCATATCCAAGGAGAAGGCTTGGCGCGCTGAATACTGAAGACAGTGTGATGATAAGAATTACAGTCCCAAGGCTGTGCAAGATGGGTTTGCATACGTTCAGGCCACGCTTCCAGCGGTATATCTCCAACCAGAGCCGTGATTGGCATTCTTGCCCACATCGCTCCACCGTGGATATTAGCTTGGCTACCATCATCTGCCTCACAGCCAGAAAAAATAATCTGAAAACCTAGACAACGATCAGGAATAGTTGTAACCGCTACCGCCAAACCGTGTAAATATTCACCGTGGTACTCCTGATGCCCTTTCGTAAATTCCTTTCTTACCCAACATTTAAAATACGGAATACTGCTTGTTAAATACATTACTATTTTTTACCTTTATGTTTTACTACTCCACCATGTTTTTTCTTCGTAAATTCCTTTCCAACGGACGATGGTACACCTACTTTCTTTGCAAACTTTGGATTGTTCGCTACTGCCTGCATGAACTTCTCTTGTTTTGCGGATACGGTAGGCATCAGATGTACCTACCTTTCGTCTTGCCTCGCTGCGCGACACCGTCAGCACGTTTGGAAGCAGAAGCAACTTTACCACCTTTGTTCAAAAACTGCCCTTTATCGGTTTCAGCTTCGTCTGAAGCATAACGTCCTTTTTCAGAGTCAGACTTTAGGCGTTTCCGCGCTTTTTCCATACCTTCTTTTAGTGAATCAGAACGGCTATATATTCCCTTAGGATTTGTTTCTGTAGTGCCAAATCGCCCAGATGCAATTTCTTCATCATCCCTTACGTTGGCATATACGTCTCTAATTTCTTTGCCCTTACTCATCTGACATGCCTCCTTCGCTAAACTTTTTTACTTTATGCATTTTAGCCATCAGATGTACCTACCTTTCGTCTTGCCTCGTTTAGCAATTCCATCACCACGGGTTACGGAGCCGCCTTTTTTGTAGCCCCGGAGACGTGGCATCTTTGATACATCTATAGGCGTATAGTTAAAATCAGGAAGGTCTTCTGTCTTTCTTACTTCTTGGCGCATTTTTTCACTGGTTACATCAGACGCTGGGGGCCTTCTTTTCATAAACGACCTGATAAATTTTGCAAGGCCAGATTCTTTTCCCGGAACAAGCTCTCCAAAAGGCTGGCCCATGCGCGGGCGTGATTTTTCTGTTGCTTTTGCAGTCGCCTTCGCAATCGCAGCTTCAGTTTCTGTATCTGGTTCACCTACAGTAAGTATAGGCATCCCTTCTGAATCTAGCACCAGCTCATTAGTGCCTTCCCTTCTTAACCCACGTTTCCGAACGATGCCATCATTCGTAGACCCACCATTTTCAAATTTGCGCTTTTTCATGTTAGCACTTCCATCTTCTGCGAGCCTGCCGAATCCTACTGTCTGGATCCTTTGCAGCCTCTGGGAATTGTTTCATCTGCCCTGCGGACCGCGCACAGAATGACTTCCTTCGCGCCGCATCCTTAGGCCCAGGGTTGTCTGATGTAACAGCCGTCTTGAGTTTGCTGCCGGGATTGGCCTTTCGGTAAGCTGCGACACCTTTCTCCGTCATACCCGCACCTTGCTTCGTAGGTCGGAAGTTACCCGACTTTACCGAAGTGTCAATGCCCATCCCCTTTTTAGCCATACCACACCATCACAGACGCAATCGTAGTAATGTCTACATACACATTTGTACGAAACAAAACGCCCTCACCCGGGAGGATGAAGTACTCTCCACCCGTCGTATTGTTCGGCAAATTAATTGTAAACTTGGTCAACCCACTTGCGCCGCCGTCCTTGAAAGCCACAGAGCCCGCTGAACTAGGTGTAGGTACGATATAAATGGCTTTGACGCGGACGGCTGGAAGAGCATTCCCGTTTTGATCAAGAAGCTGCCCGTCATCTGTCCGCGCCTGACTCGCTAGGACATCTGTTTGCATCCCCATGATTGAGCCTCCTTAAGCAGTACGCGTAAACACGTAAGCTGTCGAACTCGAAAACATAAGGGTAAACCGAGCCAGCCCCGTCACACCAGCAGCTATGGTCAAGTCACCAAAAGAAGCGGCGGTATCTACCGCAGCGGTAGACAAGACACCGTTTGTCGCAACGGCTACCGTCACCGTTGATGCGCCTGCGGTGTTATCTATGAACAACTCAAACACCGTCCCGCGTGTTGCATTTAACGCTGCTCCGAGCAACGTCCCGGTTGGCAGGGTTATTGTAGTTGGTGCAGCGGATGTAGAAGTGATGTAGCCTGATGCAACTTGCGCAGCCGTAGCAGTTGCTGTGGCATTAATGGCGTTATTTGAAGAAACTTCGTGCCCTTCAATGAACCCATTTTGGGATACAACCGGGCCGTTAAACGTAGTCCGAGCCATATTATCCTCACATGCGATATCGGCGCATCAGTCTGCATGTCGTCAGCCGGGACTGTCTGATGCACCGGGCTAACCCCGGAATGGTTGACTCTACAACGAAACAGGGGGGCTGTCAACCCCCCCTGTCTTTACGCTCCGGGTGATCCGAAGATACCCAGCGGGTCTGAGACCCCGAAGGAATAACGCTCCCGAGCCTTGTAGCGAACATTGCCCGTGTCGAAATCACCGTCCATATCGTTCTTAAGCGGTGTACGAACAAAGTGCTTAAGACCGTTGGGTACATCCGTGGTCAGGAACCACGCGTTGGTGTCAGTCAAGAAGTGATTGACCGCGTACCCCTCAGGGATCGAACCCATCATCTTCAGTGCGTTGACATCATTGTCTGCTGTCGCCACACGAAGCTCCGTTTGCAGCAAACGCGTTGCCGTAAACATGAGCGCCGGAGGGATGATAAGCTTCTTGGGCTTTGCAGCAATCAGCAGTCCGCGCTCATCAGTCCACGCAGCAATCTGGATCACTGCGTTTTCCAACGATGTTTCGTTGAGGTCTGAATTTACAGACGGACGGTTACTGTTAGTCCCACCCGAAACCAAGGGGTGCGCCGTTGAGAACAGAGCTACTCCATCACCGTAGGTTACGGCAGAAGAGAACCCGTTGTTCAACGTCGAAGCGCCTTTGATCTCTTTGGTGTAAGCCATCGCCCGAGCCAACGCCTTCGTATACCGCGAAGACAGACTGTCGTACAGATTGTCCTCGATAGCCTCCTCCGTGATGGAAAAGCCCATCGCAATCGTCTCGTGGTTATAGCGCGCCGTCCATGCCTCTTGGGCATTGTCGTAGGCAATCGCCGAACCCTCGTTTTTGACGGGGGCTGCGCTAAATCCCGAGAGTTTGGTCTCTTCCTCGAAAGAGCGCTCAGAACTCTCCGTCTCGTAGAGTTCCTTGTACTCCGTTCCATAACGAGCGTACTCCAAGCCGAACAAGGCGTTCAGGCCGGGGAGAAGCTCTTTCAATAGCTGTGCGCGTGAAATAGCCATGATTTAGCCCCTTATACGCCGGTGGAATTGTTGTACTGATGCATCGTCGCATTAATCTTCACAATGACTTCTGGGAAGTTATCTGCGGCAGTAGCAGTATCTCTAACCACATCAATAATACGAATGGGCAGAGTGTTCGTCGTAGCCGTCGAATCTAAAATCGCTACTTTAGAATCTCCCGTAGTCGTCGAACCTGCATTTTGCACCAGTGTTGCATTGTTTCCGATTGCGGTAATACCAACACCACTAATAACTGTAGTGCCAGAAACTACAGCAACCTGGAACAACGTATCTGGATCATCCGCAACATAGGCAAAAATCTTTGTACCTGATTTAATTGCCTGAGACGCCGGGTAAAATTGTTGGAACTGTACTTGACCAGTAGAACTATTGGTAAAAGTAACACCAAGAAACACGCCGCATGGTGTTGCGGCAGTGGTCCCCGTATCTTTTTCAATGGTTCCAGCAGCCACCCTTTTTACTAAATCGCCATAGAAAATGTTTGTAGCATAACCATCTGCTATTTCCATCAGGCGAGTCTGCCCTGCGAAAGCCTGACCCCCAATAAGATTGACGGGCTTCAGGCCGTAGGGAGCATCAACAGTGGGATAAGCCATGTTTACTCCTAGTTAAGTTGTTCCACGGCCAAAGCTGACTTCGGTCCTTTTCTCTGCAAAGAGAGGCATCCGTGGGTCATTTTGGCGCATGAAATGATTGTCAGCGGATCGAACCTGCGCATCAGCCTGTTCTTGATAAAAGGCATTGCGCTGATCTACAAATTCAGTGGGCGTCTTGCAGAGCATAAGACCCCCAATCACCACGTTGTCCTTATAGCGATCTTCGCTACCATAAAGATACTGTGTGATTTCAGGATGATCTTGCGCTCGTACAGGCTCCCAACCTTCGTGGAGTTTGGTCGAGATGTTCCTTGGGT
>Ga0194124_10006553_pt1 | contig 10308 bp, 6 predicted proteins | sample TA2KigCas0mmetaG_FD_148605 | JGI IMG/M metagenome (GOLD analysis project Ga0194124, IMG submission 148605) | Freshwater microbial communities from Lake Tanganyika, Tanzania - TA2015031 Kigoma Deep Cast 0m | ecosystem: Environmental > Aquatic > Freshwater > Lake | place: Tanzania: Lake Tanganyika...
GCCAGTAGTTGCGCACCTGATCGTTCTGGCGCAGCAACTGCACGGGGAGCAACAGGAGGTCGTCAAAGTCGAGCGCATTATTGGCAGCAAGCGCACGGCGATAACGCCGATAGGTATCAGCCATGAGCTTGCCGCGCTGACCGCCCACATCCGCTTCGAGCTGCTCAGGCATCCAACCCTGATTCTTGGCATTGCTAATCGCCCATCGCACCTTCTTGGGCTCAAAGCGCTTGGGATCAAGACCCAGCTCCTGGGTCACAATTTCCTTCACCAGACTTTGCGTATCTCCCTCGTCGTAGATCGAGAACTGGCGGGTCCAGCTCAATCCTTCAGGATCACGGAACTTATCAATATCAAAGCGCAGCAGGCGAGCAAACAAGGCATGAAAGGTTCCAATCCAGAGGTCTTTAATCACCTCCCGATAAATCCTGGAGCGCAACTGCCGTTGCTCCACGGCTGGCAACGTGCTCCAGGGCTGAGCGAACTGGCTCTGAGCCAGCTTCTGGGCCAACAACAACTCCAGCCGCTCCTTCATCTCGCGAGCAGCCTTGTTGGTGAAGGTCACCGCCAATAATTCGGCCGGATCCACACCATGTTGCCCAATCAAATGGGCAATGCGATGGGTCAGGGCTCGGGTTTTGCCGCTCCCCGCTCCCGCCACCACCAGCAACGGACCCACATGGTGATCAACAGCTCGGCGCTGAGCATCGTTCAGTCCAGCCAGGAATCCCTGTGCCACTCAACAACAGCCCCCGCGGAAACGCACATGATTGCCTGACAACCAAGCTACCAACGCCACGATGAGGCACCCTGGGTAGCTGGGTCATGGCGGAGGTCGTCGTAGATCGGCGAGAGTCGCTGCCGCAAGTGCGCCATCTGCTCCTCCGAGAGCGACTCACCAACCCCTGGATTCAGCCGCTTATCCAGCACTGCGGCATGATGCGCAATCCCGAGCCAGTCACAGAGTGAATCGACACACTCCTGCGTGAACAGGTCTTCATAGATCAGAAATCTGCAACGGTCCGCCAAGCCAAGCGAACGCAATGTCTGCAAGGTGTAGCGGTAATCCGAACGAATAAAGATGGCACTACTGGGATCAACACGCTCGAGCAGCTGATCAAGCTCGAGATCCTTATCCACTCGCCGTCGCGCGTGGCGAAGATGCGAAGCCGCACGATCGGTGGGATCACGCATTAAAAACAAGAAACGCACATCCCCCGCAAGCCGGGCCATACAGGCATAGGCTTCAGGAGGAAGGTGGGCATAGGAGGGTGAAATTTCCCCACAATGGAGCTCTGCCCCAATACGCTCCTCGAAAAAAGCCAAATAGTCGTCCGTCGAGGCAATACGGCCTAGCTGGGCAAGGGCGCGCAAACGATCAAAACGCTCAACCTCTGCATCAGTGCGATCCAAGCGTGGAGGGCTCTGCCCGAAAGAAAGAACAATTCTCTCCATCCGCCACAGGCGGTAAGCCTCTCCTGGCTTGTACAGATAATCAGGATAGGCAGGATTCTCAGGAAAGAGTGATGCAAATGCATTCATCTCTTTGATCGGAGAATGGAAGAACTCAGGATGACTGCCCAAATAGTCGGACAGCCAGGTTGTACCTGACTTCATCGCTCCCAGGCCAATCACCAGCTGACGCTGGGCCAGTGGCACCGGTGCCGGAGGTTGCTTGCGCAACAGCCGTTTGAACTGATGACGAAAAGGGATGAGGTTGGTCACGACGAAACAACCTCCCGAGAATCCGCGTCAGACAAGCCAGCCAAGCCGGCAAGCACCTCGGCGTCAGGCGCAGCGCACTGGCGATCAAGCTCCTGAAGCGTCGAAAAGATTGCAGTGACCCGGGAGCGATACCGCTTCATCTGAGCTGAGGGCAACTCCAAAGAGCCGTTGGCAATTCCAGACGTCAGACGAAGCACAGACACCGGCGCAAACTTGTAGCGATACCGATCCGGAGACCGTGTTGGGTTCTCAGGATGCCACGCCAGAGGGACCCACCCACACCAGGGGCCCGGCACACCCAAACGATTGAGCAGACTGGTCTTGTCACGCACGCCATAGGGATAAGCCTCATCAAACTGTTCAATCGCGTCTGAGCGGAAGGCCACCTGAGGCTCCTCCTTGCGCGTGGGTGAGATATCAGCCTCATCCAGATCACAACCAGCGGGTAAACGCCGCATCGGAATAATCACATAGGGCACAAATGGAGCCTGGCTGATCTCAAGCTGCAGAGCGTGAAACACACGATCAGGAAGAATGCAGCTGCCATCGAGAACCAAGGTCCAGTCTGCGCTGGTTCTCCCTTTAGCAAGTGCCAGATTCCGCGCACCATTGATATTCATCAGATACCGAATCTTTTCCCCACAGGCCCAGATGCGCTCACGATCCTGGGCGAAGGGATCCTTAGCGAAAAAATCAGATGATCTAAAATAAGAACGACCGCCAAATAGATCGGGGCGATAGCGAAGTGATCGATAGGTTTCCGAATCAAATGGAATCACCTCAACCGCGTGACCCGCCGCCTGAATCTCTGCCACAGCTGCCTCGAGCACACGGGCATCCACAATGCGGTTTAAAACAAAAAGCTTGTCCCAGCCAAAGGGATTCGACTCTTCCCTGAGAATCGTGCGCAGATTGGCCAGCGCCTGACCACGGCTATGCCGAGGGAAGAGATCGTTGCCGATGATGCGACAAACACAAACGGTGGGCGACTCTGGCGAGGCGGATCGCTTAGCAACCGACTGCGAGGAAACAGTCCAACGACGCTTCAGCTCTCGCTGACCACGAAACATCGGCGAGGCGTACCAAGCCTTCCGCAGGCGCGGACCCGTAGGCAGAAGCTGTGTTAGCCGATAGGGAAGCCAAATCTTCACTAGATCCCATCCTTCCGAGGGGGAATGGCAGAGAAGCCATCAGAACCGACCAGCAACCGACTGCGCCGTAAGACAGTTTTCAGCGAAGCTTTGGCTCGTTTCAATTGATATTTTAGCAACAGTGACATCGGCTCAACACGCGGCAAGCGTTGCGCATGCTGGCGGTAGGAGCCAAGGCGATCGGCAACCCGATCCGGAAGCTGTGAATAGTCTACAACTTCTGGATAAGCGCTGAAATCCTCAGAGAATTGCTCTCCGTGCTTCGCATAGCGCGAGAAGATGCGTTGATTGGTCGCTGCATAGCGATCAAAAAACTCCTGAGCCAAAGGCCTGGATACCGTTCGAGGTTCACCCAGCACCTCGGCTTCAACCCGACGCTGCAACTTGCGATAGGCGTCGTTACGCATGCCAGATGGAAACTGAACTGGCACGATCGCATTAAGCTGGGACAGAATATATTGTGCGTCAGCACTCAGCGCTGAATTGTGGCGCTGCCGCTGAACCACCACGGAGCGGGCATCCAAGCGAAGCATCTCTGCAAGCACACCAACAGGATTGCAACGTCCATAGATTTTCACATCAATAGAAGCTGAAGGCAAGCCCTCAAAACGCTCGAGTATCTGCTCAAAATCATAAAAGAAGAGTTCATCGCTGATGTCTCGCTCATCTGGCAGCTGAAGAAAGTTAGCTGGCGAGTAGTTCACAAAGAGGTCGTCAAATCCTGCATGACCCGAACGCAGGATCGAGCTAAACCGACTCAGCGCGAGTTGATCCTGGCGCCGCAGAAAAACCACAAAACGAACATCATCTACATAGGGCTGAACCTGATCGAGCAAGCGTTGAATTTCCGCAGGCGACGACAGCCGACTGGAAATCAACTCCGATGTGATCAAAAGCGTATGCCATCCAGCCGGAGCGGCAACAATCTCACGTTGCAGATCTGAAAAAACACGGGAACGAAAGCCTTGCTCAGAAAGACCAGCCGCGAAAAGGTGATAGCTTTTGATGTTATCAACAACACCCTCATCAAGACAGGCCGCAACAAGCTTAGTGTGATTCGGGTATCCAATACTTGTTGGCATTAAAATGCCATTCTCCTGAAGAAGCCTGCGATTCGCAGCAAGCCACTGCTGAATGGCCGTCGAGCCAGTCTTTTCCAGACCGATATGGATAATCGCCGTACGCTTCATTGGTTAAGCCAGTGCAAATTCAACGACCTCTTCGGGTATTCACCCTATGCGCCTTGTACATCAAAGAGTAGCGCTTGGCGAAACCGTTGACAAGCCAAGCATTCCCATCACTGAGTCAGTGGATGGGACAGGCGCCTCTCCAGCTCGCTCAACATGGACAGCGTTCTTTCCTGATAACTGCAGCACGCTGGCAGCTGATCAAGAGGAATTGCCGCCGATCGATCCTTGGTAGATCCACCGCGCGGGATGAGACGATCCACAGCACTCAAGAAATCATCGCGTGTCGGGCAGAGAGTGGCCAGGTCTCCATGATCTCGCAGAGCGGGAAGATCAGTTGCGACCACTGGCACGCCCGCCGCTAGATATTCAAAGAACTTCATTGGAAACATCGAGCGCGTGTAGTCGTTAATCGGGGAAGGCAACAAAGCAGCATTAAAACCCCTCAGATAGTCAGGAAGTTGACCATAGGGCTTTGGCCCAAGGTGGTGCAAATTGGGATAACGGAGAAGGGAATCTAGTGCCGTATTGGGATCCCCTTCACCAACGCGGCCAATCAAAACAATTTGGCAATCGGGGCGATGCTCTGCCAGTGCAGCAAGCAAATCCAGATCAAGCTTGTATGCGCTGATTGCCCCAATGAAACCCAACCTGGGCCCCTCCGGCAGCTCTTCTAGATCCAAGGGAATAGGGCCATCCATCTGCCGAGCCGCAGCGAAATGGCTCACATCTGCAACATTCGAATCGTAGCGAATGGATTGGTTGTAAACCGAACGCGTTCGCAACAGCTCTGGCGAGGTCACAAAAATCTGATCACTATGCCTGCAAAGCTTTGCCTCCTCAGCCATGATCAGAGCCGAAGGCATGCATGGCTGAGCAGTTAAATCGTCAACGCAGTGGTAAACAAGCTGACGGTATCCCTTCAGAGGAAGAGCCAGCAAAAGACCAGTCAGAGGGTTATAAGTCCAGAACAGATCCGGCTTCAGCCCAAGCCACGCTCGCCAGGCACGCAACAGCACGGAGAAGACAACCTGATTCACCCTGCGCCTCCAACCAGAATGAGCGGCTGGAATCAGCAGCGGCGACCACACCCAAAGCCGTGGTGCGACACGCCTCGGCGGACGACAGCCACGGCAGAGCCTGCGCCAGATGCGCCGTAGATCTTGGCCCTCAAGCCGCGGCGCTCGAAGCCCGACCGATTCAACGTACAGAACACGATGACCAAGCTTCGCCAGGGTTGCAGCAACGTGTTGCTTATTCGTCCAGAATGGGTGGTCCCAATCAGCTGTGGCCAGCAGAACCACATCCCGCCTGTTCAAGCGCGGTGCCTCAGTCTGGCCGGACTGCATAACGGCCCTCGAGTTGGGTGAGATCCTTGAAGCTCTCCGAACGTTCGCGCAACTCCATAAACGTGCCCGAAGCTTTGAGCCGGCCAGCTTCAAATTCAAAAACGCGATCACAGCGCTCAATCGTAGAGAGGCGATGAGCGATCACAACTGTGGTGCAGCGCCGAGCAATGATCTCCAGAGCTGCGATTACTTCGGATTCGGTACGGTTATCGAGAGCACTCGTGGCTTCATCCAAGAGCAAAAACTCTGCTTTGCGGTAAAAAGCGCGAGCTAGGGCAAGGCGTTGGCGCTGACCACCGGAGAGATGTAAACCATCGCGGCCAATCGGCGTGTAGAGGCCATAGGGCAAGGAGGCCACCACGTCTTGGAGCTGGGCGGCTTCCAACGCCTCCCAAACGCGATCTTGATCCACGTTGGTAGGGTCTTCGGCAAAGGCAATGTTCTCGAGAACGCTACCCCTTAGAAAGGAGACAATCTGAGGCACATAGGCACAACAGGACTGCCAGGAACGCATGTCCTCCTCTTCAACCACAAGACCATCAACTTCAAGAGCACCTTGCTGGGGCTTCAGCAAACCCAGCAGCAAGTGGGCCGTAGTGCTCTTGCCACTGCCCGTAGATCCCACCAAGGCCACGCGTGATCCCACAGGAATGGTGAGATTCAAGCCAGCAATCACAGGCTGATCACGACCGGGATACGAGTAGGTGACATCGTGAAGACGGATCGAACGGCGAGGCCGCATCCCCTCGGGACTGATCCCACCAGCAGCAAGCCCAAGAGAAGGCTCTTGAGGCTGCGGCAAATTGAGATACTCGAGCACGCTGGTGAGATTGGGCAATGAAGCCCTCAGACGGGTTAACGCCTTGAACAGCTCATTCATGGCGGGAGTAATCCGCTGCGAAGCCAAGGCAAGGGTGGCCAGGAAGGGAATGATCTGCTTGAGATCAGCCACATTGCCATTGCCAAGAAGAGCTGGCAAAGCACCAAACGAAAAAATTAGAGTGATGCCAACAGGCTCAATGATTTGCTTCGGGATATTCGGAAGAAAATTATTCAGAGCCTCTACTCGCTTTGCCCTACGGGAGTCGTAATAGAAGTTTCGCCGAAAAAACGGCTCAGCCGATGAGAGGCGAATTTCTCGGATCACATTCATCGACTCAAAGAAGCCCTGCTTCATCGCCGACGCCAGCCGCAGTTTCTGCGCTGATGCTTTGCGCAGGTGTGGCGTTAAGAGAAGTGAGAATCCACCATAGGCAATCACAAGGCAAACAAACAAGGCCAGCGCATACCAACGGCCCACGTAGAGCAGTCCAGCAAACAGGAAGAGCACCGAAAACAACGATGCCTGCAGCTGCAGCAAGGGAGCAAACACACCCTTAACAACATGCGTCACATTAGTGAGCAGCTGTGTTGCGAGCTTCTTCTCATTCTTGCCAATATGAAACTCATACGACTGAGCCAAGATTCGCTCGTAAATACTCTCCGTGAGCCAAAGCCACAACTGCCCTGTCATCCGCTCCTGGAGGGCAAGAACAGCCAGCTTCGATAAGGAACGCAGCCAGGAGAAGGCGATAAACAAACCGATCAGCCACAAGGCCTGATCCAGCCGGTCTCCTTTGAGGAAGGGAAGCGCCGGAATGCCCTGCCTGAGCTTGGTGCCGAGCAGCGTGGACATCATCCAGGCCACAACGGCAATGGAAGCTGCATCAAGCAGCCCCGGAATCACCGCAATCGGCAGCAGCACCAGAATGCGGCGGCGCAGTTGAGGCGGAAGCCGACTGGCCAGATCGCCAACCTGCTGCAGGGTCCTGCTGCGCAACTGCACCATCCAGCAGGGTCAGGCCATCACTCAATACAAGGTATGAGCCCACGCTGGGAGCAAGGGCGGGTCCGGGGCCAGCCAGCCAACCGATTGCCCCTAAGCCTGACGCAAGGCTTCTCCCTCCAGCTCGAGGCGTGCCATGGCATCAAAGGCTTGCGACTCCTGCTGCAGCTCGGCAAAGCTGCCATAGGCCTTCACCACACCGTTTTCAAGTTCCACAATCTGGTCGCAGCGCCGCACGGTGCTGAGGCGATGGGCCACCACCACGGTGGTACAGCGGCGCCCCACCAGCTCCAGAGCGTCGATCACTTCCGATTCAGTGCGGTTGTCGAGCGCACTGGTGGCCTCATCCAGCACCAGGAAACCCGAACGCCGGTAAAAGGCCCTGGCCAGGGCCAGCCGCTGGCGCTGGCCCCCGGATAGCCGCAACCCGTTCTCACCCACCTGGGTCTGCAGCCCCTCCGGCAGCTGCGCCATCAGCTCGTCGAGCTGGGCGGCCTCCAGCGCTTCCCATACCTGGTGCTCATCCACCGCTTCAGGTGCCTCTCCAAACGCCACGTTGGCGAACACGGTGCTGTTGAGCAGATGAATCGCCTGAGGCACATGGGCGCAGTTGGCCTGCCAGGCCGGCAGCTCCAGAGCATCCACGGCAATGCCATCGAGCTCCAGAGCTCCGGCACCGGGCGTAAGCAGCCCAAGCAGCAGATTGGCGATGGTGCTTTTTCCGCTACCGGTGGCGCCCACGAGGGCAACACGCGAACCCACAGGGATCGTGAGATTCACCCCTTTCAGCACCCAATCGTGGGATCTGGGGTAGCGGTACCACACATCCCGCAGCCGGATGAAATGCCGCGGTGTGACACCCGCGGGAGAGGGCACACCGGGGAAATGCAGCGTGGGCCGATCGTTCGGGAGCTGGAGCAGAGCTACCGAATCAGCCAGAAGCGGCAAAGAACCTCGGATCCGGGTGACCGCTCGAAAGGCATCCTGCAAGGGGGGCGTGAGCCGCAGGGCGGCCACCGAGATGGTGGCCAGAAAGGGCAGGATGGCCTGCACGCGGGTGGGATCACTGCTGAGCAGCGCAGGCAGCGCCCCCACCGCAAAGATCATCGTGATCCCCAGGGGCTCAATCAATCCACGCGGGAGCTCCGGCAGCCATTCGGCAATCCAGATGCTTTGCCGCGATTGTTCAGTAGCACGACCAAACTGAGCTGAAAAATAAGACTCGCTACTGGTGAGCTGAATATCGCGAACGGCATGCATCGATTCGAGCAGGAGCTGCGAGGAGCGCGCTTCCATCGCTAAACGCATGTTACTGGCCGCCCGCAGCCGTGGTGTCACAGAAACCGACACAATCAAATACGCGATCACCAAACCGATCACCAAGGCCACAGAGAGCCACCGGCCAATCCAGACAATCCCCAGCGACAACAGCAGAATCGAGGCCACGCCGCTGATCAACTGCAGCAAGGGCGTGATCACATGGGCGGCCAGATGATTGAGATTGGCCAGCACCCGTGAGCTCAGTTCAGCGGAACTTTCACTGAGATGAAACGCCCAAGGCTGTTGCAACAAGCGGGCATACATCAGATCCGATAGATCGCGCCAGATCCGCGCCGACAGCCTCTGCTGGCGAAAGCGAAGGCCAAGCTTGGCCGCCGAGGCCAGCCAGCAAAACAGCACAAACAGAGCAATCAACGCGATGCTCTGTTGATAAGGCTCCTGAGCGGCCATCACGCGCGCCGGCATCAGGGGAGAAAAGCCATTGCTCACCAGAGAGCCCGTGAGCCTGGCAATCAACCAGACGCACACCAGATCAAGGGCACCCGGCAGCAACGACAACGGCATCAGCACCCGCAGAGCCCTGAGGCGCTGGGGCGGCAGCAGGCGAAAGAGCTGCCGCAGCTGATCCAGGGTCTGACTACGCATGCAAGGAAATTATCGGTTCGCGCTTCACGGGCGCAGCTGCCAAGCCAACGCCAGGCCAGCCATCCGATTGGCCAGGCCCTGCCGCAACCGCCGCAAGCCGAAACCGGCAGGGGATGAGGCCACGAGCGGTGGCTCACCAGCGGCGATGCGATCCCAGTGCCCATTGAGCTGCACCAGGGCCTCGCTCCAACGCGGCGCGAGAACCTGCTCGGAGCTCTCGTGGAGCAGGCTCTCCAAGGCCTCAGGCTGGGGCCGCCAGGCCAGCGGTTCCCGCACCGCAGCGCTGATCCGATCGAGATCGGCTGCGAGGGTGCCGGCCCCCAATTGATGCGCCAACACGCCGGGTTCCAGGTTGTCAGCGAGGGCATGGTTGAGGCTGCTGAACACCACGCAGCCACAGGCGAGCGCCTCAATCGGGGGCAACCCGAAGCCCTCACTCACCCCTCGGCCGCGCCAGTAGGGAGCCGAGTCGTAGAGATACACCGTGGCGCTGTTGAACAGATCCACGAGATCGTCCACCCAGCCGCTCTGCACCTCCACCCGCAGCCCCCTGGCCCGCAGGGCCGGCACCAAGGTGTCCAACACGTAAGAGCTGCTCTTGCGCTGTTGCACCAGCACATCAATGGGTCGGGTCGCCACAGCGCTGCGCGCACCGTGCTCCAGCCAGATCGGCTCCAGGGCGTTCGGCACGAGATACAAGGGATTGCGTGGCGCCCGATCCCCCCAGTAGCCGAGGGTGTTGCGGCTCACGGCCAACACGGGCACCCCTGCGGGCAGATCGAAGGCATAGCCACTGCTGTGGGCGTGATAGGCCGTCGCCCGCCCCCGCAGGCGCCGCAGCAACTGCGGCACATCAAAGCCCCAGCTCACGATCCAGAGAGGATCGTCCGGCCCACAGGCCGGCGGCTCGATCCGCAGCAGATCGGGGAGGAAGGGATGATCGGGCTCCCGCTGCCGGTAGGTCACCAGCTGCACACGGGCAAAGCGTTCCAACAGGCGGGCTGTTTGCAGTTCCACCAGCAGGCCGCCACAGCGAAACCTGCCGATGGTGCCGGGCACAAGAACGCGAACGCTGCGCAAAGGACGCTGGCCTGAACGCCAACTCTGGCTCAAGCCGCCACGGCCTCGGTGCTGCCGGCGCGCTG
>Ga0194124_10006556_pt1 | contig 10302 bp, 9 predicted proteins | sample TA2KigCas0mmetaG_FD_148605 | JGI IMG/M metagenome (GOLD analysis project Ga0194124, IMG submission 148605) | Freshwater microbial communities from Lake Tanganyika, Tanzania - TA2015031 Kigoma Deep Cast 0m | ecosystem: Environmental > Aquatic > Freshwater > Lake | place: Tanzania: Lake Tanganyika...
ACCTCGAACAGTTCCTTCGTGCCGTCGGCGTTTCGTCGCCACTGACGGCGTATTGAGGTGAAGTTCGGGTCCTTGCTCAACTTCCGCTGCTCCTCCAGTTTGTCGATCAGTTTGGATCGACGGAGCAGACGGGGGTCCAGCCGCTGCCGCTGGGGCAGGGGCGAGAAGGTGAACGACTTAACGATAGACATTGATACCTCCATCGGATCGATAAGAGGTAGACCATCGTATCAATGAGAGAGACGAAGTACACGGTTATGACACCGATGGTGGTGTCTGTTGTCAGCGACCGAGGGGTCTTGCTCGGAATGGGCGGCGGTGTTTCTCTTACTGTGTTTTAAGACAATTGAGACGACGACACTCGATTGACAAATTATTGACAATCAAAAAATGTGTCGAATTGTGTAATAGTATCAATGGCTTGTAATAGGATAATTATTTTCTAAACCGGAGGTCGGAGGTTCGAATCCTCTCGGGGACGCCATATGCCGTCGGCGGCCGTGGTGCGGGGCTGGCGCAGGGAGATGAACGGATGAGCGTGCGTGCGGGACGGGAGTTTCTGGCGATTCCGGGGCCGACAACGGTGCCGGACGAGGTCTTGCGGGCGATGCATCGACCGGCGGTCGACATCTATTCGGGGCCGCTGCTCGCGCTGACCGACGGATTGCTGAAGGACATGGGACGTGTGTTCCACACCTCGGGCCGCACCTACATCTACATCTCCAACGGTCACGGCGCCTGGGAGGCGTCGCTCACGAACGTCCTGTCCCGGGGCGACAAGATTCTGGTGCTCGAGAGCGGCCGCTTCGCAATCGGCTGGGGCGAGAGCGCGCGCCGCATGGGCGTCGAGGTCGAGATCCTCAAGGGCGACATGCGCCGCGCGGTGCGGCCGGCCGAGGTCGAGGCGCGACTGAGGGCCGACAAGGGCGGCACCATCAAGGCCATTCTGGTGGCGCAGATCGACACCGCGTCGGGCGTTGTGAACGACATCGAGGCGATCGGCCAGGCGGTGCGCGCCGCCGGCCACGAGGCGCTGTTGATGGTCGACGCGGTGGCGTCGCTTGGCTGCATGCCGTTCGAGATGGACAAGTGGGGCGTCGATGTCGCCATGTCCGGCTCGCAAAAGGGCATGATGGCGCCGCCGGGCCTGGGCTTTGTCGCCGCCAGCGATCGCGCGCGCGAGGTCCACAAGAAGGCCGGGCTGCGCACGCCTTACTGGGACTGGACGGACCGCGAAGGCGATCAGCACTACCAGAAGTACGCCGGCACGCCGCCCGAGCACCTGCTGTTCGGCCTGCGCCAGGCGCTCGATCTCCTGTTCGCCGAGGGTCTTGACAACGTCTTTCGTCGCCACCGGCTGCTCGCCGAGGCGACGCGCCGCGCCATCGGGGTGTGGAGCGAGGGGCAGGCGGTGAGCTTCAACATCATCGAGGCCAGCGAGCGCTGCGATACTGTGACCACCGTGCGCTTCGGCGACGGACATGATCCCGAGGCGCTGCGGGACTATTGCAACAAGCAGTGTGGCGTCATCCTCGGCCACGGCATCGGCGATCTCTCGGGCAAGGCGATCCGGATCGCCCACATGGGCCACGTCAACGCGCCGATGATGCTGGGCACGCTCGGCGTCGTGGAGATGGCACTGGGCGCGCTCGCAATCCCGCATGGCAAGGGCGGCTCGCAGGCAGCGATCGAGTACCTGTCGGAAAACGTGAAGGCCTGAGCGGCGCGCACCGCACCCGAGTCTCCATCGCGAGAGGTCCCCGCCCATGACCGAGGACAGCAGCACGTACTGGAAGAAGTCGCGCGTCGAGCTGCGCGCGGCGGGTTTCGATCCCGACCGGACCGCGGCGACACGCGCGGTGGTCACCGTGGCGGCGGCCTGGACCAACGCGCATCGCTGCAATAATCGCGTGCGGGCCATCGCCGATCATCTGGTCGAGCTTCTGGGCGAGCGCGGCTGCCAGGGGTTGGTGGTCGGCGCGCCTGCTGTTTCCGACGCGTTGACCCAGGGCACACCGACCGCCGGATTCAGTCTGGTGTCGCGCGATGTGGTGGCGGACTGTTTCGAAATCGGCCATCGCGCCCATCATGGCGAGGCGATGATCGTGATCTCGGGCTGCGACAAGACCGGCGCCGCCGCCCTGATGCCGCTCGCTCGCACCAATGCCTTCGGGTTGGTGCTCTACCCCGGCACCAGCTCGCCGGGCAGCGTCTCGTTTGGCGCCTGGGCGGCCAAAGGTGCGAACCTCACGATCATGGACTACGCCGAGGGTCGGGCCGCTCGCGAAGCCGGCCGCATCACCGACGCGGAGCTGCTGGAGCTGGAACGCAATGTGATGCCGGGCAGCGGCACCTGCGGCGCCATGTTTACCGCGAACACCATGAGCACCATCGCCGAGGCGATGGGCATGATGCTGCCCCGGGGGGCCTCGCATCCGGCGGATTACGACACGGCCAGCGACATCCATGCCGATGTGCGCGCCCAGGCGCGCGCATCGGTGGACGCGCTCCTGCGTCTGATCGAGGCCGGCATCCGGCCGCGAGACATCATGACGGAGCGCGCCTTCGAGAACGCCATCGCCACGGTCTATGCCATGGGCGGCTCGACCAACATGTATCTTCACTTGCTGGCGATCGCCCGCGAGGCCCCTGTGTCGGTCTGCATCGAGCGCATCCAGTCGGTCGGCGAGCGCATCCCGTTGCTGGCCAACCTCCAGCCGCACGGTCCCCACGCCATGGCGAGCCTGCATGCGTTGGGCGGTGTGCCCGTGGTCATGAAGGAATTGCTGCGAGCGGGCCTGCTGCATGGCGACGCGATGACCGTGACGGGCAAGACGCTGGCGGAGAACCTGGCTGGGGTGCCGACGCTCGACGAGATGGCGCCCCAGGACGTGGTGCGACCGGCGTCGCGGCCGCTCGCGCCGCCCAACAATCACATCAGTGTGCTGAAGGGCAACATCGCGCCGGAGAGCTGCGTGCTGAAGCTCGGCGGCAAGACGCTGGAAAGCGGGCGCTTCCGCGGGACCGCGCGGGTCTTCGAGTCGGAGGCCGCGACCATGCAGGCGATCCGTGCCGGCGAGATTGCGCCCGGCACCGTCATTGTGGTCCGCAATGTCGGCCCGGTCGGCGGGCCCGGAATGCCCGAGATGGTGATGCTCACGATCCAGCTTCAGGGACGCGGGCTGGGCAAGGACGTCGCGTTGATCACCGATGGCCGGTTCTCGGGCGTCAGCCACGGCATCCTGATCGGCCATATCTCGCCGGAGGCCGCGCGCGGCGGCCCGATCGCGGCGGTGCGCGACGGCGACACCATCGTCATCGACCCCGGCGCGCGGACGCTGAACCTGGAGGTCTCCGACGCCGAGATCGCGCGACGCATGGCCGACTGGCGCGCGCCCGACCTCGGCGATCGGGCGCGGCCGGGCTCCGTCCACGACAAGTATGTGCGGCTGGTTTCTTCCGCGCATTACGGCGCGGTGGTCTGACCACACGCGAGCGGGCTGCCTACTGTCTGAGCGCGCAAGCGACGGCGCGACCGCACCTCAGCGGGCGGGGATTCCCAGAATGGCGCGTTGCATCGCCGTGGCGACCTCTTCTTCGGCCATCAGCACATGCTCGGCGCCGAGCTGCCGCAGATGCTCGATGGCGGCGTCGGAGTGGGCGCGCGCGACGATGCGCACGCCGGGGCTGGCGGTGCGCACGGTCTCTAGGGCCGAGCCCGCCTCGAACGGATCGGGGATCGCGACCACCAGCCAGCTGAGGTTGGTGAGGTCGAGTCCGTCCAGCGTCGCGGGCTCGTCGAAGTGGCCGACAACGCGGGTGACCGGCGTGTCTTTCAGCCTCTCAAGCGAGGACTCATCCTCGTCGACGATGGTGAGCGTCATGCCAGCGTCGAGCAGCGCCTGCGATACCCGGCTGCCGACGCGGCCATGGCCGATCACCAGGGCGCGCGGTGACGGTGTCGGCGCCGGCGGCGGTTCGGGCGGCGGGGCCGGTGCGGCCGCCGCGGCGCGCTGCGCGCGGCGGTCGAGCAGGAACAGCCACAGCGGGTTCAGCAGGATCGACACGATCGCCACTGCCACGATCAGATCGCGCGCCGTCGCGGGCAACAGGCCGAGCGCCACGGCGAGGCTGCCCAGGATGAAGGAGAACTCGCCGATCATCGCGAGACTGGCCGCGGTCCAAAGCGCGGTCTCATGCGGATGGCCGAACCGGCGCATCACGAAGTAGGCGGCAGCGGGTTTAGCGGCCAGCACCACGATCAGCGATACAAGCAGCGGCAAGGGCTGGGCGATCAGCGAGCGCGGATCGAACAGCATGCCGACAGACACGAAGAACAGCACGGCGAAGGCGTCGCGCAGCGGCAGCGTCTCGCGCGCAGCCTGGCTGGAGAGCGGCGACTCCGCCAGCACCATGCCGGCAAGGAAGGCACCCAGGGCCACTGACACGCCGAACAGCTTGGCCGCGCCGAACGCCACTCCGAGCGCGATCGCGAGCACCGACAGTCGGAACAGCTCACGGCTGCCCGAATGCGCCACGTGGTGCAGTACCCACGGCACGAGACGCCGGCCGAGTACCAGCATGATCCCCGCGAACAGCGCGAGCTTCAGGATCGTCTCGGCGATGGCGCCTGTCACGGGGCCCAGTCCCGTGCCGGCGAACCAGCGAGCGACGCCGGGGTCGCTGGAGGCACCGGCGAGGGTGGGCAGCATCACCAGCACCAGCACCATCGCGATGTCCTCGACGATCAGCCAGCCGGTGGCGATGCGACCGCGTTCGGTCTCAAGCGCGTGCCGCTCCTGCAATGTCCGCAGCAGCACCACGGTACTCGTGACCGAGAGCGCAATCCCGAAGACGAGGCCGCCGTCCCAGCGCCAGCCCAATGCCCAGCCGAGCGGCAGGCCGATCACCATGCCGGTGGCAATACCGGCCAATGCGCCCGGGATCGCGATGGCGCGAACCGAGATCAGATCGCGCGCCGAGAAATGGAGACCGACGCCGAACATCAGCAGTACCACGCCGATTTCGGCGAGCTCGGCGGCAAGTTTGACGTCGGCGGTGTAGCCGGGCGTGAACGGCCCGACGGCGATACCGGCCGCCAGATAGCCGACGATGGTCGGCAAGCGGAGCTTCTGCGCCCCAAACCCCAGCACGAACGCCAGCCCGAGGCTAACGGCGATTGTGGCGATCAGAGGTGTGTCGTGCAGCATGGCGAGCCTGTGTCACTTTCCGGGATGCGCGACGGAGTGGCAACCGGCATCGTCGGAAGGATGAGCAAGATCTGGGCCCGACATCGCCTCACCCGGCGCGCGCCGCTTTGGATTGCAGGCCTCGTCGTCGCGCTGCTGGCGCTCGCCTATGGCGGTGAGCTGTTCGAGGAGACCCTCGCGGGTGAATGGGCGGGGCCGGCACAGGCGGTGGATGGCGATACGCTGGTTGTTGCGGGCGCGCGGCTGCGTCTGATCGCGATCGACGCGCCGGAGCGCGGCCAGAACTGCCGTGATGCGGCCGGTCGTGACTATGCCTGTGGCGAGGCGGCGGCGCGCGAACTCGCGGCCCTGATCGCAGGGGACGATGTCGCCTGCAGTGGCCGTCGCCGTGACCGGTTCCGCCGGCCGCTGGTCGTCTGCTTCCGCGGCGAACGCGACCTCAACGCCGAGATGGTGCGCGCCGGATGGGCGGTCGCATACCTCGACCGCCGGTACCAGCTGCAGGAGGCCGAGGCGCGGGCCGCACGGCGGGGTCTTTGGCACGGCAGCTTCCAGCGGCCGGAGGAGTGGCGCCGCGCGCACGGCAAGTGACGGGGCCGCGCGTCCGCGCTATACTGACCTGATAAACGCGCGGATTCCCGTCGGTCGAATTAGCGCCCCGGTTTGCCTTGCAAACCGGACCGCCGCCGTTCGACCGCTTCCAGGGAGTTTCCGTCATGACCGCCGTTCTCGCGCTCAAGCGTAGCGCCACTAAAGTCCGATACTGCTTCGACGCCGACGCCGACCCGGGCCTGTTGCCCCGGGCGTTGCAGCTGATCGCCAAGCGCGGCCTCGTGCCTTCGCGCTTCTTCGCCGAACGCGAGGGCGACACGCTGCAGGTTGAGATCGAGGTCGAGGATCTCGATCCCGCGACCGCCGACCATGTCGGCCTCTGCCTCGAAGGATTGGTGGGCGTGCGGCCTGGCCTCTGGCGATGACCGATCAACCCTTGGGGAAGTTGCGCGCCCACACCGCAGCAACAATGGGCTCGGCGTCGACGCGGGCGGCGATTGCGGCGAGGTGCGGCGCCTCGGTGTCGAACCAGGCGCGGCGCGGCCGCCAGCGCGTCATGACCGCGACATAGATGTCGAGCGCACTGAAGCGTTCGCCGAGGAACCACGGCGCGCCCGCCGCGCTCGCGACGGTGCGCCACAGGCGCTGGGCATAGGCCTCGGTGGCGGCGCGGAACGGATCGCGCGCGGTCTCGACCGCCACGAACCGCGCGGGATCGTCGGCGTAGGTGAAGGTCGGGTAGATGTTGGCGACCAGGAACACTAGCCAGCGCAGAAACGCGCCGCGCGCCGCATCGCCCGGCGGCGGCACCAGCGATCCTGCGGAATCGAGATCGGCCAGCAGCAGCGTGATCGCCGCGCTCTCGGTCACGATCGCGCCATTGGGCAGTACCAGGGTCGGGACCTGCGCCAGCGGATTGACCCGGGCGAGAGACGCGCGCGCGGCCTCGTCGGTGAACAGATTGCCGACCTCGACGAGGTCGAACGGCAGCCCGTACCAGGCGAGCTGCGCCTCGATCAGCGCCGAGCCCCAGCCGGTGCGGCCATAGAGCGTGTAGCGGCCGCTCATGGCTTCTGCAGCGGCTGGATCAGGCTCGAGGTATCCCAGCGGCCGCCGCCGCGCTCCTGGACACGCTGGTAGAACTGGTCGACCAGCGCGGTCACCGGCATCTGCGCGCCCCAGCGCTTGCCCTCGGCCATGGCGATGCCGAGATCCTTGCGCATCCAGTTGACCGCGAAGCCGTACTCGAACTTGCCGGCGACCATGTTCTGCCAGCGATTCTCCATCTGCCAGCTTTGCGCGGCGCCCTTGGAGATCGCCGCCAGCGCCTTCTCCATGTCGAGGCCGGCGCGCTGGCCGAGATTGAGCGCCTCGGAAAGCCCCTGGACGATGCCGGCGATGCACATCTGGTTCATCATCTTCACGATCTGGCCCGAGCCCGGCGGGCCGATCAGCGTGATCGCCTTGGCGAACGACATCGCCACGGGATTGGCGCGATCGAACGGTGCCTGCTCGCCGCCGCACATCACCGTGAGCTGACCGTTCTCAGCGCCAGCCTGGCCGCCTGACACCGGCGCATCGATGAAATCGACGCCGATCTTCTTGCCCGCTGCGTACAGCTCGCGCGCCACATCGGCCGAGGCCGTGGTGTTGTCGTAGAAGATCGCGCCCTTCTGCATGCCGGCGAAGGCGCCATCGGGACCGAGCACGACCGAGCGCAGATCCTCGTCGTTGCCCACGCAGCAGAACACGATCTCCTGGCCCTGGGCCGCCTCGCGCGGCGTGCGGGCGGCGCGGCCCTTGTGCTTCTGCGTCCAGGCTTCGGCCTTGGCGAAGGTGCGATTATAGACCGTCACCTCATGGCCCTTGGCCGCGAGATGCCCCGCCATCGGAAAGCCCATCACGCCCAGACCCAGAAACGCCACCTTTGCCATCGCTCGCTCCTCGTTCCGAAGGGCCGCGATCATAGCGACGGGAGCGCCTCACGCCAGCAGAAGCGCCACCATCCCGAGCCCGACCAGCAGCGGCGGCAGCGCGAGCGGCCAGGCCCGGCGGTAGATCGCCCGCTCCGCGCCCGCCAGCGCCAGGATCGCCGCCCCCATCGAGACACGGATCGGCGAGAGCATGGTGAGATTGGCCGTCACCGCGTTCTGCACCGCCGCGATCCAGCCGGCATCGAGGCCGCTCGCCCGCGCGATCGCCATCTCCATCGGTATCAGCATGGCGTTGGACGAGGCGCCGCTACCGGTCAGGAACCCGCCCATGGCGGCGAAGGCGGGCACGCCGAGCGCGGCGGCGCGGCCCACGGCGGCCACCGCGGCGTCTGCAAGGCTCTGGGCGAGGCCGGCGCCGACATAGAGCTGTGCCATCAGCACGAAGGCGAGCGTGACCGCGACCGCCCGCCAGGCGCCAGCCGCGGTCTCGCGCAGCAGGCGCGCGAGCGGCTGGCGCGCCGTCACGGCGGTCGCGAGGCCGATCGTCAGCAGCCAGAAGCCTGGCGCATGGAACGGCGCGAAGGCCGGTAGATCGGCGAAGGGCTTCAGCGCCCCCAGCGGCTTCACCAGATCGCGCAAAGGCGGCACCAGCCGCAGCGCGCAGAGCACCAGCGTCAGCAGCACATAGGGCGCGTGCGACGCGAGCGTCGCGCGCACCAGGGCGAGATCAGGCCGCCGGTCGCGCCAGAAGCGCAGCGCGAGCAGCAGCGCCGTGGGCGCCGCCGCGCCGATCTCGGCATCGCCCCAGCGATTGGCGGCGGCGACGCCCGCCAGCAGCGCCACGGTCCAGAGCCCATCGTCGAGCTTCTGTCGCGCCGACACCGCGATGCCCCCCGCCGCCGCCAGCCGCCAGTAGAACAGGAGATAGAGCGCGTGGATCGGCGCCTGCAGTGCGGCGGAGCGCAGCCCCAGCTCCGCCACCGGCAGGCCGGCGAAGGCGGCGCCCACGGTCGTGCCCACCGCGAGCGCGCCCCAGGGCACCAGCGACTGGCTGTAGAGCCCCAGCAGCAGCGCCGGCAGGCCGGCCACTCCCAGCCGCTGCAGCGCCGCGAGCGCGATGATGTAGCCCACGCCAAACCCGGTGACGGACTCCGCGAAGGGCGCCAGCAGGAAGCAGACCGGCCAGAGCGCCCGTGCGTCGACGGGCACCACAGCCGGGGCCGACGCGCTCGCCGGGGTCACGCCGCGCGCCTGAATTGCGCGATGGAACAGCACGCCCGACACCACGATGGCGATGACGATCCAGGCGAGCCATAGTCCGGCGGGCAGCTCGCGCTGGAGCAGCGTCAGCGGATCGGCGCTGCGGGGCAGGGCGACCAGCAGGGTCGCGGCGAGCCCCGCCAGCCCCGCCGCGAGCGCGCTCGCGCGGCCCGAGGCGAGCAGGGCCAGAACCAGCAGGAGAGGGGCCAGCGCGAGGAGGGGCGTCACCGCCTCTCTATAGCCCGGCGGGCCCGCCCGAGGCTTCGTCCGGGGCCGAAGCGCCCGGCTTGCGCCGCCGCCAGCCATGAAATAGAACCCGCGCCGTGCCCCGATAGCTCAGCTGGTAGAGCACGTCATTCGTAATGATGGGGTCGGCGGTTCGATTCCGTCTCGGGGCACCATTTTTTCAATGACTTAGCTCGTTTTGAGCCCCTCCGGAGACTTGTCGGGGACACAGGGGGGACACAAGTGCGTGAGTTTCGCGGAGAGCGTGCCGCGCGGCGCGGCGCGGCACAATGGATTCGAGCCAAACGAACCATCAGGAGAATCGAGTGGGCTGTGTTCGGAGTCAAGAACACCGGCGCTTGCGCGCAGCGCTGATCCGGCGTTGGCGACCGTGGGACCACCCGACGGGACCGCGGACGGTCGGGGGAAAGGCGAAGTCCGCTCGTAACGCTTGGAAGGGTGGATGGCGAAACAGATTCAGCGAGCTTCGGAAACTGTTGGACTAGCAAGAGCCGGTAACTGAAAAGGTATCGGCTATCCCGAATCGATGAGGGACCAAGAATGCGCGGTCTGCTGAGATTTGTCGGCCACGTTCCGTGGTCGTCCCCGGTTGAAGGCAGCGATAAGCGCCGGTTCTATGCCGTGCTGCATCTAGGCGGCATCCGGTCGCCGCTGGACGCCGTGTGGGCGGCTATCGTGGCAGAGCGGAAGGCCAGAGCGTGAACTGGCGAAGAGGCTTCGCGCGGGCCTGGATTGCCGTCTCTGTCGCTTGGATCGGCGTGGTTGCTTGGATATTCTACACGCGCATCTTAGGGCCACGCCACGCAGCTTCTGAATGTGCCGCCACCAGGACAAAGAATCCTTCGCTGGGCAATCCGTTCGATTGCCCCGATCTAGTGCCCATCGGGGTTGACATGGTCGACTATGCGACGGCCGCGCTGATACCCGTGATCGTACTCGGTGGCTTGGGCGTTGCCGTCGCATGGATTCTGCGCGGCTTCAGGTCAAACTAGGCCAACACCGCCGGTCGGCATGATCGTGCATCCAACCAACACCGCTGACCGGCCCCCACGAGGTGGTCCGGGATCAAACTTCAACGCCGATTCACACGCTATTTCGCA
>Ga0194124_10006557_pt1 | contig 10301 bp, 9 predicted proteins | sample TA2KigCas0mmetaG_FD_148605 | JGI IMG/M metagenome (GOLD analysis project Ga0194124, IMG submission 148605) | Freshwater microbial communities from Lake Tanganyika, Tanzania - TA2015031 Kigoma Deep Cast 0m | ecosystem: Environmental > Aquatic > Freshwater > Lake | place: Tanzania: Lake Tanganyika...
TTCCTCGGCGGGCGGCCCCGGGGCGGGAGCGCCCCCCGCGGCCGCCCCCGCCCCGGACGGCTCACCCGGCTCGGTCCCCCGGCCGGCGCCGGCCGCTGGTCGCTGGTCGCCACGCTGCGCGCGCCGACCCCGTCGCCCACCGAGGTTGCGGCCGCGCGGGCCACCCAGCTGCTCGAACGCCACGGGGTGGTCACGAGGGAGGCGGTGCGGGCCGAGGGCGTGCCCGGTGGGTACGCCGGCGTCTACCCGGCCCTGCGCACGCTGGAGGAGGCCGGGCGGGTCCGGCGCGGGTACTTCGTCGCCGGGCTGGGTGCAGCCCAGTTCGCCCTCCCCGGGGTCGCCGAGCGGTTGCGGGCGACCCGGCCCGAAGGACGCGCCGCCCCCGTGGTGCTCGCCGCCACCGACCCCGCGCAGCCGTACGGCGCCGCCCTCCCCTGGCCCGACTTCCCGGCGTTCCCGGTGTCGCCCGTCCCGCCCGGCCAGACCGGCGAACCCGCGGGCGACGACGACGCCGGGGGGGTGGCCGGCCCGGGAGGGGCGCGGGCCGGACGTCCGAGCCGGTCGGCGGGTGCCGTCGTCGTGCTGCAGGGTGGCGCCCTGGTCGCCCACCTCGACCTCCGTGCGCACCACCTGCGCACCACGGCCGGTCCCGGGGACCCCACCGACGCGACCGACCCCACCGACTGGGTCGGGGTCCTCGCCGACCTCGTGGCGCGCGCCCCCCGGCGGCGGCTCGAGATCCAGCGGGTGAACGGGGTCCCGGTACGCTCCACGCCACTCGGGGCCGCGCTCGACGCCGTCGGGTTCGTCCCCACCCCGCGCGGGGTCGTGCTGCGGGGCTGATCCCGACCCGGTCCACCGGGTCCGTCCCGTCCCCGGGAGCGCCGTGCGCCTCGCCCTCCGAGAGATCCGCCGCACCAAGCTCCGGTTCTCGCTGCTCGCGGGTGCGGTCGGCCTGCTCGTCTTCCTGATCCTGTTCCAGTCGACGCTGCTGAGCACCCTGCTGTCGTTCTTCTCGGGGGCGCTCGCATCGCAGTCGGGCACGGTGGTCGTCTACAGCGAGGACGCCCGCAAGAACCCGGAGGGCTCGATCCTGCCGCTCGCCACCGTCGACGCGGTCGCCGCGGTCCCCGGCGTCGGGGCGGCGGGCCCGTTCGGCGTCGACACCATGACCGCCCGGGCGGGCGGTGCGGAGCTCGACGTCGCGCTGCTCGGCTACCGCCTCGACGGCCCCGGCCGCCCGACCACGCTGGTGTCGGGTCGTCTTCCCCGCGACGGCGGCGAGGGCGTGGCCTCCAACATCGACGCCGACCGGGGCTTCGCCGTCGGCGACACCGTGCGCATCGTGGGCCCCGACGGGACGCTGCCGATCCGGATCGTGGGCCTGGCGCGCGACGCCCGGTTCAGCGTGCAGCCCGGGGTCTTCGTGTCGTACGCGACGTTCGAGGACGCGTCGCGGGTCAAGAACCCCGACGCCCTCGCCATCCTGCCGTCGATGGTCGTGGCCACCCCCGACCGGGGCGTGGCCCCCGCGGTCGCCGCCGCGCGGATCACCCGGACCGTCGACGGCGTCGACGCCCTCAGCCGCGCCGACGCCCTGACGCAGCTCCCCGGAGTGGCCGCAGTCAACAGCTCGTTCTCGATCATCCAGGGCCTCGCCTTCGTCGTCGTCACCCTGGTGGTGGGCATCTTCTTCGTGATCCTCACCGTGCAGAAGGCCGCCGCCCTCACGCTCCTGCGGGCCATCGGCGCGTCGTCGGGCCGGCTCGTGCGCTCGTTGCTCGCGCAGGTCCTGCTCGTGATGCTCGGCGGGATCGTCGTCGGCGCCGGGCTCCTGCTCCTGGCCTCGCTCGGCTCCAGCCCCAGCTTCCCCATCGGGTTCGACGTCGGGATCGTGGTGACCCGCGGGGTCGTGCTGGTGGTCCTCGCCGCCGTCGCCTCGCTGGCCGCGATCCGCCGGGTGCTGCGCATCGATCCCATCGCGGCGACCGTCCCGGCCGGGGTGGAGCGGTGAGACTCGCGCTGCGCGAGCTGCGACGGAGCCGACGCCGGTTCGTGCCCACGACGGGCGCGCTGGCGCTGCTGGTCGTGCTGCTGCTGATGCTCGGGGGCCTGCTCGACGGGCTCTACATCGGCAGCACCGGCGCGCTGCGGTCCCAGGACGACGAGCTGGTCACCTTCGACCGCTCGGCGCGTGAGTCCACGCTGCGCTCGCGCATCGAGCCCGACACCCGCGCCGCGATCGAGGCGGTCCCCGGCGTGCGGGGCACCTCGGGCTTCGGCATCGCGCTGGTCGGGGCCGACGTGCCCCGCACCGACGAGCTCGCCGACGCCGCGGTCATGGGGTACGAGGGCCGGGTCGGTGGCGTGCCCGCCCCGCCGGCGCCGGGGCGGGCGTGGGCCGACCGGTCGCTCGAGGCCCGGGGCGTGCGGGTCGGCGACGTGCTGCGGGTGGGCCCGACCCGGATCCCGCTGCGCGTGATCGGCTGGGTCGACGACACGAACTACCTACAGCAGGGTGGACTGTGGGTGGAGCCCGGCACCTGGCGGACGGTGCTGGCCGAGTCCCGGCCCGGCGCCGCCGTGGGCGACGACGTGTTCCAGAACGTCTGGGTCGACGTCGCCCCCGGTGCCGACCCGGCCCGGGTCGCTGCGGCGATCGACGCCGCGACCGGGACCACCCGGACGATCACCCGGGCCGAGGCCGTGCTCGCCCTCCCCGGGATCCGCGAGCAGAACGCCACCTTCACCCAGATCATCGGCGTGACCTTCCTCGTGGCCGGCCTGGTGGTCGCGCTGTTCTTCGCCCTGCTCACGCTCGAGCGCACCCCCATGCTCGGGGTGCTCAAGGCACTGGGGGCGTCGTCGCGTCAGCTGGTCGGCGCCCTCATGACCCAGACCGTCGCGGTGACCGTCATCGCCTTCGTCACCGGGGGCGTGATCGCGCTTTCGCTCGACCGGCTCATCCCGCCCGAGGTCCCGCTCGTGGTCACCCCGGACCGGGCGGGCTTCGTCGCCGTCGGGGTGTTCGTGGCCGCCGTGATCGGCGGGGCCGTGTCGCTCCGCCGGATCATCCGCATCGACCCCGCCTCCGCCATCGGCACCGGCACCTGAAAGGACCCTGCATGCCCGCCCTGGTGCTCCAGAACGTGCGCAAGACCTACCCGTCCGGCGACAGCGAGATCGTGGCGCTCGACCGGGCCAACCTCGAGGTGCCCGACGACCAGATCCTCGCCCTGGTCGGGCCGTCGGGCTCGGGCAAGACCACGCTGCTGTCGATCGCGGGCGGGCTGCTGTCGGCGACCGAGGGCCACGTGGTGGTGGGTGGCCACCACATCACCGAGTACTCCGCAAAGCAGCTCACCGCGTTCCGGCGGGCCGAGGTCGGCTTCGTGTTCCAGACCGTGAACCTCGTGCCGTTCCTCACGGCCCGCGAGAACGTGATGGTCGCGGCGGAGCTCGCGGGGCGGGGCACCGAGAAGGCGGCCCGGGCCCGGGCCGACCAGCTGCTCGAGGAGCTCGGCCTCGCGCACCGGGCCGAGAACCTCCCCGCCCAGCTCTCGGGGGGCGAGCGTCAGCGGGTGGCGATCGGCCGGGCGCTGATGAACGAGCCGAAGCTCATCCTCGTCGACGAGCCGACCTCGGCTCTCGACACCACGCTCGGCAACCAGGTGATGGCCCTCATCGTCGGCGAGGTGAAGGCCCGCCGGACCGCGGCGATCATCGTCACCCACGACACCCGCATGACCCACTACGCCGACCGCACGGTCGAGATCACCGACGGCATCCTCGCCGCCTGACCCTCCCCTGCGGGTGGGGGCGGGGTGCCTCAGCGTCGCGCGATCAGGGATCGCGCCGCGTGGAGATCCGCCCCCGGGAACAGGCGCCGCATCTCGGCGGCATCGAGCAGGTTGGTGTCGTCAACGAGCGCCTCGACGTAGACCGGGTCCGGTCGGGTGATCCAACCCCAGACGGTGAGATTCCGGAAGAGGGGCCTCTGCCAGCGCTTCGGGAGGTAGTTGACGAACGGGGTGAGCACGTGCGGATCGAACGGGAAGGCCCGGTTCGGGGTCTGCACGAAGTACCGCCGCCCCACCCGGGCGATCTCCCGGGCGACGGCGTCGTGGTCGGCCACGTGCTCGATGACCGAGTTGGAGAAGACGATGTCGAACGCCCCGTCGGCGAAGGGGAGTCGGGTGGCGTCGGCGACGATCTGACGCATGGTCGTCGACCCCGGCGCAAGGTTGAGGAGGGTCACGTCGGGCACGACGGGAAGGAGGTCCCAGACCTGGGGAGTGCCGCCCACGTCGAGGACGGTCGTCGACCGGGTGATCCCTGCCCACTCCGCGAAGTACCGCATCCGCCGGCGGCGGGTGATCCGCAGGATCGGACGCCAGACCCGCTCGATCCGATCGTTCACGGCACCAAGCGTAACGCCGGGTGCCCGACTTCCCTGTTTGGACGTGTGCGGGGCCCCTGGCCCCGGCACACGTCCACACGCGAGCGGGTCAGGCGGTGAGACGGAACTTGGCGATCACCAGGCCGGCGCCGACCACCGACGCCGCGATCAGCCCGGGACCGGCGCCGGGGCCCCAGCCGTCGCCCCAGCCCGCCAGCGTCCACACCACGGCACCGACCACCCAGGCGACCATGCCGACGAGCATCGCGGGCTCGGCCTTGCGGATGACCAGGGCGGCGACGAGCAGCACGACCAGCTCCACCGGGAAGAACACCGGGAACACGGCCAGGATCGACCCGCCGGCGGCGGCGACGCCCTTGCCGCCCCCCCGGAAGCCCGTCCACACCGGGGCCACGTGGCCGGCGATGGCGGCGGTGGCGCCCAGGTAGGCCCCGGCGTCGCCGGCGATCAGCCAGCCGAGCAGCGCGGCGAGGACCGCCTTGCCGCCGTCGAGCAGGATCACCGCCGCGCCCCAGACCTTGCCGACCGAGCGGATGGTGTTGAACCCCCCGGGGTTGCCGCTCCCCGTCTCCCGGATGTCGACGCGGCCGCGCGTGGCGAGTCGGGTGACGAGCACCGCGTTCGGGATCGTCCCGAGCAGGTACCCGACGACGACCGCCGCAAGTCCGGCACCCACCCCGAGCATGTGACCGTCAACCACGAAATAGGTGGCTGGTCGTCACATGCTCGGATGCGGGGGCGGAGGATCCGGGTCAGCCGCCGGAGACGTCCTGGGGCCGGGCCCGGCCGGCCGCGATCCAGGGCATCATCGCCCGGAGCCGCTCACCGACCTCCTCGATCTGGTGCTGCGCACCCCGGCGCCGCAGCGCGTTGTAGAAAGGGCGACCGGCCCGGTTCTCGAGGATCCACTCCTTGGCGAAGCGCCCGGTCTGGATCTCGTCGAGGATCTGACGCATCTCGGCCCGGGTCTCCTCGGTGACGATGCGCGGGCCCCGGGTGAGGTCGCCGTACTCGGCGGTGTCGGAGATCGAGTAGCGCATGTTGGTGATGCCGCCCTCGTAGATGAGGTCGACGATCAGCTTCACCTCGTGCAGCGTCTCGAAGTAGGCCGACTCGGGCTGGTAGCCGGCGTTCACCAGCGTCTCGAACGACGCCATGATCAGCTCGGTGAGGCCACCGCAGAGCACGACCTGCTCACCGAACAGGTCGGTCTCGGTCTCCTCCTCGAAGGTGGTGTCGAGCACGCCGGCGCGGGTCGCGCCGATCGCTCGGGCGTAGGCGAGCGCGGTCTCCTTGGCCTTGCCGGTCTCGTCGGCGTGTACGGCCACGAGCCCGGGCACCCCGCCCCCCTCCTCGAACGTCCGGCGCACCAGGTGGCCCGGCCCCTTCGGCGCGATCATCCAGACGTCGACGCCGTTCGGTGGTGTGATCTGACCGAAGTGGATGTTGAAGCCGTGGGCGAAGGCGAGGGAGTTGCGCTCCGAGAGGTTCGGCGCGATGTCCTGCTCGTAGATGCGGGCCTGCTCGGTGTCGGGCAGGAGCACCATGACGATGTCGGCCTCGCGGACCGCCTCGGCGATGCTGCGCACCCGGAGCCCGGCCTCCTCGGCCTTGGCCCACGACGACGAGCCCTCGCGAAGCCCGACGACGACGTCGACCCCGGAGTCGTGAAGGTTGCGGGCGTGGGCGTGACCCTGGGATCCGTATCCGAGCACGGCCACGGTGCGTCCCTCGAGGAGGGCGGCGTCGGCGTCGGCGTCGTAGTAGATCGTGGCAGGCATGGTGTGCGGTCCTTCGTGATCGGGCGTGCTCGGGGAGCACGAGGGTAGTTCAGCCGGTCCGGGTCCTCACGGCCCGCAACTTGGCCGGGCGCCGGGCCAGCTTCGGCAGGGCCACGCGACCCGTGCGCTGGAGCTCCAAGATGCCGAACGGCTGGAGGAGATCGGTCATCGCGTCGAGCTTCTCGGGGGGGCCGGCCACCACGACCGTGAGGGCGTCGTAGCCGACGTCGTCGATCTTGGCCTCGAAGATCGAGGCCAACTCGGTGATCTGGGACCGGGCCTCGGCGGTGGCCTTGACCGTCACCAGCATCAGCTCGCGCTCGACCGCGTCGGCCGGGGCGAGCTCGACGATCTTGATCACCGGGATCAGCTTGTTGAGCTGCTTCGTGACCTGCTCGATCGGGGCCGACTCGGCGTCGACCACGATCGTCATCCGGCTGAAGCGCTCGTCCTCGGTCGGACCGACCGCGAGCGAGTAGATGTTGAACCCACGTCGGGCGAAGAGCCCGGCGACCCGGGTCAGCACGCCGAACTTGTTCTCGACGAGCACGCTGAGGATGTGGTGCTGCACGGACATCGCCCGCCCCCTCAGTGACCCGACGCGTGCGGGTCGTGGGCCGGGTCGAGGATCACCTCGTCGTTCGAGGTCCCCGCCGCGATCATCGGGTACACCTTCTCGCGGTAGTCGGTGCGGAAGTCGATGACCACCGGGCGGTCGTCGATCTCGTTGGCCTTCTGGATCGTCGGCTCGACGTCCTCGGGCGTGTCGACGCGGAACGCCACGCAGCCCATGGCCTCGGCCCACTTCACGTAGTCGGGGAGGTCGGGCGAGAGGTACACCTCGCTGTAGCGCTCCTCGTAGAACATCTCCTGCCACTGGCGGACCATGCCGAGGTAGGCGTTGTTGAGGATGGCCACCTTCACCGGGATCCGCTCGGCGCTCGCGGTGACGAGCTCCTGGGCCGTCATCTGGAAGCAGCCGTCGCCGTCGACCGCCCACACCATGCGCTCGGGCTTGCCCACCTTCGCGCCGATGGCGGCCGGCACCGCGAAGCCCATCGTCCCGAGACCGCCGGAGTTGACCCAGGTGTAGGGGTGGTTGAACTTCCAGCGCTGCGAGGTCCACATCTGGTGCTGGCCCACGCCCGACGCGACGATGGTGTCGTCGGGGGAGTTGTCGCGCAGCGTGTCGATGACGTACTGCGGCTTGAGCGGGCCGTCCTCGAACTGCTCGTAGACGAGCGGGTAGCGGGCCTGCCACTCGCGCAGCTGCTCGCGCCACGGGTCGATCACCGGCCAGCTCCGCTTGCCCTTCTCGGCCCGCACCGCCTTGACCAGCTCCTCGATCACCACGCGGCAGTCACCCACGATCGGCACGTCCGGCCGGCGCACCTTGCCCAGCTCGGCCGGGTCGATGTCGACGTGGATGATCCGGGCGTCGGGTGCGAACGCGTCGAGCTTGCCGGTGACCCGGTCGTCGAAGCGCGCGCCCAGCGCGATCAGGAGGTCGGCCTTCTGCATCGCGGTGATCGCGGTGTAGTTGCCGTGCATGCCGGGCATGCCCAGGCACTGCGGGTGGTCGTCGGGGAACGCACCCCGGGCCATGAGCGTGGTGACGACCGGGAACCCGGTGAGCTCGGCCAGCTCGCGGAGCGCCTCGGCGGCCCGGGCCTTGAGGATGCCGCCACCCACGTAGAGCACCGGACGCTGGGCCTCGCCCATGAGCCGGGCGGCGTCCTTGACCTGCTTCGTGTGGCCCTTGGTGGTCGGGCGGTAGCCGGGCAGGTCGACGGTCTCGGGCCACTCCCAGTCCATGAGCTGGTTCGACACGTCCTTGGGCACGTCGACGAGCACCGGACCGGGCCGACCGGTGGTCGCCACGTGGAAGGCCTCACGCACGATGCGGGGGATGTCCTGGGCGTCGGTGACCAGCCAGTTGTGCTTGGTGACCGGCATGGTGATGCCGACGGTGTCGCACTCCTGGAACGCGTCGGTGCCGATGACCGCGTAGGGCACCTGCCCGGTGATCATCACGAGCGGGATCGAGTCCATGTACGCGTCGCACAGCGGCGTGACCACGTTGGTGGCGGCCGGGCCGCTCGTCACCATGGCCACCCCCGGGCGGCCGGTGGCGTGGGCGTAGCCCTCGGCCATATGGCCCGCGCCCTGCTCGTGGCGGACGAGGATGTGACGGATCGACGAGTCGATGAGCGGGTCGTAGACGGGCAGGATCGCGCCGCCGGGGAGGCCGAACATGACCTCCACCTGCTCCAGCTCGAGGCTCTTGATGAGGGCCTGGGCTCCGGTGATCTTCATGGCTCGCTCGCTTCGGTCGGGGGGACTCGGGTTCCCTGGATCGGCTCCGTGCGCCGGCGGGCGGATTCCCGGCCCGTGACGTACGAAGCCCCTCGCCAGGGCGAGGGGCGGAGAGCGCACGGACGCGTGGAGGCGCCGTGCGCTACGTGACGACTACCAAGAGGTTGGTCGACAGGAGGTGGATCGGGCGGGTCATCGATGACCATTGTGGCCGGTGTGACCCCGGTCCCGCAAGTCATCTCGTGGTCCCGGCGGCGGCCGGGAGCCCGGCGGCCCGTCAGTGCTGGTGGACGGGGCAGGAGTAGGTGGTGCGGCCCCCGACCGTGCGCCGCAGCATGGGGGCGCCGTCCCGGGGGCAGACCGCCCCGGGGACCCGGCCGGGCATGTGGTCACCGGTGTGGGAGCCACCCCGGCGGCCGAGCGTGCGCAGCGTCGACCGGATGGCCCGGTGCAGCCCGGCGACGTCGTCGGGGCCGAGGGTCCGGGCGGGGCGGGCCGGGTCGATCCCCGCCCGCCACAGCGCCTCGTCGGTGAGGAGGTTCCCGAGGCCGGCGATGCGGGACTGGTCCATGAGCACCGCCTTGACCGGGGCGGCGCTCGGGGTCACCACAGCGGCGAGCCGGGCCCGGGTGAGGGTCAGGGCGTCGGGACCGAGGCGGTCCTCGTCGGGGTCGAGCTCCACCGCGCCGAGCCGCCGGGGGTCCCGGAGGTAGAGCGTGCCGCCGTCGGCGAAGCGCAGCCCGAACCGGCGCCAGGCCGGCTCGTCCCGGTTGCTGGCGTAGAGGAGCGGGTCGCCGGCCCCGTCGCCGTCGACGAGGATCCGGCCGCTCATGCCGAGGTGCAGGCCGAGCACCGGACCGTCGGCGCTGGTGTCGACCAGCAGGAGCTTGCCCCGCCGGCGGGCCTCGGTGAGGGTCCGCCCGGTCAGGGCCCGGCGGACCCCGGTCGGCGTCGCGCCCCGCTTGCAGAACCAGGCGTCGGGCGCGTGCACCGACGCGATCTCACGGTCGAGCGCCGCGGCCGCGACCAGCGCCCGGGCCTGCTCCGCCTCCAGGATCTCCGGCATCGCCCACCTTCAGCGTTTGGACGCGTCGCGGGCGCAGGGCGCCGCGTCCGAACAACGGGGTTCAGAAGTTGGTGATCGCGCCGACCTCGGCGCCCTGGGCCAGCTTCGCGTACTTGGCCAGGAACCCGGTGACGTAGCGCGGCTCGAGCGGGGCCCAGCCGACCTTGCGCCGCTCCATCTCGGCCTCGTCGACCAGGAGGTCGATGGTGTGGGCCTCGGCGTCGATGACGATGCGGTCGCCGTCCTGGACGAAGGCGATCGGCCCGCCGTCGACGGCCTCGGGGGCCACGTGCCCGACGCAGAAGCCGTGGGTGCCGCCCGAGAAGCGCCCGTCGGTGATGAGCGCGGCGTCGGCGCCGCGGCCCGCCCCCTTCATCGCCCCGGTGACCGCGAGCATCTCGCGCATCCCCGGTCCGCCCTTGGGGCCCTCGTAGCGGATCACGACGATGTCGCCCGCGTTGATCGCGCCGGCGAGGATCGCGTCCATCGCGAGCTGCTCGCCGTCGAAGACCCGGGCCAAGCCCTCGAAGCGCGGGTGGTCGATGCCGGCGACCTTCACGACCGACCCCTTGGGTGCGAGGCTCCCCCGCAGGACGGCGATCCCACCCTGGACGTTGATCGGGTCGGCCAGCGCGTGCACGACCACGCCGTCGGGTGCGGGGGCGTCGAGATCGGCGAGGTTCTCGGCGATCGTCTTGCCGGTGACCGTGAGGCAACA
>Ga0194124_10006558_pt1 | contig 10299 bp, 9 predicted proteins | sample TA2KigCas0mmetaG_FD_148605 | JGI IMG/M metagenome (GOLD analysis project Ga0194124, IMG submission 148605) | Freshwater microbial communities from Lake Tanganyika, Tanzania - TA2015031 Kigoma Deep Cast 0m | ecosystem: Environmental > Aquatic > Freshwater > Lake | place: Tanzania: Lake Tanganyika...
TTTTGCTCATGGATCAGTCCCCCGTCAGATGACGGGAACATCGACGTGCTCCGTCATGGGTCCATTGACGTGAATCAACCGGCGGTCGGAGTCCGGTGAAGCCAGCCGTCGACTTGCCATTTCTTCAGGATCAGTCTTCACATTTGGTAAGTTCGGGCGCGCGAGCGCCTGCGCCAGATCAAGGGGCGCCGGCCCGTCGGCGGGTAAGGTTCTTGGCAGGAGGAAGCGATGCGGCCCACCGACATTCCGCTGATCCGCAGATCGCGTTTGCTGGCGCAGGTTTCCGAGGCGGATCTCGCGGCGATGCTGGCGACGTGCTTCGTACAGGCGCTGCCGCGAGGCACGGTTCCGTGCCGCCAGGGCGAAAAGCCCGAGTTCCTGCACATTGTGCTGGGCGGCAGCGTCGGTCTGTTCGCCGAGGGCGCACGTGAGGAGAGGCTGATCGAGTTCTTCGGGCCGGGCGACGCGTTCATCCTGCCTGCGGTGATGCTCGATGCACCGTATCTGATGACGGCGCGGCTGCTGGCGGACAGTCGGATCCTGCTATGGCCGGCGGCGGCATATCGCGCACACGTGAAGGCCAATGGGGCCCTGGCGTTCGGTGCGGCGCTGCTGCTCTCGAGCTACTGGCGGTCGCTGATCGGCCAGATCAAGGATCTGAAGCTGCTGTCCGCGGTAGAGCGCCTCTCGGCCATGCTGCTGGCACTCGCGCCTCGTCAGTCGGGGCCCGTCAGCGTCACGCTGCCCGGTGGGCGGCATCTCGTGGCGGGGCGCCTCGGCATCACCCCGCAGAGCCTATCGCGCGCCTTCGCGACGCTGCGATCGGTTGGCGTAACCGGTGCCGGCCGCCGTGTTGACATCGCCGATCCCGAGCGACTGCGTACGCTGGCCACGCCGGTGCGCGCGCGCCAGCCGTCGCGATAGGTTAGGCGTTGCCGGACCGCCGCGCGAGGTTCAGAAGATTCCGGCCGCCACACCGGCGGCGAGCGCCGCGGCCAGCGTCTCGACCTCGGCGGTGAAGCCGGGTTGCCAGGGTCCCTTCAGGATCAGCGGCTCCTGGACGAGCTTCCAGCGCAGGCCCGTCAGGATCGACTCGACCGCCCGGCGCGTGCCGGTGCCGTCGCTGCCGGCACGGATATAGAGTGCGCAGGGCAGGCCTTGGGTGCGCTCAAGCAGCGGATTGTAGCTGCGATCGAAGAAGTCCTTCAGGGCGCCGGCCATGTAGCCGAGATTCTCGGTGGTGCCGATCAGCACGGCCTGGGCGGCCAGCACATCGTCAGGCCCCGCCTGAAGCGGTGCCGCGACCCGGGTCTCCACGGTGTCCTCGCCGGCTGCGCCGCGTTCGGCCGCCGCCAGCAGCGCGCGGGTATTCTCCGACGGCGCGTGCGCCAGGATCAGCAGCCGGCGCAACGTCTAGGGCGCCATCCAGAACGTGTCGGGCTTGTAGAGGCCGATGAAGCCGCCCGGATGCCAGGCGAACAGCGCCTCCTTCGGCACATTGCGCAGCTTGGGCGACACCACGACCGGCTGCAGGACGCCGTTCACGGTGCCGATGGTGAATTGCTCCTCCGCATGGGTCGCGAGGATGCGCTCCCACGCAGCGCGCCGCGCCGCCGGATCAATCGAGCGCTCCCACGCCGCGAGCTGCTCGAGCAGCGCGCAGGCCGCGGGCAGATCGCACTTCTCGCCCTTGGTGCCCTTGGACTCGACGAACAGGCCCCATTGCGACCATTGCAGGCCGCCCTGCTGGGCCGGCACGAATTCCTTGGGGCTGGTGTCGATTGTCGGCACCGCCGTGGTCGCACCGGCGAAGGCGGTCATCACCGCTTCGCCGCTGAACGTGCGCAGGCGGAAGTTCTCGCGCGACTGCGGCTTCACCACGAGCTTGATGCCGATCTTCTTCCAATGGTCGGTGATCAGCGCGAGCGCGTCGTTGTCCTCGCTCTCCTCGCTCGCGTGTTCCAGGACGATGGTCGCGCTGCGCCCGTCGGGTAGCAGCCGGATGCCCTGGTCGTTGCGCTTGGTGAGGCCGATCTCGTCGAGCAGGCGATTGGCGCGGCGCGGATCGTAGGTGGCGTTCTGGCGGGAGTATTTGGGCTTGTAGAGCTCCGAACGCGCCATCACCGTGTTGTTCGAGGGTTTGGCGAGGCCGATGTAGACGATCTCGTTCAACTCGTCGCGATCAATGCCAAGCGACAGGGCACGACGGAAACGGCCATCGCGCATCAGCTTGCGCCAGGCCTCGTCCTTGGCGTTGAGGTTGGGATAGAGCGCGAGCTGCGATCCCGAACCCGACTCCCAAAGTCGCACGTCGCTGCCCGAGGTCTTGCTGCCCTTCTTGAGGAACGTGTAGTCGCGCATATTGATGTATCGCGTTTGCAGGTCGGACTCTCCGAGCCCAGCCTTGGCGGGAACCAGCCCCGCCGACGCCAAGGTGAAGATCACGCGATCGATATAGGGAAGCTGCACGCCGTTGGCGTCGATGCGGTGATGGTAGGGATTGCGCTCGAACACGAAACGTTGCGCCGGGGGCGCGGTCTTCAGGACCCAGGGACCGAGCGTGGGCAGGTCGACGTTGTCGTTGCGGTACATGACGTCGACGCGTCGGAAGGCCTGCACCCAGCGGCCGCTTTGCTGGCGCGCGGCGCGCATGATGTCGGCCTCGGGCGTGTACTTCGCATGGAATTTCTTCAGATAGTGCGCCGGTCGGTACAGGAACAGCGGCGCGGCGCGTGCCTGCGCCTCGAGGAAGTAGGGGTTGGGCTTGTCCCACGTGTAGATCACTGTCGTGGCGTCGGGGAATTCGACGCGCGGGGGTTTCTCGTCGACCAGCAGCTCGACCGGCGGGCCGGAGGCCGACAGGTCCTTGTTGTTGGCCACGTCCTCCCAGAAGAACCTGAAATCCTCCGAGGTGAAGGGCTGGCCGTCCGACCATTTGTGTCCTGGCCGCAGCTTCAGGGTGAAGCGCCGTCCCTCCTCGACGGTCCAGCTCTCGACGATATCGGGCTGGAGCTTGAACTCGTGATCGTAAACCCAGAGCCGCGAGTAGCCGTAGACCGTCATCAGCCTTGTGTCGGCCGCCGTCGCGACCAGCATGTTGACTTGTCCTCCGGAACGCCCCGGCCCATCGGTGCCGGCGAACCGCTTCACCACCTGCGGCTTCTCCGGCAGGCGCTTGTCGATCGGCGGCAGGCTGCCGGCGGTCACCTGGTCGGCGAGCGAGGGCGGCTCCAGCGGGATCGGCAACGGCTCGCTGGCATGCGCCGACGCAGCGGCGAGGCCGAGCGCGGCGGCGAGAATAAGGGCCCGGGTCATTCGACTTTCGCTCCGCTTCGTTGCACCAGATCGGCCCAGCGGCCGGAATCGCGCCGCAGCAGCGCGACGAAATCCTGCACGCTCATCGGCGTCGCTTCCACCCCGACCTTGGACAGTTGTTCCACGGTCAAGGCCTCGGCCAGCGCCTTGTTCAGCTCGCTATTGAGGCGCGCGACGACGGGCGGCGGCGTGCCGGCGGGCGCCACGACGGACTGCCAGGCTTGAAGATCGAGGCCGGGCAGGGACTCGGTCAGTGCCGGCACGTCGGGCGCGGTCGGGTGGCGACGGGCGCCGCTCGCCGCCAGCACACGTACCTTGCCGGAGGCCATCTGCGGCAGCGCCACTGAGGCATCGAGGAACATGAAATCGATCCGGCCTTCAATGAGATCGACGATCGCCTTGGCCGAGCCCTGGTAGGGCACATGCGTCGCGCGAACGCTCTCGCGGGCCTGGATCAGCTCGACCAGCAGATGGTGCGCCGTGCCGGCACCCGGCGAACCGTAGGAGAGACCGCCCGGGCGGGCCCGCATCGCGGCGACAAGGCCGGCCACGTCGCGCGCCGGAAAATCGGGACGCGCCAGCAGAAAGAACGTGACGTTGCCCAGCATCGCCACGGGTTGGAACTCCTCCACCCGGATCAACGGCCGCGCGTAGAGATGGGGCACGATGCCGAGTGTCGTGCTGGTCGCGACCAGCAGCGTATGGCCGTCGGGCGGAGCCTTCGCCACCAGCGCGGCCCCGACTTGCGTCGCGGCGCCCGGTTTATTGTCGACCACGACCGGCTGACCCAGAGCCTGGAGCCGCTCGCCGACAAGACGGCCGAGCACGTCGGTGAGGCCCCCCGGTGGGAACGGCACGACGAGGCGGATCGGCTGCGAGGGCCAAGTGGCCTGGGCGGCGGCCGGCGCGGCCGCGAGCGCCACGGCGCCGGCGATCAGCGCACGTCGGCCAACATCGCGATGTGCGGGCAGGGAAGGCGAGGTGCGTGACGGCATGGTCAGTACCGGTCGAAGGCGCGCTTTGGACCGGGCCGCGTGCCCGCAGGCACCGCAGGCTTTACACGGCCCAGTCCACCCGGCGGCTCGGCGGTGTAGGCACCGGTAACGCCCACCGGCTTGTCGCCCTTCACCGTCACCCGCTCCATCGTGCGTCGGGCCGGGAAATAGTCGTGCGCGGCGTAGTGCTGGACCGCGCGATTGTCCCACATCACCACCGTATGCGGTCGCCAGCTCACGCGCAGCTGGTACTCCGGCACGGTGGCCTGACGATAGAGGAACTCCAGCAACGCCTCGCTCTCGTCGGCCTTCAGGTCCTTAATGCGAACGCAAAACTGCCGATTGACGTTCAGGATGCGCCGCCCCGAGACCGGATGCAGCCGTACGACCGGATGCCAGGGGTTGGGAAACTCATCCTCGAGTTCGCGCAGGCGGCCGCGATCCTTCGGTCCGAACAGCGGCCGCCACGGCTTGAAGTCGTGCAGTGCCTCCAGACCATGGATGTGCTGCTTCATGCGCTCCGACAGGCCGCGGTACGCCGCCGTCATGCTGGCGAACAGCGTATCGCCGCCAGCGTCGGGCACGACCTTGGCGCGGAGGATGGTGCCGAGCGGCGGCGCCTCGCGGAATGTTTCGTCGGAGTGCCAGATATCGGTCAGCGCCGGTGGGTTGGCCTCGGAATAGTCGAGGATGATGACTTCCGGCTTGTCGGCCAGGTTGGGCGAGAAGGGATGGATCGACAGATCGCCGAACCGCGCACCGAAGGCCATTTGCTGCTCGACGGTGATGTCCTGATCGCGCATCAAGATCACCTCGTACGTGACGAGTGCGTCGTGCACGACTTTGAACTGGGCGTCGGACAGCGGCCGGCGCAGATCGAGCCCGCCGAGCTCCGCGCCAATGAAACCGCCCAAGGGGCGGATCCGGATGCCGGTATCCGCCGCCGCCGCGGCGCTCGCATGGGTGTCCATCTGTCCCTCCCCGGACTCTGCCGAACCTTAGCCCATGCGGTCGCCGTGCGGTACGGGGACTCGCATTGACAGCCTGCAGCGTCGGCCTGAAAAACCCGGCACGCGGGAGGGTATATGGCAAGCGGTCTTGAGGGCGAGTTTCAGGTCCTGCACGAGTTCGTGACGTCGGCAAAGCGCAAGCTCGCAGTCGAATACTGGGACTATCTGGTGGGTGGCACGGAGACCGAAACGTCGCTCCGCCGCAACCGGCTCGCACTCGACTCCATCGCTTTCCGGCCCCGGGTGTTGAACGACGTGACCCGGATCGACCCGTCCAGCACCATCTTCGGCCGCAAGATCGCGCTGCCCGTCATGCTGGCGCCGATCGGCTCGCTGGAGTCGTTCGACCCCGGCGGCGGCGTGACCGTCGCGCGCGGCGCGGGTGCGGCCAATGTGCCGATGCTGATCAGTTCGGTGACGACGCTGCGGCTTGAGGACATCGTGGCAGGCGGCGGCGGCCCCAAGATCTACCAGCTCTATGTCCGCGGCGACGATGACTGGGTGAGCGATCGCGTCAGCCAGGCGATGGACGCGGGCTACGACGCCTTCTGCATCACGGTCGATACGCAGGTGTATTCGCGGCGCGAGCGCGACATCGCGCGCCGCTTCGTGAAGTCATGGCGTACCGCCGCCACCGGGCACGACTGGCAGGCGGGCTTCGCCTGGAAGAACTTCGCGGCAGTCCGCAAGCGCCATCCGTCGGTGAAGTTTCTGCTGAAGGGGATCGCGACCCACGAGGATGCGACGCGCGCTGTCGAGGAGGGCGTCTTCGCCGTCTATGTTTCCAACCATGGTGGCCGCCAGCTCGATCACGGTCGTGGCTCGATCGAGGTGCTGCCGGAAGTGGTGAAGGCTGTCGCGGGTCGGGCCCACGTCGCCATTGATGGCGGCTTTTGCCGCGGGTCCGATGTCGTGAAGGCGATCGCGTTGGGCGCCGACTGGGTCGGGCTGGGCCGGCTCTTCTGCTACGCGCTGGCCGCGCGTGGTGCGGCCGGCATCGAGCGCATGGCCGAGTTGTTGGGTGAGGAGATGCGCGAAGTCATGGGACTGCTGGGCGTCTCGACGCTGGCCGAGCTCGGCCCGCAGCATCTGCATCCCGCGATACCGACCAACCTGCCGCACGTCCACTCCGCCTTCCCGTTGCTGGCGGAAGGGTACTGAGGTTTGGCCGTCCCGATCATCGCGACGCCCGCGGTGCCTACCCGCGGCCGACGAAGGGCATCTTCGTCGCCATCACCGTCATGAACTGCACGTTGGCATCGAGCGGCAGGCTGTCCATGTAGAGGATGGCTTTGGCCACGGCGTCCACGTCCATGCGCGGCTCGATCATGGTTGTCCCGTTCGGCTGTGGCACGCCCTTGGTCATGCGCTCGGTCATCGGCGTCGCGGCGTTGCCGATATCGATCTGGCCGCAGGCAATGTCGTAGGCACGGCCATCCAGCGATGTCGACTTGGTGAGGCCGGTGATCGCGTGTTTGGTCGCGGTGTAGGCGACCGAGAAGGGACGCGGCGCATGGGCCGAGATCGACCCGTTGTTGATGATGCGACCACCGCGCGGTGTCTGCGCCTTCATGATCTTGATCGCTTCCTGGGTGCAGACGAAGGGTCCGGTCAGGTTGGCCGCGACCACGCTCTGCCACGTCTCGAACGGCAGATCCTCAAGCGGAACCGGCGGTGCGCCGCCGCCGGCATTGTTGAACAGAAGATCGAGCCGGCCCCAGCTGGACTTCACACGGGCGAACAGCGCCACGATGTCGTCCCGCTTCGCCACGTCGGTCGGTACGGCGAGCGCATGTCCCTTGTTGGCGCCGGCAAGCCCCGCCGTCTCCTGCAACGCATCCAGCCGCCGGCCGGCCAGCGCCACCTTGTAGCCCGCCGCCAGCAACGCCAGCGCCGAGGCGCGCCCGATGCCACTGCCTGCGCCGGTCACGATTGCGATCTTGCCGCTCATGTATCCTCCCCGATTGGCCGCGAGGTTAGAGCGGTTTGCACACTGAGGGAACCGCGCCACTCGCATTGAATCGCGGGGCGGCGAGGCGCAAGCTCGCGGGATGAAACGCCGCTCCCTGCTCCTCGCCGCGCCGGCGCTCCTGCTGCCGGGTCGCGTCGCCGCCCAGCCGCTGCCCGCCGATCCCTTCCCGCTGGGCGTTGCCTCGGGCTGGCCACGCGCTGACGGCATCTCGCTCTGGACTCGCTTGATGGGGACTGGACCCGCCGAACTGGGCGGCGGGCCACGTACGGTGCGCTGGATTTTGGCCGAGGATGACCGGCTGACCCGACCGATCGCCGGCGGAAGCGTGGTCGCTGACCCCGCCTTTGCCCACAGTGTCCACGTCGATGTTCGGGGCCTGAGCGCCGGCAGACCCTATTGGTACCGCTTCGACGTCGAGGGGCGCACGAGTCCCGTCGGCCGAACCCGAACCGCAGCCGCGGCCGGAGACAGTGTGCGGCGGGTGCGACTGGCCTTTGCGTCGTGCCAGCAGTACGAGCAGGGCTACTATACGGCGCACCGTCATCTCGCTGCGGAAGAGCTCGATGCGGTGCTGTTTGTCGGCGACTACATCTACGAAAAATCCTGGGGTCGCGACCTCGTGCGCCGGCATGAGGGTGGTCGCACCGTCTCACTCGCCGACTATCGCGCGCGCTACGCGACCTACAAGTCCGATCCCGATCTGCGCGCCGCCCATGCCGCCCACCCCTGGATCGTGACCTGGGACGATCACGAGGTCGACGACGACTACACCGACAATTTCTCGCCACAGGAGCGCGACCCCGCGCGCTTCATGGCACAGCGGGCCGCCGCCTATCAGGCGTTCTTCGAGCATATGCCGCTGCCCGCGAGTCTCGCCCCGCAGGGACCGGCGCTCAGGCTTCACTCACGGCACCGCTTCGGCAATCTCGTCGAACTTCACATGCTGGACGACCGCCAGTATCGCAGCCCGCATGCCTGCCGGGAGAGCTGGGGACCCGGCAAGACGCTGGGACCCGCCTGCACTGAGCGGCTGGATCCGCGCCGCACGATGCTGGGCACCGCGCAGGAGGCCTGGCTTACCGAAGGGCTCGCGCGCGCGTCGGCGCGCTGGACGGCCATCGGACAGCAGACGCTGATGGCGCCGTTGGATCGTGACTCCGGGAAAGGCGAGGGCGCGACCTTCTGGGCCGATGGTTGGGATGGCTATCCGGCCGCGCGCCAGAGACTGCTGGGTGCGGTCGCGGCTTCACCGGTGCGCGACACGCTGGTGCTCGGAGGCGACGTGCACTCATGGTGGGCCGCCGATCTAGCGGCCGATCCGGGTCGCGCGGGCGCGCCGATCGTGGCGACGGAGTTCGTCGGGACCTCGATCAGCTCCCAGGGCCCATCCAACAACCGCGTCCAGGCGCTGCTCGCGGCCGGCCGCAATCCCCATTTGCGCTATGGCCACGGCGGTGCCCACGGCTACAGCACAGTCGCCTTCGAGCGCGACCGCGCCACGGTCGAGTTCAAGTCGGTATCCAGCGTCAAGAAATCCGAAGCCAGCGTCGCCACACTCAAGAGCTTCGCAGTCGAGCGCGGTCGACCCGGAGTTCAATCGGCCTGACGCGCCGGAATGTCGAAATGCAGCACGTCTGCGCGCGTGCCGAGTCCGGTGTAGAGCGCGATTGCCGGATCATCGCCCCGGTCGGCCTGCACGAAGAGGACATGCGCACCGCGTCGGCTTGCGACGTCCTTGGGCGCGCCTGCTCGAACTTGGTGAGCAGGTATCCAGCGATGCCGCCGACCACACGCCCGCCCGCAAAAGCCGCCGCCGCAACGAAGGTCGTGCTCGCGAGCAGGTCGCGCAGCCAAGCGTCGTCGGGCTGGCGGGAGGTGTAGTGTTCGACATCCTCGAAGGCCGTGCCGAACATGTCGAGCATGCCGCGCAGTGCCGCGACATCGTCCGCACCGAGCAGCTGAATCTGGAGGTTTTCGCTCATGGCGCGGCGCTTTACGCCGCCGCATGCACGCCGGCAAGGGCGCGTCTCAGCCCGTCGCCAGGAACGCCCTCCATCCGCCCAGCGCGGTGATGTCGCGAGCGTCCTGAGTGGCGATGGCCTCACACAGGAAGCCGCTGACGCTCGTGCCGTCGTCGAGGCGCACCTGACCCAGCCCCAGTGGCGCGGGAATCTTGCGCAGCAGGGCACCGACCTGCTCGGCCGGCAAGCTCCAGACCTCATGGGCGATCCGTGCGCCGCCCTCCGCCACCCGCACCAGGCCGGGGCGCTGTGGCGGACCGCCGGGCAGGACAAAGAAGCGATACTCGGGCGCGGTGTGGCCCGCGCGTTCGAGGCGCCCGCCCAAATCGACCAGCTGCCCATTCAAGGGCAGGCCGCTCATGTGGGCGCCGACCACGACGATCTCGACACGATCCTCCGCAGGAGGTGGGAGCGGAGCGGTTGGCAGGCGCGAGCTTGTGCGGCCAAGCGGCAGTGCGGTCGCGCGCTGCCACCGGTCGCCAAGCGCGAGCAGAGCGGCCTCGCTGTCAGCCTCGCCCACGAGCGTGACACCGACGGGCAAGCCATCGGGGCGGAACCCGGCGGGTAGCGCGAGGGCTGCGAGCCCGAAGAAGTTCACGAAGTTGGTGTAGTGGCCGAGATTGCTGTTGAAGAGCACCGGTTCACGTTCGAGATCGGCGACGCGATAGATCGTGCCGGAGGTCGGCAGCAGCAGGAAATCGAGACCCGCGCGCTCGCGGGTGGCGCGAGGAGCAAGTTCGGCAAGGCGGTACTGACCCTCGAAAGCATCGACGGCGCTGAACCGCTTGCCCCCCATCACGATGTCGCGCGTGGTGGGCCAGACGCCCGCACTGGCATCGGCGCTCTCGATGAAACGGCCGACCGCAGCCGTCCGCTCGGCGACCCAGGGTCCGCTGTACAGGAGTTGAGCGGCGTCGCGGAACGGCGCGTAGTCGAAGGGGTGCGGCGTGCCGCCCAACTCGATCATGCGCTGGATCGAGCGGTCG
>Ga0194124_10006563_pt1 | contig 10295 bp, 10 predicted proteins | sample TA2KigCas0mmetaG_FD_148605 | JGI IMG/M metagenome (GOLD analysis project Ga0194124, IMG submission 148605) | Freshwater microbial communities from Lake Tanganyika, Tanzania - TA2015031 Kigoma Deep Cast 0m | ecosystem: Environmental > Aquatic > Freshwater > Lake | place: Tanzania: Lake...
TTTTTTGGCAATCTATAAATTATAACATTAGAATTTTTCTTTTTATAACGAATTAATTCTTTTTCAGCTTTCTTTTTTGTTATTGCATAAATATTATTTTTTGTTACATGTGTAGAAGATGCAAATATCAACTTTGTTTTTTTATTATTTTTTTCTAAAATTTCAATAATCTTTTTCGTCAAATTATAGTTATTCTCAATAAAATCTTTTTTGAATTGTGAGCGATTTTCTCCAGCTAAATGAAATATTATATCTGCCCCTAGAATTTTTTTACTAAAAAGAGAATATCTATCCTTCTTTTCTAAGGTTGTTATTTTAAATTTATTTTTACTTTCAATATGAGTTAATAAATTTTTTCCTATAAAACCATTTGCGCCTGTTATTAATATATTCATTTCTGTATAAATATATGAGATGTAATTTTATATTCTTTTTTTAACAATGTCTAAATTTAGCAACATTTTTTTAACTTGTTTTACTCCTAGAATTCTTGAATTATTTGAAGAATATTCTTTAACATTTTTTTTACTAGAACCTTTTGAATAATATAGACTGTAATTTAAATTTCTATGATCACTGGAAATTTTATAATAATTTCCTTGATCAATCGATTTTGCAAACTCTTCGCTAGCAAGCAAACTTTCATGGAGCTTTTCACCATGTCTAATGCCTATAATTTTAATCTTATGATTTTTTTTATTAAAAATATCAAATAGCGCCTCTAATACTGTTACAATTTTTGCCGAGGGAGTTTTTTGAACGAATAAATCGCCATTATCTGCATATTTTAAAGCATGTAAAACAAGCTTTATTGCATTATTCATCGGCATCAAAAATCTTGTCATCTCTAAATCAGTAACTGTCACCGGCTTATTTTCCAAAATTTGATTAACGAATAAAGGTATAACAGAACCTCTAGAGGCTAAAACATTTCCATATCTAGTAACGCAAATAATTGTCTTATTGCTATTTTTGTCACTTAGATTAAAATTAGAAATTGCAATTTTTTCCATTAATGCCTTGGACATTCCCATTGCATTAATTGGATAGACAGCTTTATCAGTACTTAAAACAACAACTTTTTTTACTAAATTTTCAATTGCTAGCTGAATTACATTATTAGTTCCTAATATATTAGTCTTAACAGCTTCTAATGGGTAGAATTCACAAGATGGAACTTGCTTTAGTGCTGCTGCATGAAAAATAAAGTCCACATTTTTTATAGCTTTCTTTATGCTCTCTATATCCCTGACATCTCCTAATAAAAATTTAATTTTAGGATTATTAATTTTTTTCCTTAAATCGTCTTGCTTTTTTTCATCTCTACTAAATACTCTAATTTCTTTAAAATTAATTTTGCTTTTTAATATTTTAAAAATGAACGCAGTTCCAAAAGAGCCGGTACCACCAGTGATCAAAATTATTTTATTTTTAAAAAAATTCATAACTCTCTAATAAAATATATACTGCCTACGTAGATATTTAAATATTTCTTTCTTTAAATTTGTATTTCTTGTTGCTATTATTATTTAAGTAATTCAAAAAAGATTTGTGGATTTGTTTCGGGTATAAAGTCTGAACTCATTCTTTTAATATTTAACAAATAATTATCGCCACATTGAATCTGTAAGCCATTGTTATCAAGGTTAATGAATGCACCTGGCCTAGCAGAAACGTTTTTATTTAGAACCAAATCTGCATCCCAAACCAAAAGCTTCATGCCTTGATGTAAAAAGAAAGCTCCAGGGTAAGGCTTTGTGATTGCCCTGATCAATCTGTGAATCTCTTTAGCTGATTTAGAAAAATCTATTAATCCATCTTCAGGTGTACGTCTCTTGTAATATGATGCCTTAGACTCATCAATTTTTATAGAACTGAAAGAATTCTCATACCAATTTTTTAAATTGAGTTTTATAGCGCTATATCCTGCAACAGCGATTTTTTTTTATACAGTTTTACAAGTATCATTATCTGTAATATCAAAAAATGATTGATGTAATACATCACCGCGGTCATATTTGCTGGTCATTCTAAAGAACGTGTCTCCCCATTTTTTAACATCTTCTAAAATAGCCCAATTAACACAGGCTGCACCTCTACCAATCGGAATTGGAGATGGATGTTCACCAATACATCCATAAGTTGGAATACTTAAAAGTTCGTCACAAAACTTTTGTGACCATCCTGATTGAATTATTATTTTTGGTTTTATTTTTGATAACAATTTCAAAGTTAATTTTTCATTAATGCTATCACATCGATGCATTCTAATCGAATTTTGTTTACATAAATCATCAAGAGGATCAAAATTTGACTTCTTAATACCCTTTTCATACGACAGATTAATAACTAGTGGTATTTCAATCTCGGGAAAGTATCTCAAATGAGATTGTATTAAGGCTCTTCCAACGCTCGTACAAGTGACATAAATTACACCAGGCATTTTTATTCCTCAACTATCTTTAATATATGAAAGCCTTCAGCATAATGATCTTTAAACGTAAGTAATGTTCTGTATCCCAGCGCCTCATTTTCATGAATTGTCATCTGAAATAAATTGCTAAATCTGTCGTGATCGCCTTTATAACAAGACAAAGCTTTTTTCTTTTGAGAAATAAACTGAGAAATATTTACAAAATATCTAGGATAAAAATCACTAGGCAAGATGTATCGATTACTTTGATACATAAATATATTTCTACAATATCTTGCTGCCACATATGAAATTCTTGATGCTTCAACATGATCTTGTTGAATATCAGAATTAAAATGACAAAACACAGTATCTATTTTATTTTGATAGATAAACTTTTCAATCTGCTGCATCTGCTTTTTATTGTAAATTAGCTCCGTACAAGGTGCTACTTCGAAATTTTCTAATTGTGTTATACCTAAAACTTCACAAGCAGCTCTACTTTGAATCAGGCTAGACTCATAATCTACAACAATATCTCTATCTCCATAATTAGTAACATTATCTGTTAATGTGAGTTTATAAACTTTCTTTCCCTGTTTAGATAATTTAGCAAGCGTTCCACCAACGCCCAAATCTACATCATCAAAATGAGCTCCAATAGCTAATATTTTTTCAGCATTCATAAAAAGTCTACTTTTTTCTGAATTTATAGATATACATACTTAGTGTTAAAAGTAACCCCCTAATCCCAGCAGATCTCAATCCAGTAATGATGAAATTTAATTTCCACAAAAAAGACCTTTTATTTAATGATTGATTATTTTCTTCGAGGCGAAAACTTCCACTCAAAACGTCTAAACCTAGATTGTTTTTTATCCATAATGGTGCACCTTTAGCCCACAAACCTCTGTGTATTACGCCTCCCATGCCGCCATTGTTGTAATAACTAATTATATTATCTTTACTATTCACGCAAAAAAAGCCTTCGTCTCTAATAGTTCTTAAAGATCCAAACAACTCCCAACTCCACGGAGCGTCATTTTTTTTAGTGTATTTTTTTAATGCTGACTTACGCCATATCGCTGGTGCCGAATTTAATCTATATTTCATATTTTTAGGCAAATGAATTAATAAATCGGAATGAATGTTTTCTTTGATTAATCTTTCATTTACAATTCCTGGGTGCTCAGTAATTTTTTCTAAATATATTACTGCAACTTTTTGGTCTGAAAAGATTTTATTAAGATAAAGTTCTAAAAATGAATTATCAATATCTTTGTTTAAGAAAAAATCATCAAATAACATTATTATAAATTCTTCATCAATATTATTTATTGCGTTTAATAATCTACTGCCCCAACAGGGATTATTGTAATTAGAAAATTGTAATCTTGTAAACGATTTAGAATAAAATGTTTTTTTTTCGGTATTAATTGTAATTTTAATAGATTCGATATTTTTCCAGTGCTTCTCAAACGATGTAAGTAGTGGAGCCCATAAATCTGAATATAAGTCACAACTGTTTATTAATATAGAAAATTTTTTATTTGAAGCCATCTATATAATTAATTTTTTTCCATTTAATGGAACTCAATTTTATTTTTTCATAATGCTTAGTGTGTTTTTTCATTGGTATGTTTAAAGAAAAAAGCTTAACAAGAGTAGAATTTAATACAAGTAAACTAGAAAATATATAAATGTAATAAGAAATATTGAATAAATATTTTATTATATAAAAATTATAAAACTTTAAAAAAAAAAGTCTATTTATTAAAATAATTTTTACAAATTTACTTTTTTCTTTATTTATAAGGTATTTAAATATTTTAATTTTATCTTTTAGAAATTTTTTTTTAAATTGAATATATACCGAATCAGAGGTTCTTCTGTAATATACAAAAACTTTATCAATTAATTTAAATTTAATACTTGGTTGATTCTCACTAATTGAAATTTGTATAGGCCAATCTTCACACAATTCAAACTGAGAAAGAAGCTTTTTGATCTTAGATGTGTTTAAAAATTTAATATTATAAATTAAGTTTGGAGCATTAACATGGGAGGCTAACTTAAATTTATGACTAATAGAATTTTGATAAATAAAAAAAGAAGAATATACAGAAAAAATTTCAAATATATCTTTAGTTAATACTCCATTAATTAATTTAATATGTAATCCTGATGTCATACCAATATCATGTTGTAAAAAACTATATTTAAAAATATTTTCGTAAGAATAAACATCATCAGCAGCAGTTAGTTTGCAGGCTTGCGCTTTAAGATTATTCAATAAATTAACAACACTTTTACAAGTGCCGATTCTTTTAGTGTTGAATATAATTTTTATATTTCTAAAAACTTTTTTGTTTTTATCCACCCAAGTTTTAATTAATTCTGGTGAACTATCATTTGAAAAATCATCATTTATAATGATATCTATGTCTATATTTTGACCATATTTTAATGATAAATATTTAATACTTTCTAAATGCTCAATTATGTAATCTTCTTGATTATGACACAAAACTAAGAACGCAAAGCTTTTAGATTTATTGGGCATTAATTTTATTGTTATGTGCTAAAATATTTTTAAATTTAAAAAATAATTATTAATATAATTTTTCTTCAATTGTTATTTCTAAAATAGTCATTAGATATTTTTACAATATGTAATTGCTGTTTTTTTGTAAGCTCAGGATACAGTGGTAACGATACTAACTCTTTAGACAATTTTGTGCCAACTTTGAAATTAAATCTTTTTTTTCTATAGTTTGAAAAAATTTTAAGATTCGGCAAGCAATATTTATAATGTATAGCTGTATCTATCCCCCCTTTTTTTAGCTGCATTCTAAATTTATCTCTATTTTTTAATCTAATAGCAAATAGATGATACGAATTCTTTTTTATTGATGAGTCGTAAATTGAAAAATTTTTGTTTTTTAAATTTTTTTTATAAAGATTTGCTATTTTAATTCTTTTTTTTATATCATTTTTTAAATAACTTATTTTTGCATCTAACGATGCTGCGATTAGTTCTGGCATTCTGTAATTGTAACCTATGTCAAAAAAAGAATTTTTATTTTCTGCCCATGCTCTTAGAGCTGCAATTTTTCTAAAGATACTTTTTTTATTTGTAATAACTGCTCCGCCTTCTCCAATGGCTCCTAAATTCTTAGTTGGATAAAAGCTAAAGGTTGCAATATCGCTATAAAAACCTGGCGAAGTTTTATAGTATTTACTTCCATGAGCTTGTGACGCGTCTTCTATAATTTTTAAATTAAATTTTTTTGAGATTTTTTTTATTTTTCGCATATCACACATAAGACCATGTAAATGCACAGGCATTATAGCTTTTGTTCTTTTTGTAATTACTTTTGCGATACTATTAACATTGATAAGCCAATCATCCATATTTACATCAACAAATACAGGTTTTGCTCCAACATAGGTAATTGCCGCTGCGGATGCTACAAAACTAATTGAAGGCACAATTACTTCGTCACCCTTTTTTATACCTAATGCAACTAAAGCAAGATGCAGTGCGCTGGTACCATTATTTACAGCAACACAATATTTTGCTTCCATTAATTTTTTAAATTTTTCTTCAAATTTTTTTACATAAGGACCATTTGTATATTTGCCAGACTTTAATATAGAGTTAGTTGCTAAAAAAATTTTATTTTTAATTTTTTTTGCTTTTTGTTCTTGATGAAAAAAATCAATTTTCATTATGAACTTTTAATTAATCTTAAAACTTTCATTACTCTCTCAGCATGTTTTAATATTTCAAAATTTTTATTTTTCGTTTTAATAAATTTAATAAATTCATTAATCATAACGCCCAAACTTTCTTTATGTGTAATATTGGGTATTTCTATTGAACCCACTCTGTAAAGCCACTGATCTACATTTTTATCTTGAAACTCAATTCCTTTATTATAAATTTTAATTTTTTTATCGCTTTCATTATCATCAAATTCGATAATTTTTTTATTACCTGCTAACAAAATTCTTCTAGATTTTATAGGAGAATACCAACTTACTTTGATATTAGCAAAAAAACCGGAAGGATAATTAAGAGAAATGTTGGATAAAAAATTCTTATTTCCAAAATTGTTGTGACAATTAACCAAGACTTTATTTGGCATTTGACCTTTTAAAATATAATCTAGAATGTATAAATCGTGTATAGCTAAATCATCGATTACATCTACATCTTTATAAAATTTTCCAAAGCTTATTCTTTCTGAATCGTAATAAATTAATTTTCCTAATTTTTTTCTTTTAACATAATCCCTAATAAATTTTACAGATGAATGAAAAAGATAGGTATGATCAACAAAAATTTTATTAGTATTTTTAAAATTTTTTTTTAAAGTTAATAACTGTTGTAAGTTACTGGTAATTGGCTTTGTAATGCAGACAAATTTATCAATCTCAAGACATTTTCTTATATATTTATAATGAGTAGAGGTAGGAGTAGAAATAATAAAAGCATCAATATCTTTATTTTTGAAAAAGTCATTTGATTTTAGAAAATATAATTTCTCATTTTTAATTTTGATATTTCGTTTTTTAGTATCTAAGATAAATATTTCTTCTACTTCTTCGGAAATTAATAAATTTCTATATAAATTTCTTCCCCAATATCCTAGTCCTATAAGTCCTATATTCATTCTTTAAAATAATATTAACTCTGTACTCATATTCAAGTAAAGATTAAATTGCTATAAATAAAGTTTAGTTTCTTTAATGCAAATTTGTATTGCTGGAAAAAATAAATGCGCCGTAGATTTCGTTAAATTATTAATTTCTCAAAAAAAATATCATTTTGAAATATTAATTTTACCAAACTCTAACGACACAGGACAAGATGGTTGGCAACCATCATTAAAAAAATTTGCAATAGAGAATAATCTAAAAATTATTGACATAGAATATTGTTATAAAATCGAAAATTTAATTTTTATTTCTATAGAGTTTGATAAAATAGTTAAAATCGAAAATTTTATTTCATCAGATCTTTATAATTTTCATTTTAGTTTGTTGCCGAAATACAGAGGTTGTCATACAAATTTTTTACAGATTTACAACGGTGAAAAATACTCAGGAGTTACGTTACACAAAATAGATAACGGAATAGATACAGGAGATATAATTGATCAAATTAGATTTACAATAAATTTAAATGATACTGGCTTTGAAAATTATTATAGATTAATGGATACATCTGTAAAACTTTTTAAAAAAAATTTACAAATTTTAGTTGAAAAAAAATATGTATTTTCAAAACAAAATCTTTCAGAGGGCAGCTATTTTTCTATTAAATCAGTAAATTATAAGGATTTATTAAATGTGAATATTAAAAAGGAGGATTTGGCTACTCATAATCAAATTAGAGCATTGATATTTCCAGCATTTCAATACCCTATTGTTAATGGTAAAAAAGTTAAAAAATCAATTTTTTCTAATAACAAAATAATTTTAGAATATCTTTAATAAAAAATAATAATTTAAAATAATAGTGGTAAATTTTTTAACTTTAATTAACTAAAAAAAAGTTTCCTTTATTAATTTCTAGTAAACATTTCTGCAATCTGTCAGAAGTATTACTTTTATAGAAATTATTGACATAGTTTATATTTTTACTGTCCAAATACATACTTACATAAACATTTTGAAGATAATCTTTAATGTTTAAATGAATAATTGAGCAATTCGTAAACGGAATTTTTTTTAGACTCCAATTTTGAGATATTTTCAATTCTTTTTTAAGTGTAGATGGGAAACTATCAACTCTTCCAATTCCGTAATTATACTGACCCCATTTATAAATAAAAAAAGTAGACATAATTAATAACAAAAAAACATTAACTCTCGGAATAAAGTGTTTCTGTTTATTATTGAATCGAAAAAATATTAAAATGAACCAAATAGGAGAAAAATAAAAATAAATTTTTATAAGTCCATAAAAATTATTTTTAAAAAATAAAAGTAATGATAGACCTAAATAAAAAATAATAATAATTTTAAAAAAATTTAAATAATTATGTTTGTCAAAAATTACATTTTTTAAATTTTGATAGAATGGAATTAAAACATAGCATGACAATATAAATAATATAATAGTTAATATGATGGTGTAATCGTAGTGTAATGCGCCTGGAGTAATAAAATAGAATCCTAAAAAAGATGGAAAAATATTAAATAAAATAAAGAAATATTTTTCTGCATAGTTGAAATCAATGATCTTTTTAAATACAAAAAAATAGCTATTATTTCCATCTAATAAATTCTTTATTTTATCTACATAAATTGAATCTAAAACAACATTTTCTCTTCCTAGTATAAATGAACCAAAGTACGCCCAGAAATCGATTGTTACATTGCTAAAATTATAAGCCAGAGACATACTTTGGTATAATCTTGGGAACGTAAGAATTATAAATAACAAAATTGCTGGAACTAAAATTCTAAAGTTTTTAATACAAATATCTAATTTTATAAAAAATATTAACAATAATAAAAGAGCAAATACTACTCCTTGGGATTCATAAAATAAAAAAATAAAAGAAAAACTTAATGATAAAATAATTAAATCTTCAATCTTGTACTTATTGTTTTGAAAAAAGATTTTAATAAGATAAGAAAAAAAAATTATAGAGGCAGAATATGCAAATAATTGAGATATTGCGTCTGCTTCAAATATGTACAATGTCCAAAAACTTAATGTAAAAATTAATGAAACAAAAAAAATTTTTAAGCTAGATTTTAAGTTGAAACTGATTTCTTTTAAAAAAAATATAAATGATAAATAAGATAATATTAAATAGATTGTTTTTAAAACATAAGAAATTAAATATATATCTAAAAATTTAAATTGAAAAATAACTGAAGTAAATATAGGCGGCCCTGGTCGTGCTAATATATGTGGGAAAGATAGCGTATAATAAATCTGTGATAAATTATTTTTTTTAATCAACTCTTCAAACGCTATTTGAGTAAATTTTTCTTTATTTAATAAAGCGCTAATCTCATTGTAGTTAATTTTTTCATACGTTAAAGCTAGTGCCATATTGGCAAATTGATCCCATACATTTCCTCTAAATGCATAAAAGTTTTCATCAAATAATATTAGCGAAAGAATAAATAAAAATAATAATGGAAGATAAATAATTAAGACTTTTATATAATTATTAAAAGTATCTTTTTGTAAAATTGAATATATGAATAATAATAAAAAAAAAACTAAAAATAATACAAAAATTGTAAATATAGATAATTGAAAAAAAACATACGCATTAATTATAAACAACCCTGAAATAATAAAGCCCAAGGGTGAAGATAAATAAATGTTACCTTTTCCTAATGCGAAAATCTGAATACTATTGCCAATAAACCAAAACATAGAAATTATTAAAACGACTAAAAGACTGGCTAAAAGTATTGTCATTTTTTCAGATTAATTGGTTATAATAAATTTGATTTTTATATTTATAAAAATCTAAAATACTATGGAATACTTTTAATGTTAAAAATATCTAATAACCAAACTAAATCTATAATAATATCTTTGTCATTAATCCTAATTTTAACTCAAAAATTTAATTTATTTTATAATAGTTATATAATTTTAAGAGAACCTAGAGAAATAAGACTTGTCAAATATTATGGGTACTGCTCCAAAGAAAGTTACGGTTTTGTAAGTGATATTTATAAAAAATATAAATTTAACGATAATATCAGAACTTATAATTTTGATGACTATGCCAGGATAGAAAGTTTTTTTTTTAAAAACAAAATAAAATTTAATGAAAAATACTTTATTTTACTTAATTTTGATAAAAATAATAAGAAACATTCTGATAATCTTGTAAAA
>Ga0194124_10006566_pt1 | contig 10292 bp, 7 predicted proteins | sample TA2KigCas0mmetaG_FD_148605 | JGI IMG/M metagenome (GOLD analysis project Ga0194124, IMG submission 148605) | Freshwater microbial communities from Lake Tanganyika, Tanzania - TA2015031 Kigoma Deep Cast 0m | ecosystem: Environmental > Aquatic > Freshwater > Lake | place: Tanzania: Lake Tanganyika...
AAAATGGTTAGAAAGTTTGATCTAAGTCCTAAGCAAATAAGCGCGGTATACATTGGGCTCAAGCAACGCAACCTACTCTTTCGTACCCAGCGTCAAATCGAATCGGGTGGTCCTGCCGCCATGACCGCCGCCGCGCCTGGGCTTGCGCTTGCCGATCTCTGGCAGCTTATCGGTAAAGCCGAGGCTGGGTTTTCTCTACTCGCCTTTGTTATGCTTGTTGTATCTATGCTCGGCATGGGCGCAAGTTTGCTGGCTTCGATGCGTGAGCGCGAGCGCGAACTCTCATTGCTTCGAGTGCTCGGTGCGCGACCCTGGCAAATCGCCCTCCTCGTGGTGGTCGAAGCCTTGCTTGCAGCAAGCCTTGCCCTGGTATGTTCATTACTAAGCCTAAGCGCCTTGATATTCTTTTTCAGAGAGGCGCTCCTGGCCGAAGCTGGCCTTCGCATGTCCGCGCAATGGCTTCGCTATGACGAGTGGCCTTTTGTCGCTTCGGTTTATGCTTGCGCCTTGTTGGTAAGTTTGCTGCCCGCTTGGCGAGCTTATCGCATCTCCCTACAACAAGGCATGATGGAGCGCTAGGCATGATCGACCCGGTTTCAAAGGCCCGTATGCGACGAGGCTTACTTGCACTCAGCCTGCTTCCAACGGCCATCGCCCTGCTGAAATCACCCAGTGCGCTCTCGCAAAGTCAGAGCAAGGTTCGCGATTTGAGCTGGGACGATTTGATTCCAGCCGACTGGAAGCCCGAAAAGTTACTCGAGGGCATGAATTTTGCGCTCTTACAAGACGGCGACCCTCGAGCAAACGAAGCGATGGCCAAACTCCGAGAACTATGGGATAAGGCGCCAGCAGTCAACAGCCTGCACGGCCAGCATATCCGTTTGCCGGGTTTTGTTGCGCCGCTTGAGCGCAGTGCGAAAGGCATCAGTGAGTTCTTACTCGTACCCTACTTTGGCGCATGCATCCACTCACCGCCTCCCCCGGCAAACCAAATCGTTCATGTAATAAGTACTGAACCGATCAGCGAAAAAACCGCGCAAGCAGCCGTTTGGGTCAGCGGTCGGCTTGATGTGGTTCGCTTTGAATCTGCCCTTGGTGTATCAGGTTATCGCATGCCGCAATCCAAAGTACAGGTCTATCAGGGCAAGAAAAATTAGACCGGTCTACTCATGATATAAGGTATAAACCAATTAGACCGGTCTACTCATGATAATTATGAACGAATTGCTGCAAGTAATTGTGTTCGTGTGAAACGCCCGTTTTTTCGAAACGGAATGCGAAAAAGGCCGCCCAACTCGGCCGTACCTTCAATATCATAACGAAGGCCCTCGCCAAACAGGGCCACCAAGCCTCGATCAAGCGCACCAGGAATCGCACGCAGCGGAATCAGCACACGAAAGCTCGCATCGGCACTACCTAAAGCGGGCAATCGCAAACTTTCAGTTGTTTGACCCTTGGCTAGTTCGCGCTCTTCGATACGTGCAAGAAACTGTATCGTTGAAAGTGGAATGGGCACAGGATTACTGTTATCGAGCTTTAGCACAACCAACAAACGCAACTGCTCACGATCAATACCCTGAAGCTGCACCTCTTTGACGGCAACCTCGGGCGCACCAATCGCCCCAACTTGCTGTGGCTGCAGCAACAGGACCACCCCTAGACTCGGACCAAGGAGCGGCGCAGTCATCGCAGTCCTCGCAAAACATCGGCGGGAAAACCTCATGACACCTCCCATTGCAATGGCACAATCTTTGCCGGATCGAACTGAGGATTCTCCCATAGCAAGGCGTCTGGGCTATTGGCCTGCGCAATGTTTAAGGCATAGCTGCCCGGGTTTACCACAACGCGTGTGCTTCCAACCATGTAATCAAAACTATTATGAACATGGCCATGAATCCAAAGATCTGCAAGGCTCAAAGGGCTGCCAAGGTCTGATATAAAACCTGGATTTGCGGGATGCTTCGCAAACCGCGGATGGACAGACTTTGGATGAACACCATGATGCGTGATAGCTACCGTCGGTCCACAGAAGACTTCGTGCAATTGTTCAGTCAACCATGTACGTTCACGCTGATGAATCTGCAATGCATCTTCGGGCAAGAAACGCTTTCGCTTGGCATCAAGGCCTTGAATCAATCGATGGTCAACCATGAAACGTTCACAGGTTTGCATGGCCAACGTCTTTCTTATGCCTGTACCGAGAAGCTCATAATCGGTCCAAAGCGTGCAACCAATAAAGCGCACGCCCTGTACGATTGTGACGTCTTGGGACAAAACCTGCACCATGGTGCCACGAGCCGCTTCACGTAATGCCGCTAAAGCTAGATCGATCCTTGTTTCATAATATTCATGGTTACCCGGAACGTAAAGCACAGGGATAGGCCAATCGGCGAAGCAGCGGATAGCCTCAACACCATTATGAATATCGCCTGCGAGCACGAGCAGGTCTGCCCTGTCTGCATCTAAACGATCAACCCGATACCAGTTCGGAAAGGGCTTTCTGAACATTTCAAGATGCAGATCGGAGGCGATCTGAATACGAATCGTTCGATGCATCGCGTTAAACCTTCAAAAACTAAGCAGCGAAATCCATGCGCAAGCGCTCTCTTAACTGAGCGATACTTTGCATGTAATCCCTAAAGTGCGCGCGTTGATTGCTATGGAGCAATAGCAGATCGATGTGATTCGGAGCGGGGATTTCCCGGCCTGATCCTCGATTGCTTGAAGCGGAGCTCTCCTGGCCTGATCGTTCGGCAAGCATAGCCATCTGCTTTTCCAATCGCCAATGCGTTAAGGCCTCAAAAGCTTCGATCAGGGCTGAAGCTTCGTCTTTGCTCAAGATATTGTTATGTTCTAACCATTGCAAACGTTCAACAGTTCCATGAGGCATCCATTGACCAGGACTCAGCTTACTCAGTACCAGAAATCTCACCGCATCGACAATCAGCGCGGTGCCATGAAGCTTTATATCGCGCTGACATAAGCGCTTGGTACGAGCACCACCGATCATGCGATAAAGGCCAAGCTGCCATTCTGCAGGCACTGCTTGCACGCCACGCTCAAGCAAGTCAGTGAGCATAGTTCGAAAAAAGGACTGTCGTGCGGCGCTTTGAAGCGGATCAGCGCTGCGCTGGGCAAAAATCGTCGACATGCCTTTTTCAAGCGATTCAACAAGCAAGCGGTCGCCAGCAATCCATCTAAAATCGAGTGCGATCTGCGCTTTGAGAATCGCTCTTGGATTTGGACTTTTCAACCAAGCTTGCGCCTGATCGAGCCAGCGCTCAAGGCTCATACACCAATCCTCATGCATGGCCATTACACCCCCCTGGCATAGGGGAAAGCCCATCCGATCAAACAAGTGGTTGACTTTCATAGCGATATCCAAAAAGCGTGGAACCAGGGACTCATCGCCAACAACCAATGCATTGTCTTGATCGGTAACAATCGTTTGTTCGGCACGCGCCTCAGAACCGAGCGCTAGCCAGGCCCAGGGCTGATCAGCAAGGTCGTGCTGATCTTCGCCGCGGAAAATGAGTTCGATCGCTCGTCGGGTGAGTGCATCGTTAAGCAATGACATCATCTTCGCAATATGGAGAGCGCCGAGCCCTTCGCGGTGCAACTGCCTTGCAATGTCGCCGGCCTGCTTTGCAACAAGAATCAATGCTGCTTCGTCTTGGACTCTATCGATTGACACCATCAGACGATCGGGTCGATTTCGATGCTGCCGCATCAGATCATGCTCACTTACGAGGCCGATAATCGATCTGCCCGAGGTAATTGGCAGATGCCGAAGTCGCCAGCGCATCATGGCCTGCATCGCATCAAGCACCGAACTCTCAAGGGGCAAGCTGTGTATGGGATGACTCATCAATTTGTCGACGGTGCAATCGAGTTCGAGTCGAGGCAAAATGATCCGCTCAATAAGGTCGGTTCGGGTAAGAATACCGGTGCTTCCATCATCACAATCAACCAAAATCGAGCCGACCGACTGCTTTTGCATTTTCGCTAGTGCCATGCCTAGCGGTTCATGCTGCGAACAACGCAGCAATTGCGATTGCATCACATCAGAAACCGGTCGCAGCAAAGCACTGTCACCAAGCTTTGCATGTAAGGAGGATTCAGTCACTGCCATCGTTGTTTAGCGCCATCGTTATCATTGTAGGCTCAGCTCAGTCCAGCATGGTCTCGTTCTGTCCAACTTGGCCCCGCGCGCTCCTTGAGCTTTTGTTGCAAGCTTTGATGTCTATGATTTGAAGCCCATGAAGTGAGAATTGATTGATACAACTAATTAACATGCAGCTTGCCTTTGGCGATTTACCGTTGCTTGACGGCGCTTCGCTTTCGGTTCAACGCGGCGATAAGCTCGGGCTTATCGGAAGAAATGGCAGCGGCAAGTCCTCTTTACTCAAGCTTATTGCCGGCTCGATCCATGCCGATGATGGACTCATTCAGCGCGAAGACGGCCTTTACTGTGTTGCAGTTGAGCAAGAGCCCGATTTGATCGAGCGGGAGAGTCTTTATCTGAGCCTTTTGGCCAGAGCCGACTTAAGCGCCTCGCCCGAAGAGCCCGCCGCTTGGCAAGCGCTAGCCGATATTCGAGCCTGGCTCGATCGTTTTGGGCTTGACCCAGACCGGCCCTTGCAGGGCTTATCCGGCGGTGAACGAAAGCGGGCAGCGCTCGCCCTGGCATTCGCTTTAAAGCCTGATTTGCTATTACTCGACGAGCCGACCAATCATCTCGACTTGGCAGCAATTCGCCTGTTGGAAGAGTCCATGGAGCGGGTGAGTACAAGCATTGTCATCACGCATGATCGTCACTTTCTGGACCGCGTGGTCAATCGCATCGTCGAACTCGAACGCGGCATCCTGCGTAACTATCCGGGTCGCTTTGCGGATTATCAACGCTTGCGTGCCGATCAATGGGCAGCTGAAGATCAGGCACAAAGACGCTTCGATCGCTTCTGGGCCGAAGAGGAAACTTGGATTCGTCAAGGCGTTGAAGCAAGACGCAAGCGCAACCAAGGCAGGGTGAGACGACTTGAAGCGCTGCGTGAAGCTCGCGAGGCGCGCCGGCAACGCGTGGGACAGGTCAAGATGAGATTAGACAGTGGTGAGCGTTCTGGTAAGCAAGTTCTAGAATGTACATCACTAGGTTACCGGACGCCCAACGGACGCGTGCTTGTGAAATCACTCGATTGGGTCTTGATGCGCGGCGATCGCGTCGCCCTCATAGGTCCCAATGGAATCGGTAAGTCAACGCTGATCCGTCTGGCACTCGGTCAACTCAAGCCCACTGAAGGTCAGGTAAAGCAAGGCACTCAATGGCAGCTTGCCTATTTTGACCAAATGCGTGAGCAACTTGATGAAGAGCGCAGCGTTGCGCAAACGATTAGCCCTGGTTCGGACTGGATTGAAATTGCTGGTAAGCGCATGCATGTCATGAGCTATTTAGGAGATTTTTTGTTCTCACCACGCCGCGCCCAGTCACCGGTCAAAACCCTATCGGGCGGCGAGAGGAATCGACTCTTGCTCGCAAGGCTATTTGCTCGGCCAGCCAATTTGCTGATTCTTGATGAGCCAACGAACGATCTTGATCTCGAAACGCTAGAATTATTAGAATCGAGTTTGCAAGAATACGAGGGCAGTGTCTTGCTTGTCAGCCATGATCGTGCGTTCATGGATGCAGTAGCCACTCAAACCCTGGTTGCCCAAGGTGAAGGCTTGTGGCGCGAATACCCCGGTGGTTATAGTGACTGGATCGATCAAGGTGGTGAGTGGCTCACTGAATCAACCAAGCTCGCAGCAAAATCGTCAAATGCATCAGCCTTGCCTGCATCAGCCTTGCCTGCATCCGCCAGCGTCCAAGCGACGAGCACCAACGCCCGCCGTAAACTTAGCTATAAAGAGCAACGTGAACTCGACACAATGCCCGAAAGAATCGAAGCTTTAGAAGTAGAGCAGACAAAGATACAGGCGGCTATGTCTTCGAGTGATTATTACCGCCTCGGACCCGAACAAATGCGCCAAGACAAGGCAAGAGTTGATCAGATCGACGATGAATTACTCGCCTTATTAGAGCGATGGGAAGCCCTTCAAGCGATTGAATCGCGGTGAGTCCGAAGCGATTGAGTCTAGGTAAGTCCTGAGCGATTGAATCGCGGGGAGTCCGAAGCGATTGGCTAGCGGCAAGGCTTAGACGAGTGATGCGCGTCAAGACCTTTTCGTCAGCGCAGCAACGACTCAATAAGCGACTGCACCTGCCAGGCATCTTCAAAACTCGCCCAGGTGTGAGGTTTACCCTGTGCAAAATCGGCAATATGTGCAGCTTGCTTTCGATAGGCCGCATCGCGTGGATCATTTGAAGATTCCGCCATGTTTTTAAAACCAGCACCGTCATCAATATCCAGGCGATACCAGTCGCTGATGCGAGCGGCTCCGTGATCACAAAAGACCATCAGTTCGGTTGCGTCGCGCCAACCACCCACCATGGCAGCGACCTGCACAGCGATTGCCTTTTCACTTTGTAGCGATGCGATCAATGCGATCTCGGTTTCATTTGCATGCTCCCGTACTTGAGTCGCCGTCGGATAGCTAATCGCGTGAGATGAGCGTTGTAGTGGGCCGAGCAATCGTTGTGCCAGATAAACATGGTGCGATAAGACTTCACGAACAAAGCCACCCTCTTCGCGCTGGGCAAGCCATGTGGCATGGGCTTGGAATGGCCTAGGCCAGGCCTTAAAGTGAAGGCGAATTGACATACCGCGCACCGCCCCAAGCGAAGTCCCAGGGCCTACTAAGCTTTGTAGGCTTTGTGCACACCATGCAGAAGCGTAGGCGAAGTTAACAGCTGTCGGCAGACCTGAGCGATGCGCCGCATCGAGCATTGCCCTGGCATCGACTTCTGAAACAGAAAGCGGCTTCTCGCACCAACAAAGCTTTCCTGCCTCAAGCACAAGCTCAGCATAGCGGCGGTGAAATTTCGGAGGGGTTGCGATATAAATCAGATCGCTATGATCAACAACATCATCCGCACTGTCAGCAAAACGCGCGCCAGCGCTTTGCGCCTTCATCACCTGCTCATGGGTCGCTGACTCGATGGCCGGGTCCCAAATAGCGCTCACTCGCAGAGCAGGCTCTTGTAAAAGATAGCTCAAGGTACGCGTACCAACCGCACCCAGGCCAATGACGCCAACGGCCGTTTGTTTCATAAGTCTTGGCTAGCCGCCCTCGAGAAAACTCTTAAGCTTATCGGAGCGGCTTGGGTGCCTAAGTTTTCTCAAAGCCTTAGCCTCAATCTGCCGAATGCGCTCACGGGTGACATCGAATTGTTTACCAACTTCCTCAAGCGTATGGTCAGTGCTCATTTCCACACCGAATCGCATACGTAAGACCTTGGCTTCGCGGGGCGTTAGCGAATCAAGCACTTCTTTGACCACATCTCGCATCGACTCGTGTAAGGCCGCATCGGACGGTGCTAGCGTGGTCGTATCCTCGATGAAATCTCCCAAATGCGAGTCATCATCATCGCCGATTGGTGTTTCCATTGAAATGGGCTCTTTGGCAATCTTGAGAATTTTGCGAATTTTGTCTTCGGGCATATCCATGCGCTCGGCCAAAGTCGCTGGATCAGGTTCCTGCCCCGTTTCCTGAAGAATCTGCCGGGAAATCCGATTCATTTTATTGATCGTTTCGATCATATGAACCGGTATGCGAATCGTACGCGCTTGATCGGCAATCGAGCGGGTGATCGCTTGCCGAATCCACCAGGTTGCATAAGTTGAGAATTTATAACCACGGCGATACTCGAATTTATCGACCGCCTTCATCAATCCGATATTGCCTTCCTGGATCAGGTCAAGAAATTGAAGACCTCGGTTGGTATATTTCTTAGCAATTGAGATCACAAGACGCAGATTCGCCTCGGTCATTTCCTTTTTGGCGCGCCTTGCTTTTTGCTCACCAGCAACCATGCGCTTGTGGATCGCTTTCAAGTCACCGAGTGGCAAAAGTACCAGTGCCTGTAGATCGATCAATTTTTGTTGGATATCCTGTACTGCGGGAACGTTTCGACGCAGCACACCATTCCAGGCTTGCTCTTGTTGTAATTGTTGTTCGGCCCAAAGCAGGTTCGTTTCGTTGCCCGGGAAATTAGCCACAAAGTGGCTATGAGACATGCCAACCCGATGCACGCAAAGATTGCCTAACTGTCGCTCAAAGGCCCGAACCCGCTCGACCTGCCCGCGAAGGGTGTCGGCCAGACGCTCAACCATCTTGGCGGTAAAACGAATTTCAAGTAATACATCTTGTATCGATTGCTGTGCAACCTTATAGCTTTCAGATTGATAGGCTTGCTGGTCAAATGCTGCCTTCATTTGATCAAAGCCCACGCGGATCCTATCGAATCGCTCAAGGGCCAAACCCTTAAGCTCTTCAAGCTTGGCACTTAGCGCCGCGCCCTCTTCTTCCTCATCGGCAAAATCGGCTGCCTGTGAGGGGGGCGCAGGATCTGGCTCGGCAGCATTTGGATCAACGATCCCGTCGACTACCTCGTCGACACGCTTTTTACCCTCACGAACCGCATCAGCGTCGTTGAGAATTTCCTGCACGGTCATGGGGCAAGCTGAGATGGCCATCACCATGTCCTTGAGCCCCTCTTCGATCCGCTTAGCGATTTCGATCTCGCCTTCACGCGTTAGAAGCTCGACCGAACCCATCTCGCGCATATACATGCGCACCGGATCGGTGGTGCGACCAAAATCGCTATCAACCGTAGATAAGGCCGCTTCAGCCTCTTCTTCGGCATCGTCGTCGTTTGCAACCACCGGGGCATCCGAGGAAATGATCAGCGTCTCGGCATCGGGCGCCTGATCAAAGACCTGTATCCCCATATCGTTGAAAGTGGTAATGATCGACTCGATCGCTTCGGCATCGACAAGGTCTTCGCCAAGATGATCGTTGATCTCACCATAGGTCAAGTAGCGACGCTCTTTACCAAGCCTGATGAGCTGCTTGAGCTTGTTTCGCTTGGCCTCGAGCTCTTCCTCGGAGAGTGCGCGTCTTGCGAAAGCCTCCTTGATAAGCGCTTTCTCTTTAGCACTTGCCCTGCGACCCTTGGGTTTGGGTGTGGCCTCGATCGCTTCGACTTCTTCAATCTCTGGCGGCACCTCTTCGTCGCCAAAGTCCTCATCACCCGCAATCAAATCCTCGGAATCGCTGTCTGCGCTATCGCCTTCCGCCGATTTCTTAGGTCTTCCACGCTTGGTCTTGGCAGTATCCTTGGATCGTGGCTTTTTGTCAGCGTCGTGTTCTGCCAAGTCCATGTCAAGGTCGTCGTCACCAAGATCATCTGCGTCGATCGCCTTCGCCTTGGCTTTGCCCTTTGCTTTGGTTGCAGTAGGGGCTTTGGTCGCAGTAGACGCTTTTTTTGCAGGAGTTTGATCGCCCTTGCTGGCCGCTTTGTCGGGCTTTGCAGAGGGCTTTTCAGCCTTTTCGGCTGGCTTTTCAGGCTTCGCGGTTGCCTTTTCAGCCTTCGCGACTGGCTTTTCAGCCGTTATTGCTGCGTTTTCAAATTTTGTCGCTGTTTTTTCAGGCTTCGCTGCCTTCTTTTCAACTGCAACAGGGGCTTGTGTAAGCACAACAGCCTCGCTCAACTCGGCAGACTTTTTTTGCTCAGCCTTAGGCTTAGCGATTTTTGTTGCTGCTTTGGACGCTGGCTTTGCCTTGGGCTCTTGAGCATGCTCAACTTCGGCCACAGCTTGCGTGGCTGTTGCCTGCTCGGCCTTTACTTGCTTTGTTGGTGTTTGCTCAGCCCTTGCTTGCTTTGTTGGTGTTTGCTTAGCCGTTGCTTGCTTAGCCGATGCCTTCTTAGCTGCCTGATTAGCGGGCGCTTGCTCTTCGGCCTGGCCCTGCGGGGTCGTTGGAGCCTCAGCGATCGCGGCCTTTTTCTTTACCTGCTTTGGGGTTTGTTGACCAGCATCTTGCAGCGGCGCTTTATTTTTCACCGGGCCTTTTTTTGGCATCTCATCAGCGCTTGCGATGTCGTCGGCTTGTGTAGACGCCGCAGCCGCCTTTTTGCTGGTGGCAGGGCTCGCTTTTTTAGCGGCCGAGGAAGACTTAGAGGCTGTGGATTTTGGTTGAGCAGGCATGAACGATTCCCAAAAACGTCACGACAAGGCCGCACGCAAACCCTTAGGTTCACGCAGAGTAACCTTTGATTATATTCCTAGTGTCAAGTGAGGGTGGTTTCACCTGAGCGAATCGCGCGCCTTTGGGCCACTAAAGCCTCGTAGCGC
>Ga0194124_10006570_pt1 | contig 10289 bp, 9 predicted proteins | sample TA2KigCas0mmetaG_FD_148605 | JGI IMG/M metagenome (GOLD analysis project Ga0194124, IMG submission 148605) | Freshwater microbial communities from Lake Tanganyika, Tanzania - TA2015031 Kigoma Deep Cast 0m | ecosystem: Environmental > Aquatic > Freshwater > Lake | place: Tanzania: Lake Tanganyika...
TCTCCGCCCTCGCCTACCAGTTCCTGGGGGGCTTGCTGGAGCACGCCCCGGCCCTCTGCGCCATCACCAACCCCACCGCCAACAGCTACCGCCGCCTGGCGGCACCGCCCACCACCTCAGGTGCCACTTGGAGCCCCGGCGGCATCAGCTACACCGGCAACAACCGCACCCACATGGTGCGCATCCCAGACGACCAACGGCTGGAGCTGCGCCTTCCCGACGGCTCCGCCCATCCGTATCTGCTGCAGGCAGCGATCCTGGCGGCGGGCCTCGATGGCATCGGGCGCCAGCTCGACCCGGGTCCGCGCCGCGACAACGACAACTACGCCGACCCGCTCAGCCGCGAGCTGTGCGGACGTCTACCCGGCAGCCTCGGGGAAGCCCTGGAGGCCTTTGCCGCCGACACCACCCTCCGCCAGGCCCTGGGCGAGGAGTTCTGCCAGGCCTACGAGCGGCTGCGCTGGCGCCAATGGCAGCAGCACCGCTCCGAAGTCACTCCCTGGGAGCGGCACACCGGCCTGGACGGTTAAACCAAGCGCCCGGCTTACAGAAGATCCGACACCAGGCCCGCAGCAAGTCTTCGAAGCCAGACTTGCCCGAACTGCTGCGATTGATGATCGTCATCGCTCAAGCCTCATGACGAACCTTGCAGTAACCAGCGCCGCCATAGGAGGTCCCGCCGGGGCAGGTGACACCGTTTTTGGCGGGCACGTATTGGGCGTTGTTGCGCACCTTGCAGTAACCGGCGCCGCCGTAGCTGGTGCCGCCCGGGCAGGTGTTGCCGTTTTTTGCGGGGATCAGCAGGGGATTGGCCTGGGCCAATAGGGCCGCAGCGGCCATGGGCAGCAGCGAGAAAGACATGGATCACCGGCGGGAGAGGCCCATCCTACCTCAGGTGTTGACAGTTGCAGTGCAACCGTGCAATCATTCGTGCATGGCTGATCCCTCCCTGCTCTCGCTCGCTGCCGCCGATGGCTCCCCTGCCCTCTATGGGCTTGATGAGCTCTTGGCGATGGCTGGGGAGCGGCTGGGTCAGGAGATCACCCCGCGCACGGTGCGCCTCTATGCCACAGAGGGTCTGATCGATCGACCCGGCAAAGACGGCCGCCGTTCGGTGTATGGCCAGCGCCACCTGCTGCAGTTGCTGTTGATCCGCTCCCTGGCCCGGCGCGGTCTCAGCCTCACGGCGATTGCACCACTGGCGGCCTGCAGCGATGGCGAGCTGCTGGAGCAGCTGCTCCAGCTGGAGGAACCATCGCTCCACCAGGTCAACCATGAGCCCAAGGAGGCGAGTTCCTCCCAGCAGCAGGAAGCCCTGGCCTACCTGCACAGCCTGCAGAGCGAACGCTCACCCTCGCTGCTGCCGCTGCTTGGCTCACCGCTGAGCAGCAGCTCTACTTCCCCATCGCCTCGCCGCTCCCTCTCCTCCCGCTCGGCGGGGCGCTCCAGCGCCGCCTCCAGCCGCTGGCATCGCTTCTCCCTGGCGCCAGGGGTGGAGTTGCACCTGAGCGAATCGACCTCATTTCCGCCAGCTGGCTCGCGCCGTGAGGCCTGGCTGCAGCGCCTGCTTGAGCGCTTGCGCGAACAGCTCGACAGCGAGAGCTGAGCCCCCGCCTTTCTTGTCTGCACCACCCCTTACCCCGTATCTCCATGACTCCTTCCCTGCACTTCCGGCCGCTACGGCCGGCGGTGGCGGCCGATGGCGCCACCAGGCTGGATCTGCTGATCACGGTGCGCTCACCGGAGCCTCCGGCCGCCAGCACCAAAGAACGGCCAGGCCTGAACCTGGCGCTGGTGATCGACCGCTCTGGCTCAATGGCCGGCAGCAAGCTGAGCCATGCCCGTAAAGCGGCCCGTTTCCTGGCCGGTGAACTCACTGAGCGTGACCGGCTGGCGATCGTCACCTTTGACGAGGAGGTGAACGTGCTGGTGCCGTCGCAACCGGTGCGGGATCCACTGCTGTTCATCAGCGCGATCAACACCATCGACAGCGGTGGCTGCACCGCTCTGTTTGACGGCTGGCTGGCGGGTGCCACCGAGGTGGCCAATCAGCTCGATCCGCAGGGCCTCAACCGGGTGCTGCTGCTCTCCGATGGCCAGGCCAATGAAGGCCTCACCGATGCCGGCGCCATCGCCGCCAAGGTGGAAGGGCTCACCCAGCGGAGCATCAGTACCAGCGCCTTTGGCCTGGGCAGCGGTTTTGATGAAGACCTCATGGGTGCGGTGGCTGCCGCCGGTGACGGCACCCTGGCGCAGATCGAATCGCCCAAACAGCTGGCCGTTCTCTATGCCAGCGAACTGCAGGGCCTGGCGAGCACGGTGGGCCGCAAGGTGAGCCTGGAGATCAGCGCCAAACACGACGCTGGGCTGGTGCATGTGCTCAACGACCTGCCGCAGATCAGTGCCGGCAATTACCAGCTTCCCAACCTTCGCTACGGCCAGGAGCTGGGGGTGGGCCTGCGGCTGCAGCTACCCTCCTGGATGCCGAATCAGACGATCGCCACCGTGCGCCTGGCCTGGGATGCCCCAGATGCGGAAGGCCGCCAGGAGTTGATTGAGCAGCTCACCCTGCCGGTGAAGCCTCAGGCCGAACTCGCCGGGCTGGATGTTGATCCAGCGGTGGCCGAGCAGCTGGCCCTGCTGCAGGCCAACCGCGAGCGCCGGCTGGCGATTCAAGAGCTCGACCGGGGTGATCTGCTAGCGGCGCTGGCAAGCCTGGCGGCGATCGATGCAAGTCTTGCTGCTCTCCCCCAGAGCGAGGGGGTTCAACGCGAGCGCCGGCTGCTGGCGGAGAAGCAGGCGCTGATGCAGCAAGACCGCAACCTCAGCCGTAAGCGCCTGCGCAATGAGTCGCTGCGCTCCAGCCTCAACGTGTGGGAGGGCGGCGATGACAACGGCTGAAATGAAGGCGCCTGTGGTGGCGATCGGTGACGTGCATGGCTGCGCCTCGCTGTTGCGGGAGGCGATCTGGCCCCACCTGGGCTGCGACGCCGAGCTGATCTTTCTGGGGGATCTGATCGATCGGGCCCCAGAAGCCGATGGCGATCAGCAGGTGCTGGAGCTGGTGCGCGAGCTGCAGGCCCATCCCGAGACCAATGGGCTGGCCGGGGTGACGGTGCTAAGGGGCAACCATGAGCAGATGTTGCTGGATGCGTTGGCAGAGGAGACGCCAGGGCAGGCCACGGAGCTGTGGCAATGGAACGGCGGCAATCCAGACTTCCTGCCGCTGGCCCACGAGCACCAGGCGTGGCTGCAGGCCCTTCCCCTGACAGCGGTGCGCGGGGAGTACCTGTTTGTGCATGCAGGAGTGCGGCCGGGTGTGCCGCTGCTCCAACAGCAATCCGATGACCTGCTCTGGATCCGCGCTCCGTTCCTCAACGGGCCCCATGACCTGCCCTACACGGTGGTGCACGGCCACACCTTCCGCAGCGACTACCGCATCACCCGGCTGCCCCACCGCATCGGAATCGACACCGGGGCGTTCAAAAGCGGGCAGCTCACAGCTCTGCCGCTCACCCCCTGGCCCGGTCAGGAGCTGGAGGTGGCGGCATGAGCGACATAGCGCCCATCAATCGAGACGAGCGGCTGGCTTATATCGATCTCTTCCGCAGCGCACGGGACCTGGCTATCGAGAGCCCCCTTCACTGCTTGGTGTTCGACGAGGCGCTGTCACCGATGGTGCAGGCTGTGACGTTAGATCAACTGCTGCAACTGCATTCCACCGATGCTTGCTATGAAGAACGCGTATGGAGCTGTGAGGATGCAGTAGATTTCGTGCGTGCCAAGCAAAAGCTCTGGCAAGGTGAGGGCGTCCTGCTCCAGCTACATCTCCGCTACGGAATGATGATGTTGCATGTGCCACCATTAAGCTCCAAGGGCTTAAGAGATGTCGGCATAATGGAAGAGGTGAAAATGACTTGATAGCCATTATTATTGGCCAATTGCAAATCCCAATTTAGACCTGAACTATGGAGTCAATGAACTGGTCAGACCTAGATACAATTGCTAAGATGAGGGAGTGGATTGATTCCAGCCCTGATTCCGATGAGGCCTTTGAGAAGCTTTTCAATGCTCATACAAACGAGGAGGAAGGGCTTAATCGATGGATCGCAGCCGCTATCATTGGCGATTTCAGCGGCTTTGGATTCCCAGATGAATTCTTAGCCACAAGATGGAACCCCGAGCTCATGGCAGAAGACGGGGAATACTTCGGCAAAATCCAAGAGTCAGTATTAAATCAAATCAGAGAAATATTCAAAGAGTTTACAGGACTTGAGGTTATCAAGGATGATCGCCGTGCTGCAGGAAGCGAAGATGTTGATATAGATATCAACGAAGAAGGGGCGATCGAATCAATAAGTGAATACTGGCTCATGGCATCAAACGAAACATTCTGGAATGTTTCGTTTGAATTTCACGACGACGGACCGACGGCTGTGTTTGAGTACGTGGAAGGCTCTTATGAAGAACTCCACTCTTGACCGTCAGAACGCCAATCTGAAATCACTCCTTATCAATGTCAATTAACTTAGACTCAAGAGGTAGCGTGAAATTCACTCAATCCGAAATACTTGAATACACAAACCGGTTTGGAGAGCCTAAATACACTTTTAGAGCGGGCAAGCACCTGCTGGCCTTGGGATGGCTGGCGATTCTTGCTCCTGGCATCTTCAATGGAGTAAATGGATGGACAGTATTCTTAGTGCTTGGAGTGCCCCCTTTTCTGCTTTCCATCAATCTTGATATGCGCCTCCAATTGAGAACTCATTTTCAAAAACAGCTGATTGACCTTAACAAGGTGAATTCATCAAGAAGCAAAATAGTGACAAATTCCTACTCGCAGACAACACAGGAATTGGCTGCCGGATCTTCAGATATCGAGCCTACAGATAGAGACATTTATGGCAGTGATAGTGCCAAGCAACCTATTGCTCGTGGCCCTGTCGAATCTGAAATGCCTGCGGAGCAAGCTCAAGCAAATGATCAAGGACAGGAGCTAGATCTTGATGCAATCATCGACGAGATTGTAGAAGAAAAATGGATCGAAAAAGCAGTGGATAAGCTTACAGCGAAATTCGATTACTCTCCACGTGAAGGCCTTCGGGAGAACACTGATGAAATGGGACTAGCAAATGTCAAAATACTATTAGAGTTTAGCCATGTAACGGCTATTGAGATAATATCCATGGTCTCCGCGGAGAATCTCCTCAAAACATCTTCCGGAGGGATTGGCATCAATGAAATATGGAAAATTGTCGTCAAGTTGGCTCATAAACAAGATTCGGACGCCGCTATATACCTTGAAACGAGATCGAATATCTTCGTTGAAGATCTCGTGAGCTTTTTAGATGATTGTGCCGAGTCAGGTCTTGTTGAAGCCTGTGAGGATGATCGGTTTTACCGCATGAACTTTACTTATGAATTAATTCAAGAAGTAGTAGAAAATGAGCCTTCAAGTCAAGGCCAGCCCCAAGCAACCATTGGCCTAGGGGACCCACTTGATACATTCTTAGCTACTGATAAAGCTGTTTTGATCAGGCTCAACAAAAGCTACAGCGAAGGAATGACAAAAGATGAGCTGTATGCTGCAAGCCGCGGGAATTGGGCCATCAGTCTAAAGCGAGCTGCCGTTGCTGAATATGCGTATGTCTTACACAAGGGTCTCGTTGTCGAAGTTTACTCGGTAAGCAAATGGGAAGAAACAAAGGAGATTGCAGGCAACGGCTCTCCGCGCGTACGGTTCACTGGAGAGCACGCGGAGGACCGCCGCCACATGCTTGGCGTAAATCTTGCTCATATGTTTAAAGTAGGGGAATCCTCTCCTATAAAATATCTCAATTGTTGACAACATATTTGCGCCACAATCTAGAAGTATTGAATGCGCTTCAAAGGCTTTTGATGCAATTCCAATTATCAAGTGTGTCGGTATATTCTCTCGGGCCTAATTTAACTGAGCCGCTCAAAAGTGAACGCCTTTCACCTTTTAAAAGACTCCTCGTGTCAAGGGCGATTGGGTTTAGGTCATTCGTGACCGCTGGCCCAAAGTGAAATAGTTCAGGTTCAGGTCGACTGGGGTGAGCTGCCTTGAATGTCTTTTCAAGTCTATCCAGCAAGGATTTGGGTTCGATGACTAGAAATTGTGGTGAAATTCGTTTGTGATGTGAAATTAAGCATATAACCCAGTAATCGGCGCATGAAGTTATTATTTTTTTCCTTTTTAGGGTAAGCCATCCGCATGCCTTGAACTTTTCTTCGAATGCATTCTTTTTTTCTTCTGGCGAATAGTCCCTCGACATTTTCACTTGAAGCGAGACACTATTTTTATTATTCTTGCTTGTTACGAGCAAATCGATGCCTGTATCTTTTGCGGGTATCCAGGTGTTTGTTGTGTCCCCAAATCTTTTTTCAATGTACTCTCCAACTATGAATTCGCCTGCATGAATAGTAAAAATTGGTCTCATGCTCTCATGATGTTAGCTTTAAATTAACGTACTCGCCGTTATGGCTTTTTCAGTAATGTATAAGCAGGGCTAATTGAGAGATTTTCAGGCAACCCCAAGCAGGCTCTCCCTCTTCTCCCGCAGCCCGGTCATCGGCGCCTGGTGGGAGGAGCTTGAGGCTCGTGGGTTGTTCAAGGGCGTTAAGCCTGAGGTCAGTGCTCTGGATCAGCAGCTTTTTGCCGATGGCTTGCGCCACGAGCAGGTGCTACTGGACAAGTTGGAGGCCCAGGGGCATCGCATCGCCCGTCTACCTGGCAAACAGTCAGACGCTGATTACGCCGCCACCAAGGCGGCGATGGCAGAAGGCTTTGACATCATCCACCAAGCCTCGCTCTGCAACGAGGAGATTCGGGGCTCGGCCGATCTGCTGCGCCGCATCGAGCAACCCTCAGCGCTTGGCGCATGGAGTTACATCCCGATCGAGTGCAAGCTCGCCTCCAAGCCCAAAACTACCTTTCTGGTGCAGGCCTCGGCCTACTGCGAGCTGCTGACCCCGTTGCTGGGCACTCGGCCCGATCACTTCGAGCTCTATCTCGGTGGTGGCCGCTTCCAGCGCTATGCCACCGATCAGTTCTGGGCCTGGTATCAACTGCTCCGCCAGCGCTACCGCGTCTTCCGGGAAGCTTTTGACCCGCTGGCGATCTCAGAGGACATGCCTGGGGATCACGGCGGATGGACCGCCTGGATCGAGCAGCGGCTGGCAGAGCAACGTGACCTGATGCTGGTTGCGGGCATGCGCCAGAGCCAGCGCCAGAAGCTGCGCGCCGCCGGAATCACCACCATTGAGGCACTCGCTGCACTCCCTGCTGGCACAGCAGTTCCGGGCTTGAACCCGGAAACCCTGCATGAGCTGCGGCAGCAGGCCGAACTGCAGCTCACCCCCTCAGGCCCGGATGGGCGCCCTGCCTATCGGTTGCGACCGATAGTCGCCGGCAAAGGGCTGGCGGCATTGCCAGCAGCTGATGACGGCGACATCTGGTTCGACATGGAGGGTATTCAGGACGCGGTGGCCGGCACCAAGCTCGAATACCTCTTTGGTACCTGCTACCGCGACGCGCCTGGCAGCGAGGCGCAGTTCAAGGCCTGCTGGGCCCACAGCCCGGTGGAGGAGAAGCGAGCCTTTGAGGGCTGGGTTGACTGGGTGGAGGAGCGCCGCAGCCGCTACCCAGGCCTGCGTGTGTATCACTACGCCAGCTACGAGAAGACGGCGATGCGCCGTCTGGCCCAGCAGCACTCCACCCGAGAAGCCGTGATCGATGAGTGGCTGCGCTCAGGTCTGCTGGTGGACCTGCTGCCAGTGGTGACCGGCTCGATCGTGCTGGGTGAGCCCAGCTACTCGATCAAGAAGGTGGAGCACCTCTACATGGAAAAGCGGGAGGCGGAGGTGACCAACGCCGGTGATTCGGTGGTGGCCTACCTGAACTGGCAGAACTCCAGCGAACCAGCCAGACCTGGAGATCTACCCGAGGGCAGCCCGCAACTGCGCGACATCGAGAACTACAACCGCGAGGACTGCGAGTCGACCGTGCTGCTGCACGACTGGCTCCTTCAGTTGCGCCGCGAGCAGGGCTTGCCGGAGCAACCGTTGGCTGTCAGCAGCGATGCGCAGGAGGCGAAAGAGCCCTGGCCGCTCGAGCAGCTCAGTGCCCAACTGCTGGCTGAGCTGCCGGAGGCTTTGCAGAGCGATCCCCCGGCGAACGCCTCAGATGAGCTGCTTGCCGCCCAGCAGGAGCGCGGCCCACGGGACTTAAGCTGGCGGGTGCAGCGCCTGTTGGCCCAGCTGCTGCCGTTCCACCACCGCGAGGCCAAGGTCGCCTGGTGGGCCTATTTCGACCGGCGCAACAAGGCTGAACTGATGCCGGCTGAGTTGATCGACGATGGGGAAGCGATTGTCGATGCGCGCTGGAGAAGCGTGGAGCCCCGCGAAAGCAAGCTCACCGGGGCCGACTACCACACCTTTTTCTTTGACCCCTCCCAGCCGCTCAAGCTCTCAGCCGAGAGTGGCGAGCGGGGTCTGCAGCTGGAGATCCCCGAAACCGGCCTGAAGCTGAGCGTCGAGTCGCTCGATGCTGAACGCGGTCGCGTCACCTTGAAGCTGCCCTGGAAAAAGCGGGATCAACGCCGCGCTAATGGCCCTGGCGATGGCATCCCCCAGAGCCTCACCTCCCTGATCAAGGTGCCGACCGACATCAGCGAAAAGCTGCGCGACAGCCTGCTGGAGCAGGCCAACCGTTGGCTGGATGGCAGCCAGCCCCTGCCTGCGGCGATGCTGCAGCTGATGGAACGCCAGCCCATTGGCGAGCTGGTGGCGCTGAATGAGGCGATCGGGGCGGAACTTGGTTCTGTGGCTAAGCGTCTGGCTGCGTTTCTGGCTGAACGCCGCGGTATTGCCCTGGCGCTGCAGGGTCCGCCAGGCACCGGCAAATCCACCGTGACCGCTCAGGTGATCGCCCAGCTGGTGGCCCAGGGCAAGCGGGTGGCGATCAGCTCCAACAGCCACGCAGCGATCAACAACCTGCTGATCAAGGCCAAGGCCACCTGCGCCAAGCAGGGGCTGGCGAATGCGGTGGTGAAGTGCAATAGCAGCAAGAGCGAGGCCCAGCTGGTGGGCAGCGGCATCCCGCTTGTGCCTCCAGCTGCCATCACAGACGCGATGAGCGTGGTGGGCGGCACCACCTGGATGTTCTGCCGCGATGAACTGGCCGAGCTGTTCGATCTGCTTGTCATCGATGAAGCGGGCCAGATGTCGCTGGCCAACCTGTTGGTTATGGCCCGCTGCGCCAGCTCCATCCTGTTGGTGGGTGACCAGCAGCAACTGGCCCAGCCCTCCCAGGCCGATCATCCAGGCGATTCCGGGCTCTCATGCCTGGAGTACCTGATGCAGGGGGTCCATGTGGTGCCCGCAGATCGGGGCGTGTTTCTGGCCACCAGCTGGCGGATGGAGCCCTCGCTCACGGCGATGGTGTCGCAACTCTTCTACGACGGCCGGCTCAACGCCAACCCGGCCAACGCCATCAACGCCATCAGCTGGCGCCAGCCCTGCCTGGGCGCAACGGGTGAGCCGCTGCCGCCGCAAGGCCTTGTCTTTGAAGCGGTGGAGCACAGCGGCTGCAGCGTGATGTGTGAGGCCGAGATCGACCGCATCGAGCAGATCGTGGATGCCTTACTCGGCAGCGGTTACTGCCATGCAGAAGCTGGCGGTGAGAAGCGGGGTGTGCTGGGGCCGCAGCAGATCCTGGTGACCGCGCCGTATAACGTGCAGGTGAATCGGCTGCAGCAGCGGCTGGGCCAGAAGGCGCGCGTTAGCACGGTGGACAAGTTCCAGGGCCAGGAAGCGCCGGTGGCGATCCATTCGCTCACGGCCAGTGACGGCGACGCCGCCCCAAGGGGATTGGGCTTTCTGCTGGAGCCCAACCGCCTCAACGTGGCGATCAGCCGCGCCCAGTGCCTCTCGATCGTGGTGGGCTCACCAGGGCTCACCACTGGCATTGCCAACACGGTGCAGGAGGCCGAACAGATCAGCAGGCTTTGCCGCATCACCTGCATCACTGGCGACTAACGCTTAAGCCAAGCCGTGCGCACATGTCTCTGGTTGACCGCAGCGGTCGCAAAAGATCTCGCGTGAGTGAAGGGCGCACGGAAGCCCAGACTCACAGCAGATTCGCCGCCAGCTCCGCCAGCTCACTGCGCTCGCCGCGGATCAGGGTCACATGGCCCGCCAGGCTCTGCCCCTTGAAGCGCTCCACCAGCCAGGTGAGGCCATTGCTCTCCGCATCCACGTAGGGGTTG
>Ga0194124_10006572_pt1 | contig 10288 bp, 8 predicted proteins | sample TA2KigCas0mmetaG_FD_148605 | JGI IMG/M metagenome (GOLD analysis project Ga0194124, IMG submission 148605) | Freshwater microbial communities from Lake Tanganyika, Tanzania - TA2015031 Kigoma Deep Cast 0m | ecosystem: Environmental > Aquatic > Freshwater > Lake | place: Tanzania: Lake Tanganyika...
TTCCGTTTGTTTTTTGGGGCATGGGAAATATGTTTAACAGTGGAGAAATAAACAATATTGCAAAGATTAGTAAAAAAAATATTTCAACTCAAGATTTTATGAATTATTTAAATAATAGCGATATTTCCGAGAAAATAATAAAGGAAAATTTGGATAAAAATATAATTGAAGAACTATTATCAGGTCTAGTTTCAAAAAATATTTTAGATCTTGAAATTGAAAATTTTAATATTTCAATAAGTGAACTTATTTTATCACAAAAAATAAAATCCAATAAAATTTTTCTTGATGAAAAAAATGTTTTTCAAAGAGTTAAATACGAAAAATTTCTTTTATCAAATAATTTATCAGCAGTCATGTTTGAACAACAAATTAAAAATCTAGAATTAAAAAAAAATTTATTTGATTTAATTGGAGGAGGTACTGTTTCACCGGAGTTGTTAACTAAAAATATTTATGAAGATGAAAATAAAACGTTAGAGTTAGAATTTTTTGATTTAAATAGTTTGTATAAAAAAAAAGAAGATTTTACTGATGATGAAATAGAAGAATTTATAAAAGAAAATGAATATCAATTAAAAAAAGAATATATTGATTTCAAATATGTTGAACTAAATCCAAAAAATTTAGTTGGTTTGGATGAATACAATCAAAAATTTTTTGACGAAATTGACAAAATTGAAAATAAAATATCTGATGGACAAGATTTCAACACTATTATTAATGAACTCAATTTAATAACTAAGAATGTTAAAGAATTTATACCTACATCCGTCAAAAAAGAGGAGGAAGACAAGATATATTCTATGCGAAATTCTTCTTTTGATTTAATTGACAACGGAAACAATTTTCTACTATTTAATATCAGCAAAAAATATAATCGCATTCCTGATTTAAACAACCTTCAAATAAAAGACGATATTAAATATTTAATATATGAAAAAAATAAATCGAGTTATGTTGAAAGAATTTTAATTGAAATTCAGGATAAAAAAATTGACGATATTAAATTTGCTGAAATGGGAAATAATAATATAGAAAAAATATATATTGACTCGATTAATGATGATAAAAAATTTAATAATAATTCTTTAAAAATACTTTATTCGCTTCCTAAAAATTCATTTGCTTTAGCTAGCGATAAAGAAAATAATATTTATCTGGTAAAAAAAATCGGCTCAAAAATAAATAAAATAAACGAAAAAAATGATAAATATTTAAAGTTCTTTGATGAACAAATTTCATTCAAAAAAAATGAAATTCTTAGTGAATATGATAAATTTTTAACTGATAAGTATCAAGTAGAATTAAATGAGAAAAGCATTGATATAGTTAAAAATTATTTTAAATGATAATTAATCGAAGCTTTGAGAATTTTAAATTTCAACACAGAAGTAAAAAAAATCAAGTAATTTACTATACAAAAAAAGTAAAAAACGATCATTTTATCTTAAACTTAATAGATAATTTTCTCAAAGAAAAAAACACTTTTATTTTTGAGTCGGTTGAAAAAGGTAAAATTAAGGGAAGATATACAATATTTGGAAAGAATCCTGACAAAATTTGGGAATTTAATAATAATAACTCTTATCTTTTTAATTTAAATAAAAAAATAAAATTAAAAGGAAAACCAAAAAATATTATTGAAAAGATAATCGAGGAATTTAAATTTAATTTACCGCGAAAATTACCCTCGATTTGCTCTCTAATATCTGGTTATTTCTCTTATGATATAATTAGATATATTGAAAAAATTCCGAATAATTGCAAAAATGATCTACAAATACCTGATGTTAGACTTTTAAGACCTAGAACTATAATAGTTTACGATAATTTAGAAAAAAAAATTTTTTATATAATAAATATTTTTCGAGATGAAAGAATTGTAAACTATAAAAAAAAATATGAACTAATTAAAAAAGATTTAAAAATCTTAATTAGTCAGACAAATTCGAAAAATATAGATATCACTCCCTCTTTAAGTAATAATAAAATAAAAATTAAGTCTAACATTACAAGAAATAAATTTATAGAAATGGTTAATAAAGCTAAAAAATTTATTAAATTAGGTGATATTTTTCAGGTTGTTTTAAGTCAAAGATTTGAAGCAAAATTAACTAAGGAACCTCTGGAAATTTATAAAAAACTTAGATTAATCAATCCTTCGCCGTTTATGTTTTTTTTTAATTTTAATGATTTTCAAATAATTGGGGCCAGTCCAGAAATACTTGTTCGATTAAGGGATAACAAAATTACTATTCGACCAATTGCAGGAACAAGGCCAAGAGGTAAAAATATTATCGAGGATAAATACTTAAAAAAAGATCTTCTAAAAGATAAAAAAGAGTTATCTGAACATTTAATGCTTTTAGATCTTGGAAGAAATGATGTGGGAAAAGTTTCTAAAATTAACACTGTAAAAGTAACTGAAAAATTCATTATTGAGAGATATTCGCATGTAATGCATATCGTTTCTAATGTTGTAGGAGATCATAATAAGAAAATTTCAAAATTTAAATCTTTGCTTGCAGGTTTTCCTGCTGGAACAGTATCTGGAGCACCAAAAATCAGAGCAATGGAGATAATTGATAAATTAGAAAAAACAAAGCGAAAAGTTTACGGTGGAGGAATTGGGTATTTTTCAGCTAAAGGTGAATTTGACACTTGTATAGCATTGAGAACCGCTATTGCCAAAAAAAATAAACTATACGTTCAGGCTGGTGCTGGAATTGTAGCTGACAGTAAAGGCATCAAGGAATACAAAGAAACCATTAATAAAGCAAAAGCTTTAATAAATTCGTTGAACTGATGAAAATTATTCTCATAGATAATTACGATAGTTTTACATATAATTTGTATCATTATTTATCATCGTTAAAAGTAAAAGTAGATGTTTTTAGAAATGATAAAATTACCTCAAAACAAATAGTTAAGTTAAAATATGACAAAATTGTTATCTCACCTGGCCCGGGTAATCCAAATCAATCAGGAAATTGCATAAGAATAGTTAAATCATTATACAAAAAGATTCCTATATTAGGAGTTTGTTTGGGTCATCAAATTATTGGTCAAGTTTTTGGGTCAAAAATAGTACGAGCAAATAAATTAATGCATGGCAAGATCAGTTTAATAAAATCTCATCAAATTGGTATTTTAAAAGGTCTTCCCAAATCATTTGAGGCCACAAGATATCATAGTCTAATTATTGAAAAAAAAAGCCTAGGTAAAAATTTAGAGATTACATCAGAGACAAGTGATGGATTAATCATGGGAATTAAACATAAAAACTATAATGTTCATGGAGTACAATTTCATCCTGAAAGCATAAAAACTAAATTTGGAATTAAAATTTTAAAAAATTTTATTAATTATAAATAATTATGGAAAAATTTTTAAATAAACTCAAAAATAAAAATGATTTAACTTTTGATGAAACAAAATCTGCCTTTGAATTTTTAATGACTGGTCAAGCTAATGAAAATGAGATCTATGAGTTTTTAACTTTACTGTCAGCAAAAGGAGAGAGTTCTGACGAGATTGCAGGAGGTGTTTATGTATTAAGAGAAAAAGCTAATAGAGTAAATGTTAAAAACTGTATTGATACTTGTGGAACTGGTGGCGATGGAATGAATACTTTAAATATATCAACGGCCGCCGCTCTCCTTCTATCTAGTATGGGTATTAAAGTCGCTAAACATGGGAATAAGGCTGTTTCTTCAAAATGTGGCTCAGGAGATGTTTTGGAGGCTCTTAAAATAAGAATTGATCTAAAACCTAGAAAAATTGAGGAACAAATTAAAAAAAACAATTTTGGATTTATGTTTGCACCCAATTATCACAGTGCTATGAAATTTGTAGCAGCTGTTAGACAGAAAATAAAAAAAAGAACTATATTCAATATTATTGGGCCACTAAGTAACCCTGCTTTTGTTCAAAAACAAGTTGTTGGAGTGTATGATAAAAAATTATTAAAGACATTTATAAATGCACTAAAAAATTTAAATATTAAATCTGCATGGGTAGTAAATAGTGAAGATGGTTTGGATGAAATCTCCCCTTATAAAAAAACTCATGTTTTACAATTAAAGGACAATAAGATTTCAGAAATTATTATTGATCCAAAAAAAATGAAAATTAATGCTGACAATTTCAAAAATTTAATAGGAAATAATGTGGAATATAATGCTAAAAAAATAATTGAAATTTTTCAAGGCATCGATAATGATTTTTCTAAGGCTACATGCTTAAATGCAGCAGCTGGTCTTATTGTAGACAATAAATTTTCTAATTTTTATGAGGCATATGAAAACTCTAGGGAACACATTTTATCAGGTAAATCTTATACTCATCTTAAAAAAATACAAAATGGCTAAAAATATTTTGAAAGAAATTATTAAAAAGAAAATTCAAAAAATTAATTTATTAAAAAAAAAAACAAACCTAGATTTATTAAATAATCTAATTGAAAAAAATAAATTATTTATTAATTTTAAAAACAAAATTCAAAATAATATTATAAATAATAAAATTTCAATAATTGCCGAAATTAAAAAAGCCAGTCCTTCTTCTGGGATTATTTTTCAAAATTACAAACCTTTAGAAATTGCTAAATTATATTTTAAAAATAAAGCAACTTGTTTATCTATATTAACAGAAGAAGATTTCTTCTTAGGTAATTTAACACATTTAAAACAAGTAAAAGAAAAAATTAATTTACCAATTCTGTGTAAAGATTTTTTTATTGACAAATTCCAAATACCTCTTGCAAAGAGCTATGGGGCTGATGCAATTTTAATAATTCTATCTGCGGTATCAGATAATCTGGCAAACATTTTGTATGAAGAAGCATTGAAATTTGGAATGTCAGTTATCGTTGAAGTGCATAATGTTAAAGAAGCTAAAAAAGCACTTGGTTTTAAAGAAGCACTTATTGGAATAAACAATAGAAATCTTAAAACACTAAAAACTGATTTAAATACAACTTATAATATTCATAGTATTTTAGTAAATCACAAAGCCCCAATAATTTCAGAGAGCGGAATTAAAACAAAAAAAGAACTCCTAAATTTTACTAATAAAACTTCGATAAAAACTTTTTTAATTGGTGAATCACTTTTGAAAAATTTAAATAAAAATCCAATTTTTTCAGTTCTCTAACCTTATAAACCATGATTTTATTATCTTTTTAAAGCATTGTTAAAATTTAAGAACTTTTATAGAACATTTATTGTACGATATTTGTTCTTATGCTTACTAAAAAACAAAAAAACCTGCTAATTTATATTAACAAAAAGTTAAGAAGCACCGGCATATCACCGTCTTACGAAGAAATGAAACAATCTTTAAATTTAAAATCAAAATCAGGAATTCATAGATTAATAAGTGCACTAGAGGAAAGAGGATTTATTAAAAGATTACCCCATAAGGCAAGAGCATTAGAAGTAATAAAATTGCCAGAAACAGCCTCAGCTAACGACATCTACAACACTTTCTCACCAAGCGTAATTAAGGGTGGTTTAGATGAGTCAAATAAAAATCCTGAAGAAACAGGCATTCCAGTTCTTGGAAAAATTGCTGCAGGAACTCCGGTCGAAGCTATACAAAATGAAGTTTCAAGAATTCCCTTACCAAATAACTTGGAAAAAAACGGCGAATATTTTGGATTAAAAGTTCAAGGTGACTCAATGATAGATGCAGGAATTTATGAGGGAGATACTGTTATCATTAAAAGAACTAACGTAGCAGATAATGGAAAAATAGTAGTTGCATTAATTGATGATCATGAAGCAATGCTAAAAAGAATTAGAAAAAAAGGTAAAATAGTAGCCCTAGAAAGTGCAAATAAAAATTATGAAACAAAAATTTTTGGTCCAGATAGAGTAAAAGTCCAAGGCGTTTTAGTATCTTTATATAGAAACTTTTTATAAAGTAGTTTAAAAATACTAAATGAGTAAAGTAGCAACTAGATTTGCACCCTCTCCTACTGGTGCCCTGCATGTTGGAGGAGTAAGAACTGCATTATTTAATTGGTTATTTTCTAAAAATCAGAAAGGATCTTTTTTTCTTAGAATAGAGGATACTGATAAAGAAAGATCAAAAAGCGAACATAAAATTCAAATTCTAAAGTCTCTTAAATGGATCGGAATAGATTATGATGGTGATGAATACATCCAATCAACTAAAATTAATGATCACATAGAAGTTGCTAATGAATTAATAAAAAATGGTAATGCCTATAAATGTTATTGTTCTAATGAGGAAATAGAGGAACAAAAAAAAAGAGCTAAATACAAAAAAATTTCATACATATATAATAGAAAATGTAGAAATTTAAATGACAGTGAAATTCCAAAGAATATTAAACCCGTAATTAGATTTAAAAGTAAAATTGATGGAAAGTCGATTTTAAAAGATATAGTTCAAGGCAATATTGAAATAGAAAATTCTACTATAGAAGACTTTATTATATTAAGAAATGATGGTTCACCAACTTACAATTTATCCGCTACCGTAGACGATAGAATAATGAAAATAACGCATGTTATCAGAGGGGACGATCATAAAATAAACACTTTTAAACAAATGCAAATTTACTTATCAATGAATTGGGAATTACCAATATATGCTCATATACCTTTAATTCATACTATGGATGGTAAAAAATTGTCAAAAAGAGATAGTGCATCTACTTTAGACGATTATTCGAAGATTGGAATAATACCCCAAGCTTTAAAAAATTACTTATTAAGACTGGGCTGGTCATATCAAGATAAAGAAATTTTTACTCCAGAGGAAAGCATAAAGTATTTTAATCTAGAAGGTATAGGAAAGTCTCCTGCTAAACTAGATATGAACCGTATATTATCTATGAATGAATATTATATAAAAAACATGAATGAAGAAGAGCTTTATAATAATTTAAGCCAATATTGTGAGGCATTTAAGGAAAAAATTAAATTTGATAAGGAAAAAAAAATTAAAAATTCTTTGAGTTTCCTTAAAAATAAAGCAAAAACTTTAGAGGACATATACAATAATTCAAAATATATAATAATTGATGAAGTAAATTTTAATTTTGAAGATTTAAAATTTTTTGATGAAAATACAAAAATCATTATAAAAGAATTCTCTAAAAAAATATTGTCAACAACTGAATTAACTAAAGAAACTTTGGAACCAATTATAAAGAATTTAACAGATACTTTTAAAATAAATTTTAAAAATATTGGACAACCATTGAGAATAGCTCTTACTGGATCAAAATATGGTCCTGGAATTTATGATATTATTTCATCCCTAGGAAAAGAGGAAGTTTTAAAAAGATTAGGAAATAAGATACTCGTTTAAAATTGAAACAACTGCATTAGAAGGGGAAGTTTTAGATTTTATCTTAGACAATGTTTTTTTGCATATATCAAGTTGATTATTTATTAACTCTGGTTTTTTTAGATAAAATGAAACCATATTGTAAATATCCTTGGCATTACATTTCTTTTGTAGCAATTCAGGAATTATTTCTTTGTTATTAATTATGTTGATAATATTAGCAAATTTTACATTAACCAAGAATTTTAAAATAAAAAAATTAATAAAATTTAATTTATAAATTATAATACTTGGAACATTTGCATTACAAATTTGAAGTGAAACTGTGCCAGATTTTGAAACAGCAAAAATTGAGTTTGCCAAGAAATGAGATTTTAAATTTTCATCAGAAATAATATCTATATTGTTAAAAAGATTATGATTTATTTTAGATTTAAGATAATTTTTGTTTTCTATTGTCGCATGGAAAATAAAAAAATATTTTGAGGTTTCTTCATTCATCAATTTTACAAAATCTAATAAAATTGGTAGCAAAACTTTAATCTCTGACTCACGACTACCAGGAAAAATAGATATTATTTTTTTTTTTGAAGGTAAAATATTTTCGATAAAAACCTTTTTTTTAAAATTATTTTCAAGCAAAGGATGTCCAACAAAGGTGTTTTTAATATTTTCGTTATCAAAATATTTTTTTTCAAATTCAAATAATAAAAGAATATGATCAATAAATTTTGCCATTTTTTTAACTCTATTTTTTCTCCAAATCCAAACTTGGGGTGCAACGAAATGTATTATTTTTATATTCTTATTAATTTTTTTAATATTTCTTGCGACTCTCAATGTAAAATCAGGACTATCGACGCTAAATAAAATATCAGGATTAAATTCAATTATTTCATTAATAGTTTTTTTAATTCTATTTCTAATTTTAAATATATTAAATAAAATACTAGTAAAACCAACATAAGTTATTTCTTTAAGATCAAATATTGAATTTATGCCCAAAGAATTAAGATGACTTCCACCAACAGATAAATATCTCAAATTTGGTTGACAAATTTTAAGTTTTGAAATTATAGTTGCGGCTAATTTATCACCCGAAGGTTCTCCGGTTAGTATAAAAATTTTTTTCATATTACCGAAATAAATATATTATTTTTATTTGCAAATTTAATGGATTGATCCCTATTTAAAAAAATATGTTTTTTAGATTTTAAAACAATTCCTTTGATACCATATTTTTTGCAATCTTTTAATGTTTGAATACCAATGGTAGGCAAGTCAACTCTTAGATCTTGTTTTTTTTTTGGATATTTTATTAATATTGCTTTTGAATTTTTTTTAAGACACGATAGCATCTTTTTTGTTCCTTCTTTTTTTTCTACAGCTAGAATTGATAAATTTTTAACAATAATTGCCTGAACATGATCAAGGTTATTTAGCTTGTTAATATAATTTATACCAAATTTAATAGAATTATTTTCATTCATACTAGGTCTTATTTTTGTGTAAAAACCTCTATTAATAGATAATTCAGGATTAAAAAAAGTTGATTTTATTACATTTATTTTTTCTTTTTTGAGAATGTTTATTATTTCTTTTAAAATAGCAGCATCACCATATTTGGCCGCTCTTATAATAGATGGCATATGATAAATTCCTTTAACATCTAATCTTAAGGAAGAAAAATTTGGTTTATTTATTTTACCCGCAAATAAAATTTTATTTGATTTATAATTTTTAATTATCTTGATAATTGTACCAAACTTTCCAATACTTATTCTATGCGAATTAATATTTTTTTTAAACTTATTATTTTTTGAAAAGTCGATAATGAAATATTTTTTTTTTAGACTAATTATTTTTTTTAACACTATCTCTGGAAATTCTGTATCACCTAAAAATAAACCAATCATTTTATTTAAAAAAAGGTGTACAGATAGGTTTTTTTTTTTCTTTGATTAAAAAATTAAAAATATCTTTAACATAAACTGATTTTTTAAAATCTGAATTTAATTGCTCTAAATTTTTAGTTAAATTTTCAGTTTTAAATATTTCTTTATAGGCTTTACTTAAAATCATTATTTCTGAATTTGGTATTTTTTTTCTTCTTAAACCAATTAAGTTAATACCTTTTAAAACACTTCTGTTTCCATAAGCTAGGCCATAAGGTATAATATCTGCAATAACCCCACACATACCTCCTATCATGGCTAATTTACCAACTCTAGTGAACTGTTGAACAGCCGAATTGCCTCCGATAATTACATCATCCTCAATATGAACATGACCCCCCAATGGCACATTATTTGCAATTATAACATTATTGCCAATATAGCAATCATGAGCTATGTGTGAAGAAATCATGAACAGGCAATTATTTCCAATTTTAGTAATACCTCCACCACCAATGGTGCCAGGATTAATTGTTACATATTCACGTATTATATTTCCATTACCAATTTCAAGTTTAGTCTTTTCGTCTTTGTATTTTAAATCCTGAGGATCATTGCCAATTGATGCGAATGGATAAATTTTATTATTTTTTCCTATTTTAGTATTTCCGGTAATGCTAACATGTGAAGCAATTATAACATTTTCGTCAATTTCAACATTTGGACCTATAATAGAATATTGGCCAATTTTAACATTTGACGAAATTTTTGCATTAGGATCAATAATAGCTGTTTTATCAATCATTTATTATCTTTTAAAAAGTCTCTGATATCTTTAGCTGGATATCCCATCACTTTTTTATTATCAGGCACATCTCTTATTACACCACTACCACCAGCAATTTGCACATTATTACCAATTTTAAGATGACCAGAAATTCCTGCTTGACCGCCTATTTTTATGTTGTTACCTAAAATAGAACTTCCTGCTATGCCAACTTGACCAGCAATTGAACAATTAGCTCCAATTTTAACATTATGAGCAATGTGAACTTGATTATCAATAA
>Ga0194124_10006573_pt1 | contig 10285 bp, 7 predicted proteins | sample TA2KigCas0mmetaG_FD_148605 | JGI IMG/M metagenome (GOLD analysis project Ga0194124, IMG submission 148605) | Freshwater microbial communities from Lake Tanganyika, Tanzania - TA2015031 Kigoma Deep Cast 0m | ecosystem: Environmental > Aquatic > Freshwater > Lake | place: Tanzania: Lake Tanganyika...
GAAGTGCAGCATCCGACGCTCGGCACCATCCTGGTTGGCGGGCAGAACAAGTGGTCCAGCCGCGCCACGCCGCACTTCATGCTTGAGGAAGAGTGCCACCGCAACTTTGCGTTCACGACCTTCCATGCGAGCCAGATGCCGCTCCTTCGGGCTGGCCACACGCGCGTGCGGTCACTCGGTGAGGGCGTGTGGGAGATCTCGGTCGAGGTCTGCAACGACCGACGCATCCCCACGCGCACCGGTCGTGCAGCAGATCGCGGCATCGCGCAGCCTGATCTCCTGTCGATCGGGCTCACCGATCCTGCTGGCGTGGTCGCAGCGGGCGGCGTGGCCGAGGGAGGCGTGCTCGACCGCACCTTCACGGCGGTCAAGGCGGAGCCGAGCCGGCTGCGGGTCGAGCGCGGCATTCCCGGCCTCGGTTCGACGGTCTTCCGGTTCATCGTGCGCGCGAGCGCAGGATCGACGGCACGGCTTCGCTACGAGAGCCAGAAGGCATCGCCACTGGATATCGAGCTTCTCATGCAGGAGTCCCGCTCGCCGTGACCGTGCCGACCGAGGCCGATGTGTGCATCGTGGGGGCCGGCGCGGCGGGCCTGATGGCTGCCGTCGCCGCCGGACGATCGCTCAAGGCGATCGGTGCTTCCGGCACGATCGTCGCCCTCGACGGTGCCAAGACGCTCGGCGCCAAGATCCTCGTCGCTGGTGGCGGCCGCTGCAACGTCACGCATTGGCGGGTCACGGAGGCGGAGTACGCGGTCAACCGTCCTGCCGTGCGCAGCGTGCTCAGGCGCTTCGGTGCGGATGAGACGGTGCACTTCTTCGACCAACTTGGGGTCGAACTCAAGCGCGAGGAGACCGGCAAGCTCTTCCCCGTCACCGACAGTGCCCGCACGGTGCTCAATGCCCTGCTGCACGCCGTGGCCGATGCGGGTGCCTCGGTGGTGCATCCAGCGCGCGTCACGGGCATCAGCCGCAGCGAGGACGGGTTCCAAGTCGCCGGCGAATGGGGCTCGATGCATGCCGCGCGCGTGATCCTGGCAACGGGCGGCATGGCGCTCCCGCGCAGCGGATCGGATGGCGCAGGCTACGAGTTCGCGAAGGCACTCGGCCATTCGCTGACCCCGGCGATCCGTCCCGCCCTCGTGCCACTCACACTTCCCACCGGTCACTGGATCAGGGAGCTCAGCGGGCTCACCGTGCATGCCGAGCTCGTGCTGCGGGCGCCGACCGGCAAGCGACTGGTGCATTTCGCCAACAGCACCCTCTGCACCCACTTCGGACTCAGTGGCCCGAGCGTGCTCGACATCAGCCGCTACCTGCTCGATGCACGCGATCGTGACCCGGGCACCACGCTGATCCTGAACTGGATGCCGGGTGAGTCTGCGGAAGCGGCGGATGCATGGCTCCTTGCTGCCAAGGGCCGAGGCCTGCTCGCCGTGCTTCGCGAGCGGCTGCCGGAGCGGCTCGCCCGAGCGATCCTCGCGCAAGCCCGGCTTGCCCCCATGGCTCCTTGCTGCCAAGGGCCGAGGCCTGCTCACCGTGCTTCGCGAGCGGCTGCCGGAGCGGCTCGCCCGAGCGATCCTCGCGCAAGCCCGGCTTGCCCCCGATGCCACGGTGCAGCAGACGCCGCGCGAGGTCCGTCGCACCCTCGTCGACCTGCTCGTGGCCACGAGCCTGCCGATCGAGGGTGATCGTGGTTTCACCTTCGCCGAAGTGACTGCCGGAGGCGTGCCCATCGACGAGGTCGACCTTGGGACGATGCAGAGCCTGCGGTGCCCGGGGCTCTCGCTGTGCGGCGAGGTGCTTGATGTCGATGGCCGCATCGGCGGCTTCAACTTCCAATGGGCCTGGGCCACGGGATGGATCGCCGGCCAGTCCGTCGCGAAATCGATCGCGCCCATCCCTGAACCGGCAGCCTGACGCTTCAGAGCGCCTTCGCGAGCAGCGCGCGGAAGCGCTCGCGGGCCTCGTGCACGGCAGCGCCCGAGGCAGCCAGCGATGGATCGCGCATGCAGGCGCGGTAGCCGTCGGCCAGTGCCCATGCAGCAAGGTCATCACGATCAGCACGGCGCGGCACCAGATGCATGTGCAGATGGCGGGCACTCTCGCCGAAGGCAATCGAATACACACGGTCAACGCCGAGTGCCTGCTTCATGCATGCGGCGATGCGGGCATGCAGCACACCGAAGTGCGCCGCATCCTCGTCGCTGAGGTCCGCCACGCCACCAACATGGTCCACCGAATCCAGTCGAAGCCAGCCCGCAAGCGGACTCGGCTCAGGGTGATGGATCACGAGGAAGCGGCCATCAGTCCACAGCACATGCCCTGCCGCTCGCGCCGCAGCGTGCTGCTCGCAGACCGCGCAGTTCACTTGGTCCCCTTGGGGCCGCCGCCGTCGAGGTACTTCTCGCGGATCGCTTCCTCCAGGTCGACGCCCGCGATGTTGGCCAGCGTGCACATCCACGCCAGGCAGTCGGCGAACTCCTCGCGCAGGTTCGCCGGGTCTGGCTCGCCGCGTTCAAGCTTGCCCAGCGCATGGGCGAGCTCGCCGAACTCCTCGGCGAACCACAGGAAGGTCTTGCCGGCACCGCGCGCACTGTCCGTGGCGTAATAGCGGTCGTGGATCAGCTTCTGGAATTCAGCGATGCGCATCCGCGGACTCTACGCGGCGCTGTTCGTGCTTGTCCTCCCGCGACCTCGGGCCCTGGCCGCGCGGACGCGCGCGCTCCTCCTGCGTCGCTCGGGATGGGCGCTGCGCGGCCGCTGTCCTGCAGCCGTCGCGGAAAGGGGGCGACGGCCGCACAGCCAGAGCGCTCACTCAGCTCATCGACACGCTCAGCGCATCGAACCGAAACGTCCTGGGCGGGACTTGAACCCACAGCCTTCGCCTTCGGAGGGCGACGCTCTATCCAATTGAGCTACCAAGACAGCGAACGACGAAGGACTGTACCAAGGCCCCCACCGATCGCGCTAGCCTTTGGGCGTGCCCAGCACGGATGCTGTCCAACACCCCGGATCGAGCGAGTGCCGCGCGCCCTCGGCGCGTGCGCAAGCCTGGGCGCTCCACACGATCACCTGCGTGAATTCGCTGGGTACCGGCGTGCTCTGGAATGGACTGAGCTTCCTGGTGGAGCGCGACTACGCCTACACCCGGCAGGAAACGCTCGCGCTCTATGTCGGCACGGCGTTGGCATATGCCGCCGCGGCATGGTGGACCGGATCACTGCTGCGGCGGCTCGGCAATCGGATCAGCCCGCGTGCATTCCTCGGTTGGATCTTCGTCGCGCAAGGACTGGCTGCGCCACTGGTCCTCGTTCCGGGTTCGAGCATCGGGCTCGTCGTCGCAGCAGCGGTTCTCTCGGTCGCGGGCGCCATGATGTGGCCCGTCGTCGAGGCGTATGTGAGCAGCGGCAAGGACGGCCACGCCATGCGCCGCTCCATCGGGCTCTGGAGCATCAACTGGATGGGCTCCGTCGGCGCGTGCCTCCTGCTCATGGCGCCGCTCTATGCCACCGGCCTCACGCGCTGGGCCATGGTCGCGGTCCTGCCGATCAGCGGGCTCAGCATCATGTGCCTTCGTTTCCTGCCGCGCGAACCCGCGCCGCACGGAGAGGAACACCACGACGCCCCTGCGTCCTACCAGCCGATGCTCGCCAGCGCGCGCGTGCTGCTGCCCACGGCCTACATCGTGGTTGGTGCGATCAGCCCGATCCTGCCGTATGCGATCGAAGCCCTGGCGATCGATCCTGCTTGGCGCACGCCACTGGGTTCCCTTTGGCTCTTCGCCCGGGCAGCGGCCGTATCGATGCTGGCGCTCACCCACTTCTGGCATGGACGATGGCAGGGACTCGTACTCGCCGCGCTTGCGCTCGCTGCCGGCTTCACGATGGCTGCCTTGGCCCCCAACACGATCACGCTCGTCATCGGCCTCGTGTCGATCGGTCTCGGGCACGGGTTGCTCTACTACAGCGCGCTCTATTACGCGATGCGACTGGAGCGCGCCGATGTCGACGCGGGTGGCAAGCACGAGGCACTCATCGGCTTGGGCTACGTGATCGGCCCTGGCGCCGCGCTCGTCGGAGGAATGTGGCGCGGCGTGCACGGCATCGTGATCGTCGAGCTCACGGTGCTGGGGCTGGCGATGCTTCTGGCAGTGCGGGCATGGCGGCAGGCGGCACGATCAGCCAGTCCATGACTGACGGCAGTACTTGCGGCACGATCATCGTGTGACCTTCGCCTTCGTGGACGGTGCATTCGATGCACGCCCCACGATCCCGGAGCGACCGCGCAGCTGCCGAGATGCGACTGGCCTGCATCAGCGGATCGAGCGCACCCAACTCGACACGGATCGGTGGCAGTTCCCGGATCGCCGCCTCGTCCATCCCTGAACGCCCCGTGCCGGGCACGCCGCCGAAGCCACCCCAGCCAGCCAGGAGTGCCGCGCGCGCGATGGCCTCGGGCCGGGCGCACACGATCGAAGCCGTCGCCGCCGCCCCCATGCTGTGCCCAACGACCGCGACGCGCGCACGGTCGATGCCCCACTCCTGGGCCAGCCGGTCGACGAGCCCATCGAAGAGCAGCGGACTCGTCGCGAAGACCGTCGTGTTCGGCGCCACCACCACACAACCAAGTCGCTCGGCCTGACGAACGATCTCGCCCTGCCCGTAGGCGGAGAAGAACATGCACTCATCGCCACCCGCGCCGTGCAGGGCAATCACCAAGGGCGGGCTCGATCCGTCGCGCACTGAGTCGGGCACGACGATCCGGCACGGCAGGTTCACACCACCGACCTCGATCACGCGCCACTGGTCGCCGCGCCGGCCGACGAACAACGGCTCGCCCCGTTCGAGCCGGGCAAGATCCTCGCGCACCATCGACCAGATTCGCGACTGGTCCATGACGAGCTGGATGGTCCGGCGCGGTGATGCCTCGTTGGTGAGGAGCGCTGCGCGGAAGCGGGCTTCCGCAAGATCGGTGGGTGTGCAGCGGCCCGAGGCGGCCGCCAGTTCGATCGCGCGCTCGGCCCGCTGCCGGAGTTCATCCGGCGAAGCCTCGGTCACGGGAACCATGCGAATCCGCATCCAGTCGCTCGCCGGGTCCTTGGCCAACCGGACATCGATGGTGCGTGCTCCCGCATCCTCCCCCATCGCGAGCGTGACGGTGGCCGGCGGCGTGACCTCAAATGGCTGGCCGCCGCCGGCTCTCAGGGTGATCGGCGTACCGAGGCCGGACCGCGGCAGCGCAACCGACACGGCCATCGAGGCCTCGTCGGCGCGCAGCGCACTGCGCGCAGGGGCAACGCGCACCTGCATCGCACGAAGGAGATCAGCGCGCTCATCGGCGTCCTGCACCTCCAGCACATCGAGGGTCAGCGCATCGAGCGCATCGACCGCCTCCACGAGCCGGTTCTGGAAGAACAGCAGCGTCAGGCCATCGAACCGACGGTTCAATTCCGTTCTCGACAACCCACCGGGTCCATCGGCGACGGCTGTCTCCAGCCGCTGGAATGCTGCGGCGAGTTCAGCCTTCGTGACCGAAGCCGACGGCGTCGTGCGCCGTGCGCTCCGAGTGGTCGTGGGTGCAGCAGAGCCTTCGCTGGACTCATTCAGTGCGGACGCCTCGGGCGAGGACGGCTCGGTCGTTGGATTCACTGCCGCCACGGGTGATGGGCCTTCCACGAGTGTGGGATCCCAGGACGGCTCAGTCGTTGGATTCACTGCCGCCACGGGAGCCTGCACAGCGATCGGGGCCGGCTGGACTTTGGTGGCGTTCGAGGCCATCAGGCTCACGCCGCACGCCACGGCCAGAACGGTGAACCATCGCACGCCATTCATGATGCAGGAGCCTTGATCGAAGAAAGCGCCCGGAGTGCTGCATCACGCGCCGTGGCGTGATCGACGATGGGATTCGGATAAGACTGGCCAAGCACCACCCCCGCCGCGGCGAGGACGGCCGTGGGCGCTTCCCATGGCTTGTGGATCAGCTTGCTCGGCACGCGGGCCAGCTCAGGAACCCATCGGCGAACATAGGCACCGTCCGCGTCGAACTTCTCACCTTGCAACACCGGATTGAAGATCCGGAAGTACGGCGCGGCGTCCGCACCGCACCCGGCACTCCATTGCCAGCCAAGCGAATTGCTGGAGAGATCCGCATCGAGCAAGGTGTCCCAGAACCAGTCGGCACCGTGGCGCCAGTGCTGCCGAAGGTGCTTGACGAGGAATGAGCTCACCACCATGCGGATGCGGTTGTGCATGGTGCCAGTCGACCAGAGTTCGCGCATACCAGCATCGACGATCGGATAGCCCGTCTGCCCGCGCTGCCAGCGCTTCAGCGCCGCCGGGTCGTCGTTCCAAGGGAACGCCTCGAAGCCGGGTTGCAGAGGCCGCTCCGCGGTGTGCGGGAAGTTGGCCATGACATGGTGGGCGAAGTCCCTCCAGAGCAGTTCAGCCTGGAACTTGTCGATCGCCGCACGCCAGCCGGGCTGCACCTGTGCGGCGCGCTCGGCTTCGTGCCAGATCCGGCGCGGGGACAGTTCGCCTGCATGAACATGCGGACTCAGGCGACTCGCTGCGGGTCGCCCGGGGAAGTCCCTGCCATCGGCATACCCCGACACCGGTCCTGCGAGGAAAGCCTTCAGTCGATCCTTCGCACCGGCCTCGCCGGGGGTCCAGAGCGCGTGGAATGCACCGTCCCACGCCTTGACCGGTTCGAGCTTGAGCGACTCGATCGATGCACTGGCGAGCGCGCCCTTGAACCATGGCACCGCACGAGGAGCACCGCGTGCTGCATCGAGCTGGCAACGGGTACGCCACGCCTTGGCGAAGGGCGAATACACCTTGTAGGGAACGCCCGTCCCCGTGCGCACCGACCATGGGTCGTGGAGCAGCGAGCCATTCGCCCAGACGATGCCGATGCCAGAGGCGGCGAGTTCTCGCTGTGCAGCGGCGTTGGACTCGCGCGCTCCGAGCTCAAAGCGCTCGTTCGCATAGATCGTGTCGGCACCGGTCTCTGCGGCAACCGCGAGCAGTACGGCAGCACGAGGTCCCGACCGGATCACCAGCCGCCCCCCAAGAGAGCGCAGCGAGGCATCGAGCGCGCCGAGCGAGCGATGCAGCCACCAGCGGCTCGCACCGCCGGGAGCCCAGGCTCCCTCACCGTCGGGATCCCAGATGTACAGCGCCACGACCGGCTCGCCGCGCTCGCACGCAGCCCGCCACGACGGTTGGTCATCCAGCCGAAGATCGTTCGAGAACCAGCAGATCGATGGTGCCATCACGCGCGTCCAAGTTCGAAGTCAAGGGCATCCTGCAAGAGCGGGAAATCCCAGCGGAATCCAAGCTCAGCGGCACGGGTGGGCTGTGCGAACTGCCCGCGCAGGAGCAGCGACTCACCCATCTCGCCGAAGAGCATGCGCACGACCGCAGCCGGCATCGGCGCGAACGCCGGTCGACGCAGGCTGCGCCCGAGCGCCTTGGCGAACTGACGCTGCTCCACTGACTCGGGAGCCACGGCATTCACCGGCCCTGCCCAGCGAGCATCCACGATCGCCGTGGCGATCATGCCCAGAAGGTCATCGGACGCAATCCACGAGATGCCCTGCTTGCCGGAACCGATCGGTCCGCCGGCTCCGAAGAGAAACGGCGTTCGCATCTTGGCGACGGCCCCGCCTGCAGCCGTGACCACCATGCCCGCACGAAGGAAGACCACGCGAATGCCCGCATCGATTGCAGGCTGCGCTGCAGCCTCCCAATCCCGGGCGAGCTGGGCGATGAAATCGCTGCCGGCGGCATCGCGCTCGTCCACCGTGCGCTCGTGCTCGGTGCCGTAGATCCCGATGCCGCTCATGCACACAAGGACCTTCGGCTTGCGCTCGAGGCCCGCCAGCAGCGTGCACAGGTGTCGCGTGGCCGCGATCCGGCTCTCGCGCAGGACTTCCTTGCGGGCGGGCGTCCATCGTTCATCCGCCAAGTTCGCACCGGCCAGGTGAACGATCGCGTCCAGCGACTCGAAGGGCGCCGTGGCGACACGCTCACCGCCGGGATTCCACTGGATCTCGCCGCGGCTGGCGCTGGCCGAGCCTCGGGTGAGTCGCTTCACGCTCGTGCCGCCAGTCGTCAGGAATGCCTGCAACTGCCGACCGACCATGCCACTTGCGCCGGTGATGCCCACGCACAGTTCCGAGAGTGCAGCGCACTCCCGGTGGCGGTGCAGGTCATTCGCCAGACGCCGATGGCGGAACCTGAAGGCGCGCTCGAGATCACTGCGCACCAGCCAACCGCCCAGCATCGAGCCCACCGGCGGCACGGGGAGCTCATACTGAATGTCATCGGTGATCGCGCTTGATGCACCGCGCTCCTCGAACCGGTGCTGGTGACGCCACCGACGGAACGGCCCGCGCACTTGGATGTCGACAAAGCCCGTCGCCGGATCGACCTGCTCGTGGCGCGCCACCCAGCGGATCGGCAGCAGTCCCTTCTGCAGGATGAACTCAGCGATTGCGCCATCGACCATGGGGACCGGCGCCTTGACCACATCGACCTCTTCCCACGGCGGGAGCATGCGCTGCAGCGCGCCCTCGCGCATGTGCCAGTGGGCCAGATCGCCGCGCGAGGCGGGCATCGGGCTTGAACGCGTGAAGCGGCTCATCGCAAGGACTCCACGGTGACGGGCTTGCCGTGGACCAACAGTTCACAGACGATCGAGGCCACGCGCTGGTCGTCGCGACGCTGATCGGCCGAACGCTTCCGCACGCTGCCCATGACAAGGCTCATGCGGGGATTGTCCCTCAAGGACGCCTCGTGGCGACCCAAGAAAGCCCAGTACATCGGGGTGATCGGGCAGGTCGTGCCCGGCGTGAAGCGGCACCCATCGCAGAAGTCACCCATCTTGCGGATGTAGGCGCTGCCGCAGACATACGGCTTGGTCGTCATCACCTCGCCCGCGCTGTAGGTGGCCATGCCAAGCACATTGGGCTCGACGACCCAGTCCCAGGCATCCATGTAGGCAACCCAGAACCAATCGGTGAGTTCACGGGGATCCACATCGAGCAGCGTCGCGAGGTTGCCCAGCACCATGAGCCGGGTGATGTGGTGGCTCCATGCTTCGGCCCACACGCCCTCGACGACCTGATCCAGACATCGAAGCCCGCTCGGGGCGCCCCAGAAGGCCGGCGGAAGCGGTGTCGCTCCGCCGCCTGCCCGAGCGGCCCACGACGGACGCGCGCCACCATCGACGCCAGCGGGTGCGCTGCCTGCAGTGGTCCAGCCCTTGCCCGACCAGCGCGCGAAACCGCCATCGCCCGGGACCTTCGCCACGGTGCCCGTGGCCGTGCCCAAGCCGGTCCGGAACCCTTGGGTCGCATCGTGGACATGGCGCACGAATTCGCGCCAACCGATGACCTGACGGACGAATCCCTCCCGGCATGCCAGCGGAATGTCGAGTGCCAGCACATCATCGACCAGGCGGCGAGGCAGGATCCGCATCACATTGAGCAGCGGCGAGATGCGCGAATGGAACAGCCCCCTGCTCCGCGTGCTCATGGCATCCTCGAACGGCCCAAAGTGCGGCAGACAGGCCTGCAACGCCCACGACCACAGTTGGTGCGTCTCGCGCAGGGTCGCGGGGAGCACTTGGACATCCACCGCGCCCGGATGGTGCGAGAAACGCTCGTTCACCTCGCGCTCGACTTCGGTCCGGCGGGCGGTCATCGCGAAGACCGGCGGCTCGGGCGCCGCTGGCACGCCATCCCACCGTTCCCGGTTCTCTGCATCGAAGGACCATGCACCACCCTCCGGGCGCCCAGCATCGTCGACCATGATGTCGAGCCGCTTGCGGACGCGTCGGTAGAAGGCATCCATCCGCCATCCGCCCTTGGGCATCGGCCCAAGGTCATCGGCGGTCGTCATCCATCCCTCATGCGCCACGAACGAGAGGACACCCTCCTTGACCAAGGGCGCAAGCTCGGCACGCATCTCATGCTCGGCCGGCTGCATGCACACGATCGGGCCCTCTGCACCAAGCTCACGGTGAGCGCTGCGGACGAGGTCGACGATCGAGGCGCGGCCTTGCGCGCAGTGCACCGCTCGACCGGCGATCCGGCACTCTTCGGCGAACTCGCGGGCGTTCAGGAGCAGCAGCGCCAGGCGCTGTCGGTGATATGGCCGACGGGACATCCACTCATCGCTCTCGACCAGAATCACCCCTGCGTGCCGATCCCGCGCCAGAGGGCCGATGTCCTGCGTGAGCTGGTCAGGCAGCGCGAGCACCCACGCCGAAGCCCGGGCCT
>Ga0194124_10006578_pt1 | contig 10281 bp, 7 predicted proteins | sample TA2KigCas0mmetaG_FD_148605 | JGI IMG/M metagenome (GOLD analysis project Ga0194124, IMG submission 148605) | Freshwater microbial communities from Lake Tanganyika, Tanzania - TA2015031 Kigoma Deep Cast 0m | ecosystem: Environmental > Aquatic > Freshwater > Lake | place: Tanzania: Lake Tanganyika...
AAAACATGTTCTGCGGTATGCATTTCCCCCAAGCCTGGCAGCTGGCTCTCCAAAAGCTTGTTCCATTGAAATCAAAAAAGTCGGCAGTCAAGGTTTCAGGTGCCTCAGGCAAGCGTAAAGATACTTATTCGCTTGAATCAAGACAGACTGGGATCATTAAGTTCAAGAATTTAGAACTGCTTGCTAACAACCCAAGTTGTGTAACTGTTATTTTCATTCACTATCATCCGAGGGAGTGGTTCGCGCCGGGATTCTTGAGACTGATTGAGTCTGCATGCCATTCTGGATTCCGAGTTGTCGTGGTTTCTAATTCGCGGCCATCAAGGGCCTTGACGAGCTTGAGACTTGACAATTTATTGTATGTTCAACGGTCCAACATAGGCTATGACTTTGGGGCTCTTCGTGATGTTCGAGTATTACTTAAGAGGCATGGCTTAATCGCCGACGGGCGATATGTTTTGATGAATAGTAGCATGATAAATATAGCTTCTCATGGCTTTGGGGCTGACCCGATTCTCGATCAATTGACTGACTCAAGCTGTGATGATGATTTGCTTTCTATCACCACCTCGTACGAAGGAGGAGTGTATCATATACAGACATATTTTTACAGCATGTCTGGCCGTTTATTCGGATCTGATGCTTATGATGAATTTCTTGAATATTACTGGCAAGGCCTTTCCGAGAAAGGCCTGTCTCCGCGTGATTATGCAATCAAATATGGTGAGCTTCGCTTTACATCCTGGGCCATTAAAAGGGGATTTAGAGTGAATTCACTTTTTGAAAATCTCCATTTGCCATCCAATCAGCAATACTCGCGGATGGCTGCGCTTGGCAATAAATTACTTCCTTGCATTATGCATTCCAGCGAGGATACGTCTGCTGTTAGAGATAATTTTCAACATCTAATCCAAACCCTTAGCCTTGAGTGGCTCCCAAAGCCTGGTTTACAACACAACCCTTCGCAGGCGTGGTGGGCTCTGCTCATTTCCAGTAACTTTCTCTTTATTAAGCGGGAGGTTTTAGAAGCCCCTCACCATATCGGCAGCCACGCGGCAAGTGCAGCTTCCTTATTAATGCCCATATTGGAGGAGTTGGAAATAACAATTCCGGACTGGTCTGACCTGCATGTTATTAATAGGTTGGTGCACGCCTCTCGGAAATAGCTCTCATTTGATTCCAGTCTGATTAAATCTTTGGAGTTACGATGTCCTCACTGTACTCAACTTCCAGTAGCTATGATCATGAATTTGTATGCCTTAGCAGTGGACTAGACCCATCTGCCGTGAATCCAGCTGAGTCATCAATCGACCCAAATCTTGGCCCCCTGAATGCTGCAGAAATGATACGCCAGCAATCTCACCTCTTGCCCGTAGTTCTTCAACCATACACCGATTCGATTGCAACTGAATTTAAGTGGAAGGGCTATCAGGCTCGCAATGATGATCTAGCTGGTTTATCACCTAGTCAACTGGTTGAGCATTTCATCGCCCATGGGATTAAGGAGCCTCGCCACTGGGATCAAGACGCGCCGCTACTTAACCGGCGCTTTGCTTGGCTCTATTACTCGGGCAACGATAGTCACCTTTCATCTAATATTCAGGCTATTGTTCATTGTTATCATTATCAAGTGCTTTGCTATCAGTTGCCATATCTGCGGCAATTGAGTCGGCTTGGTGCGAAGATTGTCATCTTGGTTGCCAATCCTGCGATCGCTGATTCGGCAGTAACAGATTTGTTGAAGTCGTTAAACACTGGTCATGTGAGCCATGAATGGATACGAATTGAAAACCAAGGTGAAGACTGGTCTTCTTTCCATTTGGCTTATAAGAGCGGCGTTTTTGACGAGGCGGGAGTGACGTACAAGTTTCAAACGAAGTTGTCTGCTAACCTTGGAATGGATGGTGGTGCTGCATGGATTGATGAGGCTTTGGGGTCTGTCTGTGGAAGTCAGTCGTTAATTTCTAGAGCTCTTGGTGCATTGATCGCTGATGGCGCGCCTGTGGCGGCATCAGCTGCCGTTAAGAGATTGGGATATGGCATAAATGAAGGCCTTATTCGTGCCTTTCTGAGTAGATTGAAATTTGAAGACGATGTTGATTTCTCAACAAGCCCATTCGCGGGTGGCTCTATGTTTGTAGCTCGAAATGAATTCATCAAGCGCTTCTATGTCGATCTTGGTGAGATTGACTATAGCATGGCTTATGATTCGGGATCTAAGTATTGCGGCCGATTTGCTGGTCATGCCATCGAAAGGGTGTTTTTCTACTATGCTTCTAGATTTTCGGAGCGCCCCGTTGCTTGGCTAGAGTAAGTATAGTGAATAATCTGTGCAGACTTTCTTTCGCTATGGGCTTTGCAATCCGAAGGTTTTGGTCGGTTTTTGGCGGGCAGATTTCGTCCCTGGCCCCACGTTAGCTTTGTGGCGGCGGGTGGGCGGGAAACAGGTTTGATTTAATTGTATTCCTGGCTGCGAGTTTTCCTCTCGTGATGATGTGAAGACTTGCATGGCAGCACCTCAAAAAAACCGAGTCCAGCTAGGAGTTTGTCGCACGTTGGCTGCGACCACCTGGGTGTGCAGGGCCTCTGAGTGGGAGGCTCCTCCGGGTTGTTGGCGCTCAGCGGAGCGGCAGCAGCTCACGCTGCTGCCGTATTTGCTCTGAATAACTTGAGCAGGTTGTGCGTGGTGGCCATCAGTGCCCATTCCCCATTCACCTTCTCCAACCCTCGCAACCGGAGGCGATCCAGCCCCCTGGCACCCTTGATCTGGCCGAATACGGGCTCCACGATTGTTTTACGTAGGCCGTAGATCGTGTGGCCGGCCTTGGATCTGAGCTTCCGATCCATCCGCCCTCGCGCATCCAGGTCACGGGGTGCCCTCCCCCTTGATGGCCTGGGCCGCTGGCCGTGCTGCTGCCGGCTGGTGGAGATGTATGCCTGCAGCCCTTTCTCCTCGCAGGCTTCCAGGTTGGCGGTGCTGCAGTAGCCGGCATCAGCGATCAAGGGAGAAGCGACGCTGGTCAGTCAGTCGGTTTTTCCGCAAACTCCTGACGCCCACGTCGGCCTGACCAAGGCGGTGGGCCGCATGTTCCAGGGATCCAGCTGGCAGCGCTGCCGGCTTCACGTTGCGCGCAACCTGTTGCAGTCGGTGCCCAAGGCCCAGCAGAAGATGGTGGCCGCCGCCCTGCGCTCGGTGTTCACCCAGCAGGGAGCCGCTGGCGTGGAGAGCAGTGGGATCCGGTCGCCGTCATGCTCACCGGCAAGTTCCCCAGAGCGGTCGAACTGATGGCCACGGCCCGGGAGGACGCGCATCAGGAATCGACCTCAGATAGCTGATCAGGTCGAGATCGGTTGCGGCAGAGGCGCTTTTAAGCACGGAAAGGAAGCGATTCCTCCGACCTCAACCCATGCTGACAGCCCCGGCCAGGGAGCTTGTGACACACTTTTGATCAGCCCTGCCCTGGCGAGCTCGTATCCGAGAAGCCAAGCCGCTTGACTCAGTTCAAGCCCGTCATCCTACGCGATTAAAGAACCATTGAACAGAGAATGATCTGAAATTCCAGAATCTCCTTGGCCTCAATCGTAGTATAATCTAGTTCGCCGCTCAATGCCCCTTGGCTAACTTGTTCAATGGTTTCAACTCAGCACTAGGCGGAGCCAAGTATTACCTTTTGTATAATTGCTCTGACCATTTAGTCTGCTTTCAAGAAGACAAAGGTTTTATCCTCGCGAAGCAGGACACAAAATCTTATTTAAGCAAGATATCTGCCCTGCCTGTTGTTATTGTCCTTGCTGCGCCAGAATTATCTCATCCTGGCGCTGAAGACATCACGAATGCGCTTCTTCTAGTCCCTCAATTCGCAAAGTCCGGGAAAGACATTTTTACTATACATCACCATGGATATACGCAAAACATTGCCATAGCATTCCTTCGCGCCCATCACATGCATGGCGGTCACACTATCAATATTCTTAACTGCGGCCGTCGATATCTAAGCTCCCAGCCCGCCAGTCGAAAGAAATGGACTGAAAAAGACTATGAATCAACAGAAATAAGCTTTTCAAGGTCTGAAGCCAGAGAATGGGAAATATTTAGCATTGTTCCGATCAACTCATCCAAGTTTTCTGGACCCCTAGATGCTTTTTGTGGCAGTGAGCTTGAGATCCCTAAGGGAACAAGAACCTCTTCGACTGGATTCAATGTTGTCTCGCCTCAATCACTACTAGGCCTTTGGACTCGTCTTGCCAAGCGCGACTTGGCGAGTAATTTTCTGTTCTTTGATAAATATAAAAGTCTTAGCAGAGCAAGCAGCGCCAAAGCCAAGCATACTTCTGCGAGTATTGGCGCTACATATAAGATCGATGCGACCTATGACTATCTTGGAAGGGAAAATCAGGTCTTTAATGGCCAACCCATAAGTCTTCGCGCTTATGAGAAATATATTGAGCGAACACGCATAGTACCTTCGAAGGGACCCTGTATTATTGCAACCGCCAGGAATGAATCAATCTATCTTCCAGATTGGTGCTCCTATCACTTTGGCCTAGGCTTTGAGCATATTTACCTCTATACCAACAACAACGATGATCTTACCAAAGAGATTGCATTAAGGATTGCCGAAGTCACTGGGATGATGACTGTTATTGACAACATAGTTTCCGATCCAAAGACAAGGCCGCAGTACAAATCTTACAGGCACGCACTTTCTGTCTCTCAAGAAGTCTTGGATCATTCATGGTGTGCCATAATTGATATAGACGAATATCTTATGCTGCGCCCAGTCTGCGGTTCCACGCCCAGCATATTACAATTCATTCAGGCTGTTGATCGCGATGCACTTACCTCGCCAGACGTAATAGTCCTGAATTGGATATTTGCCGGGATCGATCGTTCTTTCTATGCCGGGATTGCACCACCGCCCTTACCAAAACGAATTGGACCCATAGTTGGCGGCGAGAATAACCACATAAAATCTATATTCAAGCCTCGACATTTTCTTGCTGCTCACTGTCATTATCCAGTAAGCAACTCTTTCTTTATTCCTTCTCCCGCAGACTCCTCTGGTCAATTCTATTGTGATTACTTTAACAGCCCAGAACCGGCTATAGCGAAAAGATTCTCTGCTGGCAATGCAGCAGTCCTGCATTACTATCACAAGTCCTTCGCGGAATTTATGTGGAAAAACATGAGAAATACAGGTGATATGCCCCTCTGCACTGTCGATTTGCCCAATATAGAACCGTTGGAGTCATTTGCCGCTGCTGCCGCTGCATACCATTCTGCAGCAGGCAGGCCACATGCTTCCGCAAAGTGGCTACTTAGGGCATTCCACTCAACAATTGATAGTGAGCCTTCTAGTTCTATAATCAATGATAAGTGCATCTCTCGGCTTGCTAATGAATCCTGGCGGCTGATTCAAGGTAGGGTGGTTTCCGCGGCCAAGCTAGTCGTCAAGGAAGGCATTCCTGTTTCAAGTAAATTGAATGAGTTGTTAGACCGACAGGCTTCTTGTTTCTGACAGCTTTGGCGAATCTAATATTTGTTTAAAATACCTTAAGGAGACTTTGAAAAACTAATGTCATCCGCGAGTGAGGTGTACACCACTCCTGCAAGGCATGGGCAATGAACTCAGGCCCATTGTCCATCCGCAGGCGGGTTGGTTCAGGGTACAGCTTGAGCAGCTCCTCGATCGTGTCGATCACGTCAACGGCCTTGCAGCGACGGCCGACACGAATGGCCAGACAGACGCGGCTGTATTCATCCAGCACGTTCAGGAATTTGAGCGTACGCCCATCCATTGTCTGATCGAACTGGAAGTTGATCGCCCAGACGTGGTGTGGATAGTTGGCCCTCAACAGATCCCTGGAACCGTCTGCTGGGCGGCAGCGCTTGCGCCGGTGCGGGAGGGACCGATGGAGCCCCTCGTCCCTCCAGATCCGCTGTACCTGCTTGTGATTAACGCTCCAACCCTCAAGCCGCAAGCGGCGATAGACGAGCCGCCGACCCCAGCGCACATGGCGGCGGGCCAGTTCACGGATCAGCTGGCGCAGCTTCTGCTCCTCAATCGCCGCAACCGGCAAGGGTCGGCGTTGGGTGTTGCGGTTCTGGCTGGCCAGGCGGCAAGCACCGCTGGGAGACCCGGAATCGATCCTGCAGAACCACAATGGCTCTGCGGCGGCGTTCCGGGCTCATAAGTTTCCCTCGGCAAGCTCCTTGAGCATCGCCTTATCGAGCTCGGCGTCAGCGAGCAGGCCCTTGAGGCGATTGTTCTCCTGCCCCAGCTCCTTGAGGCATTTGGCTTCAGTGGCTTTCATGCCGCCGTAGAGCTGCTGCCAGCGGTGATAAGTCGAGGCCGACACCTCAAGGGTCCGGCAGACGTCGGCCACTGTCTGGCCCTGGTTGAGGAAATGCTCAGCGGTGCGCAGCTTGCGGATGATCTGCTCGGGAGTGGGAGCCCCTTTCAGGGGTGGCGCCCCGCCTCAGGGGTTAACGATGGAGGCTGTCCAAAAAATCAGTCCACCTCACCCCGGGCGATCAGTTGCTCGGCAGTTTTGATCTTGCGAATGATCTGCTTGCCGTTAGCTGGTGCGTTTCATGGTAAGGTTAAATGCGAAGCCTGACTGATTTAACATTCTCAATCACCCCAGTTCGATTTCGGGGCCTACGTGACACAGTCATCATTCTGCAGGCAGAATGTATTCTCGGGTCCAGTTCCATAGCCCGCTTACATTAAGTTTTGCTATTTACTAGCAATCGCCTGGCCTCAGCTCGACCTGGCCAAATTTGCCTCCAATTGCCTCCAAGATGTTGTCGGTCGGCTGATTGGCAGGGCAAATTGGTGGCCGCAATTGTTCATTGGGCGGGAATTCGTTGATCGCATTAGCTTGCTATTATCGGCTTGTTGTCTATTGCAGCTATGTCGCTTGTCAACCTGATCACCGGCGGAGCCGGATTCGTGGGCTCACACCTCGTTGATCGCCTTATGCAGGCTGGCCAGGAGGTGATCTGCCTCGACAACTACTTCACCGGCCGCAAGGCCAACATCGCCCAGTGGATCGGCCACCCCCGCTTCGAGCTCATCCGCCACGACGTCACCGAACCTATCCGCCTTGAGGTTGACCGCATCTGGCACCTCGCCTGCCCCGCCTCACCCGTCCATTACCAGCACAACCCGATTAAAACCGCCAAGACCAGCTTTCTCGGCACTTACAACATGCTCGGCCTGGCACGCCGCGTCAGCGCCCGCCTGCTGCTCGCCAGCACATCCGAGGTCTACGGCGATCCCGAGGTCCATCCCCAGCCCGAGTCCTACCGCGGCTGCGTTAACACGATCGGCATCCGCAGCTGCTACGACGAGGGCAAGCGTGTCGCCGAAACCCTCTGCTTCGACTACCGCCGCATGCACGGCACCGAGATCCGCGTCGCCCGGATCTTCAATACCTACGGGCCACGTATGCTCCCCGACGACGGCCGTGTGGTCAGCAACTTCATCGTGCAGGCATTGCGCGGCGAACCCCTCACCATCTACGGCGACGGCAGTCAGACTCGTTCCTTCTGCTACGTGGACGACCTGGTGGACGGCCTGATTCGCCTGATGAACGGCGACCACACCGGCCCGATCAACCTCGGCAATCCCAGTGAATTCACCATCCGGCGGCTGGCCGAGCTGGTGCGCGAGCGCATCAATCCCGAACTACCCGTCATTGAGAAGCCTTTGCCTGCCGACGACCCCACCCAGCGCCAGCCCGTGATAGATCTAGCTGTGTAGTCCCAAAGCTGGGAGCCTTCCGTCCCCCTCCAGCAGGGGCTCGAGCTCACCATTAGTCACTTCCAGAAAGCCTTGGCAGCATGAAGAATTTCATCCACAGCATCTGCTGCATTGGCGCGGGTTATGTGGGCGGCCCCACGATGGCGGTGATCGCCGACCGCTGCCCTGGGGTGCAGGTGACGGTGGTGGATCTCAATGCTGAGCGGATCGCCGCCTGGAACGATCCGGATCTCAGCAAGCTGCCGGTGTATGAGCCGGGGCTCGATGCGGTGGTGGGCCGGGCCCGGGGCCGCAATCTGCACTTCTCCACCGCCGTGGAGGAGGCGATTGCCGCCGCCGACCTGGTGTTCATCTCGGTGAACACCCCCACCAAGACCAAGGGCCTTGGTGCGGGGCAGGCCAGTGATCTCAAGTGGGTGGAGGCCAGTGCCCGCAAGGTCGCCAAGGCGGCCCGCGGCCACACGATCGTGGTGGAGAAGAGCACCCTGCCGGTGCGCACCGCGGCGGTGATCCAGGAGATCCTCGGGGCGGCGGCGGCTGGTGATGCAGCCGAGAGCCAGCCGGCCAAGACCTTTGCGGTGCTCTCCAACCCCGAATTCCTGGCGGAGGGCACGGCGATCGGTGATCTGGAGGATCCCGATCGGGTGTTGATCGGCGGCGACGACCCCGCGGCCATCGCCGCCCTGGCTTCGATCTATGGCCAATGGGTGCCCGCCGCGCGGATCCTCATCACCAACCTGTGGAGCAGCGAGCTCTCCAAGCTCACTGCCAATGCCTTTCTGGCCCAGCGGATCAGCTCAATCAACAGCATCGCCGCCTTCTGTGAGGCCACCGGCGCCGATGTGCGCGAAGTGGCCAAAGCCATCGGCGCCGACAGCCGCATCGGGCCGAAGTTTCTGCAGGCGGGGCCTGGCTTTGGCGGCAGCTGCTTCCAGAAGGACATCCTCAACCTGGTGTACCTCTGCCGCCACTACGGCCTGGAGGAGGTGGCCGCCTACTGGGAGCAGGTGGTGACGCTGAACACCTGGCAGCAGCACCGCATCGCCCGGCTGGTGATCACCAAGCTGTTTGGCACGGTGAGCAGCAAGCGGATCGGTTTGCTCGGCTTTGCCTTCAAGGCCGATACCAACGACACGCGCGAATCGCCGGCGATCCGCATCTGCCGGGATCTGCTGGAGGAGGGGGCGATCCTGCAAATCCTCGACCCCAAGGTGAGCGAGGGGCAGATGGCGAGGGATCTGGGGCAGGAGCCTGGAGGGGTGTCTCCGCCAGGTTCCGGAGATGGTCAGTGGCAGCGGGTGCCGGATGTGCAGCAGGCGGCCGCTGGAGCCGATGCTCTGCTGCTGCTCACGGAATGGGAGCAGTTTGCCACGATCGATTGGCCGGCAGTGGTGGCGGTGATGCGCCAGCCCGCCTGGCTCTTCGATGCCCGGGCCAAGGCCGATGCCAGCGCCGCCCGGGCGGCAGGGCTGAACGTCTGGACCGTGGGGGAGGCTTGATCCATGCCTTCTTCCCTCACCCGCAACCCAGGGCCGACTGAAAGTCAGACGGCCCGCAGACGGCTACGTGCGGCGTCACCGGGCTGAGCATCCCCGCGAGGTGTGGGCCAGGGATTTCCAGTTCGATGCCACGGCTGACGGCCGCAGACTCAAGTTCCTGAACGTGATCGACGAGCACAGTCGCCTCTGCCTTGCGATCCGGGTGGGCAGGCGCTGCAAAGCCAAGGACGTGGTGGCTGTGGTGGAGGAGCTCACCAGCCTCTACCCGGCCCCGTCGTTCATCCGATCGGACAACGGTCCGGAGTTCATCGCCCAAGCCCTACGGGACTGGTGTGAGGCCAGCATCACCACCAGCACGTGTCCGACGACAATCTGGGTGAGCGCCCCATCAACCTGGTTGACACGGAACAGGCACGGCTTACATCGAACCAGGATCGCCGTGAGAGAACGGATTCGTGGAATCGTTCAATGGCCGGTTCTGCGATGAGTTTCTCAACGCTGAGCTGTTCACCACCGCCCCGGAGGCGCAAATCCTGGCAGATTTTTGGCGCTGGGAGTACAACTCTCTCAGGCCGCACTCGGCCCTCCAGGGCCTCACGCCCCTGGAGGCAGCTCAACAAGGAGCTGCAGCATGACCACACCCACCAACTCTCATAAGGCCTGGACCGATAAAAGGGGTCACCTCACCAGGCCTTCCTCCAGTTGTAGAGGGTGACCACGTGGATGCCCAGCTCTGCTGAAATCCGGGCCAGGCTCTGCTTGTGCGGCGGGCTCATCCGCCTTCTCACATCAGCCTTGACGGCCTCGCTGTAACGATGCATTGCCCTGCTCCATCAATCCCCCTGGTGATCGAGATGGAGAGGCGTCAACTTTCCTGGCAGAGGGGTGGGGTGATATGGAGGCAGGCATGGCTCAGCCCTCCCCCACGGTCCAGACGTTCAGCCCTGCCGCCCGGGCGGCGCTGGCATCGGCCTTGGCCCGGGCATCGAAGAGCCAGGCGGGCTGGCGCATCA
>Ga0194124_10006582_pt1 | contig 10278 bp, 10 predicted proteins | sample TA2KigCas0mmetaG_FD_148605 | JGI IMG/M metagenome (GOLD analysis project Ga0194124, IMG submission 148605) | Freshwater microbial communities from Lake Tanganyika, Tanzania - TA2015031 Kigoma Deep Cast 0m | ecosystem: Environmental > Aquatic > Freshwater > Lake | place: Tanzania: Lake...
CCAACCGAAACCGCCGAAATTGAAGATGAGGCTGAGGCAGCCCGCATGATCGAAGTGCTGCGGGAACATAAGATACCCGTCTGCCTGGATGATTTCGGCGCCGGCGCCGCGGCCTTTCGGTATTTGCGCGCCTTCAAGGTGGATTATGTGAAGGTGGATGGCATTTATGTCGCCAATGCCTTGCAGAGCGAACGTGATCGGGGCTTTATCGCCGCCATGGTTGATCTTGCCCGCACCGTTGGCGCCCAGGTGGTCGCTGAACGCATTGAAACGGAAGAAGAAGCGGCGCTGATGCTGGAACTCGGCGTGCGCTATGGCCAGGGCTATCTTTTCGGCAAACCGAAGATGGAGCTGGCCGTCCGTAGAGCAGGGCAGGCCTGGCAAGAAGCCAAGTGACCGCCACTGCGCTGCCGCGCCTTTGCGTGGTGATCCCCTGTTACAATGAGGCAGCGAATGTCGCGCCCATGGTGGCGCGGCTGGATGCAACCTTGGCCGGCATCGCCTGGGAAGCGATTTTCGTTGATGATGACAGCCCCGATGGCACCACAGCCGCGGTGCGGGCCATTGCCGCGCAGGATTCGCGGATTAGGGGAATAAAGCGCATTGGGCGGCGCGGGCTTGCTTCCGCCTGCATCGAGGGAATGCTCGCGACCTCAGCGCCTTATGTTGCGGTGATTGATGGCGATTTGCAGCATGATGAAACCTTGCTGCCGCGCATGTTGGTGGCGCTTGAAGCGGGTGAAGCGGATATCGTGATCGGCAGCCGCAATATCGAAGGCGGCGACAAGCAGGGCGGGCTGACCGCCGCGCGGCAAATGATTTCCGATACCGGCGCGACGCTTGCAAATGCTGCCTTGCCGATGCGCGTGAGTGACCCGATGAGCGGTTTTTTCGCCCTTCCGCGCGACTTGTTTGAGGAAGTCGCACCGCGTCTGACCGGCACGGGCTTCAAGATTCTGCTCGATATTCTGCTGTCAGCAAAACGGCCTTTGCGCAGCCTGGAGATTCCCTATTCCTTCCGCGCGCGCGTGGCGGGCGAAAGCAAGCTGGATGCGGCGGTGTTGCTGGAATTCGCCGGTCTGCTGGCGGATAAGGCTTTGGGCGGTGTGGTGCCGCTGCGCTTCCTGTCCTTCGCTGCCGTAGGGGCGATTGGCGTGCTGGTCCATCTGGTAGTGCTTGGGCTTTTGCATGGGCTGGTCGGGACGGGTTTTAACGCCGCGCAATGGGCGGCAACGCTGGTCGCGATGACGGCGAATTTCTTGCTGAATAATCGCATCACCTATCGTGATCGGCGCTTGCGTGGGCCGGCGCTGCTGCGTGGCCTGGTGCTGTTTTATCTGGTCTGTGGGCTTGGTGCTGCGGCCAATATCGGCATTGCCAATCTGCTGCTGCGTGATGGCGTGCTGGCCTGGGGCCTCGCCGGCGCGGCGGGGGCCGCGCTCACGGTGGTGTGGAATTACGCGGTTTCCGCCACGCTGGTCTGGCGCGCCAAGTGAATCCTTGGCTGATTGCGCTGCTGGCACTGACGGGTTTGCGCGTGGTGCTGGCGGCGATCCTGCCGCTTTCCCCGGATGAGGCTTATTACTGGGTTTGGTCGCGCAATCTACAGCCCGGCTACCTGGACCATCCGCCCATGGTCGCGATTTTCATCTGGCTTGGCACGGCGCTGGTGGGCGATAACGCGCTTGGCGTGCGGCTTTTGGGGCCTGTGTCGCTGTTCATTGGTTCGCTCATGTTGGCGCGCAGCGCTGAGGATCTTTTCCCCGGCCGAGGTGCCGGGCCTTGGGCGGCGGCGCTGATGAATGCCACGCTTTTCGCGGCCCTCGGCGCCGTCACCATGACACCGGACACGCCCTTGCTGTTCTTTTGGGTGGCGACGCTTTGGGCCGTGGCGCGGGCGCATAGGAGCGGGGATGCGCGCTGGTGGCTGGTGGCGGGCGCTTTCGCGGGTGGGGCGCTTTTGTCCAAATATACCGCCGCCTTGCTCGGCTTCGGCTTGGTGCTGTGGCTGATACTGTTGCCAGAGGCGCGCCGCTGGCTAATGCGCTGGCAGCTTTGGGCGGGGGGCGCTTTGGCGGTCGCGCTATTCGCGCCGGTGATCCTTTGGAATGCGGCGCATGAATGGGCATCCTTCGCCAAGCAGGGCGGGCGTACCGCTGCGGGCGGCGCGGGGCAGAGTCTCCGCTGGCTTGGTGAATTGATCGGCGGGCAGGTGGCTTTGGTCACACCCTTGGTGTTCCTGCTTTGCGTGGTGGGCGCGGTCATGTCGGCGCGGCAGGTTTGGCGCGCGCGAGATACTGGCGCGGCGTTGCTGCTGGCGTTGATCCTGCCGGGGGCGGCGATTTTCATCTGGCAGGCGCTTGGCAGCCGGGTGCAGGGGAATTGGCCGGCGATCCTTTATCCCAGCGCGGCCATAGCCGCCGCCGCCTTGCTGCCCGCTGGCTGGCTGCGGCTTCGCATGCCTGCCCTGGCACTGGGCTTCGCCATGGCCGCTGCTGCCTATTTGCAAGCGACTGCCTCACCTTTGGCGCTCCCCCGGCGGCAGGACCTCACCCTCGCACGGCTTGGTGGCTCGGATGCGCTGGCGGCTGACCTGGCCGAGGCTGCTCGGCGCGAAGGCGCGGCCTTCATCGCCGCAGAGGAATATGGTTTGGCTTCCGGCATGGCCTTTCGCCTGCCGCCCGAGCTGCCCGTGGTGGCGATGGACCCGCGCTGGCGCTTCTTCACCCTGCCGAAACCGCCCGAAAATGCTCAAGGGCTGCTGATCCGGAGCGAGAGGCGGGGGGAGGGGCCACCCCTTTGGCCAAGTGCCGTGCCGCTTGAGGGTGATGCGGGCCGGCTGATCCGCGCCCGGCGTGGCCAGCAGGCCGAAGCCTATCGGCTGTTTCGGGTGACTACCGAGCCCGGCCAGCCGCCAAAGGCGGTTTTGCCGCAACCCGGGCGCTAATCTTCTTGACCTTCCGGGCCGCCGCGCCTTTATCGCGTTTAACGAAAGGCGCCCTGCCATGCATATCCTGAAAAGCCGCCCCTGGAACCTGCCCGAAAGCAGTGCCACACCTGAAGCGCTGGTCTTTGGCCGCCGCCAAGCCATGGCGCTTGGCGCTGGGATGCTGGCCGCTGGGCCAGCCTTGGCGCAGCAGGCCGGATTGCCGCCTGCCATGCGCAACACGCGCTACGCGCCGGGCCGCGCCATCACCGCGGAGCGTGAGGTCACCACCTATAATAACTTCTATGAATTCGGCAGCCACAAGACCATCAGCGCCGCCGCGCAGCGCATGCCGCTTCGCCCCTGGACGGTGAAGGTGGAAGGCATGGTCGAAGCGCCGCGCGAATACGGCATTGAGGATTTGCTCAGCCGCATGCCGCTGGAAGAACGCGTCTATCGCCTGCGCTGCGTGGAAGCCTGGGCCATGGTGGTGCCTTGGACCGGCTTTCCGCTTTCGGCACTACTCGCTGAGGTGAAGCCGCTATCTTCCGCCCGCTACGTTGTGTTCCAGACCGCAACCCTGCCGAGCGTCATGCCGGGCCTCAGGCAAAGCTGGTATCCCTGGCCCTATACGGAAGGCTGCACCATCGCCGAAGCCGGCAATGAGCTTTCCTTCATGGTGGTCGGCGCCTATGGCAAGCTGCTGTCGCCGCAAAATGGTGGGCCGCTGCGCTTCCATCAGCCTTGGAAATACGGCTTCAAGGCAGGCAAAAGCCTGGTCACCATTCGCCTCACCGATCAGCGCCCGGTTTCCTTCTGGGAGAAGATCCAGGCGCAGGAATATGGCTTCTGGGCCAATGTGAACCCGGCTGTGCCGCATCCGCGCTGGAGCCAGGCGCAGGAACGCATGCTGGGCACGGGGGAAAGCGTGCCGACGCAATTGTTCAATGGCTATGGCGAATTCGTAGCGGACCTCTACACCGGGCTGCAACGCGAAAGGCTCTGGGCGTGAGGGCGCGATGCGCCTGATTGGCCCGGTGCTTCTGGCCTTGGCAGCGGGGCTTTACCTTGGCTTTGGCAGTGATCCCCTGGGCGCATTGCTGTTCCGGCTCGATCCCGGCTTGCTCAATTTGCTGCAGGCGGTGACGCAGCGCTATCTTTTGCCGATGTTGTGGGATGATGTGCTTTTGCCGGTGCTGGAAGCGCCAGCCTGGATCGCGCCGGCGGTCTTGGGCGGCGTGCTGACCTTATTGGGTTGGATGCGCGCTCGTGGCTGATGCCGCGTCGTATCACCAGCTTTTGCTGGTGGAGGATTCACCCTCACTTGCCACTGTCTATCAGGAATATCTGCGCGCGGGGCCTTATGAGATACGCCATGCGCATTGCATCGCGGATGCGCTGAAATTCGCCGATCACGCCATGCCGGATGGCGTGCTGCTTGATCTGCGCCTGCCGGATGGCGATGGGCTTTCAGTGCTGCGTGAATTGCGCGGGCGTGATCCCGATTTGCCTGTGGTGGTGATGACCGCGCATGGATCAGTGACGCTGGCGGTGGAAGCGATGCAGGCCGGCGCTTCGGATTTTTTGGTCAAACCCTTCGCACCGGAACGCCTGACGGTGACGGTTGCGAATGTGATGGAACGCGCGGCATTGCGCCGGCAGGTGGCGGTGCTGGCGGCGGGCGCGCCGCGCCAGGGTTTTGCCGGCTTCATTGGTGCGGCGCCCGCCATGCAGGCGGTCTATCGCATTCTAGAAAATGCTGCTGCGTCGCGTGCAACGGTTTTCGTGACCGGCGAAAGTGGGACCGGCAAGGAATTGGCCGCCGAGGCGGTGCACAGCATCTCGCCGCGCAAGGCCGGGCCGTTTATCGCCATCAATTGCGCGGCGATTCCGAAGGATTTGATTGAAAGCGAAATCTTCGGCCATGTGCGCGGCGCCTTTACCGGCGCGGTGGCGGACCGCATCGGCGCGGCGCGCGCTGCCGATGGCGGCACGCTGTTCCTGGATGAGATTTGCGAAATGGATTTGGCGTTGCAGGGCAAACTGCTCCGCTTCATCCAGACCGGCACCTTCCAGCCTGTTGGTAGCGGCAAAACCTTGCAAACCGATGTGCGTTTTGTCTGCGCCACCAATCGCGACCCTTTGGAAGAAGTGCGCGCCGGGCGCTTCCGTGAGGATCTGTATTACCGCCTGCATGTGATCCCCGTGCCGCTGCCGCCGCTGCGTGACCGGGGCGACGATATATTGGCCTTGGCTGAAGCGTTTCTGGCGAAAAGTGCAACTGAGGAGGGCAAGCGCTTCCAGCGTTTTGAGGCGCCGGCACGCGCAATGCTGATGCGCCATGCCTGGCCCGGTAATGTGCGTGAATTGGAAAACGCCATCCGCACCGCCGTGGTGCTGCATGATGGCGAAGTGGTGAGTGCTGCCATGCTGCCCGCCACGGTGCGTGAAGGCGGCGCCAAGCCCGTACCCGCACCTGCGCCACCACCGCCACCCGAGCCAGAAAGCGTGAAGCCCGCGCCTCCGCCCGCACCGGTGGAACCCCGCGCGGTGGAATCCACCAAGCGCATCCGCCCCCTGGCCGAGACGGAACGCGAAGCGATTGAAGAAGCCGTGCGGCTCTGCGGCGGCAATATCGCCAAGGCGGCGGCGTTTCTGGGCATCAGCCCATCCACGCTGTATCGCAAGCAGGAAAGCTGGCGGCGGCGGTGAAGCCGCGCACGCTCCTTCAATCCGCGCGGGCGCCGGAAATTTCCACCAATTCGCGCCAACGAGGCGCTTCATCCTGAATAAGCTTGGCAACCGCTGCCGGCGTTTGACTGACCACAGTGCCATAACCCAGCGGGCGCATGCGTGCCACGAAATCCGGCTGCTGGCTGATGGTACGGATCGCTTCAAACAGGCGCTGGATCACCGGCGCAGGCGTGCCACCCGCAGTTGCAACCGCATTCCAGGTGACGACATCAAGCTTGCCAAGCCCAATATCGGCGAAGGATTTCATGCCCGGAATTTCCGGCAGGATCGCCAATGGCTCCGCACTGGAAACCGCAAGCGCCTTGAATTTTCCGGACGCCACATGCGGCATCAGCGCGGGCATGACATCGAACATCATGTCAATCGTGCCGCTCAACAGATCATTGATCGCCGGCCCCCCACCGCGATAGGGCACATGCAGGATCTTCGCATCGGCGAAGCGGTTTACCGCCGCGATGTTCAGATGCGATGTGGTGCCGGTGCCAGATGACCCCATGCGTACTTCATCCGGATGGGCGCGTGACCAGCGGATCAGATCACGGAAACCGCTCCAGCCGTGGCGACGCGCCGTATCGGCATTCACCACACATAGCAGCGCGCCATCGGTCAATTGACTGATCGGCGCCAAATCCTTGATCGGATCAAAGGGCATGCGGCTATGCATATGTGGCAGGGCGCAAAACACCGTGACACCCAGCAGGCCAATCACACTGCCATCCTTATCACCCTTGGCGATGGCATCCGCGCCAATCAGCCCGCCAGCGCCGGCGCGGTTTTCCACCACAACGGGCTGCCCAAGCACAGGGCCCAGGCGATCCGCCAGCAGGCGGCTGGTGATATCCACTGCACCGCCGGGCGGGAAGGGTACAATCACGCGCACCGGCCGCCCGCCTGCGACGGGTTGCGCCATGACGGCGGGCGCTGCCAGGGCAGCGGTGGCGGTAAGGGCCAAGCGGCGCGTCAACATGGCATTGCTCCTGTCGGGCGTTGAAGCGCCATCCTGCACGCGCATGCAGCGGTGGGGCAAGAAGTTTAGCCTAAGCCCAGCGCAACCCGCGCCGCGGCAATCGCCTCATGCGCCGCTTCGGTCAGGTCATAGGCGTGCAGCTCATGCGGCAGCGCCCAGGCAACCTCGCTCACATCATCGCCAGCACGGGCTTCGCCTTCCAGCCAATGCGCGGCGAAATCAATGATGGTGTAGTGATATCGCGCGCGGCCATCCTGATCCTGATTGATGGCATCAAAAACATAGGCCAGCGCCATCTGGCCCACTTCAATACTGGTTTCTTCACGCAATTCGCGCCGCGCCGCTTCTTCTGCCTTTTCGCCCACATGCTGCGCGCCGCCGGGAAGCGACCATTGGCCGATGCGCGGCGGCTTGCCACGGCGTACCAGCAGCACGGCTTCCTCACGAAACACGATGCAGCCAATGCCGACCCAGGGGCGGTCAGGATATTCGCGTGGTGCGTTACTCACCTTGGTGCAATCGGCGGTTCAGTCGTGGGGGCGGGCGCTTCTTCCTGACGGCGCAAATCCTCAAGCCGGGGGATCATGGCTTTTTCTTTCCATTGCCCGATTTGATAGACCCAGCCGCGCCAGCGCGCATTCAAGCGTGCGGCTTCATCATCACCCTCGGCGGCCAGTGTTACCCAGATTTCCTCGCCCTGCTTGCGCGGGCGGGCGATGATGGCCAGCCGATCGGTCAATTCAAAGCGCGTTTCACCCAAAGCCTCACCCGGCGCATCGGCTTCGCGCCGTACATCCAGGAAGGTCAGGAATTCGAAGCTGCGCGAAACCTCATCCAAGCTGACATCATCAGCGGGGGGCGCCTCGGCGGGCGTGGTGATGGCAAGCTTGCCATCGGGCTGGCCGGTATGCGTCAGCACCAGTGCCTCTTCGCCCGCCCGCGCAACAACAACGCGCGTCACGCGTTCGCGTGGCAGATTGGCGATGTCTCGATCAAGCCAAAGCTGCGGATCGGCATCCACCGGAATCCGCCCTTCCGCGAGCCATGCCTGGTTTTCATTGGGCCGGCGCACATAGGCACTTTCCGGCACATTGCCTTGCGTGCGCACGCGCCGCCGGCCAATCACCAATTCCACCAGCGCCGCGCCTTGCGTATCCAGCACGCGCAGCAGCGTGGAAGTGGCCCCCGCGCGCATTGGGTCTTCCAGGCCAAGCCGATCAAACATCTCAGGATTGCCGGTGCGCGGTTCCATCAGCCGCAATTCCGTGAGCCCCGTCAGCAATTCACGGAGCTTCTCCTGCCGGATGGGATAATCGCCCTTGGTTGGCAACACCCAGACATCTCCGCGCCGGATTATCTCCAAAGCGCCATCATGCCGCCGCACCTCGATCCGTGCGGCATTGGGCAGACGCTGCGCAAGGCCCGGAAAGGCAAGCCCGCCGGTGCCCGCTGGTAGTGCGGGCGGCGGCGGTGGCTTGATCAGCAAGGCACCAGCCATCGCAATCACCGCAGCGCTACCCAGCAAAATCAGGGAACGTCGTTGCATCTTCCTGCCCCCCGCTTCAGTGCCGTGCTGCCGCGCGGCGGCGTGCGCGCAGAATACCCATGACCAGCGCTAGGATCGTCAGCAGCACCGGCACAGCAGCGATATTCAGGATGCGGAGCCGCGTTTCCAAGCCTTCAATATCGCGCCTGAGGTCAAGCTGCACCGCGCGCAATTGCTGCCGGGTGCGGAGAATCTCCTCACGCGCCGCGTCAATTTCTGCGCGCTGTTCGGCGCTGATCACGGCATTGGTCTGGCCGCGTTCACCACCCTGCGGGCCCTGGCGCAATTCGCGCAGGCGGCGTTCGGTGGCTTCCAGGCGCTGCGTGAGTTCCCGTTCCGTCTGGCGGAAACGCGCTTCCGCATCGCGGCGGATATCATCCACCACTTCAAACGGACGGAGCGATTCACCGCGTGAACGCAGCGAAATCAGCGCATCACCACCCGCCATGGTATCCACCAGATTGGCGATCAGCGCGCCATTATCGCTGAAAAACCTGCTGGCCAAAGAAATCCTGCACACGCACCCAGAAGCGATCTTCCAGCACATCCGCATCATGGATCACGATGATATTGGCAGCACCTTCACTGCGCGCACGATGCGCCGGGAAATCCGCCGGGCGTTCTGCGCCTTGCGGCGGTGGTGGCGGGCCATCTGGGAAGGCCGTGCTGACTTCCCCGCGCAGCCGCGCCGCCAGCACGCGCGTTTGCCCATCGGGCCGGAAATCGGCCAGCACTTGCGTCGGGTTCGGGTTGTCGCGGACCTTTGTCGCATCCGCTTCCATGCTGCGCGGGCTTGAGGTGATGAGCGGCGTGAATTCCACCCGCGCGCCATCTTTCCGACGCAGCAACCCCGCCGAGGCAAAGGTCACCTGATTGAGCTGCGCGGTCGCGACTTCCCCCTGCGCAATCGAATCGCCCTGCGCATTGAACCAGGCAACGTAATCCACTGCCTGCACACGGTCCTGCGGATTGGCGCGCACGCGCCAGGCGCCGCGCAAATCCAGCACCACCTTGTCTGAAGGCGCCTCGATTCCCCAGGCATTGGTCAGGCGTTCCAGGCTGGATGCAGTATTGGCCGGTGGCCGCCCGCCCGGGCCGGGGCGCGATGCCTGACCTTCGGAATGCGGGTCAATCAGCAAAATCAACTTCCCGCCACGCAGCACGAATTGATCCACGGCATATTGCGCGGCATCGGAAAGCCCTTGCGGATGCGCCAGGATCATCACCTGGATATCGTTTTCAATCACCTGCGCATCCAAGGGCACATCGCGCAGTGTGAAGAATTGCCGAAGGCTATTCATCACCGCGAAGGGCTGGCCCATGGCGGCCTGGCGCATCATCATCGCGCGCGGATCGCCATTCAGCGGCAGGGGCGACATGACACCAATCACCGGCCGGCGCGGGTTGGACAATTCATAGACCAAGCGCGTCAGATCGAATTCCAGAAAGCGTTCGCGGTCCGGCTGGAAGAAGGGGATATTGCGTTCATCATCCAGCAAATTCGCGCCGACAAGGCCGAAATAAACCTGCTCACCTGATTGATCCACCGGCACGCCTTGCAGTCCAAAGGCCAGCGCGCGGTCTTCGGTTTCGCTGAAGGGTTCGGGGTCCAGCACTTCAAGCCGAAGCTTGCCGCCTGAGAGCGCGACATATTCATCCAGCATCGCGCGCACACGTTCCGCATAGGCGCCATAGGCGGGAATGACGGTGCCGAGCTTGCGCGAATAGAACAGCCTGAGCGTCACCGGGTCTTGCAGACCGGACAATACGCTGCGCGTGCCTTCCGACAACGTGTAAAGTTTCTGCGCTGTCAGATCGAGCCGCGCGCGCGGCGCGAAACGTTCCACCAATAGATTGACACCAATGGCCAGCGCCAGCGCCGCCACAATCCCAAGCGCCGAGGACCAGACGCGCCGCGTGCCGGGCTTTGCCTTGATTTGATCAGCCATGATCTAGTCAGCCTTCCGGTGGTCAAGCACCACCGCATTCACAAAAAGCCAGAACCCGATGAAGGAAGCGAAGAACACCGCATCGCGCAGCGCAATCACGCCGCGCGTGAGGCTATTGAAGCGTTCTGTCAGCCCC
>Ga0194124_10006593_pt1 | contig 10268 bp, 9 predicted proteins | sample TA2KigCas0mmetaG_FD_148605 | JGI IMG/M metagenome (GOLD analysis project Ga0194124, IMG submission 148605) | Freshwater microbial communities from Lake Tanganyika, Tanzania - TA2015031 Kigoma Deep Cast 0m | ecosystem: Environmental > Aquatic > Freshwater > Lake | place: Tanzania: Lake Tanganyika...
GGGTGCGATTCCTGGCAGCCCTTGGCAATGCCTTCGATGACGGTGGCTGCGGTCGCCACTTCCAGCGCGCCGGTGGCGAAGTAATCCAGAAAGAACAAAGGCTCCGCACCCTGCACCAGCACGTCGTTCACGCACATGGCCACCAGATCGATGCCGATGGTCTCGTGTCGGTTGAGGTCGATGGCGAGCTTGAGCTTGGTGCCCACACCATCCGTGGACGACACGAGGATGGGGTCCTTGTAGTCCGTGGCGGCGAGCTTGAAGAGACCACCAAAGCCGCCCAGCCCCCCCATCACGCCTTTGCGCAGGGTTGCCTTGGCCGCCGGTTTGATGCGCTCCACGAGTTCGGCGCCGGCATCGATGTCCACACCGGCATCGCGGTAACTGAGCGGGGAATCAGGGGTATTTTTCATGCGCGCATGGTAAGGGCACGCCCCTTGAGCGTAAACCGGCCGCCGCGTGCAGCAGCCTTGACGAACCTCGAGCCCATCACATAGCGTGCGGCCATGCATTCACCTCGCCACTCAACCGCTCTCGCATTGCTTGGTTCGGGATGCCTTCTTGCACCCCCGTTGCCGGCCGTGACGGTGAATGACCTCGGCTCCGCGCTGGTGCCCGTGACGGACAACTCCAGCGGCGAGCAGACGCGGGGCGTCAGCAGCGCCTTCGAGCGCGTGATCATCAAGCTCACGGGCGACAGCCGCAGTCTCGCCAATCCTGCACTCAAGGGCCTGCGCAAGCAGGCCCAACAGTTCAACACCCTGTTCGGGTACGAGCGGGGGCGGGACGGTGCGCTCCTGCTGCGCGCGGACTTCGATCTGCCCGCGCTGAGTGCCGCGCTGCGCGAGGCAGGTTTCCAGGTCTGGGGCCGGGAGCGACCGGACGCACAAGCGTGGCTCATGGTGGAAGACGTGGCCGGACGCCGCCTGATGCCCAGTGACGAGGCCACCCGGGAAATCTTCGACAACTTCGCCCGCTTTGCCTCCAATCGAGGGGTCCCTGTGCGACTCGCCGCTGGGGAGCCGGAGCTCGAAGCGATGCTGGCCCTTGCCCGCGACGATGAGGCTTTGTTCGAAACCGTGCTGGCGGCCTCGGGCGATGCGCCCGTGCTGCTTGCCCTCCTGTTGAGGCAGGACCCGGCAGAAGGCGAGGCACCTACCGACTGGACCCTGCACTGGCGCAGCCTGATTGAAGGCGCAGCGCAGACCGGCAAGACACAGGGCGAACTGCCGGTTCCGGTGCTGGAGGCTGGCCTCGATGCCGCGCTGGACACCGTGGGTTCGCATTTCATGCAGGCAGTGACGGAGGGAGCCGGCACGGCCGAATTCGATCTCACGGTGGCGGGTGTGACCAGCCCGGAGGCTTACCTGCGTGCTGTCAAATATCTGGAAGACCTCGATACCTTGAAGGAGCTCTCCCTGCTTAAGGTGGAGGGCGATTTACTGCACTTCCGGGTGGAGGCTCATGGTGGCGCGCCCGCCTTCGCACAGGCCGTGGGCTTTGGGCAGGTGTTGCGCGCGGATCCCACTGCGCCCGGGCGTTATCGCGTGATTACATCGCCATGAATAACTCATGCATGAGCCCTTGCTGAGCCAATGCTGAGCTCATGATGACTGACTCCCAGAAATGGCTGGTCCTCGCCCTGCTCGCGGGCAGCGGCTGGCTGCTCTATCTGCTCGCGCCCGTACTCACGCCTTTTTTCTTCAGTGCGCTGCTGGCCTATCTCGGTGACCCGCTGGTGGATCGGCTGCAGCGCCATGGCTGCTCCCGCACCCTGGGAGTCGTGCTGGTGTTCGCGGTGATGTGCCTGGCGGCACTCGCCGCCCTGCTGGTGTTGCTGCCGGCCCTGGAGCGCCAGGTGCAGGTGCTGATAGCGAGCACGCCGCGTGCGCTGGACTGGCTGCAGAACAGCCTGCTGCCCTGGCTCTCGGCCCGGTTCGGAGTGACGCTCGCGGTGGATGCGGAAGTCCTGCGGCAATCCTTGACCGGGCATTGGCAGGAAGTCGGCAAGGTGCTGCAGCAGCTCTTCCTGCGGCTCGGACAATCCGGGCAGTGGGTGCTCGGCTGGTTGAGCTTTCTCCTCTTGGTGCCCGTGGTCACGTTCTATCTGCTGCGGGACTGGGATGCGTTGGTGCTTGCTGTGCGCAAGCTCCTGCCCCGGCGCATCGTCGGCCGCGCCGGGCAGATCGCGGGCGAGATCGACGCCGTGCTCGCCGAGTTCCTGCGCGGGCAGCTTTCCGTGATGGCGGTGCTCGCCGGGGTGTACATCATCGGCCTCTGGGTGGCGGGGCTCGATCTCGCGTTCGCCATTGGTCTCTTTGCGGGGCTGGTGAGCTTTGTGCCGTGGCTAGGCGTGATCGTGGGCGTGGTGCTCGCCAGCGTGGCGGCACTGCTGCAGTTCGGTGACTTGCTGCATCTGGGAGCGGTCTGTGCGGTTTTCGTGGTCGGGCAGATCCTGGAGGGCATGGTGCTCTCGCCCTGGCTGGTGGGAGATCGCATCGGCCTGCATCCGGTGGCCGTGATTTTTGCCGTGATGGCAGGTGGCCAACTCTTCGGTTTCATGGGCGTGTTGTTGGCCTTGCCGGTGGCGGCCGCCATCGTGGTGTTGCTCCGGCACTCCCATGACGGTTACCTGCGCAGCGCCTTCTATGAGGGTGATGACGCCGCCCCTCGCACATGACAGGCGCCCAGCTCAGCCTAGGCCTCTATGCGGAACCGCAGGCCGATTTCGCGGATTTCGTGGGCGAGACGAACGCTCTGGCGCTGGCGCGCGTGCAGGCCTGGGCTGGCGGTGCCGCCCCTTGGTGTGTGGGCCTGTGGGGCGGTGCTGCCGTTGGCAAGACCCATCTCCTTCAAGCGTCCATTCGCAGTGCCGCCGAATCCGGACGGACCGCCATGTACCTGCCGCTCAAGGATCTCCTGGCCCACGGGCCCGGCGTGCTGGAGGGGCTGGAGGCCCTGCAGGCCCTAGCGCTGGACGATCTCGACTGCCTCGCGGGTGATGCTGCTTGGGAGGAAGCGATCTTCTCACTCTACAACCGCTGCCAGTCGGCCGGACACGCCTTGCTCTATGCGATGCATGACGCACCCGCCGCGATGCGTTTCGGCTTGCCGGATCTGCGCTCACGCTTGAGCGCTGCGTTGATATTTCAGGTGCTGGAGCCTGCCCAGGCGGAAAAGCCGCGCGTGCTGCAGGCGGTTGCCGCACGTCGTGGTATGGCGTTGCCGGAAGCGGTGGCCAGTTTTCTCATCAACCGTTTGCCGCGCGCCGCGGGTGAGTTGATGGCGGCATTGGAGAAGCTCGATGCCGCATCCCTGAGTGAGGGACGCACGCTCACCGTGCCCTTTGTGCGTGAGACCTTGGGCCTGAAACCGGACTGAGGCGCGCTGGCGCCTCTTCAGCTTTTGGCGAGTTGCTTCGCCGTGGTGGCGAGCCGCTTGCCTAGCGCGAGACACAACGCTTTCTCATCTTCCGTGATGGCGCGCTCGCCATTGGCCCCCGCCACATGGCCTGCACCATAAGGAGAACCTCCCGCCTCCGTGCGCATCAGGGCGGCTTCGCTGTAGGGCAGGCCGAGAATCAGCATGCCGTGGTGGAGCAGGGGCAGCATCATCGAGAGCAGCGTGGTTTCGTGCCCACCGTGCAGACTGCCTGTGGCGGTGAATACGGCGGCCGGTTTGCCAATGAGCTCGCCCGAGAGCCAGAGATCCGAGGTGGTATCAAGAAACGCTTTCAGCGGTGCTGCCATGTTGCCGAAGCGGGTGGGCGAGCCCAGCGCGAGCCCCGCGCATTCGCGCAGATCGTCCTTGGTGACCCAGGCATCGCCCTCGGTGGAGACTTCATCTGCCGGGGTGTTGATGGGCGCGACGGTGCGCACGCGGGCACTGCAGCCGGGCACCGACAGCACGCCTCGCGCCACCAGTTGCGCCATCTCCCGCACATGACCGTGCCGGCTGTAGTAGAGCACCAGAATCTCTATCAGATCAGCCATCGATAAATCCCCGCAAGCACTGGGTCAGGTGGGCCATCATTTCCCCAAATCTTTGCGTAGACGTTCCAGAATCATCGGCAGGGCTTCAGCCATGGGAATGTGCGTGGGCTCGGCATCGGTGCGCGCCTTGAATTCGAGCGTGCCGGCGTCCAGTCCCTTGTCGCTGATGACAAAGCGATAAGGCACGCCGATGAGTTCCAGATCCGCGAACATCACGCCCGGCCGTTCATTACGATCGTGGAAGAGGGTGTCGATACCGGCGGCCTGGAAGCTTGCATAGAGCGCCTCCGCCGCCTCCTTCAAACGCTCCGACTTGTGCATGTGAATGGGTGCAATCGCCACCTGGAAGGGCGCGATGCTGGCCGGCCAGACGATGCCGCGTTCGTCGTGATTCTGCTCGATGGCCGCCGCCACGATGCGTGACACGCCGATGCCATAGCAGCCCATGACCATGGTCACGGACGAACCCTTTTCGTCGAGCACGGTCGCTTTCATCGCTTCGCTGTAACGGGTGCCGAGCTGGAAGATGTGACCCACCTCGATACCGCGCTTCAGTTCCAGCGTCCCGCGACCATCAGGGCTCGCTTCACCGGCGCACACATTGCGCAGATCAGCGGTCGTACCCTCCGGCAGATCCCGGCCCCAATTCACGCCCGTCAGATGCGCCTTGGGCGTATTGGCGCCGCAGACGAAATCCGCCACCACGCTGGCCGCGTGATCCACATACACCGGTATCTCGAGTCCGACCGGGCCGAGGAAGCCCGGCGGGCAATTGAGCGCCTTCACGATCTGTTCGGCCTTGGCAAAGCGCAGCGGCTTGAACACGCCAGGGAGGTTCTGCGCCTTCACGGCATTCAGTTCATGGTCGCCGCGCAGGACCAGCGCGACGAGCCCACCGTCTGCACCTTCCACCATGAGGGTCTTCAGGCAGCGCTCTGGCGGCACGCCGAGGAACTCGCTCACTTCCTGGATGGTGTGCTGGGTGGGGGTGTCCACGCGGGTCATCGGGGTGCCGGGTGCCGGGCGCGATGTGGTGGGTTGGGGTGCCGGCACCATTTCCACATTGGCGGCAAAGTCACCGGTGGTGGAGAAGGCGATGAGATCCTCACCCGAATCCGCCAGCACATGGAATTCATGCGAGCCGGAGCCGCCGATGTTGCCCGTGTCGGCCAGCACCGCGCGGTAGTCGAGCCCGATGCGGTCGAAGATGCGGCTGTATGTGTCGTACATCTGCTGGTAAGTTTCCAGCAGGGAGTCCCGGTTGAGGTGGAAGGAATAGGCATCCTTCATCAGGAATTCGCGCGCCCGCATGATGCCGAAGCGTGGGCGCACCTCGTCCCGGAATTTGGTCTGGATTTGATAGAAGTTGGCCGGCAGCTGCTTGTAGCTCTTGATTTCGTCGCGGATGAGGTCGGTGATGACCTCTTCATGCGTGGGGCCGAGGCAGAAGGGGCGGTCATGGCGGTCCTGCAGGCGCAGCAGCTCGGGGCCATATTTCTCCCAGCGACCGGATTCCTGCCACAGCTCCGCCGGCAACACCCCGGACATGAGCACCTCCTGGGCGCCGGCGCGGTCCATCTCCTCACGCACGATGGCTTCCACCTTGCGCAGCACCCGGAGACCGAGTGGCAGCCAGGTATAGATGCCGGCTGCGAGCTGCCGGACCATCCCGGCGCGGAGCATGAGCTGGTGGCTGATCACCTCGGCATCGGCCGGGGATTCGCGCAGGGTGGGCATGAGGAGCTGGGAAACACGCATGGTATGTGGATGCTTGCTGTTGGCAGGGAGCGGGCATTCTACCCGCGCCGGGGACACAGCGGCACGACACCCCCGCTTGACCGTTTCCGGGAATCCTTTTAACGTCCCCGCCCTTGACAGCGGCCTGCACCCCTGTGCGGCCCTGTCCCCTGAACGCCGACCCCGTGCTCACGAGGCACGGGGGACGGTCGGAGCCCGACCGCGGTTCACCCCGCGGCACGCGCAAAGACTGCGGCACTTGCTATCAACAGAGTGAGGTCATCATGAGCGAAAAACTCCGCGGCGCCGAAATCTTCGTGCGCTCCTTGATCGACGAAGGCGTCGAATTCCTGTTCGGCTATCCCGGTGGAGCCGTCCTCCACATCTACGACGAGCTCTACAAGCAGGACACCATCAAGCACATCCTGGTGCGCCATGAGCAGGGCGCCACCCATGCGGCCGACGGCTACGCCAGAGCAACGGGCAAGCCCGGCGTGGTGCTGGTGACCTCCGGCCCCGGTGCGACCAATGCGGTGACGGGCATTGCCACGGCCTATCTCGACTCCATTCCGCTGGTGGTGTTCACCGGCCAGGTCGCTACCCATCTCATCGGCAACGATGCCTTCCAGGAAGTGGATTCCATCGGCATCACGCGCCCGTGCGTGAAGCACAATTTCCTGGTCGAGCGGGCGGAAGATCTCGCCCCCACCATCAAGAAGGCCTTTTATGTGGCGACCACCGGCCGTCCCGGCCCGGTGGTGGTGGACATCCCCAAGGATGTGACCGCCAACGTGGCGGACTACGTGTATCCCGAGCATGTGGAGATGCGTTCCTACAAGCCCAACACCAAGGGCCATCCGGGGCAGATCAAGAAGGCCGCCCAGCTGATACTCAATGCGCAGAAGCCCATGATCTACACGGGTGGCGGCGTGATTCTGGACAACGCCTCCGAGCAGCTCACCCGCTTCGGTCGCCTGCTCGGCTTTCCGGTCACCAACACGCTGATGGGGCTGGGCGCCTATCCCGCGTCTGATCCGCAATTCATCGGCATGCTCGGCATGCATGGCACCTATGAGGCCAACATGGCGATGCACCACTGCGATGTGCTCATCGCCATCGGTGCCCGCTTCGATGACCGCGTGACCGGGGACCTCGCGAAATTCTGTCCCTACGCCAAGATCATCCATGTGGACATCGACCCGTCCTCCATCTCCAAGAACGTGAAGGTGGACGTGCCCATCGTGGGTGGCGTGGGCAATGTACTTGGCGAGCTCAACAAGCTCATCGAGGAGGCACGCTTCAAGCCGATTGATCGTGAGACCCATGCCTGGTGGCAGCAGATTCGCGACTGGCAGAAACTCGATTGCCTGCGCTACGACCGCAAGAGCGAATTCATCAAGCCGCAGGCGGTCATCCAGGCCGTGCATCGCATCACCAATGGCGATGCCTACGTGACATCCGATGTGGGCCAGCACCAGATGTGGGCCGCGCAGTATTACGGCTTCGACAAGCCCCGCCGCTGGATCAACTCCGGTGGCCTCGGCACCATGGGTTTCGGCCTGCCGGCGGCGATGGGCGTGCAGCTGGCCTTCCCCAACGAGAAGGTGGTGTGCGTGACGGGCGAAGCCAGTTTCGTGATGTGCATGCAGGAGCTTTCCACCTGTCTGCAGTACGACCTGCCGATCAAGATCGTAAGCCTCAACAACCGGTACATGGGCATGGTTCGTCAGTGGCAGGAATTCTTCTACGACCGTCGCTATTCCCATTCCTACATGGATTCCTTGCCGGATTTCGTGAAACTGGCAGAGGCCTTTGGTCATGTGGGGATGCGTATCGAGAAGCCGGGTGATGTGGAGGGCGCGCTGCAGGAAGCCTTCGCCATGAAGAACCGCCTCGTGCTCATGGACTTCATCACCGACCAGTGTGAGAACGTCTACCCCATGATCGCGGCCGGCAAGGGCCAGAACGAGATGCATCTTGCCCCCGGCACCTCCGAGCGGGAGCTTGCCTGATGCGTCGTACCATCTCGCTCCTGCTCGAGAACACGGCAGGCTCGCTGTCGCGCGTGGCGGGGCTCTTCTCCGCCCGCGCCTACAACATCGAGAGCCTGTCGGTGGCACCGACGGAAGATCCGACCGTGTCCCGGCTCACGCTCGTCACGCGGGGATCGGAAGAAGTGATCGAGCAGATCACCAAGCAGCTCAACAAGCTGGTGGATGTGATCCGCCTCATCGATCTCAGCGAAGGCAGCGCCATCGAGCGCGAATTCATGCTTATCAAGATACGTGCCTCGGGCGGCGAGCAGCGTGACGAAGTCGCGCGGCTGGCCGGTATCTATGGCGGGCGTATCGTGGATGTGACCGAGTCGTCCTATATCGTCGAGCTCACCGGAGAGAGCGTGAAGCTCGATGCATTCCTTGAGATCATCGGTGCCCGTCGCATCATGGAAGTGGTGCGTTCCGGGGTGCTCGGCATCCTGCGCGGCACCAAGGCCCTGCGCGCCTGATTTTTTTGGCCGACCCTGAACGCCGACATTCATCGCCCAAACACCTGACAGCCCCAACAGAACCAACCTGGAGTAGAACCCATGGCCCTCAATATCTATTACGACAAGGACGCCGACCTTTCCCTGATCCAGCGCCGCAAGGTTGCCATCATCGGCTATGGTTCCCAGGGCCATGCACACGCCAACAATCTGCGTGACTCCGGCGTCCAAGTGGTGGTGGGGCTGCGCCCGGGCTCGACCAGCTGGAGCAAGGCCGAGAAGGCGGGCCTCGCGGTCAAGGCCGTGCGGGACGCGGTGGCGGAAGCCGACCTCGTGATGATCCTGGCGCCGGACGAACAGCAGGGCGACCTGTACCGCAACGACATCGAGCCCGCCATCAAGCAGGGCGCGGCGCTGGCCTTTGCGCACGGCTTCAATATCCACTTCGGGCAGATCACGCCGCGCGAAGATCTGGACGTCATCATGATCGCGCCCAAGGGCCCCGGCCATCTGGTGCGTTCCACCTACCAGCAGGGGGGGGGTGTGCCGAGCCTCATCGCGGTGGCACAGGACAAGTCCGGCCAGGCCAAGGAGATCGCACTGTCGTATGCAGCCGCCAACGGCGGTGCGCGCGCCGGTGTCATCGAAACCAACTTCCGCGAAGAAACGGAAACCGACCTCTTCGGCGAACAGACGGTGCTCTGCGGTGGCGCCACGGCGCTCATTCAGGCCGGCTACGACACCTTGGTGGAAGCTGGCTACGCCCCGGAAATGGCTTACTTCGAGTGCCTGCATGAGCTGAAGCTCATCGTCGACCTCATCTACGAGGGCGGCATTGCCAACATGCGCTACTCGATTTCGAATACCGCCGAGTATGGCGATTTCACGCGCGGTCCCCGCATCGTGACGGACGAGACCCGCCAGGAGATGAAGAAGATCCTCTCCGAAATCCAGAACGGCGAATTCGCCCGCGAGTGGATGGGCGAGAACAAGACCGGTGCCTCGGTGCTCAAGGCCAAGCGCCGCATTGCCCGTGGCCACGGCATCGAGGAAGTGGGCGACCGCCTGCGCGGCATGATGCCGTGGATCAAGGCCAATCGCCTGGTGGACCAGTCCAAGAACTGAGTCTGGCTCCGGACTCTGCCGCCTCCCGGCCCTGCGGCCGTGGGTGCGGCAGCACCCGCATGGACGCCCTCGCCGCGCGGGATTAAGCTGCAAGCGTGAACAAGCGCAAGCGCCATGAGGGTGCACTGACATGAACAACGCACGCGAACCCGGGCAGGTCTTCAAGCTCATTCCACCACGAGTGCCGGGAATGCGCGGCCGCGGCGTCTACCTGCTGCCCAATCTGCTCACCACCAGCGCCCTGCTGGCCGGTTTCTATGCCATCGTCGAATCCCTGCATGCCAACTACCAGATGGCTGCGGTCGCGGTTTTCGCAGCCATGGTGCTGGATGGGTTGGACGGGCGCATCGCCCGCCTCACCAATACCCAGAGCGCCTTTGGCGCCGAGTACGACAGCCTGGCCGACATGGTGTCCTTTGGTGTGGCCCCTGCGATCCTCGCCTATGAATGGCTGCTGCATGAGACCGGCAAGTTCGGTTTTCTGGCGGCCTTTCTCTACGTGTCCACCGCCGCCCTGCGCCTCGCGCGCTTCAATGCACAGGCCGCCACCAGCGACCGCAAGTATTTCAAAGGCCTGCCGAGCCCGGCGTCCGCTGCGGTGGTGGCCGGCTTCATCTGGTGCTTCGATGCGCACGATTTGAATGCCTCCGGCCTGCTGGTCGCCCTGACCTTTCTCGTGACCGTGGCCTGCGGCCTGCTGATGGTCAGCAACATCCGCTTCTACAGCTTCAAGGATCTCGACCTGCGCGGGCGCGTGCCCTTCATGAAGGTGTTGCTGGTGGTGGCGGGCCTCGGCGCCATTGCAGTCAATCCTCCCGTGGTGCTGCTGATGGGCTTTGTGGCCTACGCCAGTTCCGGACCAATCCTCACGCTCTACCAGTTACGTCGCAAACGCGCGGGCCGCGCGCGCACGCCCTGAAGGAAATTTT
>Ga0194124_10006595_pt1 | contig 10267 bp, 3 predicted proteins | sample TA2KigCas0mmetaG_FD_148605 | JGI IMG/M metagenome (GOLD analysis project Ga0194124, IMG submission 148605) | Freshwater microbial communities from Lake Tanganyika, Tanzania - TA2015031 Kigoma Deep Cast 0m | ecosystem: Environmental > Aquatic > Freshwater > Lake | place: Tanzania: Lake Tanganyika...
GCCCACGCAGTAGGGGTACACCTCCCCCCCCGCGATATAGAGCGCGCGCCCCACCCCCCGCAAGAGCGCGTCCGCCGCCGCCACGTCCCAGTCCCCCGCCCCCACCAGCGACACCCCCACGTCCACATCCCCCGCCGCCGCGAGGGCGACGCGGTACGCCACCGAGGGGCGGGGCAAGAAGCGCCCGCTCGGCGAGAGGCGCTGTTGAGCGAAGGGGAGCGTGTCGGCGAGCTGCGAGACGCTCAGGAGCGCGTCCTGCAGCGCCTCGGGGGCGGTGGGGGGCGCCACGGGCACGCCATTGCGCGTGAAGGGCCCAAAGAGCGTCGGCTCTCCCCCGAGCAGCAGGTCGCCCTCGTCGTCGGGGTAGGCAAAGGCGTACACGGCGCCAAAGATGGGGCGGCGGCGATACATGAGTCCCAGCGACACGGCGCTGCCGCGGTGGCCCTTGATGTAGGAGCTGGTGCCGTCGTTGGGGTCGATCAGCCACCACAGCCCCTCCTCCTCGCCCTCGCCGCGCAGGTCGCGGTCTCGCCCCTCGAGCTCCTCGCCGATCACCCCGTGCGACGGAAAGGCGCGCTCGAGGTGGTCGCGAATCAGCCCCTCCGCCTCCTCGTCCGCCAGCGCCTTGCTCGCGCTCGAGAAGCGGGGCCCCGCGGGGCGGTAGAGCTCTTCGCGCAGGAGCGCCCCCGCCGCGCGGCACGCCTCCTCCGCCACGGCGCGGATGCGCGCGCAGAGGTCCGCAGACAGCGCGGGGAGCGCGGGGAGCGCGGGGAGCGCGGGGAGCGCGGGGAGCGCGGGGAGCGCGGGGAGCGCGGGGAGGCGGTCGTCGCCCCCGCGCCCCTCCCTCGCCGGCCGCGACAGCGCCGCGAGGCCGGGGCAGCGCTCCGCGAACCCCATCAAGGCTGCCCCGCGACCCAGGCGCGGATCGCCTGGCGAAATGCCTCAACCTGCTCGGGAGTCTTGTTGAGCGGGATGTGGTCGAACTGCCCCTCCAAAAAGCCGATGAGCGCGCTGTCGTCCACGCTCAGGTGGTTGACCAGCGGCGCGAGGAGGTGCAGGTCGCTCGGCCCCTGCGGCTCCGCCTGCACGCAGAAGCCATCGCGCGCGAGGCCCGCGGCGCTGTGGCAGCCGCCGCACATCTGCCGCACTGGCGTCTGGGCCTGCGCCCTGTAGCGCTCGAGGTCAAGGCGCTTGGCGCCCTGATAGCCGCCGTGCCCGTCGAGCGCCGCCCACGACAAGACGCGCTCGTAGCTCAGGCGCGCGGCGCTCGGCGGCGGGGCGGCGGGGTCGAGGGGGAGGGTGAGCGGGGCGGGCACCGCGGCGTCGAGCGGCGAGAGGCATCTCGGCGTGGGGAGGGCGGCGGGCTGGTAGATCACCGGGTGAGGGGTGCCCTGCGTCTTTGGGAGCGACGCGCTCATCCCCTGCTCTCGCCTGAGCGCCTTCTCGAGGCGCGCGCGGTCGTCCCTGCTCAGCTCCCGCACGTTCATCTCGCCGCGCGCGTAGGCCAAGAGCAGCGAGCGCGCCGGGTCGTCGAGGTTGATGAACTCCGCCGTGTCTTGATAGGAGGCGATGAGGCGCTCATCGGTGAGGTCATCGAGGTAGATGCGCCACGCCGAATCCCCGAGCGCCACCGGCATCGCCGGCAGGTCGAGCACGTCGAGCGGGCGCTGCGCCCCCTCCTCCGTGTCCGCCACGGGCTCATAGCGCCCCGCCGAGGACCCCTGCCCGCGCACCCCGTGGCACACCCCGCAGTCCGCCACGAGGCGGTTGTGGAGCTCTGCGCGATAGAGCAGGTAGGGGTCGCTGCCCACCTCCACCTGCGGCGGCACGCACACGGTGTTGGCGCAGACGGCGCCCACCTCGCACTGCGAGTCCGCCACGCAGCCGAGCTGCGCGTCGCAGGCGGAGAGGGCGCAAAGGGCGCAGAGGGCGCAGAGGGCGCAGAGGGCGGCGAGGGCGGCGAGGGCGGCGCGGGGCTTAGGCATGATGAGACCTCGACGGGGAGGGGGTGAGGGGCGCGGCGGAGAGGAGCGGCGGCAGGCGCCCCGCCCACGGGCGCGCCTCCTCGAGCTCGGCGGCGAGCTCAAAGAGCAGCCCCTCCCCCCCAAAGGGCGCCGCCACCTGCACGCCGAGCGGCAGGCCCTCGGGAGTCCAGTAGAGCGGCACCGACATCGCCGGCTGCCCCGTCTGGTTAAAGAGCTGCGTGTTGGGCGTGCGCGAGAGGGCGTCGCGCCCGAGCGTCTCGAGCACGCGGTCGAGCAGGGCGCGCGAGTTGAGCGCGCGCACCACCGCGAGCTGCGCGCGCCGGGCGAAATCGAGGGCGAAGGCCCCGATCGGCAGCGGCGGCTCGGCGTGCACGGGCGACACGAACACGTCATAGCGCTCAAAGAACGCCGCCACCCCGCGCGCCGCCCGGTGCATGTCGCGCTGCGCCTTGAGGAGCGTAGCGCCGTCGCACTTCCAGCCGATCTGCGCGAGCAGCCAGGTGGTGGGCTCAAAGTCTGAGGGGCGGGGGCGCACGCCCGCGTACGCCGCCGTGTCCTCCACAAAGCGCGCGGTGCCGCACGCCACCGTGTAAAAATACGCCTGCACGAGCGCGTCGCGCTCAAAGGGCGGGCAGGCCTCCTCCACCTCATGCCCGAGGTCCCGCAGGAGCGCCGCCGCCTCGTCCACCGCCCGGAGGCACTCTGGGTGCGTGTGGTCGCCGTAGAGGGCGCCGCGGTGGAGGGCGACGCGCAGGCGGCGGGCGGGCGGGCGCAGGTGCGCCGTCCAGGGCTGAGGCTTGTGGGGCGCCGCGTAGGGCTCGCCGGGGGTGAGCGCGTCGATCTGGTCGAGGCAGAGGGCGGCGTCGCGGACCGAGCGCGACACCACGCCCTCCTGCACAAACCCGCCCCACGCCTCCCCCGCGAACGGCGCCATCGAGACGCGCCCGCGCGTGGGCTTGAGCCCAAAGAGTCCGCAGGCGCTCGCCGGGATGCGGATGCTGCCCCCGCCGTCCCCCGCGTGCGCCACGGGCACCACCCGCGCCGCCACCGCCGCCGCCGCCCCCCCCGACGAGCCGCCGGGGGTGCGCGAGAGGTCCCAGGGGTTGCGGCAGGGCCCCCACACCGCCGGCTCGGTCACGCCGAGGATGCCGAACTCAGGGGTGTTGCTCTTGCCGATGGTCTGCACCCCCGCCGCCTCAAAGCGCGCCGCGATCAGCGAGTCCTCCTGCGCCACCGCCCCCTTCATCCGCCGCGTGCTGTTGGACGTGGGCGTGCCCTTGAGCTGCGCCTTGAGGTCCTTGAGCAAAAAGGGCACGCCGTAGAGGGGGCCGCGCGGCAGGGCGCCCACCCTGCCGCGGGCGCGCTCAAAGAGGCGCGTCACCACGGCGTTGAGGGCGGGGTCGCGCTCCTCCACGCGCTCGATGGCCGCCTCGAGCAGCTCGCCGGGGCTCACCTCGCCCCGCAGGGCGAGCGCCGCCATCGCCGTGGCGTCGAGCGTGTCGTATTCGGGTAGGCTGCGCGCCATTTCGTCGTCTCCTTCTCGCCTTGGGCTCTCGCGAGCCCCGAGTGTTGTAGCATGAGGTGGCGCGCACACAAAGACGCTCGTCGCGTGTTGTGTGTCGCGTATGAGTGATGAGTGATGAGTGATGAGTTATGAAGGCGCGCCCGCGAGGCGCTGGGCGCGAGGAGTCGACAGGGATGTTCAAGCTGTGCTACGGCAACCAGATGGAGGCGCTCGTCGAGCCGCTCATCCGTCACATCGAGGCGTCGCAGGCCGCCGACCCCCTCACCCCCATCACCCTCATCATCCCCAACCCCTCCATCGCGCAGTTCGTGCGCTTCAGCGTGGCGCAGCGGCTCGGCGTGTGCGCCAACGTGGAGTTCCATCACCTGCGCCGCTACCTGAGCGAGCGCGCGCAGGAGGCGGACCCCCACATCAAGATTCTAGAGGGCGAGTCGCTGCAGCTGTTGATTTTTCGTCAGCTCAACAACCCCGAGGTGCTGCAGCAGATCAGCCTCGAGCCCGTGCGCACCTACCTCGACATCGCCGAGAGTCCCGAGGAGCGCGAGGGGCGCTGCGTGCAGCTCTCGGCGCAGCTGGCGGCGCTCTACGAGGAGTACGGCTACTCGCGGCAGGCGATGCTCATGAAGTGGCGCAAGGGGGAGGCCACGCTCACCGAGGACTCGTGGGGGCGCACGGAGCGCTGGCAGCGCGTGCTCTGGCGCAGCCTCTTTGATGAGGACGGCGCGGCGCTCGTGGACGCGCCGGAGGAGGAGGGGGGCGCGGAGGAGGCGGGGGGCGCGAGCGCCCCCTCGGCGCCGCCGGCGCGGGCGCGGCGCGGCGGGCGCGCTCGCCAGCCCGCGCTCTTCTACCAAGAGGAGGAGGCGCCCGCCCCCCGCCCCCGCCGCCGCAGGGGGGGGCCGCGGTGGATGTTCTTGCCCGAGGCGGTGCGCGCCACGGCCGCCAAGATGGCGCTCCCGCGCGCGCTCTATGTCTTTGGGCTCTCCTACGTGGCGCCCGCCTTCGCCGAGACTTTTGCCCTGCTGAGCGCCTACACCGACCTGCAGGTGTACGCCCTCAACCCCTGCTGCGAGTTCTGGGAGGACGTCGACAACCGCCTCGAGGCGGCGCGCGCGGGCTGGATCTCTCGGTCGCTCCGCGTGCCCGGCTTCGCCGAGGAGGAGGACCCCTTCCAGCTCGAGGACCCCAACGACTCCCCCGCCCTGCGCCTGTGGGGGCGCCCGGGGCGCGAGTACATCCGCCTGCTCAACCAGCTCACCGACTGCGAGTTTGACGAGCGTTTCGTGGACCCGCAGGAGGGGCGCCCCGAGACCACCCTGCGCGCCCTGCAGCGCGACGTGCTGCTCCGCGCCCCCGCGCGCCCGCCCCTCCCCAGCGACGCGCCCGCCGACGGCAGCCTCCGCCTGCTCGCCTGCCCGGGGGTGCGCCGCGAGGTGGAGATCGTGGCGGACGCCATCTGGCGGCAGGCGCGCGAGGCGGAGGAGCGGGGCGCGCCGCTGCGCTTCCACGACATCGCCGTCATGGTCACCGACCACAAGCGCCAAGACTACCTCACCCACATCGACGCCATCTTTCGCGAGCGCTACGGCCTCCCCTTCAACATGATCGACCGCGCGCTGTCGGCGCAGAGCAGGGTGGTGGAGGGGGTGTCGCGGCTGCTCGAGCTGCCGCTGGGCGATTTTGGCTACCACCAAGTGATGGGCGTGGCCACCCACCCCTGCGTGGGCGGCGCCCTCGAGGGCGTGAACCTCGACCGCTGGCGGCGGTGGGGGGAGGCGCTCAACGTGCGCTTTGGCGCCGATGAGCGCGACCTCGAGGGGACGTACGTGGACCGCGACGTGTACCACTGGGACCAAGGCCTGCGCCGCCTGGTCCTCGGCGCCTTCATGGAGGGGGAGCGCGCGGGGGACGAGCGGCTGTTTGAGGTGGGGGAGCGGGCGTGGGTGCCCTTTGACGTGGGCGACGACGGGCTCAACGACGCCGCGCAGCTCACGCACCTGTGCCGTGCCCTGCTGCTCGACGCTCAGCGCGCCCGCGCGGAGCGCCTCACGCTGTCGCGCTGGTGCATGTACTTCACCCGCCTCCTCAACCGCTACGTGGGCGCGCGCTCCCCCGCCGACGAGCAGGCGCTCAGCCGCTGCCTTGAGGCCATCGAGGAGCTCAAGGCCACCGACCTCGAGGGGGCGCGCCTCTCCTACGAGGTGGCGCAGGCGCTGCTCAAGGGCCGCCTCCGCCGCCTCGAGTCGCGGCGCGGGCAACACCAGGCGGACGGGGTGGTGGTGTCGTCGATGCTGCCCATGCGCGCCATCCCCTTCCACACCATCTACATCCTCGGGCTCGGCGAGCAGGACTTCCCCGCCAAGAGCGCGCAGGACCCCCTCGACCTCCGCCAGGCCAAGCCCCGCCCCGGCGACGTCAGCCCGGCGCAGCGCGACCGCTACCTGTTCTTGGAGACGCTCCTGTGCGCCCGCGAGCGGCTGGTGCTCTCGTATGTGGCGTCGGATGACCGCACGGGCGACCCGCTCGAGCCCTCCGCGGTGGTCAAGGAGCTGCACTTCATCCTGCGCGGCTACCTCGGGCCGAGCGGGCTGCGCGCCGAGCGCCACCCCCTCAGCGCCTATCACCTCTCGTATGACTGGGCGCTCCCGCGGGCGCTCAACGACGAGGAGCGCGCGCAGTGGGCGGAGGGGGCGGGCGGCTTTGGGGGCGGGTTCGCGCCGCCTGAGGTGCTGCGCGGGATTCGCGCCGCGCGCCTGCGCGCCTCGCTCAACCTCGAGACCGGGGCGGGGCTGGCGCGGCGCGACGAGCTCGAGGCCGCCGTCAAGCTCTGGAGTCGCCCCGAGCTCAACGCCTACCTCGGCGTGGAGCCGCCGCCCGCCCTCGAGCAGGGGCAGGGGGGGGTCGTGCGCCTCACGCTCAGCGACCTCCGCGCCTTCCTGTGGTCGCCGCTGCAGGGGTCCGCGCGCGCCATGCTCGGGCTGCGCGAGGAGAGCGCGCGCGACGAGGAGGCGCCGCTGCACGACCCCCTGCACGTCGCCTACGGGCGGCGCGTGGAGCTGCTCCGCCGGGCCTTCTGGGAGGGGGCGGGGCGGCGTGAGCGCGTGGCGGAGCGCTACGAGGAGCTCTTTGAGCGCGCGTCGCTGGTGGGGGAGGCGCCGGTGGGCATGTTCGCCGACGAGCAGCGCCGCCGCGACGGCGAGGTCCTCTCGTCGTGGATTCAGAATCTGCAGGTCTTCCAGCCCCCCCCGCTGCACCTGTGGCGGCGGGTGAGCGTGGGCGCCACGGGGGAGTTCGAGCGCGTCGATCAGGCGCTGCCGCCCCTGCGCCTCCCCGTGGCGCTCGCGCAGGGCGGGGAGGTGGAGGTGGAGCTCGCCGCGCCCCTCTCGCCGCTGCAGCCCGACCTCGGCGGCACGCTCCACTGCGTGCCGCGCGGGGGCGTGGGCGAGCACCTGTTCCTCACGGGCTGGCTCGAGATGGTGGCGCTCGCCGCGGCGGGGCAGCCGCTGCCGCGCGCCTTCTCGGTGCGCCTCAACCCCTTCGGCGACAGCGCCCTAGAGCGCCTCCACCGCCGCTACGCCACCCCCACGGCGCCGCAGGCGCGGGCGTGGCTCACGGAGGTGCTCGGGGAGCTGCTGCAGGGCTTCCACGCCTACAGGCTGCCTATCCGCTCGGTGCTGCAGTGGCGTGAGCACTTGGCGCGCGACCCTCAGGCCCCCCTGCGGCTCCACTCGGACGAGGACGAGCGCGGTCCCCTGCGCGACGTCGAGCGCTTCCCGCTCCCCCCCCCCGCCGTCGCCCTCGACATGGTCCGCCGCCGCCTCGGCCCCTGGTTTCAGTCGGAGATCGTCTGATGCAGCCCCTGCGCTACCCCTACCCGCCCGTCCTCGATGAGATTCCGCTCGACGGTCACGCCGTGATCGAGGCGAGCGCGGGGACAGGCAAGACCTACACCATCGAGCACCTGGTGGTGGACCGCCTGCTCCGCACCCCCGCGCGCCTAGAGCAGCTCCTGGTGGTGACCTTCACCGACAAGGCCACGAGCGAGCTCCGCAAGCGCATCCGCGACCTGATCGAGCGCATCTTGACGCGCGCGGAGGAGGTGCGCCTCAAGGGCGAGGGCGAGGGCGAGGGCGAGGGCGAGGGCGAGGGCGAGGGGGCGGGCTGGCTCATCGATGACGAGGCGCGGCGCACGCTCGAGCGGGCGCTCTTCTCGTTTGACCGCGCCGCCATCCTCACCATCCACGCCTTTTGCCGCAAGGTGCTCGTGGACCTCGCCTTTGACAGCGGGCAGCTCTTTGAGCAGGAGCTCGTGGACGGGCGCCGCGCCTTTGAGGCGGCGTGGCGGGTGGCGCTGCGCGCGCGCCTCAGCACGCAGCCCGAGCTGCGCCGCGGCGTGGAGCAGTGGCTGCGCTACAGCGGCGACCTCGGCAAGCTGCAGGGGCTCCTCTACAACGCCCACAAGGCGGGCTACGAGGAGCTCGCGCGCCCCACGCAGCACGAGCTCACGCAGGTGATGGAGCGCCTCGCGCGCCGCTGGGACCACGCGGCGCTCCTGTCTTGCTATGAGCGCGCCGCCATCGTCTCCGCCGCCCTCGAGGGCGCGCGGGAGGTGCTCCGGCGCGCCGATGAGGTGATGCGCGAGCGCCTTCCGCTCTCTGAGAAGGCGCGGCAGCTCCTCAAGCTCGAGCTCGACGCCCTGATCACCCCGCACAGGAGCAGCAGCAAAAAGAAGCTCGCCTTCCCCGGCGCGCTCCCCGAGGAGGCGCGCGACGTCCTCTACCTCCTCACGCAGCTCCGCCTGATCGCCGAGATGGAGGACGCGGTGGAGCGGCAGGTAGTGGAGCTGTTGCTGCCCCCCGTGAGCGCGGCGCTCACCGAGCGCAAGCGCAGCGCCGGGGAGGTGGACTACGACGACCTGCTCCGCTGCGTGTGGCGCGCCCTGCGCAGCCCGCAGGGGCCGAGTCTAGCGCAGACGCTGCGCGAGCGCTTCCGCTACGCCCTCATCGACGAGTTTCAGGACACGGACCCGCTGCAGTGGAAGATCTTTAAGCGGATTTTCGTGGACGGCCCTGCGGGTGGGCGCGGGCTCTACATCATCGGCGACCCCAAGCAGGCCATCTACACGTTCCGCGGCGCCGACGTGCACACCTACATCCACGCCCGCTTTGAGCTCACGCAGGCCGGGGCGCCGCGCGTGCTCCTGCGCAAGAACTACCGCTCGAGTCCTCGGCTGGTGGACGCGGTGAACGCCATCTTGGACCAGGGGGGGGCGGCGCCCATCTTCACGGGGGCGATTCGCTACGACGAGCCCGTGGAGTGCGGGCGCGGCGCCCTGCGCGTCCTCGACGCGCGCGGGGAGGAGGTGGCGCCGGTGACGCTCTGGAAGCACCACCCGCCGCCGTCGCCGCAGGGCAAGAACTCCGTCTCAAAGCGCCTCCTCAAGATCACGTTCTGCGAGCACCTCGCGCAGCACGTGCACAGGCTGCTCACCGAGGACTCAAGGGCGCTCTACATCGAAGAGGGCGGGGCGGTCGCGCGCCGCGTCAACGCCAGCGACGTGCTGATCTTGGTGCGCGACAACCGCGAGGCGTTTGAGGTGGCCAGCGCCCTGCGCTCCTATGAGGTGCCCTTCACGCTCTACAAGCCCGAGGGGCTGCTGCAGGGGGCGGAGGCGCGCGAGGTGCATACGCTCCTGCAGGCGGTGGTGGACCCCCACGACCGCGGCGCGCGCCTGCGCGCCTTCACCACGCCCTTTTTCGGCGTCCCGTGGCAGGAGGTCTACCACTACTCGTCGCTGCCCCCGGGGCACCACCGCCTCGAGCGCCTCCTCGACTGGCACCAGCTCGCGGCGCAGGGGCGCTACGGCACGCTGTTCTACCAGCTGCTCCACCACAGCGGCCTCAGCGAGCGTGAGCTGTTTTTCGCAGAGAGCGAGCGCGAGCTCACCAACTACCAGCACATCTTTGAGATTCTGCTCGGCGTCACCGCCCAGCACAAGTGCACCCCGCGCGAGCTGTGTGCCCTGCTCGGTCGCTACCTAGAGGGGCTCGAGGCGCCCCCCGGCAGCGAGGACAATATCCACCGCCTCTACAGCGACCGCCAGCTGGTGCAGGTGATGACCATCCACAAGAGCAAGGGGCTCGAGGCGCCGGTCATCTACCTCTACGGTGGCTTTGGGCGCCCCCCTGACGCCATCGTCAACCTCGTGCACGACGACGAGCTGGGGCGGCGCGTGATCGTGGGGGCGACGGCGCGCAGCGCGGTGAAAGAGCGCCTGCAGCTCGAGCAGCGCCAAGAGGACCAGCGTCTGCTCTATGTGGCGCTGACCCGCGCGCAGGTGAAGCTGTTTATCCCCTTTGTCCACACGAGCCGCGCTCTCCCCGGCACCTACGAGCCCCTCAAGGAGCGCCTGCGGGCGATGTTTGGGGGGGAGCGCGAGGGCGACGAGGGGCTCGAGCGCTGGCCGGGGCTGTTCGCCGTGGAGGAGGTGGGCGCCGAGCGCTCCCGCGTCTACGCGCCCCCCACCGATAAGACCTTCACGGAGTGGGCGCCCCCGGCGGAGCTGTTGGCGGTGCCCGACCTGCGGGCGGAGCGCGAGCGCCTCCTGCGAGCGCAGCGTCCGCTGGAGGTGACGAGCTACACGCGCATGAAGCAGGCGAGCGGGCTGGGGAGTCTGTGGGCGCTGCGGGGGGGAGGGCGCGGGGGCCGAGCGCTCGACCTGGAGCTCGGCGGGCTCGGCGGGCTCGGCGGGCTCGGCGGG
>Ga0194124_10006596_pt1 | contig 10266 bp, 7 predicted proteins | sample TA2KigCas0mmetaG_FD_148605 | JGI IMG/M metagenome (GOLD analysis project Ga0194124, IMG submission 148605) | Freshwater microbial communities from Lake Tanganyika, Tanzania - TA2015031 Kigoma Deep Cast 0m | ecosystem: Environmental > Aquatic > Freshwater > Lake | place: Tanzania: Lake Tanganyika...
AAAAAAATATCTTATGATACTAGTTTTATTATTAATAAATATTTTCTTGAATTATATTCTCATAATATTTATCTTAAAAAAACAGGATTTATTAAAAAAGATATTATGTAAAAATTTAATCTTTATTCAAATTATCAATATATTTTTGAAATACTTGTTTCTTTTTAGAAGTATCAGAATCTTTAATATCTGTTAATATAAAATCATTTAATATAAAACAATAATCTTTTTTCTGCAGTGTCTTCATAAATATTAAATCTATGCAGTTATCCATATTTTTTATATAATTTAAAACTTCTTCAATTAATTCTCTTTTTATCAAATATCCATAAGTTCCAGGAAATCTTTTACAAAAAGCCCATTTATTAATAAATATTTTCTTATCAGCTATAGGCGCACCTAAAAATATTATTTTCCAAGGACACATCTCTAAATTTTGAATTTCTTTAATAAAATTATCACTTTTAAAAAATATATCATCCTCTAATATTAACACTTGTTTAAAATTACTAGAATATGCTTTTATAAGTGTTTTCTTATGTGATAATAAACATCCTAAATGTCCTGATGATTTAATTTTACTTTTATTTTTCTTTAATTTTTTATATTTTTGTCTAATTTCAGTATCATTACCATCTATAGCATTAATAAATTCGTAATTTTTAATACCAACTTTGGTTAATTCTTCTACTATAAGCTTTTTCCTATCAGCTCTTCTTTTTAGATTAATAATATAAACTTTATCTATATGAATTTGATCTAGAGTAATATCATGATATATAAATTCACTTAAAACAAGTTTTTTGTTTTTGGCTTCATATTTATTATTAAATATTAAACAAACTTCCTGATTTTCATCCAATATAAAACTTATAATATAATTATTATCACTATCAATATCAAAAATTTTATCATCTATACTTAAATTTTTATAACCATTAATAAATAATTTAAATTGTATTTGTTTTTTTTTATTTAAATTTTTTATAACTATAATTTCTTGATTATTATTTTCTAAATTTATCTGATATTCTAATTTATTATTATAATTAATAATGGTATTCTTATAATTTATTGTAATCATTATAAATATTCATTATAAAAAAAGATTTAAATTTTGATATAAAATATTATTGTTAATATATTTATAATAATATTAAGAATATCTAAATTTTATTTATTATTGCAATTTTCATTTATTAAATCAAATAATTTTTTTAGTTGATTTAATTTTTTTTTATAATTTTCATATTTATTTTTATATTTCATATTATTATTATGTTTATTACCATCTGATGCGAGACCTATTAATTTATTAGCTCTTACATCACATAAACAGCTATCAAATATTTTATTTAATATTTCATTATTAATTTTTTCTAAATTAATATAGTTATTTTCATACAAGAACTTATAAACAAGTATTATACAATCTTGATAATCAATAATAGATATAACATCATCTCCTTCTTTAAATTTTTTATGAATATATGATATTTCTTTAGTTTTTTCTATAATTAATTCTTTGGTTATAGATTTTAGTTTTAATATATCATTAATATTTATTATACTATCAGTATATTCACTAACAAAGTTATTATAAACTTTTATAGAATAATCAAATATATCATGATTTTCTTCAGTATAAGATCTACAAAGATAACCCATTAATAAACTTAAATCTTTTATACAATAAAGTAAATTAATAATACGATAATATTTCTTTATTTTAACTTTTAATTTATATTCTATTAATAATCCTGAAATAAATTTATCCATTTTTTTATTATCATACGTAGTTAAATCAGTAATTTTTTTAATTTTATTAATATTATCAGACATATGTTCATTTTTTATAATTATAAAAATTAATAATTTTGATAAATCTGTAATAATAAAATTTTCAAAATAATTTTTATAATTAAAATTTAATAAATTACTGTAAATTTTATTTTGTTTAATTAAATTTATAAAATTAATGAAATATTCAGTTTCCTCAATAATTAATAATTTATTATAAATTTTTAAATCAATAAATTCTAATTTCTTAATTTCAGATATATTAGTGTCTGGTAGTATTATTTCAAAATTAAATATTGATGCTATAATCAAACTATCAATAAACGTATATATATTATAATTTTGAATATATAATTTATTATTTTCATAAAAAGATAGTTTTTCATCTTCTTTAAATTCTTCTAAAATTAAATTTTTATCTAAATTTTTAGAATCATACAAATCATAATATATTTTGCAATTTCCTTCAGTATTATATTTTGTAAATACTTCTTTAATTATATCTAAATTTAGAATATTAATAAATACTATCATTATAATATTTATTTATATAATTAATTATTCAAAATAATCTTTAGATGTTAAATTTATCTTTTCTGATTTTATTAATAAACAAATTTTTTTATGAAAATTATGAAGATATTTTAAGTAATCATCATTATTATTCATAATTTCTTTTGTTAATTTATTATCGTGATAAGGTCTATAAATATCAAAATTTAATTTATTAATAATAAGTGCAACACTATAATTTATATATGTTTTAAAATTTGTATAAGAAATCTTAAAATTAAAAAATGAATAAAAAAGTTTTAATTTAGGTATATCGACATATTTAACAACCATAGATAATAATAAACAACCAATTAATAATAATTTATTTATATTTTCTATTTTTGGTAATTTTTCTTTATAATTATTTTCTAATATAAAAGTAAAAAATCTATCAGCTATATTTATCGTTAAAGGCATTATAATTAAAATATCATCATTTATTATAAAATCTAACATCCAATTATATTCTTCATTTCTTATTTCTAATAATTTTTTTAAATTATTATCAGAGATATTTATATTATAATCATAATTAATTTTAATAAAGTTAATGTCTTCATATTCTTCTTCAATATTTTTATCAAATAAATCATAATATATTTCATTTATATTATTATAACAAATTTGAGGATTTATTGATAACATTTTATTAATTATATTAATATATTTACTATTAATATTATAAACCATTAATTTATTGGCATAATGTAAAATATTTATAGTTTTACGAGAATATTTTTCATAAATGCATTTCTCAGCATATTCTTCATAATCATCATTTTTTTTATTATATTTTCTATATGATTTTTCTTTTTTTGTATAATAATTCTGCATAAAATTATTTCTTAGTAAAATTTCAGAAAATATAATACCTAAACTCCATATGTCATTTCTAAAACTAGGTTTAAAATAATAATTTTTATTATTATCATTATTTCTTAAATTTAATTCATAATCTAATTCTTCTATACTTCTATAAGTTAAAGTGCATGATTTTGTATAAAATACAGTATCTAGAGTTTTTACACCTCCAAAATCTATTAAATATACGTCAAGATTACGATTTATCATAATATTTGCTGATTTAAGATCACCGTGTATAAAATTATTTATATGTAAATTATATAATCCAATTAATATTTGTTTCACTATTTTTTCAAAATACATTTTATTATCACCTAATGAATTATTATATACAAAACTACCCAGTGAAGTATAATATTTTTCCATTTTAATTAAAAATAAATAACTATTTTCATCACATTTATACAAATCAAACATTCTTTTACATAAATTATCAACTTCATAAACTAACATAAACTGATGCATAATATATAAAAATACATCCTGTTCTGGTATATTTTTTAATTTTTTTAAAAATATTTTTTTATTAAATATGCACGCTTCAATAATATTATTTCTATGTACATATTTTTCATCTCCTAATAATGTTAATTTATAAATATTTTTTTTTTCATCTTCTAAAATATGACCAAATGAGCCACTATTAATTGTTCTTAAAAATATTTTTTCCATATTTTCATTCTAAAATTATATTAGATATTAATATAATTATATATATTAACCACTTTTATCAATCTGATTTTCCAGATAATCTTAAAATTGTAACAGCAGGACTAGATGATACATTGGTAAAATATAAACCAAAACTAGCTCCTCCTGAACATAAGCTATCTAAACCATTATTTGAACCTGTAATAGTCACTCCATCACTTCCTACAAGTGTTACATCAGCTGAGGTGCCACAATAAATATCTGGTGAATTATTAGTGACATTAAATATAAACCAATCACCTCTTTGTGCTACAGTAGATACTGCAGGTGTTCTGCATAAAATATCAGTTGCAGTAGTTAATAATTGTCTAGCTGAAGGTAATTTTAAATTTGTAGCAACTGATGGATTTGTTGGTGATACTAAAATATGTTTATTTTCAAGTAAATCTTTAGTTGATAGGGTTGCAGTAGCAAAATAAGTAGCTGGAAGATAAAATTTTTCACTTAAGTTTGTAATACTTTTAGTGTAAGTATTTTTAACACTTAAAGAATTAGCAATTTTAACATTTCCATTATTTTCAGCCAAAAACATAACTTCATTATCATTAGAATCACAATTTGAATTTTCTATTTTAATATAATCATCTACTCTAAATTTATGTGCTTTTAAATATTTTACAGATAAGTGCTTAATTTTTGAAGATAAATTTCCTAACATTATATATATATATATATATAATATATTTTTTTGATAAAATTTATTATATTTTAGATTAAATTTATTTAATTTATATTATAAGTATATATGATACTTAATAATATTGATATTAAAAGTATAGTGCGAATAATATCAGAAGGTTATAATTTTAATTGGAAAAGTCCTTTTAATAAATCTTCAAATAATAATTCTATAGGAACTGGTTTTTTTATAGATTCTGAATATATATTAACATGTTGTCATGTTGTGGAAAATTCTTTAAAAATATATATAAATATACCTTCATTAGATAAAGAAAAATATGAAGTTAAATTAATTTCATGTTGTCCATGTTTAGATATAGCATTATTAAAAACAATTAATTATAAATCAAATCATTTTTTAGAATTAGATGATTCTGATAAATGTAAAGCAACTGATAAAGTTATAGCAGTTGGTTATCCATTAGGATTAGAAAATGCTAAATATTCAGCAGGAATAATAAGTGGTATAGAAGAACATTTTTTTCAAATTGATGCTCCAATAAATGAGGGAAATTCAGGTGGTCCATTATTAAACTCAAATAATAAGGTTATAGGAATTAATACGTCCAAAATAACTACATCTGAAGGAATTGGATTTTCAACACCAATAAATTTTTTTATAACTCAAAAAGAATTAATGTTAAAAAACAGAATAATTAGAAAATGTAGTTTATTATGTGAATTTAACGACATGGATATTAATTTATGGAAATATTTAACAGAAAATAAAATAAAAAATTATAAATCAGGATTTTATATTAAGAAATGTTATGAAGATAGTGATTTATTTAAAACATATGGTATAGATACTGGAGATATAATTCTTGAAATTAATGATAATAAGGTAGATAATTATGGTGAAATTAAAGTTTCATGGAGTAGTGAAAAAATAAATTTAGAAAATTATTTAAAAAGATTTAATATTGGTGATGAGATTAAAATAAAATTTTGGTTATCAAAGCAAAAAAAAATAAAAGAAATAAATTATAAATTAAATTATATTTTTCCAATTAATTTTGGATTACCAATATTAGAAAAAATTGATTATATTGTTTTTGGGGGATTGGTTCTTATGAATTTTTCATTAAATCATATAAATACATATAAAAATTATTATTTAGATATATTTATGTCAAATAATATAAAATTTAAAAAAAATTGTAAAGTGATAATATCTAATATATTATCAGGTTCAACTATAAAGAAAAATGATGTAATAAATGAAGGAAATGTTTTATATTCCATAAATAATATTAGAATATATTGTTTAAAAGATGTAATAAATGTAATAAAAAATACAGTAAATAAAGATAGTAAATATTTAATATTAAAAAATGAAAAAAATGACACTATATGTTTAAATATATTTACTGGTATGGCAGAAACTTATAATCTAGCTAAAGAATATAATTATAATTGGAAAAATGATGTAATAAAAACTTTATATGAAATATTTAGAAATAAGTAATGTTATCATTTATAATTAAACAACATGAATCAAAAAAATTTAGAAATATTGATTTATTATTTATAGAAATTTCATCACAAAAAATAATTATAAAAATATTATTATTATGATTAATAACATTTATATGATTTGAATTATAAAATTCAAATGTTATATTTGTATCATTTGAAATGTTTTCATATAACTTTATCGATTTTGACTTTGAAATAAAAAAACCTATAATTGGTTTATTATAATTAATAATAATATTTTTACAATTTATAATTATAATTTGTGTAATTTTAGGTAAATTTATATGTATATTTTCACAATTTTCTATTATAAGTGTTTTATTCATACCAATTGATAAATTAAGATCATCATTAGTAATATTTTCTATAATAATTTGATTATTTTTAATTTTATTATAATTGATATTGATATTATCTATAATATTATTATAATCCATCTATATAATACAAATTATTTAATTTTATATTGGAGGTTAAAAAAAAAATAATTTATATATTTATTATAATGAATTATAAAAAAATTAAATTTGTAATATTTGATATATATAAAGTATTTTGTGATAAGATACATATATCAGATAATCTAAAAGATTCTTATGGATTTCAATTATTAAAAAATAATAATATAAAAATTGGGTTGATTACAGGAGACAATTCAAATATTATAGATAATATGAAAATAATAATTGACAGCATAGATTTTATTTCTAAAGATAATCATAATAAAATACATATAATTATAAAATGGTGTGAAAAATTAAATATAGACTTAACAGAATGTGCTTATATTGGTGATGATATTTTAGATGAATCATTTATAGATTTAATTGGTTTTACAGGATGTACATCTGATACAGTTCAAGTATGCCAAAAAAAAGCAAAATATATATGCAAAAATAAAGGAGGGGATGGTGCAGTGAGAGAATTTATAGAAAGAATATTGGAAGAAAATCAATATATTGATGAAATGAATAGTGAAGAGAATGTAAATATAAGAAAGAATGGAAAAATAACAGCAGTTATTCCAGTTAGATCAGGATCAACAAGATGTAAAAACAAGAATATTAGAGAATTCGGTGATACAAATTTATTGAAAATGAAGATCGAAATATTAAAACAAGTTGAGGAAATTGATGAAATTATAGTAAGTTCAAATTGTGATGAAATGTTAAAAATTGCATTTGAATGCAGTGTTACAATTGAAAAAAGAGATCCCTATTATGCAAGAACAGATACAAGCGGTAGTGAAATATTTCATTATTTAGCAAATATATGTAAATCAGAGATAATGTTATATATGCATGCTGTTGCACCATTTGTAAGTGTGGAAAATATTAAAAAAATGATTGATATATATAGGACAAATCATAATATAGATAGTGTAGTTAGTTCTAATAAAATAAACCATTTTTTATGGCAAGATGGAAAACCGTTAAATTATGATCCGTTTAATGCTGTACCTTCACAATATCTTGAAAATATTTATATCCCATCTTTTTCTCCGATAATTAATAAGACAGATTTTGTAAAATCAACAAAATCCATTATTGGCAAAAAACCATATTTTTATGAATTATCTCAAATTGAGGGAATAGATATAGATACTCCATATGATTTTCTAGTATCCGAATTACTATACAAAAACTGCTTTTATGATAATGATGATATTGTAAATTATTTGAATAGAGTGGACAATATAAAGACAGAGATGTTAGATTGTACAATAAGAGATGGAGGTTATATTAATAATTGGAATTTTACAGATGAAGAAGTTTTAGAATGTTATAAAGCAGTTACACAAGCTGGATATGATTATTTTGAAATAGGATTTATGTATGATAAAATAGATGATAAAAATGGTAAATGGTATTCTTTAACTACAGTAGATATTAAAAATATTTATGAGAAATACAATGGATGTAAAATTGCAGTGATGATACCTATTGATAATTCTGATAATATTCAATTTAGTGATTTTGTAACAACAAATATATCATTAATAAGATTACTTTTAAAACTAACTAATGATAAAAAGAAAGATGATGAATTAATTGAAAAAACTAATAATTATATTTTACAATTTAAAAAACTAAGATATGAAGTATGTTTAAATTTATCTTCATCAGATAAATATGATAAAAACATAATTGATTATGTAGTATCTCATTTTTATGACAAGGATCTTAAATGTATTTATTTAGCAGATACATTTGGATATTTAAATGAGGAGACTACTAGAAAACAATTATATAATTTCCAAAAGGCATTATATAGATATAATTCAAAAATTCCATTAGGATTCCATCCTCACAATAATATGGGAAATGCATTGGGAAAGTCAAAAGTAGCATTAGATTTTAGAGTAAAGATGTTAGATTCTACTATATATGGTTTAGGAAGGGGTGCAGGAAATTTACAAACAGAAGCAATAATACTTGAATTGAATAGGAAATATGGAAATGATAAATATGATATTTTACCAATAATCAAATATGGAGATAAATATATAAGAAAATTCAATGATCAATATATTAAATCATCATATATATATGGTAATTCTGTATTATATACTATAACTGGATATTTTAATATACATCCCGATTATGTTAAATACATTTGTGAAAAATACTCCGATCAATCAATTGAAGATATTTATTATTGTATGATTCATATAAAAACCTTAAATAAAAATATTTTTTTTAATTTTATAGTAGATAGTTTTTTTAAAAAAAATTATAGTATTAATAATACAAATAATGAATTAAATAAAAGTATTGATGTTAAAAAATATATCAGAGAAATTACAAATAAAGAAATCTATTCAACAGAACAAATTTATGCTAATCTGAAAGATTGTTTAAAAGATAGAGAATGTGCTATTTTTAGTTGTGGACCAAGTATTGAAACACATAAAGAGTACATAAAAAAACTACCAAAAGATATCATTAAAATAGTTATTAAAACATCATTTCCTTATATAGATGATTATGATTTCTTTATTTTTGATGATAGACTTCACGCAGGACATAGAACAAATATTATATATAATATAAATGAAACAGCAATAAAAATATTTATTGGAGATTACTATGAAGAAGAATATAAAGGATTTTATCATGATAGAAAACTTTCAGTTGAACCAGATTTATTATTTATTCCTAAATATAGGGGTAGTGATAAAATCATAATAGATGATATAAATATGTGTGATTACATCAAAAAAAATATTATTTATACAAATACTAATATATATGTGTCATTACTAATTAGATTATTAATATTATATGATTACATGGGAATAAAAAAATATAATTTATTTGGTTTTGACGATTTTTGTACTAATGAAAATAATGGATTACCACTAATATGTACTGAATGGATGGGAATAGATACGTTTATTAGTAATTATTACAATAATAATCATTTAATTGATATAATTAATAAAAATAAATTAGATATTATATTATATAGTAATTATTCTCAAATTCATACTAAAATAGAGAGAATATTAACGGATAATTATGATGAAAAAAAAAATATGCATCATTATATGATATTTTACAGAGATTACTATAAAAAATATGACGATTATAAAAAATTTTTTATTGAAATATGTAAAAAATTTTATGATTCCAATACAGAATTAATTGAATATTATTATTATATATTTAAAAAAAACATCATTCATTTAATTAATAATTTAGATAAAGATTTATTATATAATATTTTTAGTAAAAAATCAACATTATTAGAAATATTTTTTTATGTATGGAATTTAATGTATCATCTAGTCCTTCTGAATATAAATTTACCAAATGATTTTAATGTTATTGAATATAAAAAACTAAATTTTGATCTTCAAAAATTAGATGATACTGACGCAATACTGCATTATATTAAATTTGGAATTAATGAAAAGAGAATTTATAAATTAGATATTAAGAATTAGTTGTTTTTATTGTATCAATACATAACATCAAATTATGTATTAAGAAAATAAATTAAAAAAATACTTATTCTGATAATTTTCTTTATAATATTATATATGTTAAAAAAAAAAATTTTAATATTTTTTATGAAAATGTTAATTTAGGATATGTCGAATTATCTGAATTTTCAACTAGTTATGATTTATATAAATTTTTGCAGATTACTAAACATTTTTGTAATTTATCA
>Ga0194124_10006611_pt1 | contig 10257 bp, 13 predicted proteins | sample TA2KigCas0mmetaG_FD_148605 | JGI IMG/M metagenome (GOLD analysis project Ga0194124, IMG submission 148605) | Freshwater microbial communities from Lake Tanganyika, Tanzania - TA2015031 Kigoma Deep Cast 0m | ecosystem: Environmental > Aquatic > Freshwater > Lake | place: Tanzania: Lake...
TAAAACGTGAAATCTTGGAGGAAACCGGGCTCAAGATCACCGGCATCGAATTCGCCCTGGCCCAGGACTGCATCCGCTCCAAGGAGTTCTACAAACCCGCCCACTTTGTCCTCCTCAACTACCTCGCCAAAACCACCCAGAAAAAGGTCACCCTCAACCCCGAAGCCGACGACTTCCGCTGGTGCACCCTCCAGGAGTGCTACCAGCTCAAGCTTAACACCCCCACCCGCATCCTCCTCGACTGGTATAAATCCCGGTAGGACGGGTTGTCCCTAACCCGCCTCATTCACACTTCATCGCCGGAAGACCACTTCAACCCAAACTTAATCTTAAACTGAAACCGCCTCCTTCCTTCCACCTTTCACCTGCCCCCAACTCCCACTTTCTTTTTGCAAAGACTTTTGGATGATCAATCAATGAGCTGGCAATCTTTCCCCTACAAGATCGACGCCCAAGCCGGCCAAACCCTCTACTTCTGCTCCTGCGGCCAGACCAAGAACCCGCCTTACTGCGATGGCTCCCATAAGGGGTCCGGCAAGTCGCCCCGCGCCGTAAAGGTGGAGAAAGACGGCCCCATCTGGGCCTGCGCCTGCGGCAAATCCAAGAACCTCCCCTTCTGCGACGGCAGCCACAAAGGCTGATGGTCTCCTCCTGAATTTCCTAAATTCTCTTCAGCGGTTCGTTCCACCCCCCCTTGGCGCTGCTTCCGCAGGCGGAATCAGCGCGTTCCCATCCCGACCCCCTGCACCGTCTGAAACAACTTCCCTTCCGTCTTGATGGATGGCGCGATAATAATTTCCGTTTCCTGAAATTCCCGGATCGTTTTTGCGCCCACATTTCCCATGCAGGTCACGATCGCCCCAACCAGATTCTGTGACCCGTCATCCAGCGTAGCCGGCCCAAAAAGAATCTGCCTTAAACTTCCCGTCACCCCCACCTTGATCCTCGTGCCCCGCGGCAAATTCGCATGCGGCGTGGCCATGCCCCAGTGATTTCCTTGGCCCGGTGCCTCCTCCGCCCTCGCAAAGGCGCTCCCAATCATCACCGCATCGGCTCCGCAGGCGAACGCCTTGCAGATGTCTCCCCCTTTGTTCATCCCACCGTCCGTGATGATGGGGACATAACGGCCGCTTTTCTTGTGATAAGCATCCCGCGCCGCTGCACAGTCCACCGTGGCGGTCACTTGCGGCACTCCCAAGCCCAAGACCCCACGGGTCGTGCAGGCGGCCCCGGGCCCCACCCCTACCAGCAGTCCCGAAATGCCCGCTTCCATCAATTCCAGACTGACCCCGTAGGTGACGGTGTTTCCCACCACCACCGGGATCTTCATCGATTTACAAAACTTGGCCAAGTCGAGCGTCTTGTACTCGGAAGCGATATGCCGGACGGTCGAGACGGTCGACTGGACCACAAAAATGTCCGCCCCCGCTTTTTGGGCGATGGCCCCGTACTTTTCCGCTTTCTGGGGGATCGAGGAAACCGCCGCCACGATGCCCGCCTTCTTCATCTCCTTCACCCGCTTCGCGATCAGCTCCTCCTTGATGGCGGGAATGTACATCTTCTGAATCAGGTGCGTGCTGGTCTCCTTATCCGCCTTGGCAATCTGCGAGAGCACGTCGGCCGGATTCTCATAGCGTGTCTGCACCCCTTCCAGGTTCAACACCGCCAACCCGCCCATCTTTCCCATCGCCACCGCAAACTTCACATCCACCACCCCGTCCATGGCCGAGGCTAGGATCGGCACCTTGAACGTGTGTTCTCCGATCGAAAAATCGGTGTCGACCTCGTTCGGATTGACCGTCACATCTCCGGGGACCAGGGCAATCTCGTCAAACCCGTAGGTGACGCGTGCTTTCCGATTCCTTCCAATCCACATGCCCATCGTTCAGCTCCTTTCAGCAGAAGGAGTGGCCACGGAATACCGGGCGCCGCAACGACGACAGCGCAAGGTGTGCCAGGCATGATCCCGCGGGTTGCACGCCCCGCAATGCGGGCAGGAAACCGTCTTCCGATGCTTGCGAGACAGACGCGCCGCTTGCCATCCGCCAAACATCCACAAAACAAAAACGATGCCAAGGAAAAGGCAAAGATAGCCCAGAAGAAGTTGTGAAGGAGTCAGGTTCATGGCGCACCGACCCCCGGGGACTCCACCGCCCATAAAACCCGCACCCGCCCCCACTGGATGGGCAAACCTGGGGTGGGTTCAAAACGCCACGCCCGGAGCAGGCTGGTGGCTTCCCGATCCACCCCCGGATCTCCGGTGGTCCCCTCCAAAAACACCAACCGCACCGCCCCGTCCTCGTCGACCCCGATCCGGGCGGTGGTCGGCTCCAGCGCACTGGCCGTTTTCATCGCGGGAAGCTCCAGAGCCACCGTCGCCTTCCGCTTCCGCAAATCCCCGCTGATTTCAAACCAAGTCGACACCACCGGCCGGCCTTTAGGCGGACCGGTTCTTCGCGACAGCCCACTCCGGTTCCGCCCAAGTGACTCCTCGGCACGCACCGCCAGCGGAGCGTCCGCGCCCACTTGGTCGATCCGGTATGGCATCCCCTTGACCGGGGATTGGGCCACCCACGGGCTTTCCTGCCACGGCAACACCACGCCTTCCGCCAACCGCGGCGGGGGGTTCTGGGGATACACAATGGCCGAAGGCTCAAAAATCTGGGCATACCCACCCGGCCATTCCGCCTCGGCGACCAGCACCACCTGGCCGGGGCTCGGAGGCGGGATGGGGGCGAACTCCCCCGGATCCCGAAACAACGAAAAAGCCACCGCATGGGCACTGAAGGAGAGGACCAGGAATCCAGCCAAACGACGGCCAGACCGCGTTTTCGGTCCCGGCAGGGTCAGTTTCATTGAGCAAGAACGTCGGATTTTGAGGCCAGCACCGCGGACAACCCATTCTGCACAACCACATCCAGCAACTGGGTCACCACCCCGTGCCGCAGGTCGCGATCTGCCCGGATCACCACCGCCGCCCGCGGCTCCGCCCTGGCGATCCGCGCCAACTCGCCCCGCAACTTGGCCAGATCGGTCACCCGGTCGTTGAAAAAGATCTGCGGCTTCAGCCCGGCCGTGGCGGTAATCACATACCGCGTGTCGCTGACGCCGCCTTTCGACAGCCCCGGCGAGGGCGGATCCACCACAATGCCCGGCTGAAACACAAAACTGGAGGTGAGGAGAAAAAAAATCAACAGGAGCAGAATCACGTCTACCAGCGGGGCCACGTCGAGCGGCCCCCGGAGGACCTGGGCACTGGTCCGCACTTTCATGCCGTTCGTTTTTCCGCCCGGGGCTCCGTCGTCACCGGCGTCACCACCGTCGTTGACCGCCCTCGCCCGCCCTCCTTGAGAATCTGAATCATCTCAATCCCTGCACGCTCCATGTCCTGCACCGCCGCGTTCATGCGTGAGACCAGAAAGTTGTAGGCCACGTAGACGGGAATGGCCACCACCAGCCCGGCGGCCGTCGTCAAAAGGGCCTCCCAGATGCCTCCAGCCAACTCCCCCACCGGCACTGTCCCACGGGCTTGGTTGACCGTTTGAAACACCTGGATCATGCCCGTCACCGTTCCCAGAAGCCCCAGCAACGGGGCGATGTACCCAACGGTGGCCAACACCGCCAGGTTCTTTTCAAGCCTGGGCACCTGCAACTGCGCCACTTCCTGGAGCGCCTCCCGCAAGTCCGCCAAGGACAGTTCCCGCTTCAGCAGCGCGGCTTGTACCACCCGCACCGCCGGGCCATGGGCCTCATCACAACGTTCCAGCGCCTCGGCGTAGCGCTTCTCCTTCACCAGCGCATTCACACCGTCGAGAAATGGATCCAAAGGCACGCCCATTCTCCGGTACTCAAAAATTCTCTCCAGAAAGACCGCCACCGCCACGATGCTGGTCCCGAGAATGACCCACATAATGGGCCCGCCCAACCGCAGGAGTTCAAACAGGGTCGAAGGCATCTTTCTTTTTAACTCCTCCCCGGCCGGGACGCGACCCTGTCGGCGATCTCTCCCGCCATCGCCGTCGTCCCCACGCTTTTTTCTCCCGGCGCCGCAATATCACCGGTTCGCCAGCCCTCCCGGATCGCCCCGGCCACCGCCGCCCGGATGGAATCCGCCGCCGCCCGGTGTCCAAAACTGATCTCCAGCATCATGGCCAAGGAAAGGATCTGGGCGATCGGGTTGGCCGTGCCCTTGCCCGCGATGTCCGGCGCTGATCCTCCCGCTGGTTCATACAAACCAAAACTCCCCTGCCCCAACGAAGCGCTCGGCAACATCCCCAGCGAGCCGGTCACAGCCGCCGCCTCGTCGCTTAAAATATCCCCGAAAAGATTCTCACAAAGCAGCACATCGAAACGCCCAGGATCGCGCACCAATTGCATCGCCGCATGATCCACATACATAAAATCCAGGGTGATGGCCGGATGCCGGGCCGCAATCGCCTTTACCGTTTTTCTCCAAAGCAGGCTGGTTTCCAAAACGTTTGCCTTGTCCACCAACGTGACTCTTTTTTTTCTTCCAGCCGCCGCCCGGAAAGCCACCTCGGTGATCCGCTCAATTTCGTGGGTTTCATAAACCATCGTGTCCACCGCGCGCTCGCCGGCACCCTTCTTCACCGTCTCCTTGGGTTGACCGAAATAAAGCCCGCCCGTCAGTTCCCGCACCACCAGCACATCAAAACCGCCCGCCACCCGATCCGCCCGGAGGGGCGAACCGCCGGCCAGTTCGGGATACAAAACCGCCGGCCTCAGATTGGCATAAAGACCGAAGATCTTCCGTAATGGCAGCAAAGCTGCCCTCTCCGGCTGCTCGTTGGGCGGCAACGACTCCCATTTCGGCCCGCCGACACTTCCGAAAAGCACCGCCGTGGAGGATTTGCACAACTCCACCGTCTCGGCCGGGAGCGCTTTTCCTTGGGCATCGATCGCCGCCCCGCCCACCAACCCCTGCTTCCACTCGATTTTGAACCCGTGGGTGTTTTGGATGGCCTCGGCCACCGTGAGGGTCGCATCCATCACTTCCGGGCCGATCCCGTCCCCGGATAAGACTGCCACCCTGCCCTTCACCTCTGCCATCCATCATTCCTAAATCGTTGACCTCGGCGACTCAAGCATTCGACACCCCCTCATCCCCTTTCTATCTTCCTGCAATGGCCCTCTCCCCGGCTGAATTGCGCTTCTACTCCGCCTTGGCCGACTATCTTGATGCTGTCGGCCAAGGTAGGGCGGGATCTCCGCATCCCGCCTGGACTGAAAAACTCAAGCTCTCCATGCAGACCCTCGACACGCTTGAATCCGAACTGGCTCCCCAAATCGATTCCCGCCTCCGCCATTTTCTGGAATCGAAAAGTTACCGAAAGGCCCACGACTATCTGTCAGCACTTTCCTCGGCGGGACTGGCCAATCCACCAGCCTCCCGCCAAGCTTGTTCCCAGTGAGCGCCGAAGCACGCTACTACTACGTCGACGCCCAGAATCAGGCCGCCGGCCCGATCGCCATGGTCGGCCTGCTCGCTCTCCAGGCCGCCGGCACCGTGACCGACGCCACCCTAGTCGTTCCCGAAGGCGGCACTGAATGGGTCGCCCTCGCCACCCTTAAGCCCACCGCCACCCCACCCGCAACGGCACCAGCTTCCACTCCCCGACCCACCGCTAGCCCCGGCGCTCCTCACACCTCCGCCCCCGTCGCCAGCGGGGGTCACGGCGAAGGAGGATCCTCTTTAGCGGAGCCCCGCTGGGCCTCTGAGCTCACCCAAAAAATCGATCAGCTGACCGCTTCCATGGGCAGATTGATCGTAGCGATGGAAAAATCCCGCTCGGCCGCCACGATGGTGGCCACTCCGGCCACGGCCGCTCTTCATGCGGAAAAAATTAATCTCAACGCGGCTCCCAAAAGCGGTATCGCCGCCCAAAACCCTGCACCCGCTCCTACCGCTCTGCCCCGCCCCACCCCTCTCCCTGCCGGCGTCCCCGTCGCCAACCCAAAACCCATTGCCCCCCCCGGCGCCACTCCGCGTCCCGGCATCACCACGCCCCTTTCCCCCCTCGCGGTCCCTGCCAACGCCCAAAAATCTGCCCTGCCCCTCCCCGCCCTCGGTGCCGCGCCGGGCCCCGCCCCCGCGCCCGCTAAAGGCAATATTTTCTCCAAATTTCTTAAGAAATAACTTGGCTGCCCGAAACCATCCGGCAGGGCCGCCCCTGCCCAGGAGCCGCCCCGCCGCGTTGTCCTTCAGCCTTTCTTCGTCTCTTGGGCTTCCTTCTTGGCTTTCCGTGACGCCTTGGCCGCCTGTCGTTCTTCAGGACCAAGCCGACCATCACCGTCCTTGTCGAACTTGGCGACCATTTCCTTTCGTTTTGTCTCCAGCTCGGATCGCCGCGCCACCTTCTCAGCTTCGCTCAACTTGCCGTCACCATCCTGGTCGTATTTCCCCTGCAGGCGCTGGAAGGCGTCCTTGCGGGCCGCCTCCTTGGCCGCGGTCTCCTGGACATCCAGTTTGCCGTCCTGGTTGACGTCAAACCGCTTTTCCCAACGATTCAACTTCCCTTCGCTCTGGGCCTCTTCAGCCAGCAGGCGGGGGCTCAGGTTCCATAACGCAATGGCGAGCAGACCCAAGGTCACCCCGCCCCGGTAATTGATGCTATTTGTCCTCATATAGGATTAGACCTCGGAAAACGGACTTGGATGCGGTCCATTTTATTTTTTTTCTAAAAACTTTCCTCCATGACCACCGCCTAAAGGACTAGACCGCTTTTCCGTGTTCCTCCTGCCTGATCTTGATCCAAATCCTAAACGAATCCGTTTTTCTCTCCTGCTCAACGACTTAAAGATTGCTTCTTTGGCCATAGCAAGGCTCCTGCTCTTCGCCCTCCACTTCTTGATCAACTTTACCGGCAACCGACTCCTCGTGTACTTCCCCCCTTTGCCCGCCTGATGCGACCTCACCCTCCTTGCCAAGTCATTCGTCCACCCTGTGTAATACGACCCATCCCCGCACTCCAACACATACACCCAGCAGGTTTGGCGGTCGGATGCCTTTTCCCGCTTTTCGCATTCCGCTTCCCGAATTTTCTTCATCCTAATCCTCCCGCCTAATCCAATTTCCCCTCCCCTGCTTGATTTTCGCTCGTCTCCGCTTCCCCTCCGCCATCTCTTTCTTCGTCACCCGGCTCCTCTTTGCTTTACGACTCCTCTCCTTCGACCTTTCCGCCTCGGCCCGATGCCTTGCCCTCCGCTCTCGCCACGCCAACGCCTCGATCATCCGCTCCCTCGCCCGTAACCGGTTCGCCTCCCTCGTCCGTGCCTCCTGCGCCACCACCCGGATCCCCGTCGGCTCATGCCGCAACACCACCCTCGTCTCCACCTTCTGCACATTCTGCCCGCCCCGCCCTCCCGCGCGCGAAAACTCCTCCACCAAATCCCGCTCGTCGATTCGCACTTTAAAAATTCTCCATGACGAAAGACCCCATAGCGTAACACCCTCCTAACAACCTGCAGCCTGTGACCCGTAGCCTTTCACTCAGGTAAACGTAGCCTACAACAAAAACAGTCCATCTACTTCTTCTTCCATTTCCCGTCGTCTGCCTGCACCCATTCCCCCGGAAAACTTCCTTCCCGCGCCCTTTCCGCAAATTCCTGTGCGTACTCCGCCACCGACTTCCCTTCCACCTCCGCCTTCTCCTGAAACAACTTTTCCCGCGCCGCATTCTCCTTGGCCACAACCGACTTGGCATAATCCGCATACGTCGGATCTTTTGGCACTTCCTTCAACACCAGCAATCCATCCCTTCCCTCGCCCGCCTTTCGGTCGTTCTTCAGCTCCTGCACCTGGTGCGACAACATCCGCCGCTCCTCCGCCGCACTCAGAGGCGACTTCTCCCCCTTCGCCGAAATCCCCCCCTTATTCTCCACATCCACCTTCATCTTCACGTCCACCTGCAGCGGCTCCGGCGTACTCAAATTCACCTGCGCGCAACCCGCCAACGCCACTGCCAACCCCGCGCTTAGCAAGCTCTTCATCTGCACTACCCTAGACCTTGCGACAGGAACTCTCAATCTTCGGCACGGTTGGTGGGCGCCCCTGACCCTACCGGATTCTCCTCTTCCTCATTCCCCTCATCCTCATCCTAATCCTAATCTAAATGGATGCCCTCCCGCCGCGCTACCCTCTTCGCCTGCGTACTCCTCACTGTGATCGCTGTGCTCATTCCTTCCCTCCCCCTCCGTGCTCTGCTTCTCCTCACCGGCGGTGCCACCTCCATCTCCTCCGCCCGCTGGCGCGACTTCGCCCTCCTCGAAGTCCGCGACATCCGCCACCGCGACTCCCTCCGCATCCAAGCCCTCACTCTCCTCTTCTCCCCCAAAATCCTGCTCGGCCGCATCCCCGAGGTCCGACTCTACGAGGCCCGCGGCTGGCTCAGCCGCCTCTCCACCCCCACCTCCGGCCGCTTTCCCCTCCCGCTCACCATCGAGAAACTCTTCATCACCAGCTCCACCCTCGTCATCGATAACCTCGGCCCCGGCCTCCCCGTCGCCCCCCTCCGCCTCGGCGACCCCACCCCCCTTCTCTTCACCCAGGTCCGCCTCGGCGCCCGCTCCCCCGGCGACGCCGCCGACGAGCTCCAGTCTGCTTCCACGGAAAATCTCGTCTTTTACTCTCCCTCCGACCCCCTCGCCCCCGTCCTCTCTTTCGGCCAGATCGACGTCGCCTTCACCTGGGACGGCCTCACCCGCAACCGGCTCGAACTGCTCCGCCTCACCCGCCCTACCGTCTACCTCGGCGACGACCTCTTCGCCTTCGCCCGGCGTATCGATACCGCCGACGAGGCCGTCCCCGCCGCCGCCCGACCCGAGCCCTTTCAGATTGCCGAATTCGTGGTCACCGACGGCCGCCTCGCCCTCTCCCTTTACGGCCAACCTGTCGTCCAGCTCCCCGTCCGCTTCGCTGCCGCCCGCGAAAACCTCGTCCTCCGCGACTTCAGCGAGCTCCAGCTCGCCACCACCTTCACCATCCCCCCGTCCGATCTCGACTACCCCGCCCAGAACCTCTCCGTCCGTGGCCTCCGCGGCAATCTCTACTTCAACCTCGGCCAGCAGCCCGACGGTGACCGCGCCGAAAACGTCGTCCCCACCGTCTTCGCCGACTCCCTCACCTGGAAAAAACTCACCGTCGAGAAACTCTCCCTCTCCGTCACCGTCAACGCCGATGGCCTCTTCGGCCGCGCCAACGCCTTCCTCGGCGGCGGCTCCCTCGATGGCGGGGTCTCCCTCTTCTTTCAAAATGATCTCCCCTGGTCCGCCTGGGCCTCCGTCTCCGGGATGGAAAGCGCCGTCGTCACCGATGCCCTCACGCCCGACCAGTTCCGCCTCAGCTCCCTCGTCGACGCCCTCGCCGTCGTCTCCGCCCAGGGCCCAAACATCCGCGGAGGCTGGGGCCACCTCACCTTCAAGGACGGGGGCCGTCTCCGCATCCCCTCCGTCGCCAAACTCGCCGACCGCATTCCCCAGGACTGGGACTGGATCAAGAAAGGCTCCGCCCAGGCCGCCCTCTCCGTGCTGGAGGACTACTCCTTCGACCAGGGCGAAATCCGCCTCACCTACCTCCCCCCCCAGGGGCGCCTTAAACTCAACCTCCGCGGCCCCCAAGGCCTCCGCGACATCGACATCGAACTCCGGTAATTCCCGCCTCGGTAGGGCTGAGCATCCTGCTCAGCCGATTGTCTTCCTTCAAACCCCAAACCTCATCCTAATCCTCATCCTCATCTTAATCTTAATCTTAATCTTAATCCTAATCCTCATCCCCCCGCGCGGAACGCGCGGTTAACGCGTTTGTTTTCGTTTCTTACTTTTCGCTCGGTAGGGGCGCCCAGACCCGAGTCCGCGAGGGCTGGTCGCCCGATTGTTACTTCAAATCTCAAGCCCCCCCATCTTCCATCTGCGATCTCCCATCTCCGAAACCAACTTCATCTTCATCTTCATCTTAATCTCTTAATTTGCATTCACGTTCACGAAACTAAAGGTACGGACGCCTTGCCAAGCCGTCCGGTTCCAGCCCCAAGCCTCCCTACCAGCCTACAGCCGGTAGCCCCTAGCCTCCCCTAATCTTAATCCTAATCCTAAACCGCGCGCGTAGCGCGCTTCCGCCGCCTACGAACTTCTGCGATTCCAATCAGGAAGATCAGTGCCACCGCGGCGGAATAAACCCAGCCGAGGAACTGGGCCCGCAGTCGCAAAAGGCCAAGCGGTCCGTCACGCAGACCGGCAAGG
>Ga0194124_10006614_pt1 | contig 10254 bp, 3 predicted proteins | sample TA2KigCas0mmetaG_FD_148605 | JGI IMG/M metagenome (GOLD analysis project Ga0194124, IMG submission 148605) | Freshwater microbial communities from Lake Tanganyika, Tanzania - TA2015031 Kigoma Deep Cast 0m | ecosystem: Environmental > Aquatic > Freshwater > Lake | place: Tanzania: Lake Tanganyika...
CGAAGGCGCCCAGCGTCATGCCGAGCGGATTGAACGCGCCGTCCGGGGTCACGATCACGCACTCGAGACCGCGGGCGCACTGGTTCGTCGGGTTCTCGCCGGTGCGCGGGTCGTAGAGGCACGATGCACCGATGTCGTCGACGGAGATCGGCTCTGGCGCCGGGCCGGCGTCGCGCTCGTTGCCGCCGTCGTAGCTCCCGCCCGGCCGGCACCCGGCGGTCATGACGACGAGGCTGATCCCGAGGAGCGTGACGGCGTGCCGGGAGTTCATTTTTCCATTGTGGGCCGAACCGGTGCTTGTTGCCAGCGGATCACGACGCTTCCTTCGCGGACAGGAAGCCCGGGCGCCGGTCTGACCCGGGGCCACCTGAGGGCCGGTGGGGGAGCCGCGTCGGTCGGCGTTGGCGGCGGTGACAACGCCGCCCCTGCGACTGACGTGGTCGCGACGAGGGCGGTGACGGCGGCCCGCGGCGCCGCCTGACGCCGCTACTCGACGGTGAAGCGCGCCTGCGCCTGCCCACCATCGGCGAAGCGCACGCGGGCGACGTGGGCGCCGCGGGACAGCGGCACCCACACCGTAGGGGCTGGCGCGTAGGCCACGCCGTCGACGTCGATGGTGGCGACGGGGCCGCGGGTCCGCACCGGGATCTCCTGACCAGCGAGCGGTACGCCGACGTCGAGCACGAAGGCGTCGCCATCCCTTGGGCTCAGCAGCGCCGATGACAGCGAGGTCGCGCCGGGCCGGCAGCGGCCTTCGCGCGCGGCCCAGTCATCGAGCGCGCCAGGCAGCGTCACGACGCGCTCGCCAGCGGCGCAGTCCGCCCCTGGCGGGGTCGCCATGGACGACGACGCGGAGACGCTGCTCGTCGGTGACGCCGCGGTGGGGCCATCGTCGCGCGACGCGTACCCAGCGTGCGCAGCGTGCCGGCCGTGCCCGCCGTGGACGTCGCACGTCGACGAGGGCGCGGTGCCGGGCAAAAAGACCTCGTCGAAGACCGGGCACGACGGGCCGGCGCGCAGGCCCGACAGCGGGCACACCGCAGCGCGCTCGAAGCGCCGCTCGTCGACGAGGCGCGCTGGCTGCAAGCCTTGCATCGCCGCCAGCATCACGCGGCGGAAGATCACGCCGGCGCCCGACACCCCCGACACGCCGCGCATCGGCGTGCCGTCGAAGGCGCCGGCCCAGACGGCGACGGTGCGCTCGGCGGTGAAGCCCACCGCCCAGTTGTCGACCCACGCGTGGCTGGTGCCGGTCTTCGCAGCGACGGGAAACGGCAGATCGAGGGCGTTGTCGGCGCCGAACGCCGGCGTGCGGGCGACGTCGTCGGCGAGCACGTGGGTCAGCAGTGCCACGACGTCAGCCCGCAGGAAGCGCGGGCCTCGCCCGTCGCCCTCGACGACACCGGTGCGCCGGCCCTGCGCATCGGTGGTGGCGCGCACCAAACGGTGGTCCTTCAAGACGCCGCCTTCGGCGAGGCCGCGGTAGGCGCGGGCGAGCTCCTCGAGGGTCACCTCACCGTTGCCGAGGACGAGCCCGGCGCCGTAGTGGTCGGCGGCCTTGTCGAGCGAACCAAAGCCAGCGCGGCGCAGCACGTCGAGGACTGCGTCGGCGCCGAGGCTGCGGGCGACGCGGATGGCGGGCACGTTGTACGAGTTCTGCAGCGCCAGGCGCAGCGTCACCGGGCCGTGCATGCGGCGGTCGTAGTTCTGCGGCGTGAACACGTCGCCGCTGCCCATCGACAGCGCGGTGTCGACGTCGGGCAGCACCGTGGCGGCCGTGAAGCCGCGCTCGAGAGCGCGGGCGTAGACGAAGGGCTTGAGCGCGCTGCCCGGCTGGCGTCGCGCGTGGGCGCCATCGTTCTTGCCGAGGGTCTGATCGTCAAAGAAGTCGGCGGAGCCGACCCACGCGAGCACCTCGCCGCTGTCGTTGTCGAGGACGATCACCGCGGCGTGCTGCAGGCCGCGGTCGCGGTGCGCGCCCTGCCGCACCTCGTCGTGCACGATCGCTTCGACCTGTCGCTGCAGCCCGGCGTCCAGCGTGGTGTCGACGACGGCGGCGCGTCCGCGCCACGCCTCGCGCAGCCGGGCGACGACGTGGGGCGCGGCGGGTCCGGTGTGCCTGGGCGGGCGGGTCTCGAGCGGCTCGCGCAGCGCTGCTGCCAGCGCGACGTCGTCCACGAAGCCGGCCCGGTGCATGCGCCGCAGCACGTCGTCGCGGCGGGCGCGGGCGGCGTCGGGGAAGCGATCGGGATCTTCGCGGGCGGGGGCGTGGGCGAGGCCGGCCAGCAGCGCCGCCTGCGCGGTGGTGAGCAGCGCCGCGCGGGTGCCGAAGTAGGCGTCGGCGGCGGCCTCGACGCCGATGGTGTTGCGGCCGAGCGGCACGCGGTCGCAGTACGCGCGCAGCAGCGTCGCCTTGTCGAGGTGCGCCTCGAGCCGCGCGGCGAGCCACGCCTCGGACAGCTTGCCCCAGGGGCCGTCGCCGCGCGGGCGCAGGCGGCGGGCGAGCTGCTGCGTGATCGTCGACGCGCCGCTCACGACCCGCCCGGCGCGCACCGAGTCGACCACGGCCCGCGCCACCGCCCGCAGGTCGACGCCGTGGTGCGTGGCGAAACGTCGGTCCTCGACGGCGACGAACGCGGCGGCGACGGCGGGCGGCACGACGCCCTCGTCGAGCGGCTGGCTACGCGCGCCCTCGGCCGACAGCCCCTCGCCGAGCACGGTGCCATCACGCGCCCGCACCTGCAGCGAGACGGGCGCGGCGAGCACGTCATCGTCGAGCGGCCACGCCAGCGCGACGATGAGGAGGACGACGGCCCCGCCGAGCGAGCGCGCGACGGCCCGTCGGGCGCGACCCCCGCGGCTCCTGGGGCGCGCGGCCATCGTCGGCTCCCTGCCCATCCGCGGCTCAGCCCTCGGGCGAAAGGACGACGAAGGCGCCGCCGTCGGAGCGCCCGGACACTTCGGGCGTGTACATCTCGGTGGCCTCGGCGGGCAGCAGCGCGAACGTGCCTGGCGTTGTCGCGCGGGCGACGAAGGTCAGCGTGTGCACGCCGGGTGGCAACTCATCGGCGTAGGCGCTGATCCGGTCGTCACGCTTCTCGGTGGCGATGAACGGCGACCAGAAGAAGCCGTAGTCGCCGCCCTCGTCGTCGCCGCCACCTTCGCCGTCGCCGCCTTCGCCCCCGTACGAGCCGTCGCCATCGCCGTCCGCAGCGCCCTCGGACCGCGCCGTATCGCCGACCTTCCCCGCCCGCGCCGTCGTCCCCAGCGACGTGTCGACGGCCTCGAGCCCGGCGGGCAGCGGCACGTCCACGGCGACGTCACGGCGGGCGTCGCGCGTGGCCACGCGCACGCGGATACGCACCAGTTCGCCCGCGACGAAGCGGCGGCCCTGCCGGGTGGGATCGTCGATGGGCTCGAAGAAGCGCTGCACGACGAAGCCTCGATCCAGCGCCGTGGTCGGCAGCTCCTGCGGCGCCCGCCGCAGCACGGCGCTGTAGTACAGGGTGCCGGTGCCGGTCCTGGCGAACACGAAGGGCAGCGCGTCGGCGCCGCGGGCGACGACGTCGGCCATCGGCACCAGGTGCAACGCCACGTCCAGCGACCGGCCGCGGAACTCCTGCTTCACGAGGCTCGCGCCACCCAGCGTGACGTCGGCGGTGAACGATGGCGGCGTGCGCTCCTTCGCGCGCACCAGCTCGCTGAAGGCCATGAGCGACCACGCCGCCTCCTGCGTCGTGCGGTAGCGCCCGCCCTTGTCGCGTGCGCCCTCGAGGAACGACGCGAGCTTCGGCACGAAGGGGTGCTCGGGCGACGCCGCCGACAGGGTGAGCAGCACGATGGCCGTCGTGCGCACGTCGCTCGACCAGGGGCTCGCGATGCGCGCGGCCTCGGGCTCTTCGAAGCGCACCTCCCGCGGCGTCTCGCGGGCGGCGTTCAACACCGTCTGCAGCACCTGCTGCGCCAGCGCGGCGTCGCCGCGTCCGACCACCAGCGCGTCGGCGAGCAGCGCCCGTGTGAACAGCGGCAGCGCGTCGGGCTTCTGCACGACACCCTGTGCGAGCTGCTGCAGCGGGGCCACGCGCGGCTGGCCCGCTCGGGACAGCACGAAACCGGCGAGGATCCGCTCGGGAGAGGACACGCGCGGCGTGCCCCACGAGCACGACGGCAGGCGATCGGCCAGCACGTTGTCACGCAGGAACGTCGTCGCCCGGCGCAGCGCCCCGGCGTCGGTGTCGACGCCCGCCGCCTTCGCCCGGGTCAGGGCGAGGGTCGCCCATGCCGACGCCTCGGCGTCGACGCACGCGCTGCCCGGCCACACGCGGAACCCGCCCGTCGTGTCCTGCAGAGCCTGCAGGCGCTGCACCGTCTGGGCGATCACGCGGTCGGGGTGCGCGTTGCCCTGATCGTCGAGGATCTGCGGCCCGAGCCAATTCACCGCCGTCGCGACCGCGGCGTCGTCGCCCTGCCGGTGCTGCTCGCCGAACGCGCCCTGCAGCTCCCGCAGCGCGAGGAACGGCACCAGCTTCGACGCCAGCTGCTCGGCGCAGCCATGGGGATACTCGACCAGCTGCCGCATCGCCTCGCGCGTGCCGGCCAGCGCCGTCGACGACAACGTCACCTCGAGGCCCCCGGTGTCGGGGCGCGAATCGCCCGGCGGCTGCAGCGCCTCCTGACGGTGGTCGTCGGTCATGCCGCCGACCGCCAGCGTCTCGACGACGACAGGGAGCAACACCGGCAGCCTCAGCTGCAGGGCGTCCTGACCGTCGGCGCTGGCGTCACCCTTCTTGCGCGCGACAAACCGCAGCGTCGCCACGCCGTCCTTCCGCGCGACGAACGGGAAGCGCACCTCGATTCCCTTGCCGCTGAGGCGCACGGCACGCGTCGCCTCGCCCGCGATCTGCAGCTGGTCGCCGTCGACGACAGCGCTGACATCCAGCTCGATGCCATCGCGGTCACCGGCGCCGCCCGCGGCGTGCACGACGACGCCGGCCTCGAAGCGGTCGCCGACCCGCGCCAGCCGCGGGAGCGCCGGCAGCGCCATCACCGGCTTCTGCACCACGACCTCGGTCAGCGCCTCGCCGAAGCGGTCATCGGCGCCAACGGCCACGGCCATCACGCGGTAGGTCGTCAGGTCATCGGGCAGCTTCACCTCGACGGTGGCGCGGCCGTCGGCGTCGGTGACGACGCTCGGCAGGAACCACGCCGTCGTCTTGAAGTCGGACCGGAACCCGCTGCCGGGCGCGCCGCCGTCGCCGCCGGGCTCACCCTTGGTGCCGTACGTGCGACGACGCACCAGATGGATGAGAGGCTCGCCCAGGCGCACGCTCAGCCCGCGCTGGGGGTGGAAGCGGGCATCGAGCGACGGCGGCGCGTAGCTGGTCAGGCGCAGCACCGCCTCGTCGACGGCCCACAGCGTGACCTCGGCGGGCGCGCCCTTCCCGCCGTCGTCCTTCACGTGCAGCGACAGCGCGAGCTTCTGTCCCGGTCGCTTCGTGCCCGCGCCGGCATCGATGGCCACGCGCAGGTCTTTCTTCGTCGAGCGCACCCGGAGGTTGATCGTGCCGACCTTCACCTGGGGCCGCCCCGGATCGATCTCCGCCACCGGCGCGCCGGCGGCGATCGCCACCTTGTCGTCGACGCGGCCGCGCACCATCACGACGCCGACGAAGACGTTGGGCGCCTCGGCGTCGGTCAACGGCACGTCGATGGCCTGAGCCGCGCCTTCCAGGGTGATGCGACGCGCGCTGCGCACGCCCTCGCGCTCGACGGTGACGATGGCCTCGGCCTTCGGCCACGGCGCCTTCACCATCACGCGGGCGGTGTCGCCGGGTGCGTAGACGTCCTTGTCGGCCACCAGCTCGACGCTGTCGTCCTCGGACCCCCGCCACGAGACCCAACCGCCGCCAGCGACGTAGAATGACGTGCGCGTGCGCTGCGTGCGCCCGGCCTCGTCGGTGACCTGCACCTCGACCACATGCAGGCCGGGCTTGTCGGCGGTAAACGGGCAAGAGACCGGCGCCACGGCGCTGGTCAACGTCCCGCAGCCGCCAACGTCGACATCGACCGGCTCGGCGCGCAGCCACGCCATGCCGCTCCACTCGTCGCGCTGCTTGACGTTCTTCCAGTCGCGGCGCTTGACGACGACGGCGACCTTGCGGCCAGCCACCGGCTTGCCCTGAAGGTCGACGGCCATGATCCTCAGGTCGGCCGGCGTCCCCACGCTGGCGAAGCCGTCGGGCACGCGCACGCCGGCGTACACCGACGCCGGGTGCACCACGGTGGAGTCGCGGCCGGCCACCGCCTGCCGCGACACGTCGGTGACGTTCGCCTCGACGGAGTACCGCCATGCGCGGCCGCCCGTGGCCTCGACGCCGCCAGCGTCGACGACGAAGGAGCCGTCGGCGGCGATCGTGCCGGTGACCCGCGACCACGTGTCGCTGCTCGGGGCGCTCTCGGTGTCGGACCAGCCGTCGACCTCGACGCCGAACACGTAGCCGTCGTGGTCGGGCGGCGAGAACGACGTCGGGGTTCGCGTCACCGTCGCCTCCACGGTCGCCCCGGGCATCGGCGCGCCGAACAGGTAGCGCGCCTCCACCGTGGCCTGCAGCGCGGCGCCCGACAGCACCGGACCCGCCGGGGTGTGGACGTCGACCTTGAACTGCGGCGCTCGGTATTGCTCGACGCGAAACGACGTACCGGCGTTGACCGGACGGCCCTGCAGCTTCGCGCTGACGTCGACGGACCACCAACCAAGCGGCGCGTTGGCGGGCAGCGTGAAGACCGCGTCGAACGTGCCGAAGCGCGACAGCGGCACGCGCTGCTGCTGCTTGCTGCCGGCGTCGCCGTCGCTCAGCGACAAGAGGAGCTCGCTGTCGGGCGCCGGGACCGACAGCTCCCCGCGCGCGCGGGTGCGCACGACGCCCTTGACGAAGACCTGCTCGCCCGGGCGATAGATGCCCCGCTCGGCGAAGACGACTGCCTCGACGTCGGGGATGGCGCCGTCCCACGCGGTCTCGACCCAGCCGAACTCGCCACGCCACGTCGAGAGCGTCACCCCGGTATCGGCGCCCTTCGTCGCCGATACCAGCGCGTAGGGCACGAACCAGTCGCTCTCGTCGTCGCCGTCGCCGCCGAGCATGTCGACGGCGCCGGGCAGTCGGGCCAGACCGTCAGCGTCGGTCGCGGCCTCGTGGCGCTTGTCGCCGACGCGATCCCAGACGGCGACGGTGGCGCCGGGGACGGGCGTACCGCTGGCCAGCGATGTCACCCACACGAGGCTGCTCACTGCGCCGATCTTCGCGTGCACGGCGAGGTCCGTGATCTGCCCGACGACGCGCGCCCGCTCGGCGGTCTCCTTCGACTCGTCGGACCAGACATCGGCGACGAACAGCCGCGGGCGGCCGCCGGGCAGGACGTCGTCGAGCGGCAGCGGCGTGCGCACGAAGGCGTTGTGGACGTACTCGAGGGGGAGCTGGCGCTCGATCGCCTCGCCCTCGGGCGCGCGCGCGAGGTCGTCCCTGGCGAGGAAGCGGGCCATCGCGGGCAGATCCTGCGGCCACACCCGCGTCTGGACCGCGCGCAGGTTGGCGGTCTCCACCGGCAGCGCGCCATCGCCCACGCTCTCGATGAGCACGAGGGGCGTCGGCACCCGCAGCCACGGCGCGACGTCGGTGGTGCGGGCGCGGGTCGCGAACGCCGGCGCGGCCTGGCCGGCGTCGTCCTTCACGCCCGCGTCGACGACGACGTCGTAGGTGCGGCCCGGCTGGAACGAGCCGTCGACGACCAGCGTCCAGCGGCCGTTGTCGGGCCACTCCTGCGTGTCGTACCGCAGCACCGCGTCGTCGACGTTCAGCGCGACGTCTTTGCCCTTTGCCGCGCCCTCGACGGCGCGGACGTGCAGGCGCGGCTTCACGGTCTGAAGGTCGGCCTCACCGGTGACGACGAGGACCAGCGGCCCCTGCGGACAGCGGTCGTCGTCGCCGGAGCAGAAGCGAGCGCTCTCGATGCGCAGCGGCCCACGCGTCCGCCAGCGCACAGCGGTGCCGCTGATGGTCGCCGTGCCCTCGCGCCCGCGCACGCCGTCGAGCGACAGGCGCAGCTGCGCCCCCGGCGGCGCGCCCTCCTTCAGCGACAGCTCGTAGCGCGTCGGCTGACCGAACGTCGTGCGTCCCCTCGCTGGCCGGCCCTCCTTCTGCGCGCGCTCGAGGTCGACGTCGACGACGCGATCGATGGTGAACGCCACCGGCGCGCCGTCGGCCGTGAGTACGGCACCTTCGAGCCCGACGACGGGCTGGTTGAACGTCAGGCGGATGGGCTTGCCGGCGTCGAGCCAGGGCCAGTTGCGCCGCGGCTCGACGTCGTAGAGCTCAGGCGGCAGCGTCACGAACGAGAACGACGTCGGCTTGTCGAGCCCCTGCCCGTCGAGCGCCTTCAGCGCCGGGTTCACGGTGACGACGACGTCGGTCGCGTAGGGAAACGGCGCCCGCGGCACGAACTCGGCGGTGGCCGAGCCCAGCCAGCGCCACTCGCCCTGAACGGCGGGCGCGAGCGTCGCCGGCACGGGGTGCGTGGCGGGATCGGCGCCCAGCGGCACGAGGGGCTTGTTGAACGTGATCGCTGGGCGCTCGTTGCCGCGCAGGGTGCCCTGGGGACGGCTGACGACAACGGACAGCGGCCCGGTGGGGATGCCCGGCAGCGCGCCCGGGGCGATGTCGAGGGCCGGGGCCGGCGGAAGCGGCGCCAGCTCGAGCAGCGCGCGATCGCCGCCGGGGACGATGCGGCCGTCGGCGAGGGCGCCGCCCGTCGGAGCGCAGCGGTCACACGCCGCGACGGCGAGGAGGCTGGTCAGGGCGAGCAGGGCCCGGGCGAGGCGGGCGGGCTTGTTCGGGGCGAGGCGCATGGCGTTCTCCGGCGCGGGACGAGGACGACGGGGCAGACGGTGCGGGCGCCCGTGGCCGTGCACGTTGCGAGCCCTGCCACAGCTCCCACAGCACCACCGACGACGCGCAGGCGACGTTCAGGGACTCGAGCGCGCCCGAGCCGGGGATCGCGATGGTGTCGTCGGCGAGCCCGAGCAGCCGACGCGACAGCCCCTCGCCCTCGGAGCCGAACAGCACGACGACGCGCTCGGGCATCGGGCTGCGGCCGAGCGACAGCGACGCGTGGCTCGACGTCGCCAGCAGCGAGAACCCGCGCGCCTGCAGCGCGAGCAGCACGTCGCGGCCGTCGTCCACGTCGAGCAGGCGGGTGAATTCGGCGCCGCCCTCGGCGGTGCGCATGGCCGCCGGTGACAGCTCGGCGGTGTCGCCGGCGCGCAGGCAGAACGGCACGCCGAAGTGGGCGCACACGCGCAGGATTGCGCCGAGGTTGTGCGGGTTCTTCACGCCCTCGAGCAGCACGAGCACCGCGCGCTGGCCAGGCTGCAGCCGGTCGGCCCAGCCGAGCAGCGCGGCGACGTCACCCTCGGCCTGACGGCGGGCGAGGAACAGCACGCCGTCGTGGTGCATCGTCTCGGCGATCTGGTCGAGGTCGGCCGCCGTCTTCACGTGGTAGGCGACGCGCCGCTCGGCGCAGGCCTTCAGCACGTCCTTGAACAGCGGCAGCGTCTCCTCGGTGACGTAGACGCGGCGGATGTCGTCGGGGCGGCGCGAGAACAGCGCGCGGCACGCGTTGCGGCCCGCCACCTTGTGCTCGGGCTCGTTGTGCTCGCGTGGATGCCGCGGCGAGGCCGGCGCCCCGGTCACCGCCGCCGGGGACGCTGCCAGGTCGGACGAGCGGGCCGGTGACGAAGGACGCTCCTGCCGTGGGCCGGCGCGGCCGGCGCGGCCTTCGCGGCCGGCGCGCGGTCCACGCGGCGACCCGTCGGCCGGCCCATTGCGCCCAGGAGACGAGGGAGAAGACGAGGGAGACGACGACGAAGGAGACGACCGACGATCACGCCCGGGAGTACGCACGGCAATCAGCGTCACGGGTACGGCCCTCGTCGTCAACACCGCCCACGCTGCGCCAGCGGTGCGGCGCGTCGGGCCTCGTCCACGCGCCGCGACCGTGGCATGCGCGCAACATGCGCGCGCTCCTCCCTGCCACCATCTTGTGCGCCGTCGTCCTCACCCGGGCGACGGCAGCAGGCGCGCCGACGCGGCCAACGACGCCCCCGATGACGCCCCCAACGACGCGGCCAACGACGACGACGACTGCGGGCGCGGCGGCGGCGACGAGCGGGTCGGCGCCCTACGGGATGGTCGCTGTTTC
>Ga0194124_10006615_pt1 | contig 10251 bp, 9 predicted proteins | sample TA2KigCas0mmetaG_FD_148605 | JGI IMG/M metagenome (GOLD analysis project Ga0194124, IMG submission 148605) | Freshwater microbial communities from Lake Tanganyika, Tanzania - TA2015031 Kigoma Deep Cast 0m | ecosystem: Environmental > Aquatic > Freshwater > Lake | place: Tanzania: Lake Tanganyika...
TTTTTTTGCATAAAATCTTGGTCGTCAAGTTTTGATTTAACGCGCTTTACAATCGACTCCATATAATATACTGTAGACCAAAAATTAATTTATTAAATATATTATTAAATTAATTTTAATATGTATTGTCAAAACCTCCAGGGCCAGGAGAATTATAAGAATCTCCAGCTCCGTAGAAAAACCACCTTAATGACAAATAATTGTACATAGTATCTGCTAATCCATTTGTTCCAATCATCTTTGTGTTTGGTCCACTAGTAGCGAGATTTTGAATAGCAGCTGTTCCTAAAGCATAGTCATAATACCATAAATTTGATATATAACCATCAAATCCACCATTCATAGCAACATATACATCACCGTAATTTTGGGGTGGAACTCCAACTAGATTTATACTTCTGGCAATAGTTCCATTGATATATACATCTAATGTAGTATTTTGACATCTGATTATTACATTAACCCATTTATTAATTGGAATATCTGGTATAACGATCTCTTCATTAATTACATTAAAAGTATTCATTACTACGACTAAAGAATTAGTATTAGGTGCTATATATAAACCAGGAGCATTATTTGGTTGAATCATTCCATTTTGATTTAAATTACTGTTTCCTTTGCTAAATATATGTTTATATATTCCAGCATTTGTCTGTAAATTATTAATAAATATCCAAGTTGACCATGTGAATTCAATGCCATCAGTTGCGTTAACAGACCTATAAATAGTAACAGCACCATTATTACTTGGGTCTTGTGGATATACGATCATTTGTGTAGCGTCAACCATACCGTCTATCAAATGTGGTGAAGAACTAGGTTTTAAGAAATATGACAACACTGATATTCCTAATCTTAATAATATGACAAATGAAAATACAACTAATAATAGGAAAGCGAATTTAGCTATTAAACTATTTGATTCTAAAAATTCACTCGTTCCGAAACTTGTTTTAAAAGTTGAAAATGTATTAAATACTCCATTATCACTCATTTATTTATATATATTAAATAAATAAGAAAATTTATAAAGTTATTATTAAATAAATACAATATACATTTAATAATAACTAATTGTTAAGTGACGATACATTGTCATTATAATGGTGGCATTATATTGTTACGCTGCTTTCGGTAGTTCCATTTTGCACCAATGATAATTTAACTTGGTAAGCATTAAACATACTAGACCAGTTAGAATATCCAGAGGAATAAATATTCCAAACTTGTTGTGGGTTTAATGGTGATGGATAGTATTGGAGTTTCGAAGTCCAACCATTAAATCCACCATTAGGGGTAACGTATATATTTGAGCTATTATTAATTGAAGCTACACCTGGTAATAAACAAGTTCTGACCAATTTACCGTCTATATATAAATCCATAGTTCTGCCATAAACACTTAAAACTAAATTAACCCATTTTTGTATAGGAATATTTGCTACAGAACAAGTATGGACAACAGTGTTTCCACCTGGTGTAGTAGGTTCTTGATCTACACCTGGAAAACAACCTAAAGAAACAGAAACATTATTTTCGACAGCACCTAAAACAACCGCAGGACAAGGGTCTAAACCATTAACACCATCAATTGAACCGGTTCCAGTGTTAGATTGTGCACCCATTCTACCAAAAATTACTTTTGGCTCACCATAACGATAATTCCAGTCATTAATGTAAAACCAAACAGAGTAAGCAAAATTACTTGAAGGAACATTTGAACCGTTTGTTGCTAAAGAAGATGCCGCAATTGAAGATGAGACTGTTCCGTTTTGAACACTTTGTAATGTATAAGGGTCTGTAAATAAATACCTTAATAACATTAAAATTAAAACAACTATAACTATAGTAATTACTACACTTAAAGCACTCATTCGTATAATATAGATTTAGAAATTTTCTTGAGTAAAATTTTAACCTATATTAACATTATTAATAATATTAACTATTATTTTGTATTACTTTATTAGTTGAATCTATTGTTTGACTTACATCATTGATCAATATAGTTTCGTTTGAATCGTTTAATACTGGAGGTGTTCTACCTTTGACAGTATTGTATAAATAATAAATATTTGAAGAATTTAATACATTTCTAAAGTAAACTACGTTACAAATTCCACCTTTAATTCCGCCATTTTCACCAATCGTTAAATTATCGTATGTATAATAAGGAACAACTTCAATTGAAGATTTAATAAGTTGGTTATTTAAAAATATATCCATTGTGCCTCCATTATAATTGATTATGATATTGTTCCATTTTTGAAGCAAAAAATTTTTATCCTTACACAATATTCTGTTACCTTCATCGTCAAAATCTATTAATTTATTTTTAGATATATTTTTTAAATCTTTTTGCTTCATTGTTATCATAAGTGGGGTTTCACTGCTATTGTATAAAATATTCGGTTTATTTCCAAAATTTAACAATGATGTATACTTATTATAGTTTGGATTGGTGTTGGGTGGGGCTGCGTCTATAAAAACCCAACACGATATAGCATACTGATAATTAAAATTATCGCTACCATTTAAATCTTGGTAACTTCCTAAATTATATTGACTATCTGTTGATACCGGCATATTTACAAGTTGCTTTCCACCTTGAGTGCTAACATAGTTAAATAATGACGGGATCTTAAAGTAAGCTACAAATAATAATGAGGCTACAACAAGCATAATTAAAGAACCAATTTCATTTGTGTTGTATGGCCCTGCTATAATTTTAGCGAACCAGTCAAAAATACCGTTAGCTAAACAAGGTATATAAAACATTGTATTAAGTATTATTTCGAAAAATGAGTTTTTCTTAGAATTTCCTACAGGAAGATTAACATATATAGTTTTATAAATTAACCCTAATATGATAACAATTAAAAGTAAATTTAAAACAAAACTTGTTATGCTGGATTTACCTGATAAGTTCTCTATATTATATGTTAGCCAAAAAATTATTAATCCAGAAATAACTAGACCAAAAAGAATAAGTAAACTTTTTTTGTATATATTATTTGAGCTAGTTGCGTTATTCACACCTATAAAGTTAGCGCCCAATAAAACTACCCACGATACACAAATAATAAGCATTAATACTATTATGCTACCTGCTTTTTGCTGATCTGAAAAAATGCTTTCTTTATAAACATTTATCAACACTGTCATTACTATTAGGAAAATCAAAAATAATGCTGAACCATACACTCCAAATGATGAGAAATTAGAAAACAAATTTTTTTGTATACCACCACCTTCTTCACCTGGCATTGTCATCAAAATTAAAATATATAAAAAGGCAAATACTGATATTATTATAGTAATTAGCAAAGAATAACCAAAGTAATTTTGTGAAATTCCGCCTGGATTTAAATTATAAAATGTAATAATTAATGTTATTAAACAGAAAAATAAAAGTATCATTTTAATTCTCTCATAATTTACATTAAATTTTTCAATATAATTTTGTGAAATCCCTTTATAAAAAGCAAATATACCTAAACATATAACTATTGGATTAATTATACTTGAATAATCACTAATAATATTTTTAGGCATCATCGTATAAAACAAAATAACAAATATAGTATATATTATTACGTAAGTTACGTTACTAATTTGTTCAAAAAGTGATTTAACTTCAGAAAAATTTGGCAAAAATATTACAGATAGTCCAAACACAAGTAGAGAGAAAAATAATATGATTAAAACGTTCGCTGTTATTTCCTGTTGCGATTTGGAAAATGTTTTATTACTCGTGTTTGGTGTTAAATCTACGTTGAAAAAAATCAGAAATAACATTATTATCAGAAATAATATTAATACTGATATTCCGTAAAAAACCTTTGGAGTTTTTAAATTTGGTAATAGATTAACATTACTAATATTTATATTTGGATTATTCATATATTATTACTATACAATAATATTTGTTTTTATTTTTTAAATTTAAGCAATGCCTTACTTACATCATTTTCAACATTCTTAATATGTATTTGTTCCCAATAGTAAGAATTGTCTAATTTTTCATTACCTAATATCCATTTTGGTTTCACTTTATCTAATATTTTTTTTGCAATTTTATTAGCTCTTTCATAATGGAATGATGATGTAACTATAAATACTTCATCATAGTTATTATTATTATTATTATTATCATCTAAGAAATTTTGAGCCATTATAAAATTTTCTGCTGTATTTGTTGCTACATTATCAAAAACATAATTCCACTTATTACCGCTTAATTCAAAAATGTATTTCTTTTCATAATTTGAAATTTGTTTTGCCATTTTTTCTGCTTCAGTTAAAATATCTTCACCTGGGTTTTTAATTCCACCACTTAAAAACCAATTTACATTTGTTTCATTAAATTTACTGACAAAATTGATTGCTGTATCAATTCGGTTGTTCAATAAATTGGTAATATGACAACCAAGGAGAATTAATAAAATATTCATTTTAAGATAGCTTTATATTTAATGTAATACTTATTGTAGAATAATTATTACATTAAACAATCTCAATTTTTTTATATTTTTATTAATTTATTTTGCTTTATTATATTACTACATATTTTTACTACATATTTTTACTACATATTTTTACTACATATTTTTACTACATATTTTCACTGGCAGTCTTTCTACCGTGACAATTTCTACATAGTGCTATCAAGTTTTGGACATCATTACCTCCACCATATTCTAAACGCACTTTATGATCAATTTCAAACGTATGATCTAATTGGTTGTCACAGTGTCCACATTTCCAGCTCTGACTAGCAGCAACATATTTTTTCTTTGTTTCTGAAACTGAACGTTTTGTTCCACCTCTTCCGGAATTTAACATTCTCTGTTCTCCTGAATTAAAAAACCCAGGTGTTTGCGGAACAATATCGTTAAACGACTCCATAAAACTGGATTGTGGTGTTCCAGTAAAATCTATTATAGGACTTAACATATCCATAGAATTTCTATCAATCGGTAAATATTTAACATAATTATTTGCGTATAATAACATATCTCTTCCCTTAGTAGGGTTTCTTTTTAACATATAATAAATACCAATGCCTAACAAAGAATAAAAAATCATTTTATAGTATTTTTTAAATGACATTAACATTTTTGTATATTTTCCATCTGAATATGTATTGTAAACAAAAAATGCTGTTAATCCCAATATAAATATTTCTAATCTCATATTATATTATCAGTTTATAATAAAATAATGTTTTTTATAAATTGATTATACCTAAAATTTATTGTTGGTGAACTTTCTTACGATCGTGAACAGGGTGATGAAGAGGCATAGCAGTCATAGCTTCTTGGCCATAAGCACCTTGGAGTTGAACAGTTCTCATTAATTGTCTTGGAGCTTGAGCAAATTGGTGAAGACCAAACCACGCTAAAGCAATCATAATATATGGTAATGCGACCAAGAACCAAGAAAGACTTCTAAATCCCTTCTTACATAGCCATCCTAAAACATATGTCCAAATGAACGCAAACAATAATTTCCAAAATGCCATCATAATTGTTGCGCCATTAAATAACGCGAATACAGTAGCAATTACGGCAATTGCGAAGTATAATTTTGCTGGAGTACAAAGCTCTCTAAAATCCTTCATTATAAAGATAGTATAGATTTTTATTTTATCAACCACAATTATTTAAATGTTAAGAAAATAGGGTTTTTAAATCGTTTAACTAAATGTTTTCTTTTAAATAATGTTGATTTTACATTTATTTTTTGCGTTTTGGAACTCTTTATTCCTCTTGCTAAAGATTCCGACGAACTGGATTTTTTTCTTTTATGTATAACGGTATAAATTAAATTACTTAACTTCTTTAAATCTTTCAATAAGTGGTTGACATTAATTGCTTCATGTCTTGGGCTATATAAATAATCATTATACATTGTTACTAAATGGTTAAAAACTTTCATTTCATTTTCTTTTAATGAAAAATAATTATTGAATAACAGCTCTAAAAGAGGATAATAAATATTGATAAATCCCCATATATCAACAATTTTAATATAAACATCCTTTAAATATTCCCTTAAATTAAGCGAACCATCTTCTTTAAATTTTGTATAATGTAACAAAACATCTACAATATAATTAGTAATTATTGGTATTGTTATTTCTGTTTCGATTACAGTTGGTCTACTTTTTTCTGAAATACTAGTAAACATTGGACTGTATAAGGTGAACATAATTTCATTAATAAATTTATAGTGACCTGCTCCTCGTTCTTTCATCCAAAAACTTAAATAATCAACTACAAAAGGTTTTAAACTCATTTCATTTATTTTTCCTCCATCTTTTAAATACTTTGAATATTTTTCGTAGAAAGTATCCGTAAAAATTATCACTGAAAACGGGACATTAAATTGTAGTGGTCTATTTCTCCAGTTTCTTGGAAATGAAGCGTCCGTTTTAGATGGATCATAATCGACAGTTAATCCCCAGTCAATTAATCTTGCTTTTAGTTCAGAACCAGAATCATCTATTAATACATTTGAATCTTTAATATCACTATGATAAATATGTTTTTCATTCATTGGAATTATTCCATTCTTTAATAAATCAATTAATTTATTATGAACATCATATATTTTTTGAAATGAACCGTCAGAATAAATATAGTCGTCAACAGGTAGTCCTCCATTAGGTATATTTAATGACATAATTTCACCAAGTTTTGTATTTATATTTTCTTTTGTAATGTCATTTTTTGGTAAAGCAGTGCATTTGTCCTTAAAAGCAGTCAAATCAGATGCTGTTAATTTAGCTGGCTGACATAAAGTCGCATCATAAACTAAAAAATAATCCATATAATTTGGAATAGAATCCAACTGTTCCTTTATTTTATTTATTTCTTCATATTCTTGAGTTGCGTGTTTTTCAGTCATTAATTTAGATATTTTTTTTGCTTCTCTCTTTGCTGTTCCTTGGCATTTTAATGCTGGATTAAATACGCAACCATATCCTCCAGAAGCTATTACTTTACCACCTCTATTATTTCTATTTATTTTTTTTGTTTTACCCATTATAATGTATATATATATAATATACATTATTATTTATCATATAAGTAATAAATTGAACCTAAAATTGTAACTAAAATTCCGCCATATATTAATTTTTCTCTCAACCTATAAAATTCTGTGAGTTTTTCATTTTGAGATTTATATTCATTATAATAGTTAACAAAGAAATCGTTTAATGATATTTGTGGTTTCTCTATTTTTTCATTAATTTTATTATGTATAAAATGCATCCATCTAACAAATGAATCCCTATTATCTAAATAAGGTGTTATAGGATAAACATCTATTAATTTTTCAAATTCTTTAGAAATTTCATCAACCGGAATAAACAGTGGTAAGTTTTGAACAAATTCATAATATTTTTTCTTAGTAACTGAATTGGGGTGGTGTGGGTAAGTCATCGCTAAAGTATGTAGGAAAAACCAATAGTGTGGACCCCAAATTTTTGGATCAAGATAAACTGTCGCAGACATATTAAAGTTATCTAAAATATATATTTTATTTTAACTTTTAATACATAAATTTAAATTAATAAAAATACAATTTAAATATTATATGTGATATAATACAATTCATTAATGAGTAAAAATACAAATATTTGTAATAATTGTGGGAAACAAGGTCATATGTTTCACCAATGTAAATTGCCTATTACAAGCTATGGAATAATATTGTTTAGGCAAAATATAAATGAAATAGAATATCTTATGATAAGAAGAAAAGATAGTTTCGGTTATATAGATTTCATAAGAGGTAAATATTCACCACATAATATTAATCAATTGATAACAATAATAGACGAAATGTCTTTTCAAGAAAAACATAGAATATTAACATTACCTTTTGAAGTTTTATGGGCTGAGATGTGGGGTGAAGTTAATAACGGAAATAATCAATATAAAAATGAAGAAATATTATCAAGAAAAAAATATGAATTATTAAAAGACGGTATATTGGTATCTGATTCATTTGTCAAATTAGAAGATATCGTAAATATGAGTAAAACTAGATGGACTGAAACTGAATGGGAGTTTCCAAAAGGCAGAAGAAATCAAAAGGAAAAGGACTTAAGCTGTGCCTTAAGAGAATTTGAAGAAGAAACTGGTATACAAAAAAATAAAATTTCGATTGTTGAAAATATATTACCATTTGAAGAAATATTTATAGGTTCTAACCATAAATCTTATAAGCATAAATATTTTTTGGCACTATTAAACACAACTGACCCAAATGATCCTCATTTACATAATTTTCAAGCTACAGAGGTAAGTAAGTTAGAGTGGAAAACTGTAGATAAATGTTTAGAATCAATTAGACCCTATAATTTAGAAAAAAAGGAATTAATTTTAAATATTAATAAAGTATTACAAGAATATAGATTATATTCATAATATATAGTATTATGACAGACAATCCTAAAAAAACAAAATTAATTATAGAGGATTCAGATGAAGAGTCTAGTGTTCCTACAGAAAATGAAGAACAATTAGACGTAATACAACCCCCATCTGTTAAAATACCATCATCTTCATCATCATCATCTTCATCATCTTCATCATCTTCATCATCTTCATCATCTTCATCATCTTCATCATCTTCATCTTCATCTTCATCTATTCCAAAATCATCTACACCAAATTCTAGTGTAAGGACAAGTGAATCTGATTTAGAGATTGCACATAATACACTAATAAATGAAAAAGAACTTGAAGAAGAATTTAAGGATTTAAATTGTAATGATGAAAATTTTTATAAGAATGATTGTAATAAATTTCTATTGAAAAAAGAATTATTAGAGAGAAATAATTTATCTGAGAACGAAGAAAGTAACGAATATTTATATCCAAATTTAAACGACAAACAATTTAACATTAAAATAGCAAATAAAAAAGAATTTAATGATACAAAATATGAAGGCCCAGATTTTTCAAAAAGCATTAAGGAACAAGCAGATGCCTTAGCAAATGCACCTTATGAATTACAACCACATCAGGCATTTGTTAAAAATTTTATGTCTTTCCAAACACCTTACAGTAGTTTATTATTATATCATGGTTTAGGTTCAGGTAAAACATGTAGCGCAATTGGAGTTACTGAGGAAATGAGAACATATATGAAACAAATGGGTATAACAAAAAGAATTATTATTGTTGCGTCAGAAAATGTCCAGGATAACTTTAAACTTCAATTATTTGATGAAAGAAAACTAAAAGAAGTAAATGGTGTTTGGACTATTGTTGGCTGTATAGGAAATAAATTATTAAAAGAAATTAACCCTATGAATATGCCAATGCCAAAAGAAAAAATTATAAGTCAAATTAAAAATTTAATAAATACTTATTACATATTTTTAGGTTATGTTCAATTTGCCAACTACATCATAAAAACTATGAATTATGAAGAAGAAATTAAACATCAAAAGGAAGAAAAAAAAAAAAAACCTGGTGAAAAAAAAGGCAAGTCAAAAATCCAAACCTTAAAAGATGTTAAAATTGAACTAAACAGTAGAATTATACGACGATTACGAAATGAATTTAACAATAGGTTTGTTGTTATTGATGAGGTTCATAATATTCGTAAAACAGAAGATAATGAAAATAAAAAAGTTGCTGTTAATTTGGAATTTTTGGTAAAGGCAGCCCAAAATATGCGTTTTTTGCTTCTCTCTGCTACTCCAATGTACAATAACTATAAAGAAATTGTTTGGTTATTAAATCTTATGAATACAAATGATAGAAGAGGTAGAATTGAAATAAGAGATATTTTTGATAAAAATGGTAATTTCAAAAAAAATGGCGAAGAAATATTAATTAGAAAAGCTACAGGGTATATTTCATTCGTTAGAGGTGAAAACCCATATACATTTCCTTATAGAGTATACCCAAAAGAATTTTCTCCAGAGAATACATTCCCAGCTGTTAAATATCCATCATATCAAATGAATTTAAAAAAAATTAAACACGAAGATAAGAAGCGAATTTTAAGCTTATTTTTAACAAAAATAGGTGAATGTGACAATTGTGGTAAATGTCAATATTGTTGCTATAAATACATTATATATAATCTAAGACATAAACAGTTTACGATAACAACAAAAAAAGGTGTTGTTAGAGAAATGCCTAGTTTTGAAAATATGGAGTCATTTGGTTATACATTATTGCAAACTCCAATTGAGTCATTGATTATATCTTATCCCAT
>Ga0194124_10006616_pt1 | contig 10249 bp, 20 predicted proteins | sample TA2KigCas0mmetaG_FD_148605 | JGI IMG/M metagenome (GOLD analysis project Ga0194124, IMG submission 148605) | Freshwater microbial communities from Lake Tanganyika, Tanzania - TA2015031 Kigoma Deep Cast 0m | ecosystem: Environmental > Aquatic > Freshwater > Lake | place: Tanzania: Lake...
GAATACTTTAATTGATAGTGAAGATATTTGTATGTTATTAGAAGGATTTGATGTTAGTTTTGATAAAAAATTAGTTAGATTAGTTGATAGATATGAAGGTAGAATGATTGAATTTGATTTTAAAGGTGAAAAAATATTTGGATTAAAATATAATGTTTAGTTAAAGAAGCCTCTTATTTAGAGGCTTTTCGTATATTAAATGTATAAATAAAAAGATATGAGTAAACAAGAAAGAAAAGAATTAATATTAATGATGTTTTTAATAATGCAGGACATAGAAACTGTACAAATTATAGTTTTACCTGAAGTGTTAAAGTTTGAAGATAGTATAATTAGATTAAATTGATAAAAATGAATGAATTAGAAGATTTATTTGGTAGAGTTTGTGTTTGGATTATTGGACCTTTATTTATAGTGTATATAGTAGGTTATTGTTTAGGAATAAGCTAATTAATAAATAATTCGTATATTGATTGTATAATTAAAAAAAGAAAAATATGTTAGTAGGTAAAATTGTTTATTTGAGTTTGTTATTGAATGTTATATTAATTATGAAATTAATAAGTAAATCAGGGAATAAAGTAAGTAAATAATAGTTCGTATATTGAGTGTATAAATAAAAAGAAAAAAATAAAGTTATGAAAGTTTTAAGTTTAATAAAAAGTAATTTAGTAAAAAGTAATTTGGTTGAAATTTTAGTGATTGGATTTGTAATTGGATTTATAAGTTTGATTATTTATAATTGTTTTGTTTATGGAACTGAATGTTCTTTTGAAGTAATGAGTTAATAGGAATAAGTAAATAGATAGATAATTCGTATATTGATAATATAAATAAAAAGAAAAATAAAGTTATGAAAAAAGTTGAAGAAGTAAAGCAATTAGGTCGTCCAGTTAATCCAAATTCAGCACGTCAAATCCGTTTAGCTGAGTTAGAAGCAAAACGTAGTAATGGTGAGTTGAAACGTGGACGTCCAGTTAATGAGTCAAGTGAACGACAGGCTCGATTGAAGAAACAAGCTGAGAATAAGGCTAATGGTTTAGGTAAAGGTAGACCTGTGAACCCAAATAGTGCTAGGCAGTTACGATTAGCTGAGTTGAAGGCTAAGGCTGAAGCAAATGGTGGAGCCGTTAAGCGCGGACGACCAGCTCAAGTGAACGGTGATGAGATAGCCGGATAAGTTATCTTTTTAATTATACGACCTATGAGCCCGAGTAATCGGGCTTTTGGGGTCTGGGACATGGAGACCAGACACCTGGTTCGTATATTGAGTGTATAAATAAAAAAGATAAAGTTATGAAAAATTTAGTAGTTAAAATCAAAAGTTACCAAGAAGATAATACTTATTTAACGTTAAATATCCCTAATTGGTTAGATAACACCCAAATCATGGAGTTTAGTAGAGCAGCCAAAACACTGGTTGATAAGATGGTAGGTAAAATCCCTGGTCACCCTAACCTTATACGATTTGAAAGTGAAGGTAAGGTATTTACCCAATATCAAATGGAAATGATTTTAAATGATTAAAATTTTATCTTTTAATTATACGCCCTGTGAGCCCGGTTGATCCGGGCTTTCGGGGTCTAAAATACAGACCATATGACTAAAAAAGATATAGTATCCAAACTCCAAGCCAATGAAGCTATGGCTCATGCTCACATGACCAAAGCGCTCAACATGTTCGGTGAGTCAAGCCAACTGTACCATGACACCCGGATTAAGTGGGAGCTGGTATATGGGATTCTAAACCAATGTGACATCCAATTTAACCCGGAGGCGCGTAAGCGAGCCAGCACCATAGATCAAGGTGTGGTAATCTGGTAGACCCAAGACCATAGACCCGAGACCCTGGGTAACTGGGTAACTGGGTAACCTGGGTAACCTGGAGACCCGAGGTCTGAGACCCGAGACCTAAGATTTGAGACCCTAGGTAACTGGGTAACCTGGTAACTGGGTAACCCTGGTAACCTGGAGACCCGAGACATAAGGTCTAAGACCCTAGACCCTGGAGACCCAAATGTGGTAGATAATATGGGGTAAGATAATCTGGTTAACCCTATTGACCCTGGTAACCATGGAGACCTGAAACCATGGAGACATAAGACCTGAGACCCTGGTAACCCAGTGACCCTGGAGACCCTGGAGACCCAGAATCGTGAAGACATGAGACCGTGGAGACCTGAGACCCTGGAGACCCGAGACCTAAGACCCTTAGACCCTTAGACCCTGGTAATCCTGGGGCCGTACGGTGGTATATATATGGTATGTATATGGTAATACTACCTGGGTACCACGTGCGTTGGGGTCAATATATGGCGGGGTGGTGAAGGACGTGGACTTAGAGTAAAAGCCTACTTTTTAACCCTTAAACCAATCGACCAATTATATCCTTATATATTTAACCTATTGGTTAAATAATTTATACCCCCAAATGCAATTTAATTTTCCAAATGACATATTTTTATAAAAGACAGTAAATATCAAATCCTTCTTTTTATAAAAATCTTTGGCATCGACAAAATATATATGTATATTACAAGACATGACAAAATTTAGACTCCTAAAAAAATAAAAAATAAGCAAATTAACAAAATAACTAATATTTATAAACATGATAAAAAACCTAATCATGCTCCCAGTTCATTTAACAATTGGTTCTATTGCACTTATAATTTGTGGCTCAATTAGTTTTGTTGGTATATTTATCAACAAATAGCAAATGGCAACTTACACATACGAACAACTTTATGGAACAGGTTCTGCTGGTGAAAATCTTGTAGGTTTAAAACTTTTTACCTTTACAAACCCAAGTGCCTCTTCTTATTTTGTAATGGAAACTAACCCAAATAGTGTTGGTTTTTTTGACTCTTCTTCATTACCAAACTTTGTTGGAACATATTCAGTTTCTCAATCTATGGGGCTAGTAACTTCTTCTTATGTTGCTGGGCTTGTGGTACAGCCAGGGATTTCTTCTTTTACTTTTATCCCATCAGTTATAGTTACTGGGACAAATTATCGTTTAAGAGGAACTGGAATGTATTCTTTAACTATAAGTTAAAAAATGTTTGGTTACCTAACTTTTTATTCGTATACTAACAATATAAATAAATAAAAATAAAGGTTATGTTAAGTCAAGTAAAAAACAAAGAAGTTAAAATTTTAGCAATCGTTGGATTGTACGTAGCATTCGGTTTTACTGGATTATTTGGATTTGCATTCGTAGCAGGATGTTTAATTGGAGAAATTCTAACAACAGCTTATTTAAACAGATAAAAAATGGAAAACCCAAAGTACCAACCAAGTAGAAAAATTAGAACTGCAGACGGAACAATCATGTATATGTTTGATGGTAAACTCCATAATTGGGAAGGCCCGGCTTTAATCCCCCAAGGAAATAAACGAAAACGAGAGTATTACCTTAACGGAATCAAAATGACAGAAGCACAATGGAAAGAAATGCTAAAAAGTAGAGAAGGTCTTCCATGGTATAAAGGTGCAAACGCTCAAGCCCGGTTCTAATGGAACGTTTAGATCTTGAAGAGGCTAAAAGTTATGTTCCATATTGTAGAACACCTTTAGCTCCACTTCCTAAATATTTTTCAATCAAAAAAGATGGTGAATGGGATATTGTCGAATATTATACCGGACGTTTAAGACAAAGTGTTGATGGTAAAAAAGGTGATCAATACGTTTATGTAATGGTTAATCCTTCAATGCCTGAAATGTTAAAAATAGGTTATACAAAACATGATCCCGAAGAACGTGCTGTGCAATTAAGTAAATCAACCGGTGTTCCTATGCCATTTGATGTTGTATATTCGTATAGTTGTTTTAATGGGGAGCGTATTGAAAAGGAAGTACACAAGCAGTTAAAACAAAAACGCGTAAGAGGTGAAAGAGAGTTTTTCTATGTTTCTTTAGATGAAGCAAAACAGGTTGTTAGAAAAATTGGAGAACAATTTGATTAAATATTTATGTTCGAAATTAACGATTTTATACGTAGATTTTAATTTAGAATAGTATATACATATAGAGGTATGGGGTTGAATAGCATATTTGCATTATTTGGGTTTCCTGAGGATGATAATAAAAATTCTAAGGAAATAAAAAATATGAAAGCAGAATTAAGTGCTTATAAAGAAACTCCTGATTTTAAGTTAGGCATGTTTTATAAGTTAATTATGAATGGAACTACCTTTAAAAAACAAATTTTAAATTTTTTCTCAAAAGCTGATCCTATTTTAGATATAATGAAAATTGATGAAGCTGGAGAATTTATGATGTTTACTAGAGCTTATTTCTGGATTGGGGGGTTTAAGTTTAGGAGTAAAATTTGGAAGGAAAGTTTAAAGCACTATTCACATGAAAAATTTTTGGTTGCAATAAAACTTTCTATGAATTATTTTGAAAGCACAGAAGAATATGAAAAATGTGCTCATTTAAAAAAGATTCAAGATTTAGTTAAAAAAAATATTCAAGAATCCTTGACTACGTAAAAAAAGGTTATTATCTTTAATTTATATTTTAATATTATTATTGAAATAAATAAATATTATAAAAAATAAGCAAATAAAATAAAATGAAAAATAAAGAATTAGTATTGAGACGCTTGGAGTCTATTGAAGGAAAATTAAAACGAATGAGAAATGCTTTAAACGAACAAAATGTAGAAACTGCTCGTCAAATTTTACAAGAAATACTTGAACTTAAAGAAGATACTCAAGCGATTATAGAACGTGAAAATTAATTAAATAAATAAAAGTTATGAATCTTACCGCCGAACAAATCCAAGATAATTGGAATGAATTAATGCTTATTATATCTAATGAAATATCTTCTCCACGTAGAGAAAAACTTTTAGAATTTTATGAGCAATATGCTGATCGTTTGATGTTAATGCCTGCTGCACATAAAAAAGAATACCATAATGCATTCCCAGGAGGATATGTAGAACATGTTTTACGCGTTATTCGATGCGCACTTAAACAGGCTCAATTATGGGAAGATGAAGGATGTGATATGTCTACTTTTACAATTGAAGAACTTATATTCTCAGCCCTAAACCATGATTTAGGTAAAATGGGAGATGAAGTAGAAGATTCATATATCCCCCAGACTGATCAATGGAGAAAAGATAAATTAGGAGAGGATTATATGTTTAATACTAAAGTCCCATTCGCTTCAGTCCCAGATAGAAGTTTATTTTTACTTCAATCTCATGGTATCCAGTACACATTTAATGAAATGGTTGCTATTCAGACACATGATGGTTTATATGACGAGGCAAATAAAAAATATCTTGCTACATATATGCCAGAACAAAAACCACGTACTTCATTACCTTATATTTTACACCAGGCAGATTTAATGGCAGCACGTATTGAATTTGAACGTGAATGGTTACCTAAATTAAAAGAAGGTAAAAAATCCGTGGATGCCGGAAAAGGAAATTTTACATTGGGGAATAAACCCAACATGTCTAAAAAGACATCAACCAAAACCAAAGCTTTAGGTTCATTCAAAAGTGATGGTTTAAAAAACATGTTAGATAACTTATGATAGCTTTAACAATTATTTGCTGTGTATTAACAGTTTTAGTCGTAATCCTAGGGTTTACGACTTTTAATCTTCTAAGAAAAAATGAAAAACAAGAAGATATTGTAGCAGGATATTTAACTTATCTAGATCGTTTATCTCGTACAATTGAGATTTCTAATAAGAAATTGAAAGAATTAGACCGAGGAGGTGTGTTTGAAAAAGATGATGATGTTGGGGTGATATTTCAATCAATCTTAAAAATCCAAGAAATACTCAATGAATTTAATCTTAGAAAGTTCAGCTAAAATGGCTAAAAAACCTGCTAGTAAAAATTATTTTACTCAGGAAACTGAAGATGCAATCGTGTTATATAATAGTACGATTAATCCTGTCTTAAGAAGCAAAATATATGAAGAAAAAATTCATTATGCTTTCTTTAAATTAACCCAGAATATAATCCATACGTTTAAGTTTTATCATACTGAAGTAGAAAATTTAGAGCATTTACAACACGAAATAATCGTATTTTTACTTTCTAAAATTCATCTATTTAATCCCCATAATGGAGCTAAAGCATATTCATATTTTGGTACGATTGTAAAACGATGGTGTATATTATACAACGAAAAAAATTATAAAAGTAAAATTAGTAAAGTATCAACTGATGAATTATTAAAAGACGATACTTATTCATATACACTTGAATCCACTAATTCGGATGATCGTTTATCTTATTTTATGGATCAATGGAGTGAATTTATAAGTTTTAATTTATTTGAAATATTCCCCAAAGAATATGATGCAAAAATTGCAGATGCTATTTTAGAACTCTTTAGAAAACGAGATAGCATAGACGTATTCAATAAAAAAGCCCTTTATATTTATATCCACGAAATGATCCCAGATGCTAAAACTCCTAAAATTACTAAAATAGCAGGTATTTTATATGATATATTTAAAAAAAACTATTTATTTTATTTGGAACATGGATACATAGATTTCCAACTCTCGTAACTGCTTATATTTATAAAAAACAATACATATGAGCAATCTAGAATCAAACGTATTTGGTAAGAAAAAATTCTCTGATATTTTAAAAGAAATTTATGAGAATCAAAAGAAAAAAGAACAACAAATTACTGCTTTAATAGGTGAACTTAAACCACTTATTAATGACATTGGTGATGCTACTTTAATTGTTCCTTTAATCAAGGAATATATGGAACTAGGGATTAAAAATGATGAGCAGCTAATTAAAATGGCTACTATCATCCAACGTGCTTTAGCTACTGGTAAATCAGAAGATGAAGGATTTGGAATGACCGAAGATGAAAAAGCACAATTGTTATCTGAGGTTAAAAAATTTAATCCAAAAGATTAATGGGTGTTACTTATAAAACAGGTTTAGCGGGCTCCACTAGAGGAACAACTTCTGTTTCTTCAACCCTAAGTTTACAAAATCAATTAGATAATTTAAAATCTCAAATACTTTTTGTTAGGGTAACTGATATAGTTTTAAATGATAAACATCCCCAATTTGATGTTGTAGGACAGTGGAATGGAATAGGAGCTATATTTTATGAAAATGTTAATGGAGTTGGAAAAGTTTCAGGTAATAATTTTGCTTTACCATATAATGCCCAACTTAAAACATATCCTTTAGTTAATGAAATTGTATTACTCATAAACTCCCCTAATAATCAGCAAGGTGAACTTTCTTCAAATTCATCTTATTTTTATATGAGCCCTTTAGCTCTTTGGAATCATCCACACCATGATGCTTATCCTAACCCAATCTCTTCAGGAGCTTCTTTACAACAACAACAAGATTATGTTTCAAGCGGGGAAGGAAATGTTAGAAGAGTTGAAGACGGTTCAACTGAAATTAATTTAAATTATAAAAATTATCCAAATCCATCCCAAGATAATTTTATTGAAGAATCTAACATTCATCCTTTATTACCTTTTACTGGAGATTCTCTTTTAGAGGGAAGATTTGGTCAAAGTCTCCGTTTTGGTCACACTACATTAAACCAAGATAAAACTACTATTCAAAATAATTGGTCAACTACAGGAAAAAATACTGATCCTATCACTATATTAAGAAATGGACAATCCCCTGAAGAAACTCTCCCCAAAAACATTAGTGGTTTAGGATGGATCCCTATTGTAGAAAATATATCTCAAGATTTATCTTCAATATATTTAACATCTTATCAACAATTAAATACTTTTAAAGTTGCTAGTGAGTTATACCAATCATATAAAACACCTCCAATATTTCCTAGCCAATATAAGAACCCTCAAGTAATATTAAACTCGGATAGAATAGTAATAAATGCTAAAACTGATAGTGTATTATTAAGCGCTCAACAATCTATAGGTATGTCTACTAATGGTAGTGTAAATATAGATGCAACTTCTCATTATATTAGTTCTAATGATATTAAGTTAGGATCTATAAATGCTACTCAACCTGTTTTATTAGGTAATGATACTATTGATGTATTAAGAGATTTAACATTTGCTGTTAAAGATTTAGCTACTATTTTACAAGTTCAAAGAGACTATCCTGAAGGAAAATTAGTAACATCTTATAATGCTATTGCTGGTAATGCTATAATATGTTTAGATAGTATTATAAAAATATTAAATGATAATAGTTTAAAATCCCAAACTACTAAAGTACAATAATGGCTGTAGATACTCAAAATACTAGTTCTATAGAAATAGAAATTGATTTACAACAAGTATTATCTTTAGTTGGAATTAATATACCTCAACTTCCAAATACTGGCTCTCTTCCTGAAATTCCTAAAAAAATTAAACTTAAAAAAGTTAAAGGAATTGTTGTTAATAAAATTACTAATGAACCTATTTCCGGAGTTTTAGTTACAAACAAACTATTAAAAAAAGATACTACAAATAAAAAAGGAGAATTTTCTATAAAACACCCTGATCTAACAGGTACTGGACTAGATCCTGCTAAGTTTCCTTTAAATTTTACAAAAATAAAATATGGTCCTTTTAATACTGTTCCATACACATCTGTAGGAGATATTAAACTAAATTTAGGTATTATTACTTTAAACCCAGCAGAATCTAATTTAAAAAAAGAAATTAATGATCTTTTAAGATTTCCTCCTTCCACTGTAGAAGATTATACTACTAAAGATGTAACTGTTGACTTTAGAGTTCAAAAAAAATTAAATGTAAGTATAGATACATTAAAAGCTATAGTAATTCCTTTAATTTTAACTCTTATTGCAGCTTATGGAATTAGTAAAGCTAAAGAATTAATTGAAAAGTATGAAATAGATCCTCAAGCAGCTCTTGAGGAAATAAAAGATTTAATAACATGCCCTCCGCAATCTGAAATAGATAAATTAATAGCTACTAAAAATAAACTAGTTAAAAAAATAAATGATACACTTACTGTTATTAACAAAACAACTGATATTTTAGGTAAGTCTCAAATAGTAATTGAAGGTACTAAAATAGCTCTTCCTATTGCTGAGGGTGTTTTAGATTCAATTCCAACATCCGTATCTGGGGTTCCTATTTTATTTGGGGTAATAACTAAACTTCAAAAAGTTATTGATTTTTTAAATAAAAATATAGGTAAACTTAGTTATATAAATGCTACTACTTTAGCTATCTTAAATTTATTAAGAGAAGTTTTAGCTCAAGTTCTTGCTCTTTTAAAACTTTTAGATATATTAACTCAATATTGTTACCCAAATACTACCTTAGATCAAGAACAAGTTTCTGTTGAATTAACTGCTTTAACAACCCAACAATCCCAACAACTATCTCCGGTAATTACAAATGTAAGAGGATTTACAATGGGTGTTGAAACTGAAGTAACAGATAAACCCCTAAAACGTAGAAGAGCAACAGCAACAAATAAACAAGGTATTGTAATGTTAAAAGGAGAATGGTCATTTAGTTCAATTGATCAGATATTGATTGATGAACTTGTATTTTATATTCAACAAAATAATTTAAAAGCCGATTAACCCTATATTTATAATCATATGAAAAGTACAGATTTTAAAAAAATTATTAAAGAAGCAGTACGAGAAGTAATTCAAGAAGAATTAAAGGAAATTTTATTGGAAGCATTAAAATCACCTAAACAAGTAGTTAGAGAATCATTTGTTCCAACAACTCAAACAACAAACCCAACCTTTACTCCACCAACAATGGATACAAGAAAAGCATATATGGATGTTATGAATGAAACCTCTTTAAGTTTTACTTCACGTGATGCCCAAGTTCCCTTTAGACCACAAGTAAGTGATCCTGTAAACGGTAGTTTAGGTGCTGGTGAGGTAGGAATGGATCAAATTATGAATTTATTAAATAGTAAATAATGCCATTTAATTCCCAACAGGTTAACCCACTTGATTTAAATCCAAATATTGCGATTGGGGTAAATTTACCTTTTAATGGTCCCTCTGTTTTTACCCCTAATTATTTAACATCTCAAGCAACCCAAAATAACTTAATTAATTATTTTCTTACAAACCTAGGGGAACGTCCCTTAAATCCAACTTTTGGAGGGGGATTAAAAGCTTTTATATTTGAACAAATATCTAATGATACTTTAGATAATTTAAAAAATCTTGTATCTCAAAAAATAAGTAATATATTTCCTAGTATTATTATAGATTCTTTAGAAGTTTTAGCTCAAGATGATTATAATACA
>Ga0194124_10006625_pt1 | contig 10238 bp, 7 predicted proteins | sample TA2KigCas0mmetaG_FD_148605 | JGI IMG/M metagenome (GOLD analysis project Ga0194124, IMG submission 148605) | Freshwater microbial communities from Lake Tanganyika, Tanzania - TA2015031 Kigoma Deep Cast 0m | ecosystem: Environmental > Aquatic > Freshwater > Lake | place: Tanzania: Lake Tanganyika...
CAGCCTGACAATCCGATCCATTTTTTCCAGGGCCTGGATTGAAAAAACTGCCCTACTTTTTTTTCGTTCCGAAGGTATTTGGCGGTCAGGCTTTGGGAATCTTTTTTCAGTTGATCAAGGGTTCCAGCAAAAACGACCTCGCCCCCAAGGTATCCAGCTTCGGGCCCCATATCGATTAAATGGTCGGCGGCCTGCATAAAATCGGCATCGTGTTCAACCACCACGCAGGTATTGCCTTCGTTTTTCAATTGTTGAATAACTGAAATAAGGCGCTGGGTATCTTGGGGGTGCAAACCGATGCTGGGCTCATTATATTCGAAATGCGATTTAGGGTCAGGTATCCTAGCCCTACCTCTTCCAGGTATCCGATGCGCCGTTTCAGTTCCATTAAAATTCGACCGGCCACCTTGGTTTGGTACTCGCTTAAAACCAACTGTTCAAAAAACAGCTTTAGTTCCGAAACGGTGAATAAAACCAAATCCATGATGTTCTTTCCTGCTACCTGAACATAGCCGGCATCTTTTCTAAGGCGGGTACCGCGGCAATCTTGGCACTCGGTGTACCCTCGATACCTTGAAAGCAAAACCCTGTATTGAATTTTATACAGGTTTTCTTGTACCATTTTGAAAAAATCGTCGATTCCAGAAACCAAATTAGACCCATTCCAGAGCAGTTTTTTTTGTTCGGCCGTCAGATTTTTATAAGGAGTGTGTACGGGGAACCCTTCGGCCAATGCTGCCTTCATAAAATAGGTATTCCATTCCGACAGTTTTTCACCTCTCCAACAGGCCACGGCCCCTTCGTAAACCGACAACGAAGGATTTGGAACAACCAAATCTTGGTCTATTCCCAAAACCCGACCAAAGCCTTCGCAGCATTTACAGGCCCCAAAGGGATTATTAAAACTGAATAAATTTAAGCTAGGCGATTCAAATTGAAGACCGTCCAATTCCAGTTTGTCGTTCCATTCGTTTTTTGACCCTGGATGCCCGTCTTTAACCACATAGGTAAGCGCCGTTCCGTCCCCTTCTTCAAGGGCATTTTGAGCATATTCTGCAACTTGTTGCAGAGCATCTTCGCCTTCGGCAACAACCCTTCCGATGAACAATTCGGGCAATGACGTTGCCGGCAACCCTTTGTCGAGATCATTTAGTTTAACGAGTTTACCCTGAAACAGGGCTCTAGAAAATCCTTGTTGCATTTTGAGGGACAGAACCTCTGTCCACTCTCTGTTCTCTTTGTTCAAGGCAGGAGAGGTAACCCAGATTTCTTCGCCGGGTTTCCGTTCTTTAAAGTGAGAAACGATGTCGGCCACGGTATGCCGCTTTACCAAATTACCCGAAATGGGCGAGTAGGTTTGACCAATACGGGCAAAAAGCAATTTAAGGTAGTCGTATATTTCGGTTGAGGTCCCGACGGTGGACCTAGGATTTCTTGAGATTACCTTTTGCTGAATGGCAATGGCGGGTGAAATTCCTTGAATCCAATCTACATCAGGCTTGTCAAACCGGCCTAGAAATTGTCGAGCGTAGGAAGACAGGCTTTCGACATACCTGCGCTGCCCTTCGGCAAAAAGGGTTTCAAAGGCTAAGCTGGTTTTCCCGGAACCAGAAACCCCTGTAATGACAATGAGTTTGTCTCGAGGGATAGCTACATCAACGTTTTTTAGATTGTGAACTCTAGCCCCTTTAATGAGAATAAATTCCTGGGGGTTCAAGGATTCTACATCAACATTCACAGGCATTCCATCGAAATTAGGGGGCGATTCAAGATAATAACCAACGACCTTAGATTTGGTTTAGACCGATCCCCCAATTGGGATTGGATGCTGCAGTGAACCTAAAGCCGGCACAAAGATAGGGGATTCCCGTTGAGTTCTAAAGGCGTCGAACCAATCCAAGCAAACCATTCAGCTCAATCCTATCTCCGTCTTTTAATTCCGAGCAAATTCCAGGCACCCCTACCACGGCAGGGAGCCCATATTCTCTTGCCACCACGGCTCCATGCGACAAGGGGCTGCCCATTTCGGTTAGCAATCCTTTAACTACGCTGTAATAGGGAGTCCAACCTATGTCGGTAAAACTCGAGACAAGAATGTTATCGGGTTCAAGATTCGCGGCATCGCTGGTGGTCTTCACCACTTTAACAATGCCTGTTGCCATTCCTGGGCTAACGGGCACCCCTTGCCACTCGTTTTCATTCGATGAATTTGATTTTTGCTGAAAAATTGGAAATGGCTTTCCATGCATCAGGTCATTAAAGTGGAGTTCTCGGCATAATTCATACGATGCTCTTCGACCTTGAACTTTTAATGTAAGGTCAAGGCGGGAACGCGATGCCTCTTCAATTTCATTGGTCAATAAAAAGAAAACATCCTCTTCTTTTTCTAAAATTCCAATTTTACAGGCCCATTTTCCCCAGGTTCGATAGCCTTTCTTCAATCGGCTTAACAACTTAATGCTTAGGGCCTTTGATTTTTCTCGTTTTATGACGCTGTTTCTTGCCTGCTTTAAAAAATAGGTTAGCAGCAAGTCGCTGGGTTTCTGAACGAAAAAAAACCTTCCTTGAGCCCTTGAGTTTGGCCTTCTGTTTCAAAATTAGCCTTTTCAGGGATAGCCATGAGTTGAAGCAGCAATTGGGCCAGCAATTCCTTATCGTCTTCCCAAGCGGGTGTTGAAAGTTCCGCTTCGCGAATTCCTCTGTGCCCATGCCTTAAAATGAAGTCATTCCAAGCTGATTTCACTTTGGCAGGGGCCTGATGATTGATCCAGAGAAGAAAATCATGGGCTGACATTTGATTCGGGTTGGATAAGCCCAAAAATGATTTTATCAAACCTGCCAGTTGCTCAAGTTTGACCAAAGGATCGGCACTTTCAATAGAACCAATTCCTGTTAACCAGGTGTTGGCCAATCCTTGAGCCATTTGCCTTTCAAGTTTCAATTGCGCCATAATGGTACGGACCAAGGCCGTGTAATTTGAACCGGAACTGCTTGAGGTAGCAAAATGGTGGCAAAACCCTACATCCATTGCCAACCTTGCTTCAGCCAGTTGTTTAATCAAAATGGTTGCATCGTCTGACCATACGGGTTCTGGCTGGGCACACATCTGTTCAAGTTGCTTTAATCTAAAATTGGCTGAAAGCAGATAGCGAACCTGACCTAAAAAGTTAAGTATAGCTTTAAATTTATTTACTTGGAGGGGGATTGGCTCTTGATCCAAAGAGCGACCCACGATAGACAGTTCAATGTTTTCTCTGTGATTCAAAGCGGTGTATCGGCAAAAGTCATACAGGTTGCTAAGGTTAAAAAAAACAAGCGGTAATAGTAGGTTTGAACATATCTTCCACCAGCTAGTATTGACGGCCTTGGAACTCCAGACCTTGAGGCAAAATCAATAAGACCAGCGTCGATGCTCCCCCCAAATACCTCTGCTGTAAGTGGGGTAACCGCCCCCGGCATCATTTCCCCGATGTTTCCTAACGTAAAGATGTCATTATGAGAATCGAGGTCAGACAAATGGGAATCCAATTCATGTGGATTTGCCCTACCCAGGGTTGTAATTGGCCTCATTTGAAGCCAGAACAAATCCCCTTTCGTATCAATTGCCCACTCCAAATCAACAGAATTACCGTGGTATTTTTCGGCTTTGCAGGCCCCTTTGTAAAGTTCTTGAACAAAGGGAAGAAAATCGTCCGGGAGATTGTGTCCACCTAATGGAAGTCCTTGATTTGCTCCCCAGCGAGGCAAAGTAGCTGTAAATCCGTTGACCGCCCCCCCTACCAAATCCTCGGCATCACCAGCCACGCACGAAATCAGCATTCGATCTTGAAATCCAGAAACAGGATCTACCGTAAATAAAACACCGCTCCAAGCGGGTTCAACCATGGTTTGAATGACCAGAGGCAGGTTGCCTTGTCCTGACAGATTGGCCCCAGCATGGTTGGCGTAATGTTGAACTCGGCTGTTGTTCGCTTCTGCAATAATTCTATCTGCGGCTTCGCGGACGGCCTTAGAATTTGGAACAACACGCAAAATAGAATGATATTGTCCTGCATAAGAAAAGGCAGTTCCGTCCTCGTCCAAACCACTTGACCGTACAGCTAAAGGGGCTTGGGGCATGGTTGATAGCCATTCATCAATTTGGTGGGGGGAAGTTTAACTAGGCCATTGAATTTTCCACCTGCCAAAACCTGGGTTGCACTCGTATTAAAAAACATGTTTATGGTTTAATGCAAATCCGCGTTCCAAAATTCCAAAGTATCTTTCCCCCTTCCAATCAAAAAAGCCAAAGCCCTCTTCTATTCTATAGGTAGAATCCATGGTGAATTCAAAAAAGCCTTGGGTTGCAAAGCGTATTGTTTGTGAATGTTGATCCCCATGCCCGGCCAAAACAAACTCACCTGAAGCTTGAGATATGGGAAAATTGGGGCCATCGACAAGGCAAACGGCGCCCAATTTTGAATCGCAAATATATCCGGCACGTAAAGTTGGAAGCCCTTTAAAATCGATCAAAGACAAATTAAAACCTTTCCCATGCTCATTAAAACCGGTAAACCAACAATGGGAGCTCCAATTTTGCCAATTGCGTTCTCCCCGACTGTGGTCTCTAGCTCCAACTCCTTCTATAGAATAGTCAACTCCCTTCCAGGTAAGTTCTCCGCTCCAGACGCCAGCCTGTTCAATATGCTCCGTTTTCATTGATTTCAAAGCCTTGAATGAAGCCGCATTCCAGGGCATGGATGCCAGGGCGTCTGCAATTTGGTTTTTATCGCGAAGGCTGCCAAAGTCAAGAACCAATGAAGTAGGGCTAAAACAAAGACAGCCTTTTAAGGCAAATTCAGGAAAATCAACCGCGATGCTCCAATCACCAGAATCATCAGGAATAAAGGCAAGGCCTTTAATATTCGGGGAATCCATGGATGCAACAGGGGCAATTCCTTCCAAGACAAGGGTAGGCTGATCAGGCATTGACAAGCCAAACCAATATTCACAAAATCCGTTGAATCTGAGGGCCAATCTACAAACCATGGTTAACCCATCTTGATTACGGAGGTAAAAATAAAAACTATCGGTTCCAGAATTCGAGCTTGGGGCTTGGATATGTTCACCCAAGGGAAAAGCCTGGCCCGTTTCTCGCCCAAGCATCAAATTGCGGGCAATCCATCGCTTTATCATGCCACAATATACACAGGTCTGCTTATATTTGTGGTATGTTTCCATTTCGCCTTCTAGGATTGTTCGGAATTATTGGCTTATCGGCTTGCGGAACGGTTATGAATCCGAGGGTGCAAAGTCCCGACATGCATTATTTTTTGGGGGGGGCGACGAAAATGATGGAAAACTGACTTCGGACACATCCATCAATGTAAGTTCATGGATTTTGGTAGCACAACAAACAGGAAACCGACGTTTTGTTAGGCTGGTTAAGGGTTCTCCATCGCTCATTGCCCTTGACTCATTGTTTAAAGATAGCGCTTGGGTTAAAGTTTCATACGGCAGCATCTGGTCAGGAAGATTAAACCGTTTAGAACGAAAGGCCGGCCATGGCAAAAAAGACCGCTTGTTACCTAAATTGCAAGCCGGGAATCTGCATGTTTTTGGTTTTGCCGAAAAACGATTTAAATGGGCCTTTGGTTTAAACCAAACCATTGCCTTGCAAGAGGGAAGGTTTCGTTTTTCGAATTACAAAGAGGTTGATATGGGCATTGAATTTGATTTGGAGTCTAGGTTGATCCGTGTCAAGGTTAAAAACAAGACCGATGAACCGATACGAATTTGGGAGCCCAATGTGCGTGAACGTTTTCAAATAGAGGCTTTGGGTCGTGGAAAAAACCAAACCGAATTCATGTGTTTTGGGCCGACTCCATATTCCAATCTGCTTATTTAAAAACCCAGGATTTACAATCCAAAGCCGAAATTGTGGTGTTGGAAATGCCCATTGATAAATTATTGGGCCCTGCTCCTGCAGGCCGATGGGTAAAGAAGAACGAAGCTGAAAGGCCAGACATGGTAAAAGGAGACAAATTAATCCCGGAATTGCTGATTTGGGTCAACTTGAATTACCGTGGCAAGGCAAGGGTAAGTCCTATGATTCGAATTCCCCTGTCACCTACCGCATTTCCCAGTCCTTTGGCTCAATAAACTGGACAATTTGTCCTTCGAACCCCAAGCACATTCATGAATGTATTAACCGTTGAACACGTAACACGCTCCTTTGGGGAACGCACCATATTAAACGACATTAATTTTGGGTTGGCGAAAGGAGATAAAAGAGCTCTAATCGCAAAAAATGGGGCTGGAAAGTCCACCTTAATGAAAATAATGGCTGGCTTAGAATCACCCGACCAAGGTCAGGTGGTGGTTCGGGACGGCATTCGGGTTGGCTTTTTGCATCAAGAGCCCCATTTTGACCCTGAAGCCAGTTTGGTAGAAGTAATGCTGCCTAGAAATGGCCGGTATTTTGAGGTCATTTCAAACTACCGAGAAGCTATGTTGCATGGAGAGCCGCAAACAGTGGCCAAAGCCGCCACCGATATGGACAACCTGCAGGCTTGGGAAATTGAATCGCGCATGCAAGAAGCCGCATCTAAATTGGGGCTTCCTGACCTACAGGCGAAGGTTAGCAGCTTATCTGGAGGGCAAAAGCGACGCTTGGCCTTGGCGGGCATGCTGCTTGAACAACCCGATTTATTGCTGCTTGACGAGCCAACCAACCACCTTGATATTCCAATGATAGAATGGTTGGAAGACACCTTATCTTCACCTGCCTTAACCTTATTGGTGGTAACCCACGACCGGTATTTTTTAGATGCCGTTTGCAGCGGCATTTTAGAATTAGACCAAGGAAAATTGTATTCTTACCAAGGGGATTATGCAAATTTCTTGGAAAAGAAAACCGAACGGCACATGGCCGAAGACAGCGAAGCTGCAAAAAACAGGAACAAATACGCCACCGAATTGGAATGGGTTCGGCGAATGCCAAAGGCCCGAAGTACCAAGTCTAAAAGCCGTTTAAATGCCTTCGAAAGTTTGAAAGAAAAAGCCCGGTTCAGGCGCAACGACTCCCAATTGGAATTGGAAGTTCCAATGAAACGCTTGGGCAGCAAAATTCTGGAGGCCATTAAAATCAGCAAAGCGTTTGGCGAAAAAAACCTATTCAGCCCTTTTACATACAGCTTCCGCAAAGGAGAACGCATTGCTATTGTTGGCGATAACGGAACAGGAAAAACAACAAAGGTAGGGTAACGGCTTCGCAGTTGCTTACTCGGTTTGATTTTCCTCCATCGGTTCAATACACCTATATTTCAAAGTTAAGCGGGGGCGAACGTAGGCGATTGGCCCTATTGCATATGCTTTTGCGTCAGCCCAATTTCTTAATCCTTGACGAACCCACCAACGATTTAGACGTGTTAACCCTTCAGAAATTGGAGGAATACCTAGATGATTTTGCAGGCTGCATCATAATGGTTTCGCACGACCGCTTTTTTGTTGACCGAATAGCTGACCAATTGATTGTTCTGGACGGCAAAGGAAATGCCTCGGTATTTGGCGGGTCCTTTACAGCCTTTCGGGAACAACTCCATTTTGAGCCTTCTGCTCAGGTTGTTGAAGCAAAAACGAACGAAAAAGAAAAAGAAAGTCCAATTCTAAAACCAAAAACCAAATTAAGCTACCAGCAAAAACGAGCCTTGGAAATGCTGCCGGCAGAGATAGAACACATGGAGCAGAAAAAAAAGGAATTAGAGGAACAACTGGCCAACCCAATGGCCTGCTATGAGGATCTAAAACGTTGGAGCGAATCCCTATCAAATGTAAATGCAGAATTGGAAGGAAAAATGCTGCAGTGGTTGGAGTTGGAAGATTTGGCTTCCGGGGGTGCTTAGGTCAAAAGCCTAAAAAACACCTAACTGACCACCGATTTAAAATCAGAGGTAGTGTGAAACACAATTTCGGGGTAATCTTGCCGAGCCATGTTTAACAGGAAGGACGATGGGGCCAAGAAAACAGGGTTGTTGTCTTTGTCAAATCCAATATTATCGGCTTTTCTGCGCAAAAACTCTTCCAACCTGCTTGGCTGTTCGGTGGTCATCCAACAGGCTTTGTGGTAAGCCATGGCTTGAAATCGACAAGCGGCCTTGTATTCATGCTCAAGCCGGTATTGAATCACTTCAAACTGAAGTTCACCAACGGTTCCAATTACTTTTCGATTGCCTGGCTGTAGCCTGAACAGTTGAGCCACCCCCTCGTCGGTCAATTGCTCAATCCCCTTTTCAAGCTGTTTGCTTTTTAAAGGATCAAGGTTGATTAATTCTTTAAAAATCTCGGGCGAAAAACTGGGAATCCCTTTAAAGTAAAATGAAGCCCCCGAGGTAATGGTATCTCCAATTTTAAAATTCCCCGAATCGTACAGTCCAATAACATCGCCGGGAAAAGCCTGGTCAATGATTTCTTTGTCTTGAGCCATAAAGCTGGTGGGATTGCTAAAGCGCATTTGCTTTTGCTGCCGCACATGAGAATAAAATTCGTGCCGGTGAAAGGTGCCCGATACAATGCGTAAAAAAGCAATGCGGTCTCTGTGTCGAGGGTCTAAATTGGCGTGGATTTTAAAAATAAAACCACTAAAGGAATCCGTAACGCTGTCTACAAATCCTTCGGTTGATTCGCGGCCTCGGGGCGTTGGGGCGAGTTCAATAAACGAATCCAATAGCTCTTTTGAACCCCAAAATTATTAACGGCAGACCCAAAAAATACGGGTGCCAAAGCCCCCGAAAGGTAGCGTTCGACCGAAAAAGGGTCATACACACCTAAAATCAAATCAAGGTCTTCCCTCAATTGATGGGCATCGCGCTCGCCCAATTCCGTGTCCAAGGCGGCATCGTGGATATCGGAAAAGGAACGGAGGTCGTCAGAAATGCCCGTTTTATTGGGACTAAAAAGATTTAATTGCCCCCTCATAATGTTGTAAACCCCCTTAAATCGGTCGCCCATGTTGATGGGCCAAGAAAGAGGTTGAACCTTGATGTTGAGTTTTGTTTCCAGTTCATCAAGCAAATCAAAAGGGTCTTTGCCCTCACGGTCCATTTTATTGATAAAAACAATAACCGGGGTATCGCGCATTCGGCAGACCTCCATAAGGCGTTCTGTTTGCGCTTCGACGCCGTTTGCGGCATCAATCACCAAAATAACGCTGTCAACAGCGGTTAGGGTTCGGTAGGTATCTTCGGCAAAATCTTTGTGGCCGGGGGTGTCCAACAGGTTGATTTTTATGGACTTGTACTCAAATCCCATCACCGAGGTAGCAACTGAAATTCCGCGTTGCTTCTCGATTTCCATAAAATCGGAGGTGGCGGTTTTGGTGATTTTATTTGATTTAACAGCACCCGCTGTTTGAATGGCCCCTCCAAAAAGCAGCAATTTTTCGGTGAGCGTCGTTTTTCCCGCATCGGGGTGCGATATAACGGCAAAGGTCCTTCTGCGCTGTAATTCTTCCTTCAATTTCATGCTAAAATGGGATTGCTATTGGTGATTCATACCTAGAACTTGCAGAAAGCAAATGCGGATTAAGAATGGGGTTTGTTTTGAAATTTTCTGAGCCAAATTTTGTTGTGTTATGCATTCAGTGATGGTCAATTGCAAAGTTGGCTGTTGTGGATTAATTTTACACAGCCGCAAAATTACCCTAATTTTTGGCAAGTTGTTGTTGTTGGTTTAGGGCAGATTTAAACTGCATTTAATTGGGCGGCGAAGGGCGGTTCAATTTTAGCAAAGCAATCAAGCCTTGAGCGGCCCTGCCCCGGATGGAATAAGGTAGCTAAAACCTGCAAGGCCATAAGCCCACCGACCGAGGAGGCGACCTTGGGAGCCACCGCAGGGCGCAGTGGGCTATGGCCTTGCAGGTTTTACTACCTATGACAGCCGGAAAAGGCAGCCCCAATTTATCCTGATCAAAGGAAAAAAGGGGGAAAACCACCTGAATTCAAGCCTAAAAGGGCCCTTTTTAACAACAAATTAAATTCAATTTTAAGTTTACTGCCGGGTAATTTGTAGTTTTGGTACATACACCCTGTATGCGGACCTTTTTGCACTTTGCTATTGTTGTTTCCCTTTTTTTATTGGCCAATACGAGCCGAGCCCAAACCCTACAGTTTAGCCAAGTATTGCTGGTGTCAACAACCCAAACGGTGCCGGCCAATAAGGTGTGGAAGGTGGAGGGTTTTATGCCCTCGCAATCGTTACCC
>Ga0194124_10006626_pt1 | contig 10237 bp, 8 predicted proteins | sample TA2KigCas0mmetaG_FD_148605 | JGI IMG/M metagenome (GOLD analysis project Ga0194124, IMG submission 148605) | Freshwater microbial communities from Lake Tanganyika, Tanzania - TA2015031 Kigoma Deep Cast 0m | ecosystem: Environmental > Aquatic > Freshwater > Lake | place: Tanzania: Lake Tanganyika...
CCCGCTCCCGGGCCTGCAGGGCCTCCGGGGACAGGGGGTCGTGCAGGCTCACCCGCCAGCCGGCCTGGGCCAGGGCCAGGGCCGCCAGGGCACCGGTGGGGCCGGCGCCCCGGATCCGGGCGTGGAGCGAAGCGGGCATGGCCATGAAAAAGCCGCAGCAGAAAGTCTGCTGCGGCGATGGGGGTCGCCGTGAACGGCTGACCGGAGAAGGGCGATCCCCCGAAGGGGAGCCGCGATCAGCCGATGCCGAGCAGGCCGCGGGTGAAGGCCTCGCCGCCCAGGGCGAATTCGGTGGCGAGCAGGGCGATGAAGCCGAGCATGGCCATACGGCCGTTGAGCTTCTCGGCGCGCTCGTGGAAGCCCCAGCCGCTCTCGGCGCTCACCACTTCCATGCGGGGCTCGGTGGCGAAGGCGTTGAGGCGGCCGCCGTCCTCGGTGGTGACGGTGGCGCCACGGATGGCGGAGCGATCGAGGGCGGTGGGAGCGGTGGGGGTGGCGGCGGTCATGGGAGAACTCCTTGAGAAGTGTTGCGAGAATTGTAACGCATTGTTTCGATGGTGTCCATCGTCCCTCACCCCAGCCGCCGCAGACAGAGCTCCTCGAAGGCCGGCCGCAGCAGGTAGGGGTACTCACCCACCCCCTGCTTCAGCTGGGGCAGCCAGCCATCCGAGAGGGCGCCGATGCGGGAAAAGTCCTTGCGCTCACTGAGCACCAGGCAGCGGATCACCATGCCCCGCCGGATCTGCTCGTGCTTCTTCTCCAGCGGGAAGCGGATCTGGCCCAGGTAGCCGTCCTCATCTTCCAGTTCGAGGCAGAGCCAGGTGCGGCGGTTCTCCACCAGCTCCAGGCGCCCCTGCTTGTTGGCCTGCTCCCGGCGGTTCTCCACCACCTCCCGCCGGAACTGGTCAGCCACCACCCCCTCGAAGATGGCGGCCGCCGGGTAGCGCCGCAGCACGGCGTTGCGGCGTCCCGCTTCCAGGATCGGGCCCCACAGCACATAGAGAAGGAAGACGAAGCCCACCACCAGGAACACCGGGCCGGCCTGGCTGCGGAACAGCAGGGTCTGGCTGACCAGCAGCGCGATCACCCCGCCGATCACCGAGATCAGCACCCGCTGCAGCAGCTTGCGCGGGTCGCCGCTGCAGGCGGTGAACCCCGGACCGGTGGCCACCGCCGGAATCAGACGGAGCAGTTCGCCGGGTTTGAGGGGGATCAGCATCGGTGGATGGCTCGGCTCACAACAGCCTCTCGAGGCCGTAGACCAGGCCGCCCAGGCGGCGCACCTTTCGCACCGTGAGCAGCACGCCGGGCATGTAGGCGCTGCGGTCGATCGTGTCGTGGCGCAGGGTGTAGGTCTCGCCGGGCGATCCGAACATCACCTCCTGGTGGGCCACCAGCCCGGGCAGCCGCACCGAGTGGAGCCGCAGGCCGCTCTCCCGCAGGCCGCCGCGGCAGCCGGCCAGGCTCTCGTGCTCCTCCACCTGCAGGGGGTTGAAGCTCTTGCCCAGCTCCTCCATGAGCTCCGCGGTCTTGAGGCAGGTGCCGCTGGGGGCATCGGCCTTGCGGTTGTGGTGCAGCTCGGTGAGTTCGGCGTAGTCGTAGAAGCGGGCCGCCGCCGCCGCCGCCTGCTGCAGCAGCACCATGCCCACGCAGAAGTTGGGAATCACCGCCCCGCCCATGGAGGCCTTCTCGGCGAAGGCGGCCAGATCGGCCAGCTGGTCGGGGCGCAGGCCGGTGGTGCCGATGACCGGATGGACGCCGTAGGCGAAGGCGCCGCGGCAGTGCTCGTAGACGACGCTGGGGTGGGTGAAATCCACCAGCACCGCGCCGCCGCCCGGGCCGGACTGCCGCACCGCCTGGCCCGCCTGGCAGAGGCTGCCCTCGAAGTCGGCGCTGATCGCCACCTCCAGCTCCCCCAGCCCCAGGGCCAGGCCCACGTCCTCCCCTTCGCGGCCCGGGGTGGTGTCGATCGCCCCCACCAGGGTGCAGTCGGGGGCTGCCACCACGGCCTTGATCACCTCAGCGCCCATGCGGCCCAGGGCCCCGGCCACCACCACCGGGATCGGCGCCGGCTCTGCTGGGGACGGGGAGGTCGCGGTCATGGGCAGATAGCACTCCAGGCGAGCCTATGTGGCCCGGCCCACCGGCAGGGCTGCAGCCTGTAACGCTGCGCTGCAACCGATCGCGTCCCCGGCGGGACCTCCGTAGGCTGCTTCACATTGCTCAACGCATCCGCCGCATGTTCACGCAGGTCCGTTCCGCCAGCCGCCGGGTCAGCCCTGCCCCCACCGATGGCGCCAACGACCGGGTGGTGATGAAGGCCGTCTACGTGGTGCTCGAACCCCAGTACCAGAACGCCCTCACCACCGCCGCCACCGGCCTCAACGACCAGAACGGTCCCCTCGCCGTGGAGCTCAGCGGCTACCTGATCGAGGAGCTGCGCGATCCGGCCAACTACGCCGACTTCTGCGCCGACGTGGCGGCGGCCGACGTCTTCATCGCCTCACTGATCTTCATCGAGGACCTGGCCCAGAAGGTGGTGGACGCCGTGGCCCCCCACCGCGACCGGCTCAAGGCGGTGGTGGTGTTCCCCTCCATGCCCGAGGTGATGCGCCTCAACAAGCTGGGCACCTTCTCGATGGCCCAGCTGGGCCAGAGCAAGAGCGCCATCGCCCAGTTCATGCGCAAGCGAAAGGAAGCTAATGGGGCCGGCTTCCAGGACGCCATGCTCAAGCTGCTGAACACACTGCCGACGGTGCTCAAGTACCTGCCGGTGGAGAAGGCCCAGGACGCCCGCTCCTTCATGCTCAGCTTCCAGTACTGGCTGGGGGGAACGCCGGACAACCTGCGCAACTTCCTGCTGATGCTGGCCGACCGCTACGTCTTCGGGAAGGCGGAGCTGGGCCGGCCCCAGCTGACGGTGGCGGACCCGGTGGTGTTCCCGGACCTGGGCATCTGGCACCCGATGGCGCCGGGGATGTTCGAGGACCTCAAGGAGTACCTCAACTGGAGCGCCAGCCGCAGTGATCTGAGCGAGAAGTCCCGCCGGGGCCCGGTGATCGGCTTGGTGCTGCAGCGCAGCCACATCGTCACCGGCGATGAGGCCCACTACGTGGCCGTGATCCAGGAACTGGAGTACCGGGGCGCCACGGTGATCCCCGTGTTCTGCGGCGGCCTCGACTTCTCCCGGCCCGTCTCCTCCTTCTTCTACGACCCCCTCAACCCGGACCAGCCCCTGGTGGACGGGGTGGTGAGCCTCACCGGCTTCGCCCTGGTGGGCGGCCCGGCCCGCCAGGACCATCCCAAGGCGATCGAGACCCTCAAGCGGCTCAACCGGCCCTACATGGTGGCCCTGCCTCTGGTTTTCCAGACCACCCAGGAGTGGAGGAGAGCGATCTGGGGCTGCATCCGGTGCAGGTGGCCCTGCAGATCGCCATCCCCGAGCTCGACGGCGCCATCGAACCGATCGTGCTCTCGGGGCGCGACGACGCCACCGGCAAGGCCCACACCCTCCAGGACCGGGTGGATGCGATCGCTGAGCGGGCCATCCGCTGGGCGTCGCTGCGGATCAAGCCCCGCGCCGAGAAGAAGCTGGCGATCACCGTGTTCAGCTTCCCCCCCGACAAGGGCAACGTGGGCACCGCCGCCTACCTCGATGTCTTCGGCTCGATCTTCCGCGTGCTGGAGGAGATGAAGGCCAAGGGCTACACGGTGGACGCCATGCCCCGCACCCCCAAGGAGCTGATGGAGGCGGTGCTCAGCGATCCTGAGGCCCTGCAGGGGGCCCCCGAGCTGGCGATCGCCCACCGCATGAGCGTCGAGGAGTACGAGCGTCTCACCCCCTATTCCGAGCGGCTGGAGGAGAACTGGGGCAAGCCCCCGGGCTCCCTCAACTCCGACGGCACCAACCTGCTGATCTACGGCCGCCACTTCGGCAACGTGTTCGTGGGGGTGCAGCCCACCTTCGGCTACGAAGGCGACCCGATGCGCCTGCTCTATTCCCGCAGCGCCAGCCCCCACCACGGCTTCGCCGCTTACTACACCTACCTGGAGAAGGTGTGGGGCGCCGATGCGGTGCTGCACTTCGGCACCCACGGCTCCCTGGAGTTCATGCCGGGCAAGCAGATGGGCATGAGCGAAACCTGCTACCCCGATTCTCTCATCGGCGTCCTGCCCAACCTCTACTACTACGCCGCCAACAACCCGAGCGAAGCCACCATCGCCAAGCGGCGCGGCTACGCCTCCACGATCAGCTACCTCACCCCGCCGGCGGAGAACGCTGGCCTCTACAAGGGCCTCAAGGAACTGGGTGAGCTGGTGGGGTCCTACCAGCAGCTGCGGGAGAGCTCCCGGGGGGTGCAGATCGTCAACGCGATCATCGAAACCGCCCGCCAGTGCAACCTCGACAAGGACGTGGAGCTGCCTGAGGGGGATGCCGATGCGGCAGCCCTCGACCTCGACGGGCGTGACGGGGTGGTGGGAGCCGTGTACCGCCAGCTGATGGAGATCGAGAGCCGGCTGCTCCCCTGCGGGCTGCACACCATCGGCAAGCCGCCCACCGCCGAGGAGGCGGTCGCCACCCTGGTGAGCATCGCCGCCCTGGAGCGGGAGGAGGAGGGCCTGCGTTCCCTGCCGGGGCTGCTGGCCGAGAGCCGGGGCCGCACCATCGCCGAGGTGTACCGCCGCAACGACGAAGGCGTGCTGGCGGATGTGGAGCTCAACCGGGTGATCACCGAGGCCTGCCGTTCGGCGGTGGGCGCCATGGTCCGGGAGGTCACCGGCGCCGATGGCCGCGTCACCCTGCGGCGGAATTTCGGCTGGTTCTTCGATCTGCTGGAGCGCTTCGGCTACCGCCTCCCCTCCCCGTGGCTGAGCGCCTGCCGCCAGGCCGGTTTCCCCGATGTGGACGTGACCGAGCTGGACCGCCAGTTCGCCTACCTGCGCTTCTGCCTGGAGCAGATCTGCGCCGACATGGAGATGGAGAGCCTGCTGCGGGCCCTCGACGGCGAGTACGTGCTGCCTGGACCCGGCGGGGATCCGATCCGCAACCCCGGCGTGCTGCCCAGCGGCAAGAACATCCACGCCCTCGATCCCCAGGCCATCCCCACAAGGGCGGCCATCGCCGCCGCCAAGGTGGTGGTTGACCGGCTGATTGAGCGCCAGAAGGCCGAGCAGGGCACCTGGCCGGAAACGATCGCCTGCGTGCTCTGGGGCACCGACAACATTAAGACCTACGGCGAATCCCTGGCCCAGATCCTCTGGTTCATCGGCGTGCGTCCCATGGCCGATTCCCTCGGCCGGGTGAACAAGCTGGAGCTCATCTCCCTTGAGGAGCTGGGCCGGCCCCGCATCGATGTGGTGGTGAACTGCTCGGGCGTGTTCCGTGACCTGTTCATCAACCAGATGGCCCTGATCGACCAGGGCGTGAAGATGGCCGCCGAGGCCGATGAGCCCCTGGAGATGAACTTCGTGCGCAAGCACAGCCAGGAGCAGGCCGCCGTTCAGGGCATCTCCCTGCGGGACGCCGCCACCCGGGTGTTCTCCAATGCCAGCGGCAGCTATTCCTCGAACGTCAACCTGGCGGTGGAGAACAGCACCTGGGAGGAGGAAGGCGAGCTGCAGGAGATGTACCTCTCCCGCAAGACATTCGCCTTCAACGCCGACAACCCCGGCGAGATGAACCAGAACCGCGAGGTGTTCGAATCGGCGATGAAGACCGCCGATGTCACCTTCCAGAACCTGGACTCGGCGGAGATTTCGCTCACCGATGTGAGCCACTACTTCGACTCCGACCCCACCAAGCTGATTGCCGGCCTGCGCGACGACGGCAAGGCCCCCACCAGCTACATCGCCGACACCACCACGGCCAACGCCCAGGTGCGCTCGTTGAGCGAAACCATCCGCCTCGACTCCCGCACCAAGCTGCTCAACCCCAAGTGGTACGAGGGCATGCTCGATTCCGGCTACGAGGGGGTGCGGGAGGTGGCCAAACGGCTCAACTTCACCCTGGGCTGGAGCGCCACCAGCGGTGCCGTTGACAACTTCGTCTACGAGGAGGCCAACGAGACCTTCATCAATGACCCGGAGATGCGCAAGCGGCTGATGGACCTCAACCCCCACAGCTTCCGACGCATCGTCGGCACCCTGCTGGAGGTGAACGGCCGCGGCTACTGGGAGACGAGCGACGAGAACATCGCCCAGCTCCAGGAGATCTACCAGGAGATCGAGGACCGGATCGAAGGCGTCAGCGAGTAATTCCCGCTCCGCAGGGTCGCAGAACGGATAGCCGGGGCCGACAGCTACAAAGAAAAGGGGGGCCGAAGCCCCCCGATCATCTGTTGCCAGCCCCGCAGGGCCAACCGCACGCAACCAGCCTCAACGGCCGATCTTGGCCACCTCGGCGCGAGCCCGTGCCAGGACGGCGCCGGTGAGGGGCACGTAATCCAGGGACTTGGCGATGTTCTGGCCCTTGGGCGAGAGGCCCCAGGTCAGGAACTGACGGAGGGTGCCGGCCTTGTCGCCATTGCCGCGCTGGTAGGCGAGCACCCAGGTGAAGGAGGCGATCGGGAAGGCGTTGGCGCCGGCCGGGTTGCAGTCCTCACCGCCCATGCGTGCATCCAGCTTGATGCCGTTGAGAGCAGCAGCACCCGTGGCGTCGTTGGCCAGAACGAACTTGCCGGCCCTGTTCTGGAGAGCCGCCGGGGTGATCCGCCCCTTCACGTAGGCCTGGTTGAGGTAACCGATCGAACCGGGGGTGTTCTGGATCAGACCAGCCACGCCCTCATTGCCCTTGCCACCGACGCCCACGGGCCACTTGACGGCCTTGGAGGCGCCCACCTTGGTCTTCCACTCAGGCGAGAAACAGGAGAGGGAGTTGGTGAACACGTAGGTGGTGCCGGAACCGTCGGAGCGGTGAACCACGTTGATGGGTCCTTTGCCACACTTCAGCTGATCCCAGGTCTTGATCTTGCCGAGGAAGATGTCAGCCACCTGACGCTGGGTCAGCTTCAGGTTCTTGCAGCTGGGGTTGTTGTAGGCCGGGGTGACGGTGCCGCCCATCATCGGGATCTGCAGCGCACCGCGTTGGGCAGTCACGCCCTTGGTGAACTCACCCTTGGAGGCGTTCAGTTCCTCATCGGTGGCGCCGAAATCAACGCTGCCGGCATGGAACTGGCGCACGCCGGCGCCGGAACCCACCGACTGGTAGTTCACCTGCCTCTTGGTTTCCCTGGCGAATTCGACAGCCCAGCGCTGGTAGGCCGGAGCCGGAAAGCTGGCCCCGGCTCCGCTGATCGAGTTGCTCTGGGCGATCACCGGAACCGCCAGGCCCGCCGTGAGCGCGCCGGCAGCGGAGAGAATCAGGGCCTTCTTCGCGAAGGTCATCAGAATGGCCAATTTTGGGGCAAGTTATAGATAGCAACCCGCTCCGACCGTTTGTGTTATGGAGAGGTTAACGGGTGTTCAAGGATTGAATCACCCAATGGCGGCGGCTCCCCTCCCGGCGCCCCGGACTCGGACGGTTCGGGTCGGGACGGTTCGGGGCGGGACGGCCCGGCTGGAGCGGCAGCGGGACGGCGAAGGTCCAGAATGAGAACCGTTATCAGTCCTGCCTGCGGCTGAGCGGCTGTCCGTCCCGACCCCCAGGGTCCAGATCCCCGTCACCGTGCTCACCGGCTTCCTCGGCGCCGGCAAGACCACCTTTCTCAACCGCATCCTCTCGAGCCAGCAGGGGGGGCGCACCGCCGTGCTGGTGAACGAGTTCGGTGAGATCGGCATCGACAACGAGCTGGTGGTGGCCACCAGTGACGCCATGGTCGAGCTCAGCAACGGCTGCATCTGCTGCTCGAGCAACGGCGAGCTCAAGGAGGCGGTGCACCGGGTGCTGGAGCGCCCCGATCCGGTCGACTACATCGTCGTGGAGGCCACCGGCCTGGCCGATCCCCTGCCCGTGGCCATGACCTTCGTGGCCAGGGACTTCCGCGACCGGCTGCGGCTGGATTCAATCATCACCCTGATCGACGCCGAACACTTCGAGGCCACCGCCCGCACCAGTCCGATCGCTCGGGCCCAAGTGGTCTACGGCGACATCCTGGTGCTCAACAAGTGCGATCTGGTGGCCGAGGAGCGGCTGGCGGCCGTGGAGGCCAGCCTGCGGGCGATCAAGTCCGACGCCCGCCTGCTGCGCGCTGACCACGCCGGGGTGCCGCTGGCCATGCTGCTCAGTGTGGGCCTGTTCGAAACCGATCGTCTGGTGAGCCTGCAGGCCGAGGAGGACGCCCGCGAGCAGGCCCACCACGACCATCAGCACGATCACCACCACCACCACCACGATCACGAGCACGCCCACCATCACGCCCATACCCCCGAGCTGGAGGGCTTCCGATCGGTGTCCCTGGCGGTGGAGGCCCCGTTCGATCTGCGCCGCTTCCAGCACTTCCTCGACAACCAGCTCCCCGCCTCCGTCTTTCGGGCCAAGGGGGTGCTCTGGTTCCGGGAGAGCGAGCGCCGCCACCTGTTCCACCTCTGCGGCAAACGCTTCACCATCGATGATTCCGACTGGCCCGACGGCGGCCCGCGTCACACGCGGGTGGTGGCGATCGGCAGGGACCTGGACACCTCCAGCCTGCGGGCCCAGCTGGAAGCCTGCGTGGTGGCACCATGAGCGGGGTGGTTCTGGTCTCCGGACCGCCGGGCTGCGGCAAGACCAGCTGGATTCTGAGCCGCCTGCAGGAGCACCGGGGCCCCCGCGCCTATCGGCGCCTGGACGGCGTCGATCCCGAGGGGCGTCCCCTGGCCCTGGATGGGGGCCTCGATCAGGCCTTTCTCCACGACCAGATCCCTGATCTGCGCGAGCTGGCTGGCGCCAACCAGGACCCTGCAGCGGACGGGGAGGGCCTGCTGGCCCTGATCGAGCTGCCCCTCTTCGGGCCCGAGATTCCCCAGACGCTCGCCCCGGGCCTGCGGCCGGATCGCCACCTCCATTTCGGTCGCGACAGCGAGCTGCCGCGCCAGGACACCCTGGTGTTCGGGGCCCTGGACTCCTGGAGCCTGGATCTGGCGACGGAGGTCTGGGATCCGGCCAGCTTGAACAGCTTCTGGTTCGAGCTGGTCAACGGGGCCTACGGGGATGTCGACCGCGCCAAGGCCCTGGTGAACCTGCCCGATGGCCGGGGCTTCCTCTTCAACTGGATGGTGAGCTGCAGCGGCACCCAGTTTCTGCCGCTGCAGAGCGTCGCGCCGCCCCACGGACGGCCCATGCGCCTCTCCAGGCTGGTGGTCCAGGGCAAGGGCCTGGACACGGTCGGCTTCCAGAGCACGATCGCCGACTGCCTGCTCAGTGATGCCGTTCTGGAGCTGCAGCAGGCCCCCCGGCGCCCCCGGGGCGAGCCGCTTCCCGCCACCGGCTGACGCCTGCCATCCGATCCTGCCCTCCCTGTTCCCCCATGGCCCACGCCGTTCTCTCCTGCCTGCACGCCAACCTGGACGCCGTCGAGGCCGTGCTGGACGACATCGACAGGCTCGGCATCGCCACGATCACCTGCCTGGGGGATCTGGTGGGTTACGGCCCCCAGCCCAATGAAGTGGTCGAATTGGTGCGCTCCCGCGGCATCCCCACCTGCCAGGGCTGCTGGGACGAGGACATCATCGAGGGGCTCAATGCCTGTGAGTGCAGCTATCCCTCCCAGCTGGCGGAGCGGCGGGGGCAGCTGGCCCACCACTGGACCGCCGCCCAGCTGAGCCCGGAGAACCGGGACTTTCTGGCCAGCCTGCCCATGTCCCTGCGCCGTGACCGGCTGGTGTTCGTCCATGGCAGTCCCAACAGCCAGCACGAGTACCTGCTGCCGGATATGGAGGCCTTCGCCGCCCTGGAGCGGGTCGTCTCAGCCGGGGCCGACACGCTCTTCTGCGGCCACACCCACCGTCCCTACGTGCGCGAGTTCCGTGAGGGCTCGATCGAGCTGCGGCTGCGCCGGCCCGATGGCGAGCCCGGACCCGAAGCGGAGCGCCGGGTGGATCTCCCCATTCGCCGCATTGTCAACGCCGGCTCGGTGGGAGAGCCGCGGCACGGGGGCACCGAGGCCACCTACGTCATCCACGACGAGGACTGCGACACGGTGGAGATCCGCCAGGTCCCCTACGACGTGGAACGCACCTGCCGGGCGATCCTGACGGCGGGCCTGCCGCCGCCGTTTGCCTGGCGCCTGCGCCACGGGTTCGAGTTCGCCGAGCGGGCCGA